>Ga0116227_10000071_pt1 | contig 170075 bp, 147 predicted proteins | sample S1TSphgellanicum_FD_89693 | JGI IMG/M metagenome (GOLD analysis project Ga0116227, IMG submission 89693) | Host-associated microbial communities from peat moss isolated from Minnesota, USA - S1T2_Fb - Sphagnum magellanicum MG | ecosystem: Host-associated > Plants > Peat moss > Unclassified...
GAGAAAAATGAGCAGGTAGCACTGCTTTATAAGTGTATATCGAAGTTGGAAGAATCAGAGAGAATAATTATTACGCTGGTGCTTGATGAAGTGCCGTACCCTGAAATTGCGGAAGTTTCCGGTATATCCGAAGGCAACCTGCGGGTTAAAATTCATCGTATTAAACAGAAATTAACAGAATTATATAACCAGTATGAAAGACTTTGATCATATAATGTCGGTTTGGCAGGCGCAGCCAAAACAAGATCAGCTTTCGGTGGACGAGGTGCTGAAGCAGGTAAAGAAGGGAGTTAGGGGTATCACCAGTCAGTTGTATTGGGGTGTAGTAGCTATGGTAGCTATGTTGGCGCTTACATTTTTCATACTGTTCTTTTTCGTATTCCAGTCGTGGTTAACTTACGTGGGTATCACCATTATGCTCATAACCATGCTGCTGTACGCCATCATGATTTTCCGGAATTACCGCATCTTAAACAAACGCGACTCAACTATTAATCCCACCGAATATTTACAGGACCTAAAGGAATACCAAAAGAAACGGGCCAAAATTGTAGGCTGGTTTTATTACCTGTATGTATTGCTCATCAGTTTAGGTTTGTCGCTCTATTTTGTTGAGGTGCTTAAAGGTGCTACCATATACTATAAAATAGCGGTTTATGGCCTTACCATCATCTGGATCTTCTTTTTAACGTTCTATTACAAAAAGCGGATCTTTAAAAACGAGGAAGAAAAGCTTAACCTCATTATTGAAAAGCTGGAGCGCTTGCAAGGGCAGTTTGAATGATTTATAACAACAATAGTGATGGGTTTGAAACCCATCACTATTGTTATTACCTCATTGCTGCCGCGAGTTTAGCGTTAGTGTAACTCGTGGTGCAGCATTGTTTAAGCTTCCAGCTTAAACAATAATAATTTATAATAAAATAACATCGATCAACCCTTTACCACCTGCATAATCCCTCGCACTGCTATATAAATAATGCTCCGGCTCATCAACCCAACCGGCAGTAACAGGGTTATTATGTATATAATCAAGCTTTTGATCGATCACATCATTACTATATAATTCAATTGGATGATTGCCTTGTTGCCAAAATTGGTATTGTTCATTATTAGGATTGAGTTTACCTTCCCGTTCAAAAAACCATAATAACCACTCACGCCTGCTTTCTTGTGTATTTTCATCAATGGTTTTAGTCAATGTTTTAGAGGTGTGCCTCTTCATATCTCTTAAGATATTTTGTAAGGGTTTATCTTTTGTGCCGATGATCATATGTACATGGTTGCTCATGATAACCCAGACATATACATCTAACCCTTGATGCTGTCTACAAGAATATTTTTATATATTCTTCTTGTAAATACATCAATCCATCTTATCACTGAGAAAGTTACAAAATGAAGATTTTCCTGGTTGCGGAATTTATAATTGCTACTCATTTTATTTTTTTAAGCTGGAAGCTTTTGCCATGCTGTACCACGAGTTACGCTGCGCTAAACTCGCGGCAGCATATACCAATAGCGATGGGGTTGAAACCCATCGCTATTGGTATATGAACTCAATCCTTCAAAAACGGGTTAAAATTCCTTGTGCCGATTTCCATCCCTGCAGCCCTGCAAACTGTTTTATCGCCGAATTTAAAGTTGATCCTGTCCATGGCCTGGTAAAGCCGGATGCGTTCTTCGTTATCTTCAAAAAGGTTGATCTGGTAACTCCCGGTTGCCAGCTGGCTAAGCCTCACCCCTATCAGTCTTATCGACCGGCTTTGGTTCCAGGCTTTATTGAGCAGATTTTTTATGCCGGGGATCAGGATATGTTCGGCAGCGGTAAGCGGTATCTTTTCCTGCTGGGTATGCGTTTCAAAATTACCGTAACGGATCTTTATGGCCAGACACGATGCCAGCTTATTTTCGCGGCGAAGCTTGCCTGCCAGTTCCTCTGTCATAGAAATGATCACTGTTTCTAACGTCTTTTTATCCGATACGTTATCATTAAAAGTATGTTCGGTTGAAATAGATTTTCTATCCGAATGCGGTACGATCTCCCCATAATCTATACCCCTCGCCTTTTCCCATATCCAGGTGCCTGCTTTGCCGAAAACGGTTTCTAAAAAACGTAGTTCAACACGCTGCAGGTCGCCAATTTTTTCGAGGCCATAAGCGTAAAGTTTGTTACAGGTACTCTCGCCCAGGCCGGGAATGGCAGAGATAGGCAGTGGGGCTAAAAACTCCAGTTCTTTGCCGTGTGGCACAAATATTTGTCCGTTGGGTTTGGCTTTATTGGTAGCCATTTTAGCTAAGGTTTTGCCGGATGCCATGCCGAATGAAATGGGCAAGCCGGTTTCCTTAATGATCCTTTGCCTGAGTTGCGATGCCAGTTTATAAGGTTCGTAGAAACGCTCTGTGCCACTTAGGTCGATGTAAAATTCATCAATGGATGATTTTTGATAAAGCGGTACCGTATCGTGAATAATCTGCGTTACCTGCTGCGATGCTTCTGAATACCGGCCATGACTGCCATGGATCACAATAGCATCCGGACAAAGCTTTAATGCCTGTTTAGTAGGCATAGCCGAATGTACACCAAACTTACGCGTTTCATAACTGCATGAGGCTACTACCCCGCGCTCAGCCGAGCCGCCTATGATCACAGGCTTGCCGATCAGGTCCGGATTGAACTTGCGCTCAACCGAAACGAAGAACGAATCAAGATCGATATGTACTATATATCGTTTAGCAGCCATCACACAAAGATGAAAAAAGATTTGATATTTTGCTAATTTTTTTAGCAAATTTGAATTATTAAAAACATTGTTTATGGCATACTCAGCAGATTACTTATTGCAGCTTTCACCGGGAGAGGAAATTGAAAAACAGGTAAAACTATACAAACTATCCTGCGCCAAACATGCAGGCAAATTCAGGGGCATGTATTCGCTGGCACATGTTTCGTTTGCCGTGATTGGTGATAAGTCAGACAATCATCTGCAGCCATCACATCGTTTAGGGATTTATTTTGAGAACATCAGCAGGGCGCTAAAAAACATTGAACCGCATGAGTTACGCATTAAAGGTTTTAACTTTTTCAGTCATGGCCCAAAGTTCAGGACTATTTATGCCGCTATCGAACTTAATGAAGAAACCCGAAAATGGATCAATAAAATTGATGCTATTTTAAACCTGAACAGGAATACTACGCCACATATCACCATCGCCAAAAATGTACCTGTTGAGGCTTTTAATATTCTATGGCCATTCTTTCAAAAAATGAGTTACCAGGGCTCTTTTATAGCTAACGAGTTAACCATCCTGCAAAAAGACACAGGAAATTCATACAGTATTTATAGGCCATTTATGGACCTCCCATTTAATAATAGTCAAACTGAATCTGGCGATAACAACTTATTGAAGACGGCATGACAGGCTATAAAGATTATATGATCATACTTTCGCCGCCTGGCAATATAAATGAGCAGGTGAAAAAGTTCAGGCAAAGCACAGCAAGGCTCATCGGCGATTTTGAGGGAATGCATGGCAAGGCCCACATCACCCTAAAACAAATGCCCCGCCAAAAACCAATTTGGACAGAACCGTTATTTGCCCAGTTGGAAAAAGAACTATCACTCATAGAACCCATCACTCTGCATATTAATGGCTTCGCCACATTTTTGCCTACCGATTTTACCACCATTTATGCCGCCATTAAATCTACACCCGGTATGGAAGATTGGTTTAAACGTCTGCGGAAATGCCTGAGCGAAAAGAAGGCAGTGCCGCACATAACCATTGCCCGGCAAATAGCCAACGAACTGGCAAAAAAGCTTTGGCCAAAGTTTAAGGATCGTCCATGGCATGATGAGTTTGAGATCGATCGTTTAACCATCCTCGAAAGAGAAACCTATGGTTACGATAAAGCCTGGAAACACTACAAGGATATCACTTTCAGAGGTGATGCGAGGTTAAATGTGTTGATGGATAAGAAGAAAGTGGTTAAAGAGGTTAGGGATGTGGATGAGAAACAGATTAGTTTGTTTTGATAGTGATCCTATGCTTTGTAATGTAGGGTGAATAGACATATCGTTTACACATCGCATGAAGCCACTCATAGCCGCGGAGGCCTATTTCTTTTGTCTCCGCCACAAAAGAAACAAAAAGGCTAGTCATTAGACATGCTTCTTTGCCGCACAGGGCCTTCGCGCTGCAAATCAGGCAAAACCTGGGCTGGAAACATTTGCGGCCGTATTGCGCACCGGCCCATGCGCTGCAAAAATTTCCTTATGCCCTGCCACCGCTCAAGGCCACCATCGTTTTGCCTGATTTCGCCCGAAGCTTTTCTAATGACGGGAAACGGGAAAGAAAAAGCATCTTTTAAAAAGAAAGCATTAAAAGAATCGCAATTAAAGAAAAAGCGCAGGCCCTGACAACAAGGGCGGGCCAGCGTAAAGGCGGGAATGACGGTTTAGCTTTTTGGGTGATGTGAGGAACGAATGTGACGAACAGCGAAAAAAGCGTGAAGAACCGGCAGGGAGCGTGGAAGCATCCTTGTTGTCTTGATCTTTTTGGTTACTTTTTGTATCAAGACAAAAAGTGACTTCTTAGCGAAAAGCGATACCATAAGACTAGTCTAAACCATGCAAATCCGTTTTGTAGAGTCGGGGATTGCTTCATTCTTCGCAATGACGCACTAAGAACAAGACTATCACTTTATACTAAATGATAATCAAGCCCTTACTCATTTTTTAACAATTTATTAACCGCTAACCAACAGTTTTCCTATATTTGCGCCGGGGTAAGTCTTTTACGGCCAGCTCCTCTTGAACTCCCCCAGGGTGGGAACGCAGCAAGGGTAGAGAGTTGTAGCGGCGCGATAAAAGTAGCTTACCCTTTTTATTTTAACCCTATTTGCCCAACAGTCGGGCAATCAAAATAATAAAAAGCTATTTGCCACGGGCAGGTAGCTTTTTTGTTTTCATACCCATTCATCTTTCATTATTCTGCTGTGCTTATCGGCTTTGTTAGCAAAGTGTACTATATTCGCCATTGTATTACTGCTAATTGACCATTAAAATGAAGACCATTAAAAAATTGGGTATCCTATTAAGTATCATACCCTTTGCTGCAGCAGCGCAAACTTCTATGCAAACCAATCCTTTGCTGATCCACTCCAATGCCCCTATTGAGTTTAATAAAGTAAACGCGCAGGTTATTAAGGATGCCGTATCAACTGTAATTAAGGTTACTGATGCACGTGTTAAAACGCTTGTGGCTATACCGGCAGCTAAAAAAACAGCTGCCAACACATTAATGGGCTTTGATGGATTGAGTTACGACCTTACCGACCTGGGCACTAAACTTGGTGTTATTGCAGCTACCTATGCCGATGATGCTACCCGCAACGCGGCTAACGATCAGGTGCAGACACTAGGCTCATATAGCAGCGATCTGTATTTAAACGAGCCATTATACAAAGCGCTTAAAACCTTTTCGCTTTCGGCCACAGCCAAAACATTATCGCCAACGCAACATAAATTCCTGAAAGAATCCATCATCGCTTTTGAGATCAACGGCATGAAACTGGATCAGAAAGGCCGCGATAACCTGAAAGCCATAAACGATAAACTGATCAGTTTTGGCAATCAATTCGACAGGAATATAGCTGAATCAAAGGATAGCATTGAGTATTCATTAACTGATCTTCAAGGCATACCGGAGGCATACATTACTCAATGGAAACGTGCAAATGGCCGATATATGGTGCGGGTGAATGGGCCGAACTATATTAATATTCTAAAATTTGGTGATGTAGAAGCTACCCGCAAGGCTATGTATCTGAAATATCAGAACCGTGCATATCCTGCAAATATGGCTACTATGGACAGCCTGTTCTCATACCGTCAAAAACTGGCAGATCAGCTTGGTTATAAAACTTATGCCGAATATGCTTTGGTCACTAAAATGGCTGGAAGACCTACCGCGGTATGGTCATTTTTAGATGATCTGAAGGATAAATTAACCCCACATGTGGGCCCGGAACTGAATCAGCTTAAAGAGTTGAAAAGAGTACAGCAGCCCAATGACCCTGCCGTTATAAATGCATGGGATATTGGCTATTACAGTAATAAACTGCTCGACACTAAATACAAGCTGAATACCGAACTGGTAAGGCAATATTTTGAGATGAATAACACCATACAGGGTATGTTTACCGTGTACCAGAAATTATTCAACATCCAGATCCGTGAGATAAAAGGGTTACCTGTATGGGACCCTAAAATAAAATCGTACGAACTGGATATGGACGGCAAAAAGATGGGAACCTTTTTCCTTGACCTTTACCCCCGCCCTAACAAATATACCCACTTTGAAACTGCTCCTATTTCAACTTATCACATAGCTAACGGTAAAGAAGTATTGCCGGTTGGCTCGCTGATCTGTAATTTCCCCGAAGGCACAACTACAGAGCCCTCATTGCTTGACCATAGCGATGTGATCACCATGTTCCATGAGTTCGGGCATTTGATCCACTTCCTGCTGTGCCACCCGGTTATTAACAGCCAGTATGCCTTTGGTGTAAAAGGGGATTTTGTAGAGGCACCTTCACAGTTTTTGGAGAATTTCTGCTGGGACTATGATGTGCTGAAACTATTCGCCAAAAATTATAAGACCGGTGAAGTATTGCCGAAATCACTTTTTGATAAGATGAAAGCCGCGCAAAACGCAGGCGTAAGCATCCAGTACATCAGGCAGGTATCATTAGCCATGATCGATTTTACTTTTGAGGACCGTTACAATGCTATAAAAGCAGGCGGTATCGATCAGGTTGAAAAAGACCTGTGGACCATGAACCAAACTCCATACCCGGTTGGCAGTCACTTTATCTGCAGCTTTGGTCACCTGAATGGTTATGGTGCAAATTATTACGGCTATTTATGGTCGAAGGTGTACGCGCAGGATATTTTCTCCGTTTTTGAACAACATGGCGTATTGGACCAGGCTACAGGTGTAAGATACCGTAAAGAGATTTTACAGGAAGGTTCACAGGAAGATGAAATGGCCATGTTAAGGCATTTTCTAGGCAGAGAACCTAATTCAAAAGCATTTTTGAAATCATTGGGGATAAATTAAGAAATAATATACATGTATGTCATCCCGAACTTGTTTCGGGATCTCACAAGTATGGTCGCCCACATGCTGTAAACCCAACATGTGGGGTGCTGAAACAAGTTCAGCATGACATACGATATAATTATATAAACACACTAATGCTCGATATACTCATTATAGGTGGTGGCCCGATAGGAATAGCATGCGGACTAGCAGCAAAAAGAGCCGGTTTAAGCTATTTGATAGTTGAAAAAGGCTGCCTGGTAAACTCTTTATACAATTACCCATCAACAATGACCTTCTTTTCCACTTCTGAAAAGCTGGAGATCGGGGGTGTTCCTTTTGTTACCATCAGCAACAAGCCTGTACGTGCCGAAGCATTGGAATATTATCGCCGGGTGGCTACATCCAACCACATGCCTATCAAGTTATTTGAAGAAGTAACGGGTATTGTTAAAGAAGATAATGGCTATACCGTTAAAACCATCAAAGCTACCTATCAGGCTAAAAACATTATTGTTTCAACCGGGTTTTATGATATCCCTGTAAAATTGGGTATCCCGGGCGAAGATCTGCAAAAAGTAAAGCATTATTATAAAGACCCTGCCTATTATGCTATGCAAAAGGTGGTGGTAGTAGGTTCAAGCAATTCGGCTATTGATGTTGCTTTGGAAACTTACCGCAAAGGTGCCGAAGTTACACTGGTTATCCGTGGCAACGAGGTGAGCAGCCGGGTTAAATACTGGGTGCGGCCCGATATCATTAACCGTATAAAAGAAGGCAGCATAACGGCTTATTTCAATTCTAACCTGCAAGCTGTACGCGAGCAGGAGGTAGATATTGAAACACCGGATGGCCTTGTCACTATCCCCAACGATTTTGTGATGGCGATGACCGGCTATAAACCCAATTTCGATTTCCTGAAGAAAATGGGCATTAAACTATCCAAAGATAAATTTGTACCTCAATATAACCCAATAACTATGGAAAGCAATGTGCCCGGCATGTACCTGGCTGGTGTAGTTGTGGGAGGTATGGATACTCACTTGTGGTTTATAGAGAACTCACGTATCCACGCGGATATGATCATTAGCGATATTGTGGCTAAGCGGGCGAATGGTTAATTAGGTTGAGTGGTGAGTGGCTTTTATCTGCAGCCGTTATAGTTCTTCTCCTTAGCGCAAGTATTGTGTTTGGGCCAAAATATTGGATGACTTGTGCTTTTGCCAAGAAGGCCCCCTTAGCGCAAGTCTTGTGTTTGAGGCTAAGCATTGGCTGACTTGTGCTGGTGAGCACAAGTCAGCCACCTCACAATTCATCCCGCAAGGCTTGCGCTAATTATATGCTTTAATACTAAGATTAGCCTCCATATTTATTTAATGTAACTTCATCGTAACTAAATCATATTTTTCTTGCATAAATAAAAATTAATGTAAACTTTTGCAGGGAATTAAAAAAACGCAAAAAATGAGTCAGCAAAGCTTATATAAGGTAGTGATCAGAACAAAATTTGTTCAGGTTGCCGCTGCTTTGTTAAACTTTACCTTCGTTATTTCTCCATCACGACGAAGGCTATTTATGCCCCGGGTTTAATTTCACCATCCCAACAAACCCAAATGAAGTTTAAACTAAACTTCTTCCAAAAAAACCATCTAAATAATTACGGCTGCATGGCCAATAATTTAACGGTAATTTTTCTACACTAATGACTATACAAGATTTTGATATACAGGTTGCCACAGCACAACACGCTGATTACGCTCAGGAGATATGTGATGAAATGGCGGAATCGGCAAAGGCACGCGGCACTGGTATAGCGCAGCGCACCGCTGAGTACGTTGCTGATAAAATGCTGGAAGGCAAAGCAGTTATTGCACTTCATAAAGACGGCACATGGGCAGGTTTCTGTTATATAGAAACCTGGAGCCACGGCGATTTCGTAGCAAATTCGGGCCTTATTGTTAGCCCTAAATTCAGAAAAGTGGGCCTTGCAAAAGCCATCAAACACAAAATATTCGAACTATCGCGCAGCAAATACCCTGAAGCTAAGCTATTTGGCTTAACTACGGGACTTGCGGTAATGAAGATCAATTCGGAACTGGGCTATGAGCCGGTAACCTATTCGGAACTTACACAGGACGAGGATTTCTGGAAAGGCTGCAAAAGCTGCGTGAACTATGATATCCTGACCAGCAAGGAGCGTAAAAACTGCATGTGTACTGCCATGCTATTCGACCCGGTTGAGAAGGCAAAGCAGATAGAGGAAAAAACGAAAGAAATGTCGCGCAAGGCAACATTATTTGAGCGTATCGAGAACGCGATCAAGAGTTTCAGTCATACTGATAAAGGCTGAAAGCAGAAAGACCAAAGCTAAAAGCAAGGAGAAATTAAAAAGAAGAAGAATCAAAAAAATAATAAGAATAGCTTTAGACTTTAAGCCTTCTGCTTTAAGCTTACAGAAATGAGGGATTATAAGAAATTAGAAGTATGGAAAAGATCACATGAACTAACATTGTTTGTGTACCTGAATGTACTTCCTAAATTTCCTAAAAATGAGCAATATGATCTGATGAGTCAAACAAAACGTTCGGTTTATTCAATAGGATTAAATATTGTTGAAGGCAGTGGAAGAAATACTGAAAAAGATTTTGCCCATTTTTTAGACTTATCATTAGGTTCGGCTCATGAATTTGAATATTGCTGTTTACTATCAAAGGATTTGAATTATTTGGATCAAAAATTATATTTCGAAGTCAACAAATTAATAAATGAAGTAAAGGCTATGTTGATTGGCCTTATAAAAAGAATAAGAGAGAATTCATAAAATTATATAACGGGAAGGCAAAAGCTTTAGACTTTCAGCTTTCCGCTTTTAGCTTACAAATGAAGAAAAAAGTAGTATTAGCATACAGCGGCGGTTTAGATACCTCTTTTTGCTGTATATATTTAACACAGGACCTGGGTTACGAAGTACACTCTGTAATTGTAAACACAGGTGGTTTTAGCGACGAAGAATTGAAAGGCGTTGAAGAACGCGCTTACAAAATGGGCGTTACCTCGCACCACGTGGTTGATGAAACCGAGAATTTCTACAACACTTGTGTTAAGTATTTGATATACGGTAACGTGTTAAAAAACAACACCTACCCGCTTTCAGTAAGTGCCGAACGCGTGAGCCAGGCAACTGCTATTGCTAACTACGCTAAAGAAATTGGTGCCGAGTTTGTTGCCCACGGCAGTACCGGTGCTGGTAACGACCAGGTACGTTTCGACATGATATTTAATATCCTGGTGCCGGATGTGCAGATCATCACCCCTATCCGCGATTTGAAATTAAGCCGCGAGGCTGAAATTCAATACCTGAAAGACCATGGTGTGGATATGAACTTTGAGAAAGCTAAATACTCTATCAACAAAGGTATCTGGGGCACATCAGTTGGCGGTAAAGAAACCCTTACCTCAAACTTAGGTTTGCCTGAAGATGCATGGCCTACACAGGTGAGCGAAACCGAGCCACGCAACGTAGAGTTAGAATTTGAGCAGGGCGCGTTAGTTGCTATCGATGGTAAGAAATACGATCATCCAACAAAAGCTATCCAGGCTTTACAAGCTATTGCGGGCCCTTACGGTGTTGGCCGTGATATTCACGTAGGCGATACTATTATCGGCATAAAAGGTCGTGTAGGGTTTGAGGCAGCCGCGCCAATGGTGATCATTAAAGCTCACCATACCTTAGAGAAACACGTATTAACTAAATGGCAGCTTTCATGGAAAGATCAATTATCCTCATTCTATGGTAACTGGCTGCATGAAGGTCAGTTCCACGATCCTATTATGCGCAACATCGAAGCATTTTTAAACGATACACAGGAAAATGTAAGCGGTAAAGTATTTGTTCAGTTACACCCATACAGGTTCCAGATTGTAGGTATTGAATCGGATCACGATCTGATGTCGAACAAATTTGGCACTTATGGCGAAATGAACAACTCATGGAGTGGCGACGATGTTAAAGGTTTCTCGAAAATATTTGGCAACCAGGTAATGATCTATCATAAAGTAAATAGCTAACCCCCCCCCTGAAGGGGGAGCAATTAATACCAACTGATATGGATCAACCACAAAATAACCAGGACACTCAAACTCCCCCTTCAGGGGGTTGGGGGGCTTTTTCAAAAAGTGAATGTTTGAGCCATTATAAATGGGGTGACGATTGTTACGGCTGGAATTTTATTGATACCGACGCCTTATCGGTAAAACAGGAGTTAATGCCACCCGATACTGCGGAGCAACTGCACTATCATGAAAAGTCATCGCAGGTGTTTTTCATTTTAAAAGGAAGGGCTACTTTTAGCATTGATGGAGTGATCAGCGTTTTAAAACCTGAGCAGGGAATAGAAATTAAACCCGGTCAAAAGCACTTCATCAGCAATAAGGAAAATAGCGACCTGGAATTTATTTTATACTCAACACCATCTACAAAGGGTGACCGGATAAATTTAGCCCCCTAACCCCCTAAAGGGGGAATTTAAATTCAAGAGATTGAAATGAGCGATAATAACAATATAAAAGATGCAACCACTCCCCCTTCAGGGGGCCGGGGGGCTAAAGTTAGAGCCGGAATTATTGGCGGTGCAGGTTATACCGGCGGCGAAATGTTGCGGATATTGGTTAACCACCCCAATGTGGAAATTGCCTTTGTAAACAGCAAAAGCAATACCGGCAACTATATATACGAGGTACATACCGATCTTTTTGGCGATACCGACCTTAAGTTCACAGGCGAATTATCAAACAATATTGATGTACTGTTCCTGTGCGTTGGTCACGGCGATGCAAAGAAATTTTTAGCAGAAAATGAGATCCCGGATACGGTAAAGATCATCGATCTGAGCCAGGACTTTAGGTTAAGTCAAAATTCAATAATAAAAGGTAAAAGCTTTGTTTACGGTTTGCCTGAATTAAACCGTGAGACGATTAAAACTGCTGATAACATTGCTAACCCTGGTTGCTTTGCATCGTGCTTGCAATTGGGTTTATTGCCTTTGGCTGCAAACGCGCAATTAAACAGCGAGGTGCATATTACTGCCACAACAGGTTCAACCGGCGCGGGGCAGAGTCCGTCGGCTACTACGCACTTTACATGGCGTAATGATAATTTATCGGTTTATAAAGCATTTGATCACCAGCATTTGGGTGAGATTGGCCAATCACTGAATCAATTGCAACCTGATTTCGGGCAGACTTTAAACTTCATCCCCTACCGTGGCGATTATACCCGCGGCATCATCGCATCTATTTACTTAGATAGTGATTTAACCGAGGCTGAAGCGTTAAAGTTGTATGAGGATTATTATGCGGCACATCCGTTTACGCATGTAACCTCACACAACATCGACCTAAAACAGATTGTAAACACTAACAAATGCTTTATACAAGTTAAAAAGCATGGTAATAAATTATTTATTATCAGCATATTAGATAATTTATTAAAAGGAGCATCAGGCCAGGCAGTACAGAATATGAACTTGCTGTTTGGTTTAGAAGAAACAGCAGGGCTTAAATTAAAAGCAATAGGATTCTAACAAAATATAGGTCATGCTGAATTTATTTCAGCATCCCACATGCTCATATATCAGGCTTGTGAGATCCCGAAACAAGTTCGGGATGACGGATTGAGATAATTGATTAATAATTGATAATAACTTACCAGAATGAAATTATTTGATGTTTATCCTATCAATAACATAAATATAACCAGCGGAAAAGGCAGTTTAGTTTATGACGACAAGGGAACCGAGTACCTTGACCTTTACGGCGGTCACGCTGTAATATCTATTGGCCATACTAACCCGCATTATGTAAAGCGATTGGAAGATCAGCTGCACCAAATCGGCTTTTACTCTAATTCTATCGAGATACCTTTGCAAAAGCAACTGGCAGAAAAGCTGGGTAAAGTTTCAGGCAAGGAAGATTACCAGTTATTCCTGTGTAATTCAGGTGCCGAAGCAAATGAGAATGCGCTTAAACTGGCATCGTTCTACAATGGTAAAAAGAAAGTGATAGCTTTTCGTAACGCATTCCATGGCCGTACCTCACTGGCGGTTGCTGTTACGGATAATCCAAAAATAGTTGCCCCGGTAAACGAAACCGATAACGTAATATTTGTGCCTTGGCAGGATGAAGCTGCTTTAGCGCAGGCTTTTGCTGAAAACGAGATCTCATCGGTAATTATTGAAGGCATCCAGGGCGTTGGCGGTATCAGGGTAGCGAGCGAAAGCTTTTTACAGAAGATCAGGTCGTTATGTGATGAATATAACGCGGTATTTATAGCTGACTCTGTACAATGCGGATATGGCCGTACAGGTAAATTCTTTTCGCATGATTTTGCCGGCATCAACGCTGATATTTATAGCATGGCTAAGGGCATGGGCAACGGTTTCCCTATCGGTGGTATTATCATATCGCCTAAAATATTGCCTGCTTATGGTATGCTGGGCACTACTTTCGGCGGTAACCATTTGGCTTGTGCGGCTGGTTTGGCTGTGCTGGAAGTAATGGAACAAGATAACCTGATGCAAAACGCTGCCGAAGTTGGTGGTTACCTCATCAACGAGTTAAAGAAATTTAAAGAGGTTAAGGAAGTTCGCGGTCGCGGCTTAATGATAGGTATCGAATTGCCTGCCGAACTGGCTAACGCCCGTAAGTACCTGCTTTTCAAACACCATATTTTTACCGGTGAGGCTAAGCCAAACGTGATCAGGCTTTTACCTGCACTGAACTTAACCAAAGCATATGCCGACAGATTTTTAGAGGCATTTACAACTGTATTGAACGAAAACGTTTTGTCATTTCGATGAGGAACGAAGAGAAATCTTCTTCGACCTGCATTCCCGCTTTGCACGACGCAAAAGATTTCTCGCTATCGCTCGAAATGACATAAAATATTTATAATATAATTAGGGCCAATGAAACTATTTTCTTCTGTTAATGATGTAACCGACATCAAGGCACTTGTGGCTGAAGCTTTAAAGTTGAAGCAAAATCCATATGCAAACCAGGATCTGGGCAAGAACAAAACCCTGGGTCTTGTTTTTCTGAACCCGAGCCTTCGTACCCGCATGAGTACCCAAAAGGCTGCCCTTAATATGGGCATGAATGTGATGGTGCTTAATATGGATAAGGAAGGATGGGCTTTAGAACTTAAGGACGGCGCTATTATGAACGGCACCAGCGTAGAGCACATTCGCGAGGCTGCTGCCGTTATGGGCCAATATGTGGATATTATTGGTGTGCGCTCTTTCCCTGGCTTGAAAAACAGGGCAGAAGATTATAACGAAGAGATATTCAACAAGTTTGTAAAATATTGCGGTGTACCGCTTGTAAGTTTAGAGTCGGCTACCCGCCATCCTTTACAAAGCCTTGCCGATTTGGTTACTATTGAAGAATTAAAGACAAAGCCACGCCCTAAAGTAGTATTAACCTGGGCACCGCATATTAAACCATTACCTCAGGCTGTACCCAATTCATTTGCCGAGTGGATGTGCAAGGCCGATGTTGATTTTACCATAGCCCACCCTGAAGGTTATGAATTGAATACCGATTTTACACAAGGCGCAACCATCACCCATAATCAGGATGAAGCTTTAGCTAACGCTGATTTCATCTACGTTAAAAACTGGTCGGCATACGAGCCTTATGGAAAGGTATTGCCGGGTAACGAGGATTGGATGCTAACCAACGAAAAATTGGGCATAACCGACAATGCCAAAGTGATGCACTGCTTACCCGTACGCCGTAACCTGGAGTTATCTGATGAAATATTAGACGGGCCGAATTCTCTTGTAGTACATGAAGCAGGCAACCGTGTTTGGGCTGCGCAAGCGGTACTGAAAACTATGCTGGAAAGTTTATAGTAATGAATACCGATAATATTAAAGAGATAAGTATTAATAGTTTAGACAGGCTTTGTATTTATCCTGAGAAAGAATTTTTCACTTTAATATGGCGATCGGCTACTGAAATTCATTGGGATAATAACAAATCATTTCTTTATTCTCCTAAACCGAGAGAATGGTCATACTTTGATTGGTTTAAACACATTACCAGCGTAATAAGAGATGAATATAATTGCGATTTATTATTAACTGAAAATACTTTATGGGAAAACATCCCTGATTATTTAAGGCAATTAATAATAAATGGGTAGATTTATTTCATATGTATATCCCATCATTCAATACCTTTCCCGATAAGCAGGAAGTTATTAGCTTTATGCAGAAATATAGCTTTGGTACCATTGTAACTGCCGTTAATAATGTGCCGTTTGCTACGCATCTGCCTTTTTTGGTTGAGGTTAGGGATGAACAGGTAATTATCTCATCGCACTTTGCAAAAGCCAACCCGCAAGCCAGGGATATATTGAATAGCGATGTACTAGTGATCTTTACGGAGCCACACGCCTATATCTCGCCCAAAAATTACGAGAAAGATACTAACGTGCCTACATGGAACTACATAGCGGTACATGCTTACGGCAAAGCCCGGGTTTTAGAAGGAGAACAGGAGCATCTAAACCTTTTAGAACATACCATAAAAACTTACGAAGCTGATTACTATAATCAATGGATGCAGCTACCAAATGAATATCGTTCAAAAATGATTAAAGGCATTACCGGGTTTGAGATTGTTGTTGCCGATCTTCAGGCTAAAAGCAAATTGAGCCAGAACAGATCTGAAACAGAACAACAGAACATCATCAACTCATTAGGCAAAAGTGAGTCAGAAAGTGAGCGTGAGATTGCCGCATATATGACCTCGCTGAAAAAGTGATCACTCTTTATCTTTAAAGGTAGAATCTATAACCCTGTTGAGGGTTAACCCTTGCACTATTATCGAGAATATCACTATAAAATAACTTCCCGACAAAATGATGTGTTTGTATGGCGTAAATGGCAGGGATAATGCCAGCGCTATGGAAATGCCACCTCGTAAACCGGCCCAGGTAAGTATGTTTATGCTGCCATAGCTTACGTTTAATGATCGGCGCAGAAAGGTCATCGGCAGCATAATGCTCAGCCAGCGGGCTATTAATATAATGGCGATAGCTATAACTCCTGTAAGCCAATAGTGATCAATATAAGGCAGGTCGACCATCTGCAGGCCTATCATTACAAACAAAATGGTGTTCAGCATTTCATCTATCAAGTGCCAGAATTTCTCTAATGCCTGGTGTGAATGTTCGTTGCTATCCTGATTAATAGTTTTGTTACCCGCAAATAACCCGGCGGCAACCACAGCAAGTGGTATGGATAAATGAAATTCAGCAGCCAATACCGAGATCCCCATCACCAAAGCCAGTGAAACCAATACAATGGTTTGAAAATCGGTGATCGACTTCATCAGCCGGAAGGCTATATAACCCATTACCAACCCAAGGGCTACCCCGCCAAACACTTCGCGGATAAATAGTATGGCAGTTTTACCAAAATCAACGTGGTCGGAACCTGATTCAGTGATTTCGAGCACGGTGATAAAAAGCACCAGCCCTACCCCATCGTTAAACAGGGATTCGCCGGAGATAATAGTTTCCAGATTCTGCGGCAGCTTTGAGCCCTTTATAACCGCACCAACTGCCACCGGGTCTGTTGGTGAGATTAACGCGCCGAATAAAAAGCAGTAAACCAGCGGAATATGCACATTACAAAGGATGGTAATGCCATAAAATAATCCCCCAAAAATGCCTGCTGATAATATTACACCGAGCGTGCTCAATACCAGCACCGGCAGCATCTCCTTTTTAAGGTGATGCGTGTTGAGGTTAAATGAGCCCGCGAAAAGCAGAAAGCCCAGCATAATATCCAGTACCGTACCCGAAAAATTTATGTTTTTAGCCAGAACCGTAAGATGTTTGGCTACATCAGGATTTACTTTATCAATAAATATAGTGATAACAGAAACGCATATAGCAATGCTCACAATACCTATGGTACCGGGCAATTTTATGAAACGTGCATTAATGTACGAATAAAACGCGCTTACAATTACCAGTAAAGTTGCTATTATAAACAGGCTCATATTCGTTGTTGATGGTTAGGGAGTCACGAATCAAGATACAAGAATCAGGAAAGAAAAAAGATATTGTGTGCTCCGTTTTACTTGATTCTTGTATCTTAATTCTTGATTCTTTTTATCCTGGCTCTTGATTCTTACATCCTGACTCTTATTTAGCTATTGGTTCCGTCATCATGGTTTCGGTATCAAAATACCGTACCACTAAGCGGTTGTCACTGTTCTTATTAAAATAATTCAGGAACCAGGTTAAAAACACATTTGTTTTATTGCTGAAACCTGCCAGGGTTAGTATATGCACAAAGCCCCATAACAACCAGGCTATAAAACCCTTAAAATGGAACGGCCCCAGATCAGCAACAGCTTTATTCCTGCCGATGGTTGCCAGTGTGCCCTTATCTAAATATTTAAAAGGCACTGTTGGCTCTCCTTTAAGTATATGTTTAATGTTTTTAGCCAGATGCTCACCCTGTTGCATAGCAACCGGTGCAACACCGGGTAAGCCGTTAGGGTATTCAGCGGTTACCATGGCCGCTACATCGCCTATGGCAAAAATATCTTCGTAGCCATCAACTTTACTTATCTCGTTGGTTTGTATGCGGGTACCTTTGGTGATGATCTCTTTCGGTACACCATCAGGCACCTCGCCCCTTACCCCTGCCGCCCAAAACACATTGCGTGTTTTTATTACTGTTCCATCGTCTATCTTCAGTTCATAGCCGTCATAACTTTGCACGTGTACGCTGTTATAGATAGTCACCTCACCTTTGGTTAAAGCCTTTTTAGCATAGGCCGAAGCTTGTTCTGACATCGCGCCCAATAACCTATCCTTACCCTCCACCAAATAAACGCGCATATGCTGTTTTTTCAGGCCGTGATAATCTTTCACTAAAATAAGCTGGCGCATTTCAGCTAAAGCGCCTGTAAGTTCAACCCCGGTTGGGCCGCCGCCAACAACTACAAAGGTCATGAGGGCCTCACGCTCATCATAAGTTTTGGTCACCAGCGCTTTTTCCAGATTTTGCAGGATCAGGCTGCGCAGGTTCAATGCTTCCGGTATATTTTTCATCGGCATGGCATAATGCTCAATTTCCTTATTGCCGAAAAAATTGGTGTTTGATCCGGTGGCTATTACCAGGTAATCGTAGGTAATTTCGCCAATATCAGTACTTACGGTTTTACTTTCAGGGTTTATCTTTTGCACATCAGCCAAAAAGAACCTGAAATTATCCTGCCTGGTAAATATTCGCCGAAGCGGAAAACCAATAGAATCTGCAGGAATGGCTCCCATAGCCACCTGGTACAACAATGGCTGAAAGGTATGATAGTTGTGTTTATCAAGCATCATTACCTTAACAGGTGCATTTTTAAGATTTTTAGCTAATTGTATTCCGCCAAAACCACCGCCAATTATCAGTACGCGGGGTACGGGAGTAGTGTCTTTTTGCATATATTCTATTAAACAATAAAACTACCATTTGTTTATTAATTTAATTGATGCTCCCGATTTTTTACAATATCATTAATTATAATCCATTTCTGTTAAAAACCTTATCATCTTCAAACTTCCAATTGCATGTTAACTATTCAAACCAAAGTACGCCTTTGCATTTAAATCAATAAAAAATTAACATTCCTTAGGTTTTTAGGGGCATTATATAGTAAATCCATAGGTTTTTAATGAAATATGACATAAAATAAGCACAAACAGAAGCATCCAAATATATTATGCTTTATTTTTACAAGTCCGTAAGGTCACTATTATGCTATTTTGTTTGTTTTTTATAGATAAATAAATAGAATTTATTAATTTTATGCCTTATATTGTTCAAAAATGAAAAAAACAACCCTTTTTATTTGTATATTCCTATTTATTGGAGTTGTAAAGGCACAAGTAAAAAAGGTTGATAGCTGGACCGACGGAAAATATGTAAAGGTAAACGGGGCCAACCTGTGGGTAGTTACGGTAGGCGAAGGTGACCCGATAATAATCATCCCGGGTGGACCGGGTGGCGCACATTTAGGCTATCGTGAATTTGATCCGCTTGCTGATAATCACCACCAGTTAGTTTACTTTGATGCATTTGGCAGGGGGAAATCCGACACAGCTAAAAATGTAAACGAATACACACTGGCCCGTGATATTGAGGATATTGAAGCTTTACGTATTGCATTAAAGCTTGATAAAGTAACTGTTTTAGGGCATTCGTACGGAGGAGTTGTGGCACAGGGTTACGCGTTGAAATATCCGGTACATTTAAGTCATTTAATTTTGGCCGATACCTTCCACAGTTTTGTTATGTGGCAGGAAAATGATGATAACTCCAATCGCGAAATAAAAACTAATTACCCGGAGATCTGGGAGCAATTGATGAAAATTCGTGAGGCAGGTGCCATATCAAGCGACCCTGAACATCAGCGAATTTACGGACAGGTGCCTTATGGCTTTCTGTATGCTTATGACCCTTCAAAATTTACTGGCGGGGGTAGCAGTAAACATCAGCCTTATCCAAACCCAAACAACACAAAACTATACTACCAGATGGTAGGTAAGGACGGTGATTTTATTGTAGGCAGCGATATCGGCACATTTGATTACCGCAAGCAGCTCAAAGACCTCAAGATGCCGGTATTAATAGAGACAGGAAGATTTGATCGTGTGGCAGTACCGTGGATGGCCGTTAAGTTTAAGGAGTATTGCCCGCAGGCAGAGTTTGTGATGTTTGAGCGTTCGGGGCATAACCCACAGGTTGAAGAACCTGAAAAGGACTTTAAAATAATAAATGACTTTTTAGCGAAATAATCAAATCACTCTTTATCGCCTAACGGCGAATCCCCTATAAGAGTATGGTTAACAATAAAGCGTAGAATAAAACTAATTGATGGATAAAGCTAATAACGATCGCCAGGAGATGATTGAGGATAAAAGCGATTTATATATTATTAAAATTGGCGGGAATGTAATTGATAATTCAGAGAACCTGCATTGTTTTCTGAAAGACTTTACAGCGCTTAAAGGCTATAAAATATTGGTACACGGCGGCGGCAAGGTAGCCACTCAACTTTCAGAAACCTTAGGCGTTGAAGCTAAAATGGTTGATGGCAGGCGCATTACTGATATTGAAACATTAAGGGTGGTGACGATGGTTTATGGTGGCCTCATCAATAAAAATATAGTGGCCCAATTGCAGCAATTCGGCACCAATGCCATAGGGCTTACCGGTGCCGACGGTAATTTTATACGCACCAAAAAACGCCCTGTAAAAACTATTGATTATGGTTTTGTAGGCGATATGGACGAAAGATCAATAGATGCTGCAAATATAAAGCGGCTGATGGATGCCGGTTTCATGCCAGCTTTTTGCGCCATTACGCACGATGGTGAGGGGCAATTATTAAACACCAATGCCGATACTATCGCGTCGGCTTTAGCGGTAGCCCTGTCAAAACTATATAATACAACGCTTATTTATTGTTTCGAGAAACAAGGCGTGCTGAAAGATATAAATGATGAAAGTTCGCTTATTGAGGAGATCGATCCTAAGCGTTACGAAGAATTAAAAGAACAACAAATCATCCACAGCGGCATGCTGCCAAAACTGGATAACGCGTTTACCGCCATTGCATGCGGGGTTAAAGCAGTAATTATAGGTCACGCTGAAAAGCTGGGCCATTTATCAGAAAATAAAACATTTGGGACACGTTTAATTAACAACGCATGAATTCACAACAACATATTGCCATATTAGGCAGCGGAAACATTGGTTTATCATTAGCAAAGGGATTGGTGAAATCGGGGATATGTAAACCGCAGCAAATAATGCTCACCCGCAGAAACATCGCTGCACTATCCGCACAGGCCGATGCTGGTTACTATGTTACCGACAACAACCTTAAAGCTGTAAAACGCGCCGATATTGTAGTGCTGGCTGTATTGCCGCAACAATTAAATAAGCTGCTGGATGAAATTTCACCGGCCATCAAATCCGAAAAACAATTATTGATATCTGTAGTATCAGGCGTAACATGTGCCGACATCCGCCAGCAACTGGATATGAATGTACAGGTGATCCGCGCTATGCCTAACACAGCTATCGCCATAGGCCACTCCATGACCTGCATTGCTACCGATAACGGCACCACTAAAAATATTAACCTGGTACGCTCCCTGTTTGATACCGTTGGCGTAAGTATACAGATAAACGAGGAATTGATGACATCAGCAACAGCATTATGTGCCTGCGGTATAGCATTCTTCTTACGTTCTATCCGCGCAGCTTCGCAAGGTGGTACCGAGATCGGTTTTCATTCGCACGATGCCTTGAAAATGGCCGCGCAAACCGCAAAGGGGGCCGCTGATCTGATATTACAACTACACTCGCACCCTGAGCAGGAAATTGATAAAGTAACCTCGCCAAGCGGCTGTACCATTGCCGGCTTAAATGAGATGGAACACAATGGCTTTAGTTCCGCTATGATAAAGGGCATTAAGCTTTCAGCCGAAAAAGCAGGCGATCTGTATCATAAAGAGGGAGAGTAATACTGCCCCCTTTTGTTTATTAACAGGTATTAATTACTTTTAGCAAAATCAAAAATTGTTAATGGATTACTTGCCCTTTAATACTGTAGGACTTTCAGTGGATGGCGTAGACAGGTTTTATAACGCCCATACATCGCTCAAAAATAAATTCACCATACTGCCTACCGGACATATTGATTTTCATTTAGAGCAGTTCGAGGTATTTAAAAATTATACATCGCTTAACACAAGAGGCTCTTTTGTTATTAAGCAATGCGATAATGACTGCTACATATTGTTTATAGAAGCGCACTTTAACTATCGTGATAAGGGCCATATCCATATAACCGATCATGTAGAACACCAGGTATGGGCGCTCGCTTATCTGAAGAAAGATTTTGGACGTGTGCTTATCCGTCCTGAAACACTGGCAGATAAAATAATTGAGATCATCCACCCGGTTGAGATAGATTTTAAAGAAGACAAAGCCTTTAGCGATACTTTCTACGTACTGGTTAACGAACATGAAAAAGCATCAAACGGTATCGACCGCAACTTCAGGAACGCGGTAATGGACATAAGGGATGATGATTTTGTGATAGAGATAGTTGAACACAACCTCATTATCGGCAGCACAAAACCTATCTCAGCAGAAAAAGCTATTCACCTGGCTGAGTTTATTGAACGCATTGCGGATACTTGTTAAAAGAAAATTGCAAACTTTCTTTACCGGTAGGCTTCAATCATAGACTGAAGCCAGTAAAATAAATAATGCTACTGGTTTCAGTCTGTGACTGAAACCCCGGATAATGACAGTTTGCAACTGTCACACACATCAAGAAAATCTTTGAAATCCGTTAAATCCTGGTTCATAACGCCACACTACTCCTGTCAACCCTTTGTATATTAGGGTTAACATAGTCATTTTCAACCAGGCCATCACGCATACGTACAATACGGTGGGCATGCTGGGCGATATCCTCTTCGTGAGTTACCAGTATGATGGTGTTACCTTTATCGTGAATATCTTCGATCAAGCCCATTATTTCAATGGATGTTTTGGTATCGAGGTTACCGGTGGGCTCATCGGCTAAAATTATGGAAGGATCATTGATGAGCGCGCGCGCCACAGCCACACGCTGGCGCTGCCCGCCCGAAAGTTCATTAGGCCTGTGATCAACACGATGCCCAAGGCCCACATTTTCCAGCGTTTTTCTTGCCCGTTCCTGGCGTTGCTCTTTGCTTACACCTGCGTAAACCAGTGGCAGGGCCACATTATCCAATGCGCTGTTACGTGGCAATAAGTTAAATGTTTGGAATACGAAACCTATTTCAGAGTTACGCACTTCTGCCAGTTGATTTTCCGTCATCTGGCTTACATTTATGCCATTGAGTATATAATCGCCTTTAGTTGGCGTATCAAGGCAACCCAAAATATTCATTAATGTTGACTTCCCCGAACCGGAAGGCCCCATCAGCGCCACAAATTCGCCTTTATTTATCGTTAACGATACCGACTTAATGGCATGAATAATTTCAGTGCCTATTACATATTTTCGTCCGATATCTTTAATGGTAATTAATGGCTCCATGCGTTTTTGTTTGGTTTGACTGCGATATGGTACGGTTTGTTACAGGAATTTGTATTTTTAGTGTGTTAGTCCGAAAGTCGGTAAGTCCGCATAAGTCCGAAAGCTTTTCTTTATTACTTTCCGACTTCCGGTCTTTCTGACTTTCGGTCTTCTCGTCTTTCCGACTCAACAACTTACTTATCTATCACCTTCGCTACCAAAAAGTAATCCTTATTTTGCTTAGGTGCGTTCTTTAATCCTTCTTCAGTCGTAATGGTTTGCTTAACCACATCATCGCGTAAAACATTTACTTCGTCGGTCATGTAAACCAGCGGCTCAACACCCGATGTGTCTATTTCGTTAAGCTTGGCCATAAAATCCAGTATCTTGCTCATATCCTTTATCATTGCCTCTTTTTCATCTTCGGCAAGTTCAAGTCGGGCCAGGTTAGCTACCTTTTCTACTGTTTCCTTATCAATTATCATTTTTGTTCTGCTAATTTTCTTTCCATTATATCATGAACCTTATTGCGCAGCATATCCACATCATCAATAGATAGGTTTGCCGTTTCAATGGGCTCATGTACAAATATATGACAAACTCCCGGCCTGCTGCCATATTTTATGCCTTCGTCCCACAAAACTTTCCAGGTATCTAATGCTGTTACCGGTATTATAGGCACTTTCATCTCAATAGCCAGCTTAAACGGCCCATTTTTAAACTCCACTACTTTCGGCGGATAATTACCCGATATAGTCCCTTCGGGGAAAATAACCATCGTTGTACCATTCTGCAAAAGTTCCCCTGCCCTCTTAAACGCCCGGAACGATTCTACCTTACTCTTACGGTTCACCGGCAAATCAACCGACCGGAAGAACAAGCCCGTAACAAAACCATTCAGCAACTCGTCTTTACCCATAAATGAATAGTTCACGTTTTCAGCCAGTATGCTTATAGCGGTAATATCAAGGCTCGAAGTATGGTTAGGGCAAATAATATAGGTACGGCTCCAGTCGATAGGTTTTTCAAACTCGTAACGATACCTGATGCCTGATAATAATGAACTGATATACCCCCACGCGCTGCGCATTTTATTTAATGATGGGTAATGTTCTTCCCTGCGCGAAAAGTAGTAAAGCAGTGGCCAGAATAAAATGTAAATAAACCCTACATTAAAGCGATAAAAGAAAGTGTATAGTCTTTTTAATGAGGTTTTCATTTTCATCAAAAATAGCGAAATCCTCATCTTTTCGGCATAAAATGATGGTTTTTAAACTTTTTATTAAAATGGTTTTGGGTTGAAAGTGCAACTTGCTTAACGCTAAGCCAATTACGGCTCCTCTGTAACAAGTTTATTACCATAAATCCCCTTCTCAATAATAGCGTAAACCTCGTCGCGCAGGGCATCTGCATCATCAGGGATGAGTTGAGTGGTATCAATAGGCTTATGTACATAAAAATTGCAAATACCGGGTTTGGTTCCATATTTATGACCATCGTCCCACAGCATTTTCCATGTATTTATTGATGATACCGGAATGATGGGCACTTTCAGATCTATTGCCAGCTTAAATGGCCCGTTTTTAAACTCATGCAATACAGGCGGGTAATCATCACTTATTTTCCCTTCGGGGAAGATGATAACGCTTGTGCCGTCCTGAATTTTCTCAGCCGCCATTTTAAAAGCACGGTATGATGACATTTTGCTATCGCGATTAACAGGGATATCAACCGTTCTGAAAAACAAGCCGGTAACCAGTCCATCCTTTAAAACATCCTTGCCGATAAAACAATAGTCGTTCTTCACCAACAGGCACATAGCCGCGATATCAAGGTTAGAAGTATGATTTGGGCAGATTATATAGGGTCGGTTCCAATCTATACCCTCCTCATACTCATAGTGAAAGAAAAAACCAGCCAGCCCCGAACTGATGAATCCCCATACGCGCCTAAGCCTGTTCATATTTTTATAACCACTTGGTTTACGGGAGAATAAGTAGAATGCGGGCCAAAATAAAAAGTAAGATAAAGCTACACTGGCAAGGTAAAGGTACACGTGTACTTTTTTGATTAACAATTTCATCTACACCAAAAATATAAAAATTCCTTACTTTCGCCCCATGGAAACTGTTGTTAGTGGTATACGTTCAACCGGGAACTTACACCTAGGAAATTATTACGGAGCGATACAGAATTTTATAAAAATGCAGCATGAATACAATTGCTACTTTTTTATTGCCGACCTGCACTCATTAACCACCCACCCTACGCCTGAAAACCTGCATAACAATGTAAAACAGGTATTAGTAGAGTATTTAGCCGCCGGTATCGACCCGGAGAAGGCTACTATATATGTACAATCGCACGTGCCCGAGGTATCAGAGTTATACCTGTACCTCAATATGAATGCTTATTTAGGTGAACTGGAACGCGCTACATCTTTTAAAGATAAAGTACGTGCCAACCCTGATAATGTTAACGCCGGCCTGCTTACCTACCCGGTATTAATGGCTGCCGATATCATCATTCACAAAGCAACCAAAGTACCTGTGGGTAAAGACCAGGAACAACATCTTGAAATGGCGCGCACCTTTGGCAACCGCTTTAACAGGTTATATAACCACGATTATTTCCCCGAGCCATATGCTTTCAGTTATGGCAGCAGCCTGGTAAAAATACCGGGACTGGATGGCAAAGGAAAAATGGGAAAATCAGAAGGTGAAGGCAATGCAATTTTCCTGTCGGATACACCGGAAGCTATCCGCAAAAAAGTGATGCGTGCTGTTACCGATGGCGGCCCTACTACTGAGAACCAGGAAAAACCTGTTGAGATCCAAAACCTGTTCGACCTGATGACTGTAGTATCAACACCTGACACTTACGAGCATTTCGATAACCTGTACAACACCTGCCAGGTACGTTATGGCGACTTGAAAAAACAGCTGGCAGAAGATATGATCATTGCCACGGCCCCTATCCGTGACCGCATAAACGAAATTGCTAATGATGCCGCATACCTTAAAAAGGTTGCTCACTTTGGTGCCGAAAAGGCCCGCGAAAGTGCATCAAGAACCATTCGCGAAGTGAGAGAAATTATCGGTTTCAGAAGTTTTTAATAGTATTCCTTATTGATAGTTCATTATTCATAATGTATATTAGTCGGGAAGTTTGTTTCTATATAATAGCATTTTATGCAGAACAATCTATTTAACTCATGCTCTATCATCTATTAACTCTGAACTAAAATATGCATATTGCTATTGTAGGTAACATAGGCGCAGGCAAAACCACCCTTGCTGAATTATTAGCCAAAAGCTATGGCTGGGAACCATTGTTTGAAGCCGTTGATAACAATCCTTATCTGGAGGATTTTTACAACGATATGAAACGCTGGAGTTTTAACCTGCAGATCTATTTTTTAAATAGCCGCTACCGCCAGCTAATGGATATCCAGAAAAGCGGGCGAAATATAGTTCAGGACCGTACCATTTATGAGGATGCCTTTATTTTTGCCGAGAACCTGCACGATATGGGTTTAATGACCACCCGCGATTATGAGAACTACCGCTCGATATTTGATAACATGACTGCCTATATTAAACCACCCGATCTGTTGGTTTATTTAAAAGCATCGGTGCCTACACTGGTTAACAATATCCAGCGCCGCGGCAGGGAATATGAAATAGGTATCAGGATAGATTACCTGTCAAAACTGAACGAAAAATACCAGAAATGGATAGCCGGTTATAACCTGGGCAAATTGCTGATAATTGATAAGGACGTAATTGATTTTGCCAACAATACCGAAGATATGGCAACCGTTGTACAGTTGATTGAGCGGGAAATAAACGGGTTGTTTTAGATTAGTTGTAAGTTGTGTGTTGTAAGTTGTATAATTTATCTGCTTATAAACTCACACAACTTACAACACACAACATATAGCACAAAAATGAAAATCCTGGGCATTATACCAGCACGCTACGCATCATCCCGCTTTCCGGGTAAACCATTGGTTGATATTGCCGGCAAAAGCATGATACAACGCGTATATGAGCAGGCTAAAAAATGCACTTCATTAACCGAAGTTATTGTTGCTACCGACGATGACCGCATTTATGACCACGTATTAAGCTTTGGAGGTGTAGCTGTAATGACCGCGCCAGACCACCAAAGCGGTACCGACCGCTGTGCCGAAGTAGCCTTACAGCACCCGCAATACAACGTGATCATTAACATACAGGGCGATGAACCCTATATCGATCCTGAACAGATCACAAAAGTTACCGCCTGCTTTTCTTCTGCTGATGTACAATTGGCTACGCTTATCAAAAAAGTAGCTTCTTTTGAGGAATTGAATAACCCAAATTCGCCAAAAGTTATCATCAACAAATTAGCGGAGGCAATTTACTTTTCACGTACCCCGCTACCCTACCTGCGCGGGCACGAACATAAGGATTGGCTTAACCATTATACCTACTTTAAACATATAGGTATTTACGGCTACAGGGCCGATGTATTGCAGCAAGTAACCAAATTACCTGTATCCTCACTGGAAAAAGCCGAAAGCCTGGAGCAACTCCGCTGGATTGAGAACGGCTACCGCATAAAAGTGGCAGAAACTGAGTTGGAAACACATGCCATTGATGTACCGGAAGATCTGGATAAGCTAAAAATCAACTAATATTTTCACAGAATATAACTATTAGTTACTGATTTCCGTAAAAACAATAACTGTTCCCATTAAGTAATAAATAATTATTTATTACTTAATTTGGTAAAGGTTTTACAAAGCCTAATTTATTAAACAGGCCCAGTTATGAGGATCAATCAGCATCATTATCTCCAAAAAAAATGGAAGGATTATTCAATCGATCCTGCATTAAATAATCAAAAATGCCAACTGGTGTTAGCCTTCGGTTCACCGGAGTTAATTGTTGATCCTGAAATTTATAACCATCTCAAGGCACAATATCCGGCAGCAAATATTGTTTTCTCCTCTACCTCGGGCGAAATAATTGACGATAATGTTTATGATGATACCGTTGTAGTAACCGCCATTGAACTGCAGGATGCTACCATCACCTGCGCCAACACCCACATAAAAAAACACGAAAACAGTTTTGAAAGCGGCGCTTACTTAATGCAGCAATTAAATAAACCCGGCTTAAAATGCGTGTTCATCATTTCCGATGGCACCTTTATAAATGGCAGCGAACTGGTAGCAGGGTTCAACACCAATAACCCCAACCATGTGCCTGTAACAGGCGGTATGGCTGGCGACGCTGATCGATTCAATAGTACCTATACTAGTATAAACGCGGTGCCATCGCAGGGCAATGTAATTGCTATTGGTTTTTATGGCGATAACCTTTCTGTATACCATGGTTCATGCGGTGGCTGGGATGAATTTGGCCCCGAGCGTACCATTACCAAATCCGATAAGAACGTTTTATTCGAGATAGATGACAGCAATGCGCTCGACCTCTACAAACAATATTTAGGCGATTATGTAAAAGAACTGCCGGGCTCAGCATTATTGTTCCCGCTTTCGTTGAAACTTAGCGGGGCTGACAATACCCTTGTACGTACCATTTTAAGTATTGATGAGGATGCCAAAACCATGACCTTTGCCGGGGATTTACCCGCAGGCAGCAAGGTAAGATTGATGAAAGCCAACTTTGAAAAATTGATAAACGCCTCATCAAGCGCAGCTGAAGATGCTACCGACGCCCATAAAGTAGATTTGGCTTTATTGGTAAGCTGCGTTGGCCGCAAACTGGTACTGAATGAAAGAACAGACGAGGAATTAATGGCGGCAAAAGAAGTATTCGGCGATAAAACGGCTATTACAGGCTTTTATTCATATGGTGAGTTATCTCCTTTTAATAAAGGCACACAATGCGAATTGCACAACCAAACCATGACCATTACCACATTTTCAGAAAAATTGAGTTAAATTAAACAATGGATTATCACCACCTTTTAAACAAACAGGTTAAAAAGCTGCTTCCCGAAAGCTACCTTGAAGATGAAACCATTGTTCAGTTTTTAAATGCCATTAACAGTTCCTTTAATAATTTCGATAAGGCCAAAAATTTGGCCGACCATGCCTTTAATATCAGCGAGCAGGAATACCAGCAGGTAACCGCTAATCTGCGCGAGCAAAATGAAATAAAACAACGTTCCATTTCGCAGATAAAAGAAGCCATAAAATCGCTCGACCCAACTGCTGAACTAAAGGACGATGACTCCGATGATGACCTCATCCATATCATAAGTTTTCTGCAACAACGTATTGAACAGGCTAAACTGCTTGAACAGGAATTGATTAACGCCAAAGATATAGCCGAAAAAGCAGCTATGGCAAAATCACAGTTCTTGTCGGTAATGAGCCATGAGATCCGCACACCAATGAACGCGGTTATCGGGTTCACGCACCTGCTTATCCACCAGGATCCCAAGCCTGAGCAAATGGAGTTCCTCAACTTCCTTAAATTCTCGGCAGAAAATCTGTTGGTATTAATTAATGACATACTCGATTTCAATAAAATAGAAGCTGGTAAGATCGAGTTTGAAAGTGTTGATTTTAGTGTAAAGGATCTGATATCAAATATCCGTCTGGCGCTACTGCAAAAGGCTAATGAAAAAGATATCAAAATAAAACTGATGCTCGATCAGGACTTGCCAAATGCTGTAATAGGCGACCCGGTGCGCCTGGGCCAGATCCTGACCAACCTAATAAGCAACGCGGTTAAGTTTACCCACAGCGGCAAAGTAACTATCAACGCTTCGTTAGCCGAACATAATAAGGATCATTCAACCATCGATTTTGAGGTGGCTGATACCGGTATAGGCATAATGCCTGATAAGCTGGATTATATATTTGATAGTTTTAGTCAGGCAAGTTCTGATACTACCCGCAAATTTGGCGGCAGCGGACTGGGTTTAACCATAACCAAACGACTGCTGCAATTACAGGGCAGCGATATTAGTGTTGAAAGCGAATATGGCAAAGGCTCAGTATTTTCATTTTCACTCACCTTTAAAAACAGTGCAAAACACCTGAATAGCATCGCTACTAATGATGATTTTCATGCACTGCAAAGCTTAAAAGGCACCAAACTACTTATCGCCGAAGATAACCTCATCAACGTAATACTCGCCAAGGAATTTATGAAACAGTGGGATGTAGACTGCGATGTAGCCGAAAATGGCGAAATAGCTTTAAGGCTGGTACAAACCAATAACTACGACATGGTTTTGATGGACCTGCAAATGCCAGAGATGGATGGCTACCAAACCACCACAGCCATACGGAAACTGGAAGGCGATAAATATAAGAATCTCCCCATATTAGCACTTACCGCATCGGCTATGCTGGATATACAAGACCAGGCATTTACCGTAGGCATGAACGATTATATCAGCAAGCCGTTTAACCCCAACGAGTTACACCGTAAAATAGCGGCGTACAGCAATAAAAATTAACCTTTTAGCAAAACTGGCTTATTTTTTACTTGCATTCCTTTTATTAAAGGCTATATTTGCAACAGCTTGTCTATCGTTTTACTATAACAAAAAATGGGACGTTTTAACTTACATCATCTACATCTGCATCATCGCCACCATATGGCGACCAGATAATGTATTGTTTCTTCGTGAAACTCGAACCCCCATTTTATAGTTTAATACCCTCATACCAACAATTTTGAAAACACTAAAAATAGCGATCCAGAAATCGGGTCGTCTCAACGAAAAATCCGTTGAACTACTAAAAAACTGCGGCCTTAATTTTGAAAATTATAAGAGTTCGCTTATCTCCCCTGTCTCCAATTTCCCGTTAGAAATACTTTTTCTTCGTGATGACGATATCCCCGAATATGTTCAGGATGGCATTGCCGACCTGGGTATAGTTGGCGAAAACGTAATTGAGGAAACCGAGGTTGAGGTAAACTACCTGCAACGCCTTGGCTTTGGCAAATGCTCATTAAAAATAGCAGTGCCAAACAACAATTCCATACAGGAATTAAGCCAGCTTAACGGCAGATCAATAGCTACTACCTACCCTGTTATTTTGGGTAAGTTTTTAAAGGCGCAAGGTATCGAATCGGATATCCGCACCATTTCAGGTTCAGTTGAGATCTCTCCGGGCTTAGGTTTAGCCGATGCCATCTGCGATCTGGTATCAACCGGCGGCACATTAAAAAGTAACGGATTGGTTCCTTTTGCAGATGTAATGTCGAGCGAAGCAATCCTGATCTGCAACAATAAAAATGCGGACTCAGATCTGATAACCGAACTGGTTCAACGCATCCAATCTGTATTACGTGCAAAGGAAACCAAGTATGTAGTACTGAACGTTCCTAAAGATAACCTGCCAGCCATCATCGCTTTGCTACCGGGTGTTAAAAGTCCATCAGTAGTACCATTGGCCGAAAGCGATTGGGTTGCGGTACACACCGTAATACCCGAACGTGATTTTTGGGACAGGATCAGCCAGCTTAAACAAGCCGGCGCGCAAGGCATAGTAGTAATGCCGATTGAGAAGATAATATTGTAGTACAGCCCCCGACCCCCTAAAGGGGGAGGAATAGGCAACAATATATAATTAATAATCACCACCAGGACATAACTCCCCTTTAGGGGGTTTGGGGGATAGCGATATGAAAAGTTACAACTATTCAAATTTAAGAAAAACAGACATCAGCAAACTGGTTCAGCGTAACGTTGATCCGGCACACCATGTGCGCGATGCGGTTGAGGAAATCTTAGCCAACGTTAAGCTGCATGGCGATAAAGCTTTGTATGATTATGCCCTTAAGTTTGAGAAAGTGGTATTAGATAAGCTTTATCTGACTAAAGATGAACTTACAGAAATTGCCGAAGGTGTATCACCTGAGCAAAAAGCTGCTTTAGATACCGCTTATAATAACATTTACAAGTTCCACCAAAGCCAGCTTAAAGCTGAGGATAAGGTAGAAACCATGCAAGGCGTAACCTGCTGGCGCGAGGTAAGGGCCATTGAAAAAGTGGGTCTGTATATCCCTGGTGGTACAGCGGTTCTGCCAAGCACCTTTTTAATGCTGGGTATCCCTGCAAGAATAGCCGGTTGCAGCGAGATAGTGGTTTGTACGCCACCGCAAAAGGATGGTAAAGTAAACCCGTTCATAGCTTATGTGGCCATATTATTAAATATTGATACGGTTTATTTAACAGGCGGCGCGCAGGCAATAGCGGCAATGGCTTATGGCACAGATACCATTGTTAAAACAGATAAGATCTTTGGCCCGGGCAACCAATACGTAACTAAGGCCAAAACCATAGTACAATCAACCACCACAACTGCTATTGATATGCCTGCGGGACCGTCGGAAGTATTGGTGATTGCTGATGAAACCGCAAACCCGGTATTTATAGCAGCCGATCTGCTGGCGCAAGCTGAGCACGGGGTTGACAGTCAGTCTGTTTTAGTAACAACCTCGGCACAAATAGCGGAGCAAACCATTGCCGAATTAGCTAAACAATTACCTGTATTGCCACGTGCGGAAATCGCTGGCAAAGCAATTGATAATTCGTACATCGTAATCACAAATACGTTGGACGAGGCCATGCAGTTCAGCAATGAATACGCGCCGGAGCATTTAATACTGGCTACCGAAAACTGGCAAACTATAACAGCAAAGATCATTAACGCAGGCTCGGTATTCCTGGGTAATTTAACCCCGGAGAGCGCCGGTGATTATGCGTCGGGCACTAACCATACCCTGCCTACCAGCGCGTTTGCCAAGGCATATTCAGGTGTATCGGTTGATTCGTTTGTTAAGAAGATCACTTTCCAGCATCTATCGCCGGAAGGCGTTAAAAATATTGGCCGCACCGTTGAAGTTTTAGCGGAGCTGGAAGGCTTACAAGCGCATAAAAACGCAGTAAGTGTGAGATTAAAATAACAAACAATAATAACCAAGCGTCATTGCGAAGTACGAAGCAATCCCAAACTGTGCAGATTGGATTTGCAAATCGGGGATTGCTTCGTACCTCGCAATGACAAGCAGAAGAATTAGAATACCATGTTCAGCATAGATAAAATAATAAGAGAAAATATAAAAAACCTCACCCCCTATTCATCCGCGCGTGATGAATATAAAGGCGAGGCCAGTGTATACCTTGATGCCAACGAAAATGCCTTTGGCTCACCATTAGAGCAGCAATATAACCGCTACCCCGATCCATTACAATACAAAGTAAAAAAACGCCTGAGCGATATTAAAGGCGTACCACCCCGCAACATTTTTTTAGGCAATGGCAGTGATGAAGCTATCGACGTACTGTTCCGCAGCTTTTGTAACCCCGGTGTGGACAACGTGATACTAGTGCCGCCTACCTACGGTATGTACGAGGTATCGGCCAATATTAATGATATAAAGATCAACAGGGTACCGCTTACCGAAGAATACCAGCTTAACCTGGAAGGCATTGCCGAAGCGATCAACGAGCAAACCAAAATGATCTTCATTTGCTCGCCGAATAATCCAACAGGGAATTCTATCAATCGTGATGATGTTGAAACTTTATTGGCCAACTTCAATGGCTTAGTGATTGTTGATGAGGCTTATATCAACTTTAGTCGCCAAAAAACATTTATACAGGAACTTACTGAGTACGCAAACCTTGTGGTACTGCAAACCCTTTCCAAAGCATGGGGACTGGCAGGTTTACGCGTAGGCATGGCCTTCGCCAGCGAAGAGATCATCGAGGTAATGAACAAGGTTAAGGCCCCGTACAATATCAACGAAGCATCGCAGGAACTGGCTTTAAAGGCTCTTGAAAATATTGATCAGGTGAACGGCTGGATAAAGGAGATACTGCTGCAACGCGACAGGTTGGTATTAACACTTAAAGATCTTGATTTTGTGCTGGATATTTACCCGTCTGATGCTAATTTTATCCTGGTAAAAACAACAGCGCCGAAAGAAATTTATAACTTTTTAGTAGACAAAGGTATTATTGTGCGCGATCGTTCAAAAGTGGACCTTTGTGAGGGTTGTTTACGTATAACCGTTGGTACGCCTGCGGAAAATGATATTTTACTGCAAACATTACAGAATTACAAATGAGTTACCCCAAAAGACTACTTTTTATTGACCGCGACGGAACGATTATAAAAGAACCCGCTGATGAGCAGATAGATTCATTTGCCAAGCTGGAATTCTACCCCGGTGTGTTGCAATATCTACCCAAAATAGCCAAAGAGCTTGATTTTGAACTGGTAATGGTAAGCAACCAGGATGGTTTGGGCACAGCCTCTTTTCCTGAAGATACTTTTTGGCCGGTACAAAATTTTATCCTGAAAACATTAGAGAATGAAGGCGTAGTATTTTCAAATATCTGCATCGACCGTACTTTTCCTGCCGATAACGCCCCTACCCGCAAGCCTGGCACAGGTATGTTAACCCAATATTTTGATACAGAGAAATATGATCTGAAAAATTCATTCACCATCGGCGACCGCAAAAATGATGTTTTATTGGGTTATAATCTGGGTGCAAAAGCAATCTGGCTGAATGAAAATTCAGGCTTGGGAGGCAAAGAGTTTACCGAGGAAGAAAATGCCAAAATACAAAGCACGGTAGCACTGGAAAGTACCGACTGGGAAAAGATCTACGAATTTCTGAAACTGGGCGAGCGCGTTGCCGAAAATCATCGGGCTACCAAAGAAACAGATATCAAAATAAAAATAAACCTCGATGGTGCAGGCGAAGCCAAAGTAAGTACTGGCTTGCATTTTTTTGATCATATGCTGGATCAGATCGCAAGGCATGGTAATATCGACCTGGAAATTATTGCCCAGGGCGATCTGCATATTGATGAGCACCATACCATTGAGGATACAGGCATTGCCTTAGGTGAAGTTTTCGCCACGGCATTAGGCAACAAAAGGGGCATTGAGCGTTATGGTTTCTGCCTGCCGATGGATGACTGTCTGGCACAGGTAGCCATTGATTTCGGCGGCCGTAACTGGATAGTTTGGGATGCTGAATTTAACCGGGAAAAAATTGGCGAAATGCCTACGGAAATGTTCTATCATTTCTTCAAATCGTTTTCAGATGCTGCAAAATGTAACCTGAACATAAAAGCTGAGGGGCAAAACGAACATCACAAAATTGAGGCAATATTTAAAGCCTTTGCCAAAGCCATAAAAATGGCCGTAAGGCGCGATGTAAATAATATGGTTTTACCAAGTACAAAAGGAGTACTATAGAATAGAATCAGGAATTAAGAATCATGAGCCAAGATTTTAAGCTTCTTGATTCCTGACTCTTAATTCTTGATAAAAAACTAAGAAGCAACGATCAGGAGCCAACAAATTGAAGTTTCCTGATTCCTGACTCTTAATTCTTGAATCTTAAAAAAATGGTTGGTATAATAAGCTACGGTGCCGGAAACATCTTCTCACTTACTGCTGCATTGGAGCGGTTGGGCATTCCCTATGGCATGATCTATAAAGAGGAAGATTTTGATCAGTACGACCGTTACATTATCCCCGGCGTAGGGCATGCAGGTGCGGCCATGAATAAGCTGGAACAAACAGGGCTCATCCCTAAAATAAAATCGCTTACCAAGCCTGTTCTGGGCATTTGTGTGGGCATGCAATTGCTTACATGTTATTCCGAAGAAGGCGATTCAAATTTACTGGACATTTTCCCGGTAAAAACCCTGCGTTTTAAGGACAGTCCGGATTATAAAGTGCCCCATACAGGCTGGAATCAAACTTTTCCTGAAAAAGGAAACCCACTTTTTGAAAATATTCCGGGCGGATCACACTTTTACTTTGTACATTCATACTTTATTGAGTATGATGAAGCATATACTTTATCATCAACAGATTACAATAATAAATTTTCGGCATCAATTTGGAGGGATAATTTCTACGGGGTGCAATTTCACCCTGAAAAATCCGGCAAATACGGTGAAACACTTTTAACTAACTTTTCAAAAATATAAGACCATGTATATTATCCCTGCTATTGATATTTTAAATAAAAGAGTGGTGAGACTTCGTGAGGGTGATTATCAGCAGGTAACTGAATATGACGTTACTTTAGAAGAAATGATTGAACGGTACCAGTCGCACGGTACAAATTTCATCCATATTATCGACCTTAACGGTGCCAAGAACGATTTCTCTAACCAGCAATACCTGTTTGATGTGATCAAAAAAACAGACATGCAGGTACAATACGGCGGCGGTATCCGCAGTATTGAAAAGGTTAAGGAACTGCTTGATGCCGGTGTGCACCGTGTTATTGTAGGTACGCAAGCCATTACCAACCCCGACTTTTTAAAGGACCTAAGCAAGGCCTTAGTCGGCAAAGACAAATATGGCGACCGTGTAGTTATCGCCATTGATGTACTGGACGAAGTGATCAAGTACTCCGGCTGGATGGAAAGCTCGCCAATTAAGCTGATGGATTACGTTGATAAATGCCTGGCTTTAGGCTTTTTTCGTTTCCTGTGTACCGATATCAACAAAGATGGTAAACTGGGCGGCGCAGGCATCGACCTGTATGAAAAATTGCTCGATCATTCGCCTTTCATTAAACTGATAGCATCAGGCGGTGTAAGTTCTATGCGTGATATTGAACAACTGAATAATATTAAGGTTGAATCATGCGTGGTTGGCAAAGCTATTTATGAGGGTCATATCACTATTGATGAAATAAAGAACTGGAATTTAGAATCGCTGATGTCGATATAAATTGAGCCACAGGCTCATACTCAAAAAACTCAAAGCGTCATTGCGAGGAACGAAGCAATCCCCGATTTGCAAATCCGATCTGCATAGTTAGGGATTGCTTCGTTCCTCGCAATGACGAATTCAATAAACCCATGCTCGCAAAAAGAATAATCCCCTGCCTCGACGTTAAAGATGGCCGTACTGTAAAAGGCGTAAACTTTGTTGACCTGCGTGATGCCGGCGACCCGGTTGAACTGGCTTGGAACTACTCACGCCAGGGTGCCGATGAATTGGTATTTCTGGATATCACGGCTACGCATGAACGCCGCAAAACCATGGTCGAGTTGGTTAAATCTGTTGCAAGGCAAGTAAACATTCCCTTTACTATAGGCGGTGGAATTAACGAAATTGCCGATGCAGACGCATTGTTAAATGCAGGTGCCGATAAGATTTCTATCAACTCTGCTGCCGTGCGTAACCCTGCTTTGATCGACGAACTTGCAAAGGCGTTTGGTGTACAGTTTGTGGTGATAGCTGTGGATACCCGTGTATCAGGCGATAAAAACATAGTTCACCTTAACGGCGGACGCATCCCTACCGAAAAGGAAACGCTGGATTGGATATTGGAAGCTGAAAGTCGTGGGGCAGGTGAGATCCTGTTGACCTCGATGGATCATGATGGTACAAAAGCGGGGTTTGATAATGGCCTTTTAAAGATCATTAACGATGCGGTGCATATCCCGGTTATTGCTTCGGGTGGAGCAGGCTCTGTACAGCATTTTGTTGATGTATTTGAGAAAACTAATGTTGATGCAGCACTGGCAGCATCAGTATTCCACTATGGCGAGATCCTGATCCCCGACCTGAAAGAAGTACTTAAACAAAACAATATAGAGGTAAGAACGCTTGCTGAATAACACCGCATGGCTATTCAACTGGAAACAGATCGGTTAATATTAAAGCAGTTCAGCGAAGAAGACGCACATCATCTTTTTGAACTGAACAGCGACCCGGACGTAACCAAATATGTGGGCGAAGGGGCTTATAATAATATTGATGAGGTTCTTAGTTTTATAAGTAATTACGATCAGTACGAAAAATACGGTCAGGGCCGTTTAAATATGTTCGATAAACAAACCGGCGATTATATTGGCTGGTGCGGATTGAAATATCTGGAAGATAAAAACTATTCGGATCTCGGTTATCGCCTGCTTAAACGCCATTGGGGTAAAGGTTATGCTACCGAAGCTTCAATTGCTTGTTTGGATTATGGCTTTAAAGTGCTTAATCTTGACAAAATTATCGGCACAGCCATGAAAGAGAACACAGCATCCATAAACGTGTTTAAAAAGTTAGGCTTGAAATATAGTCATGACAGTGATTGTGGCGAACAGCCGGGCGTTGTTTATGTAATAACGAAAGACGAGTGGAATAACAGATAATATCAACGCGTCATTGCGAGGAACGAAGCAATCCCTAACTATGCAGATTGGATTTGCAAATCGGGGATTGCTTCGTTCCTTGCAATGACGACATTTATATATAAAATGGAAATAGATTTCAATAAAACAGACGGACTGGTTCCGGTTATTATACAGGATGAGCACACGCTTGAAGTGTTAATGCTTGGTTACATGAATCAGGAGGCCTATGATAAAACCGTAAAGGAAAACATAGTCACCTTTTTTTCACGCTCAAAAAACCGGCTGTGGACCAAAGGTGAAACCAGCAATAACTTTCTGCATGTAAAAAGTATCAATATCGACTGCGATAAGGATACCATCCTGATAAAAGTTAAACCTGATGGCCCAACATGCCATACCGGCGACCGCAGCTGCTTTAAAACAACCTATAACCAGAACTTTATTTTGGAGTTGGAGCAGATCATCGCCGACCGTTATGAAAACCCGGTAGAAGGATCGTATGTAAACAAACTACGCAATAAAGGCTTAAACAAAATAGCGCAAAAGGTTGGCGAAGAAGGCGTTGAAACCGTAATAGCAGCCTTAGCCGAAACAGAGTTCGACCTGATCAATGAATCATCCGACCTGGTGTTCCATTTACTGGTATTACTGCGCGAAAAAGGCCTCACACTGGAAACCATCGCTAAAAATTTAGAGCAAAGACATAAGTAAGCTGCAGTGGGTAGTTTGCGGTTATCTAGTAAATTGCAAACTGCCCACTCACAACTGCCCACTCACAATATGATCTCAGTAGAAAAAATAACAGAACTTACCGGGCACAGCAACCCCATTTTTACTGCCGAACTTTCACAAAAACCGGGGATATTATTTACGGGTGGAAACGATAAGGGCGTTGTGGAATGGAGCCTGAAGAACAATGCTTTTATAAAAGTGATGTTCCCGGTGCCTGCTTCTGTTTATGCTATACTTTGTCCGCCGGGCTTCCCCTACCTGTTTGCAGGTTTGCGCACGGGTGATATCGTGGTTTTCGATTTTATACAGCAAAAAGTTATCAAGCTGTTAAAGCATCATGTTAAACCTATATTTGATATTAAGTTTGCTGCTAGTAAAAATGAACTATTGGCAGCATCGGAAGACGGTATAGTTTCTATCTGGAACATCAACACCTTCGAACTAATCCATACGGTTAAAGTTTCTGATGATACTGTACGCTGCATTAGCATTTCACCTAATGAAAAACAGGTTGCTTTTGGCTGCCGCGATAATTTGGTGAGGATTTACGACCTGGAAGATTACACGCCTATAAAAGCATTGGCGGGCCATAGCATGGCAGTATTCTCCCTGCAATATGCGCCTAACGGCGAGTACCTGGTTTCGGGCAGCAGAGACGCGCAGGTTAAAATTTGGGATACCCGCACATATGAGTTACTTCAGAATATTCCTGCACATTTGTTTGCGGTAAATAATATCGTCTTCCATCCTACCCAGCCATATTTTGCTACTGCCAGTATGGATAAAAGCATAAAGCTGTGGGGATCGGACGATTTCAAATTATATAAGGTTATCAGCCGCGAAAAAGGCTTTGCCGGTCACTTCCTGTCCATCAATAAACTGGTATGGAATGGCGACCAGCTGATCTCAGTAAGCGACGATAAAAAAATAATTATCTGGGATATTAAGTTTAGTTAACTACCAGTGCAGCGCGGTATGGCGTTTAATGGAATGAAAATCATGCGTATAACGCTTTAATTCTTCCGAGTAAATTCCCTTCTCATCAATAATATCAATCTTCACTTTGCCGGAGGCATGAATGATCTTTTCATTTTTCAGGATTATCCCTACATGCACTACGCGGCCTTCCTTGTTCTGAAAGAAAGCAAGATCGCCCAAGTGTGCATCATCCAACCTGAATATGGTATCACCTTGTTCGGCCTGTAAACTGGCATCACGCTTTAGGTTTATACTATATAATTTGTATACAGCTTGTGTAAACCCAGAGCAATCAATACCAAAATGTGTACGGCCGCCCCATAAATAAGGCGCGTTTAAAAAGGATTTTGCTGTATTGGTAAAATTTTCAATATCACCTTTCGGTCCTAGTATCTCAAACTTTTCATTGCCAATTTTGCAGCTATTGCCCTCAAAAAAAGCAAGTGAACTGGCTATAGGCAAATACAAAATAGTATTATCAGATTTTTTCCAGGCTTGTGTAACCGGGCCATAGGTTAATGGCGGCTTTTCCCGTTTAAGCTGCAGCCAGCCCATATGGCTAAGCATGGTAAACTGTAAGCGGCCTATCCAGCCTGTATAATTATCGGCAGTTGTAGTTATCAGCACCCACTTCTCAGCCCATTCTAAAATCTCAAATGCCTCACCAAATAATACTTGTGATATCATCTCACTTTGTTCATTTGGTGCAGCCCTCATTGGTATCACTGCTAAATTACAAATACCGTATTCCATATATAAGAAATAGATGCTTCTACGAAAATTTAAGTTTAAAGTTGATTAAATTCCAATATAAAAAAAGGAAGGCATAAAGCCTTCCTTTTTTTATAAATTTCTCAAATTATATGAATAAATTATACTATTCATTCATATGTAGCCATTCTTTTTTAGCTATCAATTCTTCTTCGGTTTCACGTACATTTTCATCATCTACGCAGCAGTCAACAGGGCAAACGGCAGCACATTGTGGCTCGTCATGAAAACCAACACACTCGGTACATTTGTCAGGTACTATATAATAAATATCGTCAGATAAAGCAGCTTGTGCTTCCTCCGCGTTCAAAGTAACGCCATCGCCAAAATCAATAACACCCTTTAAACCTGTACCATCTGAAAATCTCCAGGCCGCCCCTGCATCATAAATAGCATTATTTGGGCACTCTGGTTCGCAGGCTCCGCAGTTAATGCATTCATCGGTGATTATAATCGCCATATTTTTCTAAATATCTTATATTCTCAATTAACTTTGCACCCGTAATTAAACAGGGAACGCAAATATAACAAAAAAACACTTCAAGGGTTTAAATACATAGCATTTATATGTCAAATTTCAATGCAACAGCATTAACAGATACTTTAGCAGCATTGGGTGAACGCCTTAGCGAACCCGATGAGCAGCTAACCGACCTCATCAATAATGAACTATATTACAACGCATGGTTCACTCCTGATAACGTAGCAAAAGCGGTAACATCCATTGGTGCCATGCTTAATAAAGCCGATATTACAACCTGGCTCAGCAAATACAACCTCGATAATACAGGCAATAAAAAAGTAGGATTGATCCTCGCGGGCAATATTCCGCTGGTTGGGTTTCATGATGTGCTGTGCGTATTGGCAACAGGCAATCATGCGCTGATCAAATCATCATCACAGGATAGTCGGCTTATTAAATACATACTTAACCTGCTGGTTGAACTGGATAACAGCTTTGCCAGTCAGTTTAGTTTTATTGAGCGTTTGGAGAATTTCGACGCGGTTATAGCCACCGGCAGCAACAATACCTCCCGTTATTTCGATTATTATTTCGGTAAGGTGCCAAACATCATCCGTAAAAACAGGAATAGCATAGCTGTATTAGCAGGCAATGAAACTGCTGAACAACTGCATGAACTCGGCCATGATATTTTTGATTATTATGGACTGGGCTGCCGTAATGTGTCAAAGGTATTAGTTCCCGAAGGTTATAAATTCGATTTCTTTTTTGAGTCGATACAGAGTTACGAGCAGATCATCAATCACCATAAATACAATAACAACTACGACTACAACAAGTCGATCTACCTGGTAAACCGCGACGACCATTTCGATAATGGCTTCCTCCTGCTTAAAAAGGATGACAGGTTTACATCGCCACTGGCAGTTTTGTTTTATGATAACTATAGTGATGTACAATCGGCAGAAAAACTAATTAATACCGAAAGCGAAAAGATCCAATGTGTAGTTAGCGCTTTGCCATTGCAGATAACCAACCAGCTGGTAAGTTTTGGCGAGAGCCAGCAGCCCAAATTATGGGATTACGCCGATGGTATTGATACGATGAATTTCTTGTCAAATCTTTAAAATAAGAATATCTTTGGAGAGGAAGGTTAAAGCGTAAAGCTAAAAGGCTAAAGCTGCTATCCCACCAAACTAATTGCTTTAAGCTTTGTGCTTTAAGCTTTCAGCTTAAACAAAATGTATATAATTAAAGTTAAAGGCGTAGCTAAAATACCCGATTACGTACAGTTAAGGGACGATAAATTTACGCTGCTGGCTTATTTCAGGGTCGACAGGCCAGAGAAATCACTGGATAAGGCCGGGCTTGGCGATAAGGCCGATTACATAATGAATATTGTTAAAGAACTGCCTTTCGGGCAGATATTAAAGTTAGACCTGTAAGATGATTGAAAACTCTATTATAAAGCTAAGCGGTGTTGATATTTTTCAGCAAAAGCACCTGGTGTTATCAAACGTTAACCTGCATATTGATAAAAATGATTTTGTATGGCTTATCGGTCAAACCGGATCAGGCAAGAGCAGTTTGCTAAAAGTTATTTATGGCGATCTGAGCATTTCATCAGGTAGTGGGTTCGCCTGCGGCTACGATCTGAATAAGCTGGAGAGCAAGGAAATCCCTTTTCTTCGCCGTAAGTTGGGTATAGTTTTTCAGGATTTTCAATTATTAACCGATCGTTCGGTTGAGCAAAACCTGCATTTTGTGATGCGCGCTACCGGCTGGACAGACAAAAAATTAATAGCCGACCGCACCCTTGATGTTTTGGAAAAAGTTGGCCTCCGTTCTAAACTAAAGAAAATGCCTCATGAACTTTCAGGCGGTGAGCAGCAACGTGTGGTTATTGCCCGCGCTTTGCTTAACGACCCTGAAATCATCCTGGCTGATGAGCCAACCGGTAACCTCGACCCTGATACATCCGAAGAAATTGTATTGCTGCTTAAGCAAATAGGCCAGCAACTGGGCACCGCGGTAATTATTGCCACGCACGATTATCATATCATCCGCACCTTCCCTTCGCGCATCATTAAATGCGAAAACAGCAAGGTTTTGGAAGATGTGCAGATAGCTTAGTTAACTCAAAAGTTAAAATTCAAAAACTGACGCTGCCTGTCAGTATGCAGGTGGGGTATGTCAGTACTACACCAAACTTATGTAATACGCTGACAGCTTGTCGTTATTTAAACAATGGCAGGATACTTGTCTTGCACTATTTACTTAAAACATTATTATGCTTAAGAAGAAACACACAGAAAATACAGAAACGCCTGAAGAAGGTGTAATAGATGAAAATACACAGGGTACTGAAGCGGAAGCAGCCCCAAAAGGCCCGTCTGCTGAGGATAAACTGAAAGAAGAATTAGTTGCAGCTAATGACAAATACCTGCGTTTGTTTGCTGAGTTTGACAACTTCAGAAGGCGTACAGTAAGGGAACGTGAGGAAGCAAGAAAAACCGAAGGTAAAGACGTAATTGTTGCCATGTTACCAATAATGGATGACTTTGAGCGTGCTATCCGTTCAATGGATAATGCTACTGACGTTGCTGCCATTAAAACAGGCATTGAGCTTATCTACAACAAATTAAGCAATACGCTTTCACAAAAAGGCTTGAAACCAATGGACGCTTTAGGCGAAACATTTGACGCCGACATACACGAAGCTATTACCAACGTACCTGCTCCAACTGATGATTTAAAAGGTAAAGTGATAGATGTAATGGAAAAAGGCTATTACCTGGGCGATAAGGTAGCACGTTTTGCTAAAGTAATAGTAGGCGCATAAATAATTACTGATTTAGTGAATTATTGAATGAGTGATTTTTTAATAATTCAACAAACTAACACAATCAATAATTCAATAAATCAACAATTCAATAATTAATATAAATGGCTAAAAGAGATTATTACGATGTGCTTGGTGTTGCTAAAGGCGCTGATGCTGACGAAATAAAAAAGGCATATCGTAAAATGGCTATCAAATATCACCCGGATAAAAATGAAGGTGATAAAGAAGCTGAAGAAAAATTTAAGGAAGCGGCTGAGGCTTACGAAGTATTAAGTAATCCTGAAAAGCGCCAGCGTTATAACCAGTTCGGTCACGCTGCCAATGCGCAATCACCAAATGGTGGTGGCGGTTATGGTGGTGCAGGCATGAACATGGATGATATTTTTAGCCAGTTCGGTGACATTTTTGGTGGCGGCAGCCCGTTCGAAGGTTTCTTTGGCGGTGGTGGCGGCAGGCAAGGCGGCGGTGGCCGTCGTGTGGCTCGCGGCAGCAACCTGCGTATTAAAGTAAGGCTTACTGTTGAAGAAATTGCCAACGGTGCTGAAAAGAAAATAAAAGTAAACAAGCAGATAGTTTGTAAAACCTGCGATGGCTCAGGCGCTAAGGATAAATCTTCTGTGCAAACCTGTAAAACCTGCGGTGGCCAGGGTGCTGTGCGTAGGGTAACCAACACCATTTTAGGCCAAATGCAAACTACCAGCACCTGCCCTACCTGTAATGGCGAAGGTTCTGTAATCACTTCAAAATGCCCTGTTTGTCATGGTGATGGTTTAGTACGTGGTGAAGAAACCATTACTATAAATATCCCTGCCGGTGTAAGCGAAGGCATGCAATTGAGCATGAGCGGTAAAGGTAATGCTGCCCCACGTGGCGGTGTACCGGGAGATCTGATCATATTAATTGAAGAGATCCCTCACGAAACCTTAAAACGCGATGGCAACAATATCATCTACGATTTGCATATAAACTTTGTTGATGCCGCCTTAGGTACTAGCGTTGAAGTGCCTACCATTGATGGTAAAGCCAAAATAAAAATTGAACCCGGCACACAGGGCGGTAAAATATTACGCTTAAAAGGCAAAGGCGTACCGGAAGTAAACTCATATCACCGCGGCGACCAACTGGTGCATATTAACATATGGACACCAAAAGCACTTAGCCGTGAAGAGCGTGAATTGCTTGAAAAACTGCAAACTTCTCCAAATTTTAAACCCAACCCCGGCAAAAACGAAAAAAGCTTTTTTGAACGAATGAAGGAGTATTTTGAGTAGGTTTTAGTCTGGAAGTCGGAAAGACGGAAAGTCTGAAAGATATAGAAGCCCCGAACTATAATAGTTCCGGGCTTTTTTGTTGCCAAACAATTTATAGCCAATTTATATTATCTACCTATAAAACCTTTAACAAATGAAAGTAAATAAAAGAAACGCTTCGCTTATGTTATTGCTGGGGATAGTAAATATTATCCTGTTTGTCACCCTTAATATAAGGAGGCATAATCACATGCATGAAGGTATTTTTACTTATTACATTTTGCTTTTCTTATCCGAAATAACTTATCTGCTTCCTTTTGTTTACCTAATCTCACTGTTAAAATATACACGGGAAAAGTCGTTCATTATCACTTGTTTTTATGCTTTGCTTGCAGGCAAAATTATCAGCTTTTTATTTAATTTTATTCCGAACGGCAGTTCATCTATATCAACAATCCTGCTTACTATAGGGATCATTATCGCGCTGATAGAAGTTTGCACTATTATAGTCTCATTCGTGGTGAAAGACGCTATTTTGACCACTCCGTTTAAAATATATGCCACTATTTATATTTTGGTGATTTTTATAGAATGGGGAACGCCGTTACTATTGCCGCGACTTACAGGCTTTGATTTTTATATAAATGCTTCAAGATACCTGGGTTATGTATCAGCCTTACCAACACTGGCTACACTTTATATTATATACAGATCAAAAGCGATTGGCGATCAGGCCTCGCCTCTTTTTATAGTAAAATCAGAATAATCGGTGCATTAATAAAGTGTTAGCTTTAACTAAAAGCGTAACATTTTAAAAATCTCCGTATCTAACCTACAAAACCTTAATTCCTGAACAATGCTGAGCATTCGACATATTGTGAAACAATACGCCGGGCACACTGCCTTAAGCGATGTGAGTTTAGAAGTAGAAAGCGGACAGATCTTCGGCCTGCTGGGGCCGAACGGTGCCGGTAAAACTTCCCTTATCCGTATCATTAACCAAATCACCGCACCCGACTCAGGCGAAGTATATTTTGCCGGCGAAAAACTCAACCAGTCGCACATTGAGCGAATTGGTTACATGCCCGAGGAGCGCGGGTTATATAAAAAGATGGAGATCGGCGAGCAAATGATCTATCTCGCCCGGTTGAAAGGATTAAGCCGTGATGAAGCAACAAAAAGATTAAAATCCTGGTTCGAAAAACTCGAAATGCAATCGTGGTGGAATAAAAAGATCGAGGAACTCTCGAAAGGTATGCAGCAAAAAGCACAATTTGTGGCTACCGTATTGCACGAGCCCGATCTCATTATTTTAGATGAACCTTTCAGCGGTTTCGACCCGGTGAACGCCGAATTGATAAAAGACGAGATACTGGAACTTAACCGAAAAGGTGCTACCATCCTGTTTTCCACTCATCGCATGGAGTCGGTTGAGGAATTGTGCGATTCTATTGCACTACTCAATAAATCAAAAAAAGTACTGGATGGCCCGGTTAAGTACATTAAAAACTCCTATCGAAACGAAACTTACCTGATTGATTATAACGGTATCAAACTTAATTTCGATGGATCGCAGCCATTTAATGTGGTTGAGGAAACTGAAAATAGCGGCGATAGCTATACCCTAAAAATAAAACTAAACTCCGCTGCCAGTGCTAATGATGTACTGCAATACCTCATCCCAAAAACAAGCATAAACAGGCTGCAGGAAGTTGTGCCTACCATGAATGAGATCTTTATTGAAAAGGTAAACCTTAAACCCATTGCATCATGAACAAAGTATTACTCATTATACAGCGCGAATACCTCACCCGTGTACGAAAAAAAGCATTCATTGTAATGACCTTGCTGGTGCCTACCTTAATTGTTTGTATGTATGGCATCATCGCTTTTTTAGCCTTACACAATGATGAACTGAACAAAGCACATGTTATAAAAGTTATTGATGAACGCGGTGATTACGCAAATAAGTTTCACAACGTAGAGAATTTGAAATTTCAGAGCATACATGAATCATTGGCAAATGCCAAAGCTGAAGTTAAAAAGGATGAGGATAGCTATTTGTTATGGATACCCGCGAAGATCAACAAAACAGATACCGTACAGGTATTTTCAAAAAAGAAGCCCAGCCTAACTATTACCGGCGAGGTTGAAAACCAGATGAATGCCATTGCAACCAATAATGCCATTATAAAAATTGGGATAGATACTTCAAAACTCAATGCCGCTAAAACCAGCCATATAACAGTTGGTGCCCGAGAAATAACCGATACAGGCGACACAGATGCCAATGTAGGAGCGGCCTATGGCGCGGGCATAGCCGGGGCTATATTAATTTATATTTCCCTGTTTATTTACGGTGCACAGGTAATGCGTGGGGTTATTGAAGAGAAAACCAGCCGCATTGTTGAGGTGATCATATCCTCAGTAAAACCGTTCCAGCTAATGTTGGGTAAAATAATTGGCGTGGGCATGGTGGGGCTTACACAGTTCTTGCTTTGGATAATTCTTTCTACCTCAGTTAGTTACCTAGCAGGCCATTTTTTTACCGTACCTACCAACCCGGTAATGGGTTTTGCAAAAAATCTGGGCGCTAATGCGGTTGCCGAAATTGGCTTCTTTATGTTTTACTGGATAACCGGCTACCTGCTATACAGCGCCCTGTTTGCTGCCGTAGGTTCAGCGGTTGATAGTGAAACTGAGACACAGCAATTCATGTTTCCTATTACCCTGCCCCTGCTGTTCACTTATATTTTATCAGTATCCTACTTATTCCAGGTACCTGATAGTCCGCTGGCGGTGTGGCTTTCTATCATACCATTTACTGCTCCTGTAGCTATGATGGTACGCCTGCCCTTTGGCGTTCCCGGCTGGCAAATGGCATTATCAATGCTCATGATGGTGATAGGCTTTTTATTCACCACCTATATTGCTGCGCGCATTTACCGGGTCGGTATTTTAATGTATGGCAAAAAAGCAAGTTATAAAGAACTGGCTAAGTGGTTCTTTTATAAGGAATGATTTGTGAGTGGTTAATGGTGAATAGTGAGTAGATAAAAAAGTCCTGCAAACTATTCGGAGGCTAAACATTTTCCGCATATTTGGGTTTAGGCATTTATGGGCAATAACAATACTCCGGCTGCGGCAAATAACAATACCGTAGCAGTAATGGATCTGGGTACAAACACCTTTCATTTACTAATTGCCCGTGGCACTGCGGCAAACCCCGAAGAACTTTTCCATATTACCGTCCCTGTCCGCCTGGGCGAGGGCGGCATTAACAGCGGCATTATCCAGCCTGCCGCCTATCAGCGCGGTATTGATACCATGGTTAAGTTTCATCAGCATATTATTGAATATGGGGCTAAACGTGTGAAAGCAATTGCTACATCGGCTTTGCGTACCACCTCAAACGGTAAAGATTTCATTGTCGAAGTTCATGCCAAAACCGGTATAGCCATTGAAACTGTGAACGGCGAGCAGGAAGCCAAATATATTTACGATGGCGTTAAAACCGGCAACTGCCTAACCCCACAAAATTCGCTGATATTAGACATAGGCGGCGGTAGCGTTGAGTTTGTTTTAAGCAATAACGAAGGCATCAAGTGGAAACAAAGCTTCGAGATAGGCGCGGCGAGGCTGATGGATAAGTTCCATAAAAAAGACCCCATCCCTGCGTCATCCATACATGAACTTAACGACTATCTTGAGCAGACTCTTACTCCTCTGTTTAAAGCAGTGGCAAATGTAGAGATTGAAAGCATCATAGGTTCATCAGGCGCTTTTGAAACTTTTGCCGAGGTAATAGAACTTAAAAAAGGCAATGAGTTCGACCTGAAGAAAACACGCGAATACCACTTTGATGCCACCGAGTTTTTAAACATAACCGATTGGCTCATAGAATCAACCCATTTCGACAGGGAAAACACCAAAGGCATCATCCCCATACGTGTTGACATGATCGTAGTAGCATCGCTTATCACCCGCTTTGTAATGGCTAAACTAGGGATAAAAGATGTGCTGATGACCTCCTATTCGTTAAAAGAAGGTGTGCTGGCTGAGGCGCTGGGTTAATTAAATATAGTACGAAATGGTTTTCTTATGTATTTGTAGTATGTCCGCATAAAAAATGAACGTTTTACTATTACAACCTCACCTAAAAACATTTCCCTAAGTTTCACTTCATAATTCGTATCATTACCAATATCAATCAATTCGGTAATAAACCCAACGTCACTTACTGTAAATTGCTTTGTTGATGGAGGTATATGGATAGAAAAACTACCGCTACTGTTTGTTGTAGTACCTAAATTACTATTCGGTATTTTCACTATTGCACCGGGTAGCGCCAAACCTTGCTCATCTGTAACACATCCCTTTAATTCCAGCATTTTCGCTAAACCGGGCGCAGCTATCTTGCCGATCATTCGCACCTCACACACTGGCTCATTTACTTTAACACTCGTTTGTGTTGTTGCGGGCTTTGTTTGCGCGTCGGCTTTATAAAAGAATAATGCCCCTGTTAATCCAGCCGCCATTGCCCATCCTTTCAACCGGTTTGTTGCTGGCATATTTTCTAACAGCAGCCTATTATTAACATTATTTAACTGCTGTTGGCCAAACCTACCGCAAACGTTATTATTTACGGATAAATAATTAATCACTTCATCATTGGTCATGGCTGTGAAGTCCATTACTGTTTTACAACATCGTTCGCAATGCCTGCCGTTGGTTACAGGTAACATTTGCTGCCATGATTGGTGACATGGTTGTGGGATGCTGATCTTATTGAATTGTGACATATTGTTAAATTTTTCTTACAGGATGCATCTAAACCCAATTTTCCATAAATGGGCATAAAATATTTTAAAACATCCTTTGTATATTGCTGCCTTAACTGAACTCTTCAAATGAAACTGAAATTTATCGGCCTGGGATTTATCCTTTTTTTAACCATCTCATCACAGGCACAGCGCAGGCATCGCGCTCCCAACACAAATGACACTATTGCCTCTAAGTACGAGCCATCAACCTTATTTTCAACTACTTTTTATACCGATAAGGGCAATGAGTTTCATGCAGCCAACGGTGAACCAGGATTAAAATACTGGCAAAACCGCGCCGATTATCAGTTAAAAGCCACTATTGATACCGTTACCAAAACCCTTACAGGCGCTGAAAATTTAACGTATACCAATAATAGTCCGGATGCGTTGCAATACTTGTGGTTGCAGTTGGATCAGAATACTTATAAAAAAGATGCCCGCTCTAACTTTTATACGGGCTCTGCACCAAAGGCAAATCAGCATACCGAGGGTTACCAGTTCGAATCAGTTGAGATAGTTCAGAACGGCAAAACTTTAAAGGCTGATTATGTTATTACCGATACCCGCATGCAATTGCGCCTGCCTGTGTCGCTTAGTCCGAATGGCGGCAAGATCAATGTGATAATTAAATACCATTACACCATACCAAGCAGCGCGTTTGGTGGCCGTACCGATTACAGTGATACCAAAAATGGCAAAATGTACGAGATTGCCCAGTGGTTCCCGCGCATGTGCGTGTATGACGACTCGCACGGATGGGATACCCTCCCATTTTTGGGCAGTGGTGAGTTCTATTTAGAATATGGCGATTTCGATTATACCGTAACCGTGCCATGGGACATGATAGTAGCAGGCTCAGGCGAATTACAAAACCCGGCCGAAGTACTTACCACCAAACAGATCAGCAGGCTTGCAGCGGCCCGTAACAGTGATAAAACCATCATGATCCGCACTGCCGATGAGGTCACTAACCCATCATCGCGCCCGGTGCATACAGGTACGCTAACCTGGCATTTTAAAATGTTCAACTCGCGCGATGTTGCTTTCGGAGCGTCAAAAGCATACGTATGGGATGCCGCAAGGATGAACCTTCCCGAAGGTAAAAAGTCGTTGGCGATGTCGGTTTACCCGGTGGAGAGCATTGGCGATACCGCATGGAGCCGTGCCACTGAATATTTAAAAGGATCAGTGGAGTATTTTTCTTCAAAATGGTTTGTGTATCCGTACCCTGTCGCTATAAACGAGGCTGGCGAAGCCGGAGGCATGGAATATCCGGGCATTACCTTTGATAGTCCGAGGGCCACAAAAGGCGACCTATTCGGGTTAATTGCCCATGAGATAGGCCACAACTGGTTCCCAATGATAGTAGGTTCGGACGAGCGCCGTTATGCATGGATGGACGAAGGTTTAAATACTTTTATTGATATCTATGCTTCAGATGTATTTAACAAAGGCGAATATGCACCCAAACGCGATGGCGAGTACGCGCCAAAAGGCGGCAACCCGGCTGATGAGATCATCCCAACTATTGCCGACCCTAACGCTATAACTATTATGACCGCTGCAGATGGCGTAAGTGAAAAATATCGCCACCCAATTACCTATTATAAAACGGCTTTCGGCTTGGTTTTGCTGCGCGAGCAGATCCTGGGTAAGGACAGGTTTGATTACGCTTTCAGAAATTACACACATAAATGGGCCTTTAAACACCCTCAGCCTGATGATTTCTTCAGATCGATGGATAATGGTGCCGGTGAAGATCTTTCATGGTTCTGGAAAGGCTGGTTCTATAACAACCTGCAACTTGATCTGGATTTGATAGATGCCAAATATGTAGACAAGGACCCTAAAAATGGTATCAGCGTAACTGTTGCCAATAAAGAAGAAATGGCCATGCCATTTATTGTTGAAGTTAAACTGAAAGATGGCAGCAAGCAACGTATAAAGTTCCCGGTTGAAACCTGGCTGCAACAAAAGGCTATCACCTTTACCATTCCTACTACAACCGAAGTTGAAAGCGTAACCGTTGATCCGGATAATGCGTTACCGGATATTAACAGGGCTAATAATACGATGTTGGTGAAGTAAGGATCTGATAAATATTATGGGGATTGGTTCTTTTTAAAATTACTGATCCCCATCCTCCAATTTTTCCGAAATATTCTTTATAGCCTCATCCAGCTTTTTCGCCGAATAATTGAGATAGCTTTCTGCTTCAAGGTATCCTTTACCCTTATCCTCACTGTGGTTTATTACATCTATTATCCCTAATATATTCGACAGGTGCTTGCGTATATTATGCGAGTTAATAAATGATATTTCCTCTTTCTGGGCCGTAAAAAGCAATTTTTCGTAATGCCTCTTTTGTTTAATATTCCTGTAAAACAAAGCAATAAAGGCAATAGTTAACAGGGCTAAAATTACAATCATTATCAGCCAAAGGCGTTCGCTTTTATACACTTCAACGTGTTGGTTATAGGTGTTTTCCACATCATCAAGCTTCATACGCAAAGCAACATCACCTACCTGTATCAGTCTGTTTGTATTGTCTTTTGATTGCTGCAGCGCCATATTAAAATTCATTGCAGCCTGCTTCTGGTCATTTTGTTTTACAGCAATTTCGCCCAAAAGTTCATATAAATTATACTTTATCTCAGGGTGGTTATTTTGTGCTTTATCAACCAATACCCTTTCAATTATTTTTTTGGCAGAATCCAGTATATCATCATTGTAATAGGCAATTGCAAGGTTTTGCCAGTCAAGACTTTCAAATTTATAGGCCTTATCTTTTTGCAGCGCTAAAATATTATCGATTGCGCTTTTATAACTATGCTTCAACAAATCAAGATAATAATCCGTCCGCTTTATATAGGTATATAATTTGTATGATTTTTCCTTTGAATCTTTTAGCTTCTGGTTATAAACTTTCAGTGAGTCGAGCCGCTCCATCCTAAAATAATTCTCTGATATATTATAATATATCACATTTTTAAGGCGTGGCTCACGCACCTTATTCTTTATACTAATAGTTAATGCCTGGCTTAGGTAATATAATGACTGATTATAAAAATTGTACCTGTAATATATATCCGAAATATTAACATTTACCGCGGCTTGCAAGTAGGCATCATTAAGTATTATGGTTTCCCTTTTAGCCATCCTGAAGCTTGATATAGCCCCAATAGCATTACCTTCATACGTTTGTATAAATGCCAGGTGAGTTAAAAACTCGTATAGTAAATAGTGATCATTACTTTTCGCAGCCAACTCAACTGCCGCAAACAAAGCGTTCTTTGCCTCATTTGTATGCGATAACCTGTCCTGATAAATGCTTTCGCTGAAAAGTTCAAATGCCCTGCTGTCTTCAAGATTGCTTTTTAAGAATATTTCGTGCATCCGTACATTAGCACTTTTAATGCTATCGATAGGTATATAGCTATAATAGGTTTTAATGTAGTTGATCAGTTTCTTCTCTTTTAAATACTGATCGTTTAAGCGCAATGTATATTTCAAACTATCTGCACTACCTGCCGGTGGCATTGCAGCGGCATGAAGAGTATACCAGGAAAACAGAAGTAAAAGGACGATCCTCTTTAGCATTTAATGCAGAATTTTATATAAATCTACATTTGCATATGATAAAAACAAAAAATAGGGAAATAATATTTAGCTAATACTCATTTAACTTAAACTGAACTTATAATTATTTTAAGCCCTGTTGCGCAATTGATGTATTTAAGCGCTATGAATCAAACTTTTCCAGCAATTTCAATAGTGTTTCAAAATCTTTTGGATACGGCGCGTGAATTGTAATTTCTTCTCCGTTAAGTAATTTAAAACTCACTTCAAATGCATGCAGTGCAAAGCGTTTCATTATCGGCAGTTCTTCCTGGTCTTTACCCAAATGATATTTGCGCTTTAATGCCGACAGAAAAACCGGCTTGCCTTTGTACATTTCGTCACCCGCTATAGATGCCCGCTGGGTAGCCAGGTGTATACGGATCTGGTGCATGCGGCCGGTAACCGGGCGGCATTCCACCAAAGTGTAATGTTTAAAATATTTTAATGACTGAAACCATGTTTCGGCCCTTTTACCCTCCTGCCTGCTGATGGTAACGTTCCCCTTGCCAACATTCAATATAGGCAGATCAATAAAAAGGTTTTCAAAAACATGCGTACCTTCAATAACCGCGTGGTAAACCTTTTTTACCTGCCGTTTTTCAAATTGCATAGATACTGTACGGTACGCCTCCGGATTTTTAGCGATGATGAGCGCACCTGATGTTTCCTTATCCAGCCTATGGCAGATCTGCGCATCATCAGAGTATTGCTTTGCCAGGCGCAGCATATTAATCTCCCCTCCTTCGCGCTCATCAAGCGAACTTACAAACGGCGGCTTGTTTACAACAATTATATCGTCGTTCTCAAATAATATCAGGTCGGCAAATTTTGGGATCTTCATAAGGCCGCAAAAATACGGTTATTAAATTAAACCGTAAAACATCCTCATAAGCATTTCCCTGATCCCCTGTATTATAGATAACTAATCACTAATCATATAACCACTAATCACCATATTTCACTTTTACATTCCTCATATCGACACAAAAACCTTAATTTCGCAGTCATAAGAAAAGAGGAAAAGGTTTGGATTATTTACAGGGATTAAACCCCGAACAAAAAGCAGCTGTACAACAATTAAAGGGCCCGGTAATGATCATTGCGGGTGCAGGTTCAGGCAAAACACGCGTTATCACCTACCGTGTGGCGCATCTGGTTCGCAGCGGTGTTGATTCATTTAATATACTTGTACTAACATTTACCAATAAAGCCGCGCGCGAAATGCGTGAGCGTATAACTCATTTAGTTGGCCCCGAAGCCAAAAATATCTGGATGGGTACCTTCCACTCGGTTTTTGCGAAAATATTGAGGGTTGAGGCTGATAAACTCGGCTATCCAAGCAATTTTACCATTTACGATACCGACGACAGTAAGAGCGTATTGCGCGCCATTTTGAAAGAAATGAGCCTTGACGATAAGCTATACAGTGCCAATTTTGTACTCAACCGTATATCCGCTGCTAAAAACAATTTGGTTGGCTGGCACGAATATCAGAATAACGAACAGATCCAGGCTGATGATTTTTCATCGGGCCGTGGTCAGTTGGGTAAAATATACGAAACCTATGCACAGCGCTGTTACCGTGCCGGGGCTATGGATTTTGATGATCTGCTGTTTAAAACCAACGAATTGTTAAAGAACTTTCCCGAGGTACTCAATAAATACCAGCATAAATTTAAATATTTAATGGTTGATGAGTATCAGGATACTAACTTTTCGCAATACCTTATTGTAAAAAAACTAGCAGCAGTAAATGAAAATATTTGCGTTGTGGGCGATGATGCACAAAGTATCTATGCTTTCCGCGGGGCAAATATTCAGAATATCTTAAACTTTGAGAAGGATTATCCAGATCTGAAAGTATTTAAACTGGAACAGAACTACCGTTCCACACAAAATATAGTTAATGTAGCCAACAGCATTATCGCCAATAATAAAGAGCAGCTTAAAAAGAATGTATTTTCTGAAAAAGAAGCAGGCGATAAAATTAAGGTTATGCGCGCCTTCAGCGATAATGAAGAAGGCAAGATGGTGGCCGAAGCTATCATGGTCCAGCGCACTACACATGGCCTAAAATGGCATGATTTTGCCATTCTGTACCGTACCAACGCCCAATCACGCTCAATGGAGGAAGCCTTGCGCAAGCTGGGTGTACCTTATAAAATATATGGCGGACTCTCCTTCTATCAACGTAAGGAAATTAAGGATCTTATAGCCTATTTCAGGCTTACCTTTAACCCGAATGATGAGGAAGCATTAAAGCGTGTTATTAATTACCCGCGCAGGGGTATTGGAGATACAACTGTTGACCGCATAATAGTAAGCGCCGACCAGAACAACATTACGCCATTTGAAGTGATCATAAATCCATCTCAATATTTGGATGGCCGCACATCAGCGTCGGTGGGTAATTTTGCCACTATGATCCAAAGTTTCCAGGTGATCACCAAAACGCTTACAGCTTACGAGGCAGCACTACATATTGCGCAACATTCAGGCCTGTTAAAGGATCTGTATGCCGATAAATCAATTGAAGGACTTAACCGGTACGAGAATATCCAGGAATTACTGAATGGTATAAAAGAATTTTCGGAACGGGAAGATATTGAAGAAAAAGGGCTGGATATTTTTATGCAGGATGTAGCCCTGCTCACTAATGACGATAACGACAAAAATAAAGATGCCGATACTGTTTCATTAATGACCATCCACTCTTCAAAAGGCCTGGAGTTTCCACAGGTACATGTGGTTGGCCTTGAAGAAAATCTTTTCCCATCGCAGATGTCGCTCAATTCACGCAGCGATCTGGAAGAGGAACGCCGTTTATTTTATGTAGCCACTACCCGTGCAGAAAATAAGCTTACCTTAAGCTATGCTACCTCACGCTTTAAATTTGGTACGCTTATAAATTGTGAGCCCAGCCGTTTTCTAGATGAGATTGATACCAAATACCTGGAACTCGATTTTTCGGCCAAACCGGCATCAGGCGGCAGTTCATTTTTTGATGATGAACGCGAAGCCTGGAGCAGGAAAACCGATACATTCTCAAAGCCTAAACCGGCAGTGGTTAAAACTACATCCATACTGGCAAAAGCTCACGTTCCGACGCCGGGCTTTACCCCTTCAGATACATCAAACCTGCAGGTGGGCATGGAAGTTGAACATGAACGCTTTGGCTTTGGTAAGGTTATTAGCCTGGAAGGTAATAGGCCAGATATAAAAGCAACCATTTTTTTTAAAGAAATAGGGCAAAAACAACTGCTTTTAAAGTTTGCCAAACTGAGTATAGTAAGCAAATAATCCCCCACTTATTGTAACGTTTTGGGTAATAATTTCCCCGTTTTGTGACACCCGTATTACAAAACCTGTAAAACATGCGTAATTGCGCCTAAATTAATATTGGCATATCCTTTGGTTAATAATTGATATCCTTTTCCCCAATTAATTTAAACTATATGTTTTATATGAACGACACTCAGAAAAAGAAAACGAACAAGTCTGTAGGGATGAACATCAGAACCCTGCGTCACCAACATGGATGGAGCCAGGAAGATGTAGCTGACCGCTTAGGTATTTCAATACCTGCATTTTCGAAAATCGAAACCGGCGTAACTGATATTAACTTATCACGCCTGGAGCAAATTGCTAATGTTTATGAAGTAAGTGTTGTTTACTTATTAGCAATGGATATTACTGAAGCCGAGCATGAACCATCAAACCTTAGCATCGCCCAAAAGAAATTAATTGACCGCGAAGCTGAGATTGCAAGCCTGCAACGTAAAGTAATTTTACTTTATGAAGAATTAAGGAACAAAACTGCCATAGCAGTATAATTCCTGTTCACTAATTACGACAACTGTATTGTTATCGCTATTTTTCAGTACAGTAGTATATTAAATGCACATTTAATAATTTAAATGTAAATTAATATTGTTTAATAGTGAGAAAAACTGGGGCGTAAAAACCTAAAAAGATAATAAAACTAGAATTCTGCCAGTCGTTTGGAGTAGGATTTGCATCACACAGCTTGTAAAAAGCTGTGTGATGCAAAATTACTTATTATCCATATCAAAAAATCAAGCGTTAAAGGATGGCACCATCCACGACCCTGACACCAAACTCAAGGTTAAGGTTATTGACACGCTTAAAACAAAATTTACTCCCCGGCAAGGAGAGATTACCTACTTTGTAACCGCAGGTAATGAAACCATTGCCTTTGAAACCGAAGGCTACAAAAAGCATCGCCAACTACTTATTCTGCATATGATATCGTGGTATTGCCTGTATTTAGGCCTGTTTGAGGCTCAGATACATTCCAACTGGCCTTTATAGTCATTTGGCTTCGCCGTAATTCGCTGCGCTGTCATTGAGTCATTTCACTTCGTTATCATTGGTCATTTGTATATAGGATTCAATACCCACAAAACAAAAAAGCCTGAAACAAATTCCAGACTACTGACTACTGACTACTGACTACTGACTACTGACTACTGACTACTGACTACTGACTACTGACTACTGACTACTGACTACTGACTACTGACTACCCCCACTACCGCCCCTGATCGTGCATCATATCGCTCATCTCAATGATCTTCTCATCAATTTCTGATACGCACTTATCCATCATTGTAATACACTCCTGCTGATCAACCAGACCTTCCTTTTCCAGGTTCATTAAACCTTTAAGGGTAGCTATAGGTCCGCGGATCTGGTGTGATAAATAGGATGAATATTCCGAAAGCTTCTTATTCTTTAATTGCAGATCCTTGGTTCTTTCATCAATGATCTCTTCCAGGTGATGATTAACCCTGTCGAGGTTATCCTTTTGTCTTGATACCTCCTCGTTAAGATCAGTAAGCTGCGCATTGGTTTTTGCTTTCCGCTTTACATTGCTGATGAGCAAGCCAATAACTACCAATAACAAACATGCTGCTGTAATAGCGCCCCAAAATTGCGCGCGCTCATACTTAATGGTTTGGTCGTTTATTATATTTTGCTGCTCCTGCTGCTCCTGCTTATGTTTTATTTCATAAATATTTATCTGAGCATATAAGCTTGTTTTCTGAAGCGCGCTATCCAGCAAATACACATCACGTAAATAATGCACCGCCTGCTGGTAATTACCTCGCTTAAATTCAAGCTGATAACTGGTGTACTCAAAATCGCGCGCAAGTTTATCATCACCTATAATATGCGAATAATCGAGCCCTTCAGTAACTATCTTACTGGCCTGATCAAATTTATTTTGCCTTGTATACAACGAAGCCAGCGTAAGGTCTATGCTGGCAACGGTTTCATTTAAGTCGCTTTCTTTTGCTTTTTTGCTGGCGCTCGTCAGCAATTGTTCAGCCTTATCCAACTGGTCGAGTGAAAAATAGGCAACCCCTTTATTTTGCGTACATTGTATAAGGTTTACCGAATCATGCATCGCAGTAAAAATTACCGCACTCTGGTCATAATATTTTAATGCCTGGTTATAGCTTTTTTCCCTTGAATACAAATTACCAAGGTTTAAATAAACCCTGCCCAATAGGGCCTTGGCTCCTATCTGCCCCCCAATCTCAATCGCTTTCTGAAAATACTCTAATGCCGCTCCGTAATTATTATCGCGGTATAAATTGCCTATGTTGTTATACACTTCGGCCTCACCCTTTTTATTATTAGCCTTTTTAAAAAAAGTTAGCGCGTTTATATAGCTATTTATTGCCGCTTCAGGGTCATTCATGTAATACTGCCCTATACCCCTTACCCTGTAAGCTTCGGCAATGCCTGAATTGTAATTTAATTTGGTGGCTAGTTCAAGGGCTTTATTTCCAGTATTTATAGTTTGCTGCGCGTTTGTTAAACGGGCCCCATAAGCCTGCTTTGTTAGTTGAATAACAGCATCTGTATCCTGTCCGATAGCCCCATCCACGCCATTTGCATAAATATGGAGCGCAAAAAACATGAAAAATACAATCGGAAAGAATTTCTTCATCAATAAATATAACGATTAATTGCGACGAAAGTTAAAAAAAACATACTAATAAAATACATTATTATACTAACAATCAAAATACAGCCGTTTGCCTTTTTTTACAAACTTTCTTTAAATGCAACAAAACATAAGTATCTTTGATTTGTTAATTAACTGATAATCAATTTTTTACCAGTGATAAAATTGCTTGCTTATTAATTTAAGATTGTTTAACCAAGGGTATATAATAAACTCATATATTAATAATTTGGCTTTTACCGTAAAAAAGCTAATAAAAATAGAAAAAACTACTGATTCTCAATAGCTAACTAACTGTAATAAAGTTATAACGTATTAACATAAAAAAATAAAATGAAAAAAATAATTCTGGCCGCAATAGTAACTTTCATTATGGGCGCTTTATTGTTCCAAACCAAAACAGAAAATACGCAAAAGCCTCTTTTTGTTATGCAACAATTTCCCGTCTCTTTTAATTTAAAGAACCTGGCAAGTGCCGATTAAAAATGTAACCAATTCCTAAAAAATAAAACATATGAAAAAGATCATCATCATCGCAGGAGCGCTGGTTTTTACCACAGGTATACTGGCCTCACAAACAAAAGTAAATAACAATAACCAGGTTATTGTTTCGGTGCAAAAAATTGCCATCTCAACCGAGAAAAAAGATTTGGCCAGCGCCGACTAATTAACCACCCCTATTATCAGTTAACAACCCATCAATTTTTAAAAATACAGATCATGAAAAAAATAATCATCGCAGCAGCAGTAATTTTTACCACAGGCATCCTTTCATCATGTAACAAGGAGAAAACTATTAAAACAACCACGGTTGTATTAGTTAGAACATTTATGTGCGAACAAAAGAACCTGGCCAGCGCTGATTAATTAACAAGTGATCATCAATAATTAAGCAACACCTCCTACGGAAAAGATCCCGCTTGCAATTCATATTTCAACCTATAAAATGAATTGGTTAGCGAAGATTAATTCCTAATAACATAACAATCAACAACAAACAAAATTTTTAAAACACAATCATAAAATATACAATCATGAAAAAAGTAATCATAGCATCAGCAGTAATGTTTTCAACTCTTTTAATAAACGCAAATAACGTTTCTGCTTCTCCTATACATAAAAAAGTTTCTGCTAAAAATATTGCTAAAAGCGAAAAGAAAGACTTAGGTACCGCTGATGCCAAATTGATCGCGTCTGAGAAAAAAGATTTGGGTACTGCTGATTTCAAACTGATCGCTTCTGAGAAAAAAGATTTAGGTACTGCTGATTTCAAACTAATCGCTTCTGAGAAAAAAGATTTGGGTACTGCTGACTTTAAACTAATCGCTTCTGAGAAAAAAGATTTGGGTACTGCTGACTTTAAAATGATCGCTTCTGAAAAGAAAGACTTAGGTACTGCTGACTTCAAAATGATCGCTTCTGAAAAGAAAGACTTGGGTACTGCTGACTTCAAACTGATCGCATCTGAGAAAAAAGACTTAGGTACCGCTGATGCCAAATTGATCGCGTCTGAGAAAAAAGATCTAGGTACTGCTGACTTCAAAATGATCGCTTCTGAAAAGAAAGACTTAGGTACTGCTGATGCTAAACTAATCGCCTCTGAGAAAAAAGACTTAGGTACTGCCGATTTCAAACTGATCGCCTCTGAGAAAAAAGATCTAGGTACTGCCGATGCTAAACTAATCGCCTCTGAGAAAAAAGACTTAGGTACTGCCGATTTCAAACTGATCGCCTCTGAGAAAAAAGATCTAGGTACTGCCGATTTCAAACTGATCGCTTCTGAAAAGAAAGATCTAGGTACTGCTGACTTCAAACTGATCGCTTCTGAAAAGAAAGATTTAGGTACTGCTGATTTCAAACTGATCGCTTCTGAGAAAAAAGATTTAGGTACTGCTGATTTCAAAATGATCGCTTCTGAGAAAAAAGATTTAGGTACTGCCGATTTCAAACTGATCGCCTCTGAGAAAAAAGATTTGGGTACTGCTGATTTCAAACTAATTGCTTCTGAGAAAAAAGACCTGGGTACTGCTGACTTCAAAATGATCGCTTCTGAGAAAAAAGATCTTGGTACTGCTGATTTCAAACTAATTGCTTCTGAGAAAAAAGACTTAGGTACTGCTGATTTCAAAATGATCGCTTCTGAGAAAAAAGACCTAGGTACTGCTGATTCTAAATTGATCGCTTCTGAGAAAAAAGACTTAGGTACTGCTGATTTTCAATTAGTATAATTTACTGCCAACTGAATAAATCTTAAAACAAGAACATGAAAAAGATCATCATCATTGCGGTAGTTATTTTATCATCAGTTATTACTGCCTTTGCATTAAGCAGGAAAGATGAAAAAAAGGATGTCAGCACATTAAAAATTCACCCATCTGATTTTGCTGTAAGAAGCATGAATGCGCCAAAATCAGACCTGGCAACGGCTGATTAAATATTACCAATTAGTTATAAACGGTATATTTGCCGCAAATAAATAATATATGCAGACCATAAAACAGTATGTAGAAGACAACAAACAACGTTTGTTAGACGAACTATTCGACCTGCTTCGCTTTCCATCGGTAAGTGCAGACCCAAAATACAAACCGGAGGTATTAAAAACTGCCGAATATGTAGCTGAAAAGCTGCGCGCGGCCGGTGCCGAAAAGGTGGAAGTTTGCCAAACGGCAGGCTATCCGATTGTTTATGGCGAGAAGATAATAGATTCGTCGAAACCTACTGTGCTCGTATATGGTCATTACGACGTGCAGCCGGCAGACCCGCTGGAACTATGGTTAACCCCGCCATTTGAACCCACCATACGCGATGGTAAAATATATGCCCGTGGTGCCTGTGATGATAAGGGCCAGTTTTATATGCATGTAAAAGCCTTTGAACTGATGATGCAGACCGGCACATTGCCCTGCAACATCAAATTCATGATTGAGGGCGAAGAAGAAGTGGGCTCAAATAACCTGGGCATATTTATTGCGCAAAACAAAGCACGCTTAAAAGCCGATGTGGTGCTGATCTCAGATACTTCTATGATCAGCATGGAACACCCATCGTTGGAAACCGGTTTGCGTGGCCTTTCATACCTTGAGGTTGAAGTAACCGGCCCTAACCGCGACCTGCACTCTGGTGTTTATGGCGGTGCTGTGGCCAATCCTGCAACTATACTGGCTAAAATGATAGCCTCGTTGCACGATGAGAATAACCACATTACCATCCCTGGTTTTTACGATAAAGTTACAGATTTAACCCCGCAGGAACGTAAGGAACTGAACGCAGCGCCTTACGACGAGGAAGAATACAAAAAAGACCTTGATGTAGCCGAACTTTGGGGCGAAAAAGGTTATACCACTTTCGAGCGTACCGGCACCCGCCCTACCCTTGAGGTAAACGGCATCTGGGGCGGCTATATTGGCGAAGGCGCAAAAACTGTGTTACCATCAAAAGCCAATGCCAAGATCTCTATGCGCTTGGTACCTCACCAAACATCCGAAGAGATAACCCAATTATTTACCGAGCATTTCGAGAAAATTGCCCCGGCATCGGTTAAAGTAAAAGTAACCCCGCACCATGGCGGCGAACCGGTAGTTACCCCTACCGACAGTATTGCTTACAAAGCAGCACAAAAAGCCATAGCTGAATCATTTGGTAAAGAACCAATCCCAACCCGTGGCGGCGGCAGTATCCCTATTGTAGCGCTATTTGAAGCCGAACTGGGCATTAAAACCGTATTGATGGGCTTTGGTTTAGATAGCGATGCATTGCACTCGCCAAATGAGAAGTACGATATCTATAATTACTATAAAGGCATTGAGACTATCCCTTTGTTCCACAAATATTTTGCGGAATTAAGCGCGGAATAATAAGATACAAATTATCTCCAAGCGTCATTGCGAGGTACGAAGACAACCGACCAGAGGGAGTTCATTAATGCCATTAAAAAACAAATAATAGCATTAATAATCCCCGATTAGCAGGTCCGACCTGTATAGTTAGGGATTGCTTCGTTCCTCGCAATGACGCTTTGTTTTTTAGATAATCCCTTCCCATGATGATTTTATTTCCCCGTCATTGGAAAAGCTTCGGATGAAATCAGGAAAAACGATGTTGGCCTTGAGCGCAAAGGCAGGGCATAAGGAAATTTTTGCAGCGCAGGGGCCATTGCGCGCAATATGGCCGCAAATGTTTCCAGCCCAGGCTTTGACTGATTTGCAGCATAGAGGCTTCGTGCGGCGAAGAAGCATGTCTAATGACTAGCCTTTTTGGTCCTTTTGTGGCGTAGACAAAAGGACTAAGCCTCCGCGGCTATGAGCGGCTTCAAAAGATAAGACTATGATAAGCATATTCTCCCTGTAAAGTCGGGGATTGCTTCGTTCCTCGCAATGACGCGTGGAGAAATAACAACGAGAATCATTAAACAACAAACCGCTCACATCCCTTCAAAAACTCATTATCCGCATCAGCACCAATCCCAACAGCATCGCTAATACTCAACAAATAACCATCATAAGTTACACCGCCAATACATGGGTCAACCTTATGCCCCAGCATGCACGTATCCATATCATAAAACTTAATATTGGGGCTGGCATATACAAAATGCAGCTTAGCGCTTAGGGCTATCCGGCTTTCCAGCATACCACCCATCATACACGGAATGCCCTTTTCGGCGGCCACATCATGAATCTGGGTAGCTTCAAATATCCCGCCCGATTTGGCAAACTTGATATTTATATAATCGCACGACCGGCTATTGATCTGCTTCCGGGCATCATGATGATTATAAACACTCTCATCACCCATAATTTTCACCGGTGATAGTTGCATCAGTTCGGGCAGGCGGTCATCATACCAGGTGCGCATGGGTTGTTCACAAAAATCAATATCGTAGTCGCCGATGCTTTGCAGGGCAAATACAGCGGCATCAAAACTCCAGCCCTGGTTGGCATCAATACGGATCTTCATATCGCGCCCAACCGCCTTACGGATCTGTTTTACACGCTGAATATCTTCACTGGCACCTTTGCCCAGTTTTACCTTTAATATATGCGCACCTAACTCTTTAAACTCTACGGCCTTTTTCGCCATCACTTCCGGGTTGGCAATACCTATAGTTATATCCGTTTCCACAGTACGCCTTTCGCCACCCAAAAACTTATAAAGCGGTAAGCCGTCATGCTTAGCAGCCAGATCGTACAGCGCCATGTCGAAAGCGCCTTTAATGGTGGTGTTGCCCGCTGTAAAATCATGCAATTGCTGCAGGCGGTCTTCAATATGCAGCGCATCTTTGCCTTTCCATAATTTGGCAAACTCACGCGCCATAATTAAGCAGGTATCCTGCGTTTCACCAACAATCATCGGGAACGCCGAACACTCACCTACCCCATAAAATCCGGCATCGGTATGCACGCGTATAAATACATTCTGCGCATGATCCATAGTACCCGTAGCAATAGTAAACGGCACCATCGGGATACTAAACCTGTAAATATCAATCCGGGTAATAATCAGTTTGTCAGCCAAGGTCTTTTCTTTTAACTATACGGCAATTTAAGGAATAAAGATGAAGAGATATGTTTGAGTACACTATTTATTTCAATCCTTTTGTAATAATTCAATCTACTCCACCATCCTCCCCTAAACTTGGGGGGGGAGGTGTCGACGAAGGAGACGGAGGGGGTAAAATGCGTTAGTGATAGCAGCGGATACCGGCCACTTCGAGAGCCTCAGTGCAGGCCGAGCCTAATGCCTGTGCAGTATGAGCGAATAGCACGGCCCGCTGAATAGCGGGAACGCCCAAATAATAATCATCGATAAGCTATAAAAAGAAAATTAAAATATACGGGCGTTCCCCTCCGGGTCAGGCTCTCCAGGGCTGCGCTGTCGCTCCGGCCACGTTGCCGCACACTTGCCCTGCCCGCCGTGGCTAAACCCTTCCAATCCTTAACGCAATTGGTGGTTCAGATTAAATTCAACTACTAACTAACTAACTAACTAACTAACTAACTAACTAACTAACTAACTAACTAACTAACTAACTAACTAACTAACCCCTAATCTCTAACCCCCAATCACTTAAAATTTGTTTTCTAATTTCAATACGTTACATTTGTACTTCTTCGTTAAATAACAATTCAATTTTAGCCGCCAATCCCGTTTTCCGGGAACGCTGCCTGGCTAATTTAAAATCTTCATAAAACAAACAATTAACATGGCTCAAGAAAACACGCCTGCTATTTTTGATTATAACTCAACCAGGAATAAACTTATCCTGTCGGAGTACGGCCGCAACGTACAAAATATGGTTAAGTATATTGTAGCGCTGCCAACTAAGGAAGAACGCAACCGCTATGCACAAGTAGTAATTGACCTGATGGGCTTTTTAAACCCCCACCTGCGCGATGTTGCCGACTTTAAGCATAAACTTTGGGATCACCTGCATATCATATCTGATTACCAGATAGATGTAGATTCACCATATCCAAAACCTACGCCGGAGGCTGTACACATGAAGCCGAAGCCGTTAAGGTACCCGCACCAGCGCATAAAATACAAACACTATGGCAAAACCATTGAGTTGATGATTGAAAAGGCCAAAGCCATTGAGGAGCCTGAACGCAGGAAGCATATGATACAATCGATAGCCAATTTCATGAAAATGGCTTATGTGCAATGGAACAAGGATTCCGTTACAGACGAAAGCATTTTGGCTGACTTGGCGGCTATGTCGGGCGGTGAATTAAAGATTGATGAAAACATCAACCTTAACCGTGTTGAATATCGCGCAGCGCCGCAAACCAATACCAATAATAACAATCGCGGCCGCAGCAATAACCAAAATAACCGTGGCGGCGGAGGTGGCGGTGGCCGCAGTAATAATAATAACCCGCGTAATAATAACAACCAAAACAACCGTAACCGCAACAATGGCGGCGGTGGGGGCGCAAGAAAATATTAAGCGAACTTTGTTCAAAAGTTTTTGTTAGTGGTGTGTGGTTAATGATTCATTGTAACAGATTTATTTTAATCTTTGCAATGAGGTATTAATGGCTGTTACCATTTACACATACCCATGAACTAATAAAACCAGCGAACTAATAACTATATGAATAACGCCTTTGAAATAATTGGTGGCAAGCGCTTAAAAGGCGAAATAACGCCGCAGGGTGCAAAAAACGAAGCTTTACAGATACTTTCAGCGGTATTATTAACCAGCGAAAAAGTAACTATCAGCAATATTCCTGATATTAAGGATGTAAATAAATTAATTGAACTTTTGGGCGATATGGGCGTTACCGTGGAACGCCTTGGCCCGGATACTTATAGCTTTGAAGCTAAAAATATAGACCAGGATTTTTTCCTGTCGGATGCCTTTAAATCAAAAGGCGGAGGCCTGCGTGGCTCAATCATGATCGTAGGCCCGCTATTAGCCCGCTTCGGTAAGGCATCAATACCAAAACCAGGTGGCGACAAGATTGGCCGCCGCCGGCTGGATACTCACTTCCTGGGTTTTGAAAAGCTGGGTGCCCGTTTTGATTATAACCCCGAAAATGGCTTTTTTAATGTAGATGCCAGCAACCTGAAAGGCACATACATGCTGTTGGATGAAGCCTCGGTAACCGGCACAGCCAATATTGTGATGGCTGCCGTTTTAGCCGAAGGAATAACCACCATATACAACGCCGCCTGCGAACCTTACTTGCAGCAGCTATGTAAAATGCTTAACCGCATGGGCGCAAAGATCAGCGGGATAGGCTCAAACCTATTGACTATTGAAGGCGTTAAGGTATTAGGCGGAACAGAACACCGTATGCTACCCGATATGATTGAGATCGGCTCATTCATTGGCCTTGCTGCTATGACCGGGTCTGAGATCACCATTAAGGATGTAAAATATAAGGAACTGGGTATGATACCCGATGTGTTCCGCCGTTTAGGTATCCAACTGGAATTAAGGGGTGATGATATCTATATCCCTGCACAGGATCATTATGAAATTGAAACCTTTATTGATGGTTCTATTATGACCATTGCCGACTCGCCGTGGCCGGGCTTTACCCCCGACCTGCTGAGCATTGTACTGGTTGTTGCCATACAAGCCAAAGGCGCGGTACTTATTCACCAAAAAATGTTCGAGAGCCGTCTGTTCTTTGTAGATAAACTATTGGACATGGGCGCGCAGATCATCCTTTGCGATCCGCACCGCGCAACCGTAATCGGTTTGGATCACCAGGTAAAACTAAGGGGTATTTCCATGACCTCTCCTGACATTCGTGCAGGAGTATCACTGCTTATCGCAGCGCTATCCGCCCAGGGTAAATCAACTATTTACAACATTGAGCAAATAGAACGCGGCTACCAGCACATCGACGAAAGACTGATAGCTTTAGGGGCCGATATAAAGAGAATCTAAATGATTTAGGTGAAGGATAAAGGCGAAAGGTTAAAGGTTTACTATCTTGTCTTTCGCCTTTTTATTTTCTTCCTTTCACCTTTTTCCTTTACCCTTTCACCTTGCTAACAAAACACTATCTTTATTCGAACCAAAATAAATTGATGTACCAAAATCGCAGATCTACCTACGCTGGTTTTATATTGATATTTGTTGCCATAAAAGTTGTACTGAACCTTTTGGCAATGCCGCATTTTGGGTTTCATCGCGATGAATTGCTATACCTGGCCCTCGGCGACCATCTGGCATGGGGATATAAAGAAGTACCACCTTTTGTAGCGGTAATAGCCCGGCTATCTACCATATTATTTGGCAGTTCTATATTTGCCGCGCGTGTTTTCTGCACCATATTCGCCGGGCTGATCATCTGGTTCACCGGCCTTATCACGGTTGAATTGGGCGGCAAAAAATTCGCCGTAGCACTGGCCTGCCTCGCCATGATCTTCTCCCCCGCCTTTGCCGCATCCGATTACCTGCTGCAACCCGTCGTATTCGATCAGTTTTGGTGGGTGCTGGCTGTTTACCTGGTGGTAAAGTATATTAATAGTTCATCGGTTAAGTACCTGTACTTTTTAGGGATAGCTATTGGTGTGGGCTTGCTTAACAAGTATACCATGGGCTTTTTTACTGTAGCCTTGATCATCGGCCTGCTAATCACCAAGCAACGCCGCATACTATTTAACAAGCATATTTTAGGTGCCATTGCTGTAGCTTTACTCTTGTTTTTGCCTAACGCTATATGGCAATTTCAGCATCATTTACCGGTAGTGCACCACATGGCAACCCTGCGCGCCACCCAACTCGATTATATAAAACCAGTCGATTTTATTAGTCAGCAGTTATTGGTACATGGTATTGCAGTATTGCTTTGGCTCACGGGTTTATTCTTTTTAATATTCTCGTTTAAGCTACGCAAATATCAGTTCCTGGCATTTGCCTACCTAGCTATATTCATTTTCCTGCTGGAGATGAGCGGCAAAGTCTATTATATGTTTGGTGCTTACCCTATGCTGTTTGCAGCCGGTGGTTTTGGTTTTGAACGATGGATAAAAAATTATGCTTTTCGCACCGTAATCATTTGTTTATTCACCCTGCCTAACCTGATATTTTTCCCGATGCTGTTACCAATACTGCCATTAAACCAAACCATGGCATTCTTTAGGTTTACAGATAAAAATGCCCCTTTTCTGCAATTTACAGTTACCTGGGAAGATCAGAAAAAACATGCCACTACACAGGACTATGCGGATATGTTTGGTTGGGACGAACTGGCAAAAAAAGTTGCCGATACCTATAATTCCCTAACTCCCAATCAGCAAAAACACACTATTATCTGGGCCGATAACTACGGCGAGGCAGGTGCTATGCACCACTATGGCCAGCAATATAATTTACCTGATGTGTACAGCCTGGATAGCAGCTTTACGCTGTGGTCGCCGCCAAGCCTAAGCCCCGAATACATTATTTATATAGACGATGATAATAATGTAACCCGAAGGCTTGCACCGCTTTTGCAGAGCTACAAAAAGATTGGTGAAATAGATTACCCCCTCGCCCGTGAAAAAGGCACTGAAATTTATTTATTAACCAAACCCAATAATGCTAAGCTTGGGCAGATATATCAAACTGAGCGTGCCAAAAAACTATCTGAATAGTAAGTTATTGCGCTTACGGTAGATTACTCATTGCATCGCTACAAACAAAATTTGCCCATACCAGTTTATAAACCAAATAAATTCTCTATGCGCGGACTAAAAACCATCCTCTTCCTTTTTATATCCAATACCTTCATGACGTTCGCCTGGTACGGGCACTTAAAATTCAAGGATTATTCGTGGGGAAAGAACCTGGGATTATTTGCCATTATACTCATTAGCTGGGGACTGGCATTTTTTGAATATACCTTCCAGGTGCCTGCTAACCGCGCCGGGTATGAAGGCGACGGTGGGCCGTTTAACCTTGTTCAACTAAAAACCATTCAGGAAGCTATTACACTTACTGTATTCATGATCTTCACCACTGTATTTTTCAAAACTGAAAAACTGGCCTGGAACCATTTAGTAGGTTTTGGGTTGATTGTACTGGCGGTGTTTGTGATATTTAAAAAGTGGTGATTTTTAATTAAGCGTCATTGCGAGGAACGAAGCAATCCCTAACTATACAGGGCGGACCTGCTAATCGGGGATTGCTTCGTTCCTCGCAATGATGCGCGTAATAGAATTATCAACTTAATTACTTTTACTCCTGCAACGTCAACTCCACAACCGGGATCTCATAACGAGGTTTATTAACGGGCAAAGTAATTGCCAGATCATCAACCCCGAATTGTTTGTATAACAACTCCGAATGATCATTTAAAAGCTGGGCATATTTTATCTTTCCATAATATCCCGGCAGTATCAGTTTACCATTTTGGGGATAATCAAATAAATGCACATATAAGCGGCCCGCAGCTTTGTTATAGGTAAGTTTGGTACCTTCAGGCACTTTATAGCTATCCGGTGCGTAGGTGCAATTGTAAATAGCATTGCTGTTGGCATGCATCCAGTAAGCTAAGCTATCTAAAGCGTTTGTTGCCCTGTAATCAAACTCACCACGACCGGTTGGGCCAACATTTAATATCAGGTTACCGCCATTGCTTACCGATGTGATCAACAGATCAAGCAATTGCCTATGGGTTTTCCATGTATTTTCATCACGATAGTAACCCCATGAACCAGAGAAGGTTTGGCAGGTTTCCCATGTTTTGCCACGGTATGGTGCCAGTTCTTTAGTACTTACCTGTTCAGGTGTTTCAAAATCAGCACCGTCTTTATAATCACCCAGATCGAGCCTGTTATTAACAATGATACCCGGCTGTAACTTCCTGATCAGTTTTACTAGTTCAACAGATCCCCAATCCTTCGCACCTTTGCCGGTACCCTTTTTCTGATCTTCCTTACCCCACGACCAATCCAGCCATATCACATCAATCTTACCATAATTGGTTAGCAGTTCAGTTACCTGGTTTATCATATACTGGCGGTATTTAGCCATATCCCTGCCTTTGTTTAAGCGGTCATAGTTGGCCTTGCTGGTATCCTTTTGCGTTAATGGATGCACATTATCCATGGTATAATCCGGGTGGTGCCAATCAAGCAGTGAATAGTAAAACCCTACTTTCAATCCCTGTGCTCTGAAAGCGTTCACATATTCGCGCACCAAATCGCGCTTGGCTTTGGTATTGGTGGCTTTATAGTTGGTGTATTTCGAATCGAACAAACAAAAACCCTCATGGTGCTTGGTAGTCAACACAGCATATTTCATACCCGCTGCTTTTGCCTCTTTGGCCCATTTGGTCGGGTCGAACTGATCCGGATCAAATTCATCAAAATACTTCTGGTACTGTTCGTCGGTCATGGCTTCGTTATGTTTAACCCATTCATGGCGCGCGGCACCCGAGTATAAACCAAAATGGATAAACATCCCGAAACGGGCATCAGTCCACCACTCCATGCGCTGTTTCTTTTGCGCGTCGGTTTCGTTACCGATCATTTTTGTTTGCGCAAACAGCGACGGCGATGCTATAAATAGCAGCAACATCAATACTTGTAATCTCTTCATAACTATAATTGGTTTTTATCAAACCTATTTAATAAACATAATAATTTGTTATTCAAATTACGCAAAGGAATAAATGAAATTGGCAGAAAATAAAAAAAGGTATTGGATTTTTCATCCAACACCTTTTTTCAAATCTTCAGATAACAGATTTTCTGTCTCACTAAGCCGATATCGCGTTTATAATATCGTACTGTGTAATGATCTCGATCTTGCCATTATCTTCTACCAGTACAGCAATGTTATCCTTATTTATCATAGCTGAAATCCTGTCGATAGAAGTATTCAGGTCAACAAACGGGAATGGCGCGGTAGTGATATTTTTTATAGGCTGAGATTTCAGCGAAGGATTTTCAAGCAGGGCATCCAGTATATCGCTTTCGGTTATTTTACCAATCACCATACCTTTTTGCGTAACCGGGATCTGTGATATGTTCAGCGATTTAATAGTATTGATAGCCTCTAAAACAGATTTGTCCAGATCGATAGTAATGATCTCTGTGCTTTCTTTTTTCGCGATGATATCTCCGGCTGTAAGCTTGCCATCCTTTAAAAATCCGCGGTCGCGCAGCCAATCATCATTATACATTTTGCCTAAATAGCGTGTACCATGATCAGGGAATACCACCACCACCACATCGCCTTCTTTAAACATATCCTTCATCTGTATAACCCCCGCAATAGCCGAACCTGTTGAGTTACCGGCGAAAATACCTTCCTTACGGGCTATCTCACGGGTCATTAAAGCAGCATCTTTATCGGATACCTTTTCAAAATGATCTATCAGGTCGAAATTAACGTTTGCAGGTAAAAAGTCTTCGCCAATGCCTTCGGTGATATATGGATAGATCTCATTTTTATCAAATTCACCGGTTTCCTTATACTTTTTAAATACTGATCCGTAAGTGTCAATACCTAAAACTTTAATGTTGGGGTTTTGCTCTTTCAGGTACCTGGCAATGCCTGATATGGTACCACCTGTACCTACACCTGCTACAAGGTGAGTGATCTTACCTTCGGTCTGCTCCCAAATTTCAGGGCCTGTAGATTCATAATGCGCCTGTGAATTGGATAAGTTATCGTACTGATTTGGTTTCCATGAATTAGGCACTTCACGCTCCAAACGTGATGAAACAGAATAGTATGAGCGCGGATCTTCCGGCTCCACATTAGTAGGGCAAACAATAACCTCGGCACCAAAGGCACGCAGGGCATCAAACTTTTCTTTTGATTGTTTATCGGTACTGGTAAAAATACATTTGTAACCTTTTATAACTGCTGCAATGGCCAGGCCCATACCTGTATTGCCTGATGTACCTTCAATAATAGTTCCGCCTGGTTTAAGTTTACCGTTCTTTTCGGCGTCCTCAATCATTTTAAGGGCCATACGATCCTTAATGGAGTTACCGGGATTACTAGTTTCAATTTTAGCCAGAACCGTAGCCGGGATATCCTTAGTTATCTTGTTTAGTTTCACCATTGGCGTGTTACCAATAGTTTCTAATATATTGTTATACCACATAATATGCTATTATCTATTAACCCGGTATATTAACCCGGGATTATGCCCAAAATTAACTTTCTTACTTGAATATCCCGCAATTAAATATTTTTTAAACTTACGAAGTCTAAGAAATAGAATCAAGAGGCAAGATTCAGGAGGCAAGACTCTTTTATGCCGTTTTTTCTTGATTCCTGACTCTTAATTTTTTATTCTTTCCCTCTACCTAGAACTTCAAATGCTTCACCGTTAAACCGTTATTTATTAACTGTTTTAACGACTCAATACCGATATGTAAATGTGTCTCCACATATTGCTCAGTAACTTTTGAATCGCTTTCACTGGTTTTAACGCCTTCAGGTATCATTGGCTGATCCGAAACTAACAGCAACGCACCCGTAGGTATCTTATTAGCAAAGCCCGTTACAAATATGGTAGCTGTTTCCATATCAACAGCCATTGCCCTTAACTCTTTCAGATATTTTTTAAATACTTTATCATGCTCCCAAACCCGGCGGTTGGTGGTGTAGCAGGTGCCTGTCCAGTAATCGCGTGAGAAATCACGAATGGTGGTTGATATCGCTTTCTGCAAGGCGAATGCAGGCAACGCTGGCACTGCGGCAGGCATATAATCATTTGATGTACCTTCGCCCCTTATAGCGGCTATAGGCAATATCAGATCGCCTACGTTCACCCGCTTTTTCAGGCTACCGCATTTGCCTAAAAATATTACCGCCTTAGGGCTGATAGCTGTCAGCAGGTCCATTACCGTAGCTGCTACCGAACTGCCCATCCCAAAGTTGATAATAGTAATGCCATTGGCAGTAACGCTTTGCATAGGTTTTTCCAAACCTAAAATAGGGGCATTTTCATTCCATTCAGAAAATAGCTGTATGTATTTTGAGAAATTGGTGAGGATAATATATTTCCCAAAATCTTCCAGTTTACGGCCTGTATAACGTGGCAGCCAGTTAGCAACAATAGCTTCCTTGGTTTTAAGGCCTGCCCTCACCGGGCTTTGAACTTCTTCAACCGCCTTTGCCGAGTTAACAACCTGTTCGTCTTTTTTTATTTCTTTTTCTTCATTCATATTCGTATAATTTAGTCAGTATAAATAACTAATACCCACTTATCAGCCAACTGTAAAAAGCCGGGAAGTCGCCATTCCATTGTTTTTCATTGTGTTTGGCGCCTTTTATAATTACTGTGGGTGTGTTTTGCTTGCTTATACCTTTGGTTTGTATAATATTCGCCATTTTCTGCATATCTCCTGTCATGGCATCACTCTCAGCATCGCCGCAAACAAAATAAAAACGGGTTTTACCAGGCAATTGCTGTTGTTGGGCGTAAGTAAATATATCTGGTGCTATCCAAAATGCGGGTGAAAAAATCCCGCCATTGCCAAATATATCAGGGTATTTCAGTACGGCGTACATAGATATCAACCCGCCCATTGAACTACCTGCAATAGTAGTATGCCGCGCATCTTTTTTGGTGCGATAATTCTTATCAATATAAGGCTTTAAGGTCTTCACTAAAAACTCCACGTAATCGCTTCCCCGGCCCTTACCGTAGTTAGAATCGTATGGATCATATTCTGTAATGCGATAATCACCACCGTGGTCTATCCCAACAATGATACATTGTTCAGCGGCAGGCATTTTATCCATAAGTTCATCTATCCCCCATTCGCCATAGCCTGATGTAAACTCATCGAAAAGATTTTGCCCATCATGCATGTAAATAACCGGGTATTTTTTGTTGGATGAGGCATAATCTACTGGCAAATAGATCCATACCCTGCGTTGCCTGCCCAGTTGCGGCATATCAAATTTTTCGTTAATGATATGGACGTTGGCGCTGGCAGTATGCTTCTTTTCAACAGGGCCATAATTATCCTTCCAGTCGGCAATGGCTAATAGTATGGTAGTATCATGCACAATACTGATGCTGCGGTTATCTATATCTTTACCGCCTGTATTGCATTCAACTGTACCCCAGGTGCCCCTGGTTGCCTTAAAATTGTAATTCCCCTTGGGGATTTTTTTCACAAGCTGGTATTTGCCTGATTGATCTGCCTGTAACTGCCATTCTGTAGCTGCGGGGCTCCAGCCGTTGAAATCTCCGGATAAAAAAATAGCTTTTTCGGTAGTTTTAAATGGTGGCAGATGGCTTATTTTAAACGTAACGGTAACCTGTGCAAATATTAATGTTTTGCAAAACAGCAGCAATACGATTATAGCCAGTCTTTTTTCCATTTATAAGTTTACAAAAAAGCCCCGATAAACGGGGCCTTTATATTTTCGATAGCTTATCTATCCTTTATGTCAACATAATCCCGGTTAGTTGCACCGGTATAGATCTGGCGCTGGCGACCGATTGGCTCTTTGTGAACCTTCATCTCTTTCCATTGCGCTATCCATCCCGGTAAACGGCCCAGGGCAAACAATACCGTAAACATATCGGTTGGGAAACCTAATGCGCGGTAAATGATACCTGAGTAAAAGTCAACGTTAGGGTATAATTTACGTTCGATGAAATAAGGGTCTTTTAATGCTACTTCTTCCAGCTTTTTAGCTATTTCAAGCACCTCATCATCAATACCTAATTTTTCTAATATATCATCACATGCCTTTTTAATGATCTTGGCGCGTGGATCAAAGTTTTTATAAACCCTGTGGCCAAAGCCCATTAAACGGAACGGATCGTTTTTATCTTTTGCCTTTGCGATCCACTTGTCGGTATCGCCGCCGTCTTCCTGTATCTTTTGCAGCATCTCGATAACCTCCTGGTTAGCACCGCCATGCAGCGGGCCCCAAAGTGCCGATATACCTGCCGAAACAGAAGCATAGATATTTGATGCTGATGAACCTACTATACGCACTGTTGATGTTGAGCAGTTTTGCTCGTGATCGGCATGCAGTATTAATAAGGTGTTCATAGCGCTAACAACTACCGGGTCTATCTCCACCACTTCGGTACGCTGACCAAAGGTCATGTTCAGGAAGTTGGTTACATAATCGTATTTATTTTGTGGGTAGATGTATGGATGGCCCAATGATTTTTTGTAGATCCATGATACGATGGTCGGCATTTTAGCCAGTACTTTGATGATGCTTAAATTAAGTTCCTCAGCAGTTTGGTTTGGCTTTAATGATTCAGGGTAGAAAGCCGACAGTGAAGATACCAGTGAAGAAAGCTGACCCATTGGGTGAGATTTTGACGGGAAACCATCAAAAAACTTCTTCATATCCTCATGTACCAGGGTATGGTGGCTTAAATCAAAGTTAAATTTAGTGATCTGTTCTTCTGTTGGCAGTTCGCCGTAGATGAGTAAATATGCAACCTCAATAAATGATGATTTTGCGGCCAGTTGCTCAATTGGGTAACCCCTGTATTTAAGTATTCCCAGTTCGCCATCTAAAAATGTGATAGCGCTTTGTGTGGCGCCAGTGTTTTTATAACCGATGTCTAAAGTTACGTAACCTGTTTGATCTCTTAGTTTTGATATATCAATGGCCTTCTCACCTTCCGAGCCTTCAATAACAGGAAGTTCGTAAGTTTTATCGCCAATTATTAATTGAGCTATTTCTGACATAGAATATTTGTATTTGCAACAAATGTAGTAAATCTACCTTATTATTAGCCGGATTTTACCGCTGTTAATTGTAAAAATTTAGGTTGATTTGACATTATCGCTCTCTATTTTATCAATTTGTTAATTCAACAACAAAACAGGGTTAACTATAACTGCTGATAACGGCAATCGATAACAGATATTAAATCAATCTGAGATAAGCAGACAGAAAATTATTTTTAATTTAATTTGAGCGGATAGCTTCAACAGGGTTAAGCCTTGAGGCCGAATAAGCCGGGATGATACCCGATATAATACCAATACCAATAGAGATACTCATGCCCCTGATGATATTGCTGGCACCAAGCACCACCTTTACATCAAACATACCCTTTATAGCCAGTGTACCGAGAAAAACGAATGTTAGACCAATTATTCCTCCTACCAGGCAAAGGATTACAGACTCGATCATGAACTGCAATAATATAAAGTAGTTTTTAGCGCCTAACGATTTTTGGATACCTATTATATTAGTACGCTCCTTTACCGATACGAACATGATATTGGCAATACCAAAACCGCCTACCAGTACCGAAAAGCCACCTATAATTATACCGCCAATATCAAGCACGCTAAACACCTTTGAAAGCTGATCGGAAAGCATGGTTGTTTTATTGAGCGAAAAATTATCATCTGCATCAGGCTTTAACCGCCTTATAGAGCGCATAAGCATGTGTAATTCGCTTTCCAACTCCTCATCACTTACACCGTCCTTACCACGTACAACAATTTGCGGCTGGTAATTTTCATTTTGCACATCTATAACATCCTTGGCAAAGTTTATCGGGATCAGTACATTTTTGTCATCGCTGTTACCCAGCATGTCATCACCTTCTTTCGAGAATACGCCAATGATGTTTACATAGCGCCCCATTACTTTTAACTGCTTGCCAATGGCTGTACCATCCGGGAAAAGGTGCTGCGCGATATCAAAGCCAATAACTGCCACTGGCGCGCCGGTTTTTGATTCGATATCGGTAAAATACCGGCCCTGTGCCAGATCAAAATTCCAAACCTTATCATGATCCTGCATTACAGCATTGATGTAGGTACCTTCAATAGTATTGCTCTTGTATTTAATGGTACGGCTGCTAAAAGCGATTTCGTAAGATATGCCGAATGCCAGGGTACTGCGTTTTTGCAGCTGATCAAATTCGCGCAGGGTTGGTACCGGGCGCTGCATGTATTTCCACCATGGAAAATCGCCATCAAATATCCATGGCCATTTTTGTATATATATACTGTTGCTGCCCAATTTATTTACGCTCTCCTGCAGGTTATTCCGCAAAGTATCAACCGCCGACCGTACTGTAATAATTGTAAAAATACCGATAGTTACTCCCAGTAATGAAAGCATGGTGCGCAGCTTGTTCTGCCGTAAAGCATCATAAGCAAACAAAAAGCTTTCCCTAAAAAGTTTTAAAAATATCATATCGTTAATTGATTACACTGGTGATAGCCTGATTATTGGAAACTGGATACAGTTTAGACGATAACACTACACTTAAGTTACAGTATTTTTTTAATTAAGTATATTTAATAATTACATTAGGCGTAAACTTAAAACAATATCCCTAACCAATTGTAAAATAATCGGCGCGATTATAAGGTGGCAGCATACCTCCTTAAAATAATTAATGGAATAAGCAAAAAAAACCTTACATTTGCGCCCTGAAAAATTCATATATACAAGCATGAAATTATCGCAATTCAAATTCAATTTACCTGAGTCATTAATAGCTAACACGCCTGCCCAGGCACGTGACGAAGCACGTTTAATGGTGCTGCACAAGGATTCGGGTAAAATTGAGCATAAAATATTTAAGGATATATTAGATTATTATGATGATCAGGATGTAATGATCCTTAATAATACAAAGGTATTCCCGGCCCGTATGTACGGTAACAAAGAAAAAACCGGCGCTACGATTGAAGTTTTTTTACTTCGCGAATTAAACAAAGAATTACGCCTTTGGGATGTATTGGTTGACCCAGCCCGTAAAATACGCGTTGGCAACAAATTATATTTTGGCGATGACGATTTGTTAATTGCCGAGGTTGTTGACAATACTACCTCACGTGGCCGTACCATCCGCTTTTTGTTTGATGGCACCGACGAGGAATTCCGCCGCAATGTGGAGATCCTGGGTGAAACACCACTGCCAAAATACATTAAACGTAAGGCTACTGCCGAAGATAAAGAGCGGTACCAAACCATTTTCGCTAAGCACGAAGGCGCTGTTGCAGCACCAACTGCAGGCTTGCACTTTAGCCGCGAGTTGATGAAACGCCTTGAACTTAAAGGGATCGAATTTGCCGAAGTTACCCTGCACGTAGGTTTAGGCACTTTCCGCCCGGTTGAGGTTGAGGATCTGACCAAACACAAAATGGATTCAGAGCAATTCATCATTGAGCAAAAACAAGCCGATATTGTAAACAGGGGCATCGAAAGAAAAAAACGCATTTGCGCTGTTGGTACTACATCAATGCGTACTATTGAATCAGCAGTATCAGCCAATAAAACTTTAAAGGCTGCTAACGACTGGACCAGCAAATTCATTTTCCCTCCATACGATTTCAGCATTGCTAACTCTATGGTAACAAACTTCCACACGCCTGAATCAACTTTATTGATGATGATATGTGCGTTTGGCGGTTACGAACACGTAATGCACGCTTATGAAGTTGCGGTGAAAGAAAAATACCGTTTCTACAGCTATGGCGACGCTATGCTGATTATATAATTATCAATAGATTTGAAATATAAAAAATGAGATTTGAGTTTATTCAAATCTCATTTTTATTTTAAACGGTTTTCATGAGCTCGCTTTCAACCACCCACCATTCACCACTCACTATTCACAATTACGCTATCATAGTTGCAGGCGGCTCAGGCACACGCATGGGTTCGGCAATTCCAAAGCAATTCCTGTTGCTGAATGGTAAACCTGTTTTAATGCATACTATTGAGGCGTTTCATACAACACAGGCACAACCCCAGATCCTGTTAGTTTTACATGCTGATTTTCATGGCTACTGGCAACAGCTATGTGCCGATCATAATTTCACCATCCCTCATCAATTAATTAAAGGCGGTGAAACCCGCTTCCAGTCTGTTAAAAACGGACTGGACATTATACCGAGTGATACTGATGCAGTAGTTGCCGTACAGGATGCCGTAAGGCCATTGACCGACAAGGAGATCATCGACCAATCGTTTACTTACGCCACTGACCATGGCAATGCCATAGTAGCCGTAAAAAGCCGCGATTCTATCCGCCAAATACAAAATGGGTATTCAGTTAGTTTGCTGCGCGATGAGATCTACCTGATTCAAACACCGCAAACTTTTAAACTGGATCAGCTTAAAAAAGCCTACGAGCATAGTTATGATACTATGTTTACCGATGATGCCAGCGTTGTTGAACGATCGGGTGTAGCCATAAATTTAATAGAGGGTAACTATAAAAACATCAAGATCACCTTTCCCGAAGATATTGCTATTGCCGAGGCCATATTAAACAAAAAGCCATCTGCCTGAAAAAAGACAAATGGCTTAAATTAATTATTGATAATTAGGAACTACGCCCGCCTGATCAAACCTAAAAGTAAAGCAATAATAGCTATTACCAACAACACGTGTATTAAACCCGTTGCTGAATAAAGAAACACTCCTAATGCCCATCCTATGATCAGGATAACGGCAATAATATACAATAGACCTCTCATTTTGTTAAAGTTTTAGTTGATAAAATATTATTGTATCAATAACTAAAATCATTCCAAAATGTTCTCAAATAAAAAAACCCTGCATTGTACAGGGCTCTTTATTTCGGGTTCATTCAATTAATATTCGTCCTCATTAAAAAAGAAGTCGTCCTTAGTCGGATAATCCGGCCAGATCTCTTCAATATTTTCATAAGGTTCACCATCATCTTCCAGTGCCTGCAGGTTTTCTATAACCTCAACAGGTGCGCCGGAACGAATGGCATAATCAATTAATTCATCTTTTGTTGCAGGCCAGGGTGCATCTTCAAGGTGAGATGCTAGTTCAAGTGTCCAGTACATATCTTATTTTTATAATAATTTTTTACTAAATTACTTTTTCGCAAAAGTATAATATTTTTAAATTGATTATCAATATTTTTTTTCTAATTTTTTAAATCCTTGGAATCCACTCATTATCAGGTATTTTATGTTCGCTCCCTATCTTACGGGCCAGTGTAAACAAGTAATCACTCAGCCGGTTCAGATAAATAGTCACCTTGTCATCAACTGTGCTTTCCCCGGCAAGTTGTACCGTAATCCGTTCGGCCCTCCGGCAAACACATCGTGCAATATGGCAAAAGGAAATGGTATTACTACCACCCGGTAGAATAAAATGTTTTAATTGTGGCAATTGTGCATCCATGCTATCCATTTCTTTTTCCAGCAGTTCAATATCCGCCAGGTGCAAGTCAGGTATAATCATCCTTGATTTTTCAGGATCAGCTGCCAGTGATGAGCCAACGGTGAACAACCTGTCCTGAATATGCTTCAGTATTTCCTTATCATGTATGCTGATATCCTGATCGCGTATTAATCCTATGTACGAATTAAGTTCATCAACTGTACCATAACTTTCAATACGCAGGTGATGCTTGGGCACACGCGTACCTCCTATTAACGAGGTAAAACCCTTATCACCGGTTTTGGTATATATTTTCATTTGTTTGACTTCTTCCTTTCTATTGTCATTTCGACCAGAGGGAGAAATCTTCTTAATTATGCAATGCGGCAATGCAGATCGAAGAAGTTCTCTCACTAGCGTTCGAGATGACAAACGGAATTATTATAGGTTTAATATGCACATAAAAATACATTTTAAAATGTTTTATTTAAACTTGTTGAAAGTTAAACTGTCCAACACTATATCTGTTATACCATAATGAGATCCGCCATATTATCAACACGATTCATCTGCATATTATTAACCTCCACTGCTTTACTAAGCTTTAATTGCGGTAATGCAAGCAATAATAAAACATCGGCCAATACCCCTCCTGCCGAAAAAAAAGTGAGCATATCCAGTATTTTAAGCGAACAGCAGTTTAATGACCTGTTCCCGATGCATGATAAGTTTTATAGCTACAAGGCATTTATAAAAGCAGTTGATGAATTAGGGCAGGTAAAATTGCAGGTAAGCCGCCGTTCAACCTGGATCTACCAGTTTATCCGTACCGATAAAACTACCGGCAAAGCCATCACTATTCGCCAGGATGCCGACTGGAACGAAGCCTGGGCAAAAGCCAAACCGGATTCAGTTTATATAGTTGATTACGGCAACTTCTGCACCGCCGCTGATGTCCAAACAAATAAAAAGGAACTGGCAGCTTTTTTTGCAGAGATCTCTCACGAAACCCGCCACGGCGAAGATGGTAAATATAATGATGGTTTAATGTTTATACATGAGTATGATACCACACAGGCCTACACTGCCGATAATGACATGTATCCTGCCGTTAAAGGCAAAAAGTATTACGGTCGTGGGCCAATGCAAATAAGTTATAACGGCAATTACGGCTATGCCTCCGATTGTATTTTTGGTGATAAGAAGGTATTATTAAATAATCCCGAACTGGTAGAAAAAGATCCGGTAGTGGCTTTTAAAACCGCTATTTATTTTTGGATGACACCGCAGCCACCAAAACCATCGGCACATGATGTAATGACCGGCAAATGGCAACCCAGCGCCGCTGATAAAGCCAAAGGCCGCACACCCGGTTTCGGCATGACCATTAATATCATAAACGGCCAAATTGAATGTAACAAAGGCGATAAAATGAGTAGCATGAATGACCGCATCGGTTTCTATCAGCATTTCTTAAAGAAACTGGGTGTAACTGATCTGAATTGCGCTTGCAGCTGCGGAAGTATGAAGCCGTATACCCCCTAACCCCCTGAAGGGGGAACTTTTTGATTAGCATGATTTCCCCATTACTGGCTTAAGTCTGCGATTTAAGCCAGTAGATCGAGAAAGTTTGCAACTTTCTTTTCTAACTATTCGCTTCTCAAACTTTTTATAGGATTTATTAAAGCCGCTTTAATGGCCTGAAAGCTTATAGTTACCAGGGCAATTACAACCGTTAATCCTCCCGACAGGCCAAACACCCACCACTCAATTGAAGTGCGGTAAGCAAATCCCTGCAGCCACACATGCATACCATACCACGCAATTGGTGAGGCTATAAGTAAGGCTATAACTACAAGTACAATAAATTCCGACGATAACAACGCAAACAGCGAACTTACACTTGCCCCCAGTACTTTTCGTATCCCAATTTCTTTAACACGCTGCTCGGCTGTAAACATGGCTAACCCCAATAATCCCAGGCATGAAATAAATATGGCAAGAAAAGCAAATATGTTTGAAAGCTTGCCTACTACCTGCTCACTTTCATATAGTTCCTGATATTGCTCATCAGAAAAATAATAGGTAAAGGGAAATTCGGGGTTTAGTTGCTTGCACAAAGCACCAAGGCTGGCTAATGCTTCTTTTGTTTTGCCGGGCTGTGTACGCACTAGTATATAACCGCCATTCAAACCGGCTCCCCTGCTCAATCTAATTATTAGTGGTAATATTTCTTTATGTAATGATTGAAAATGAAAGTCTTTTAGCAAGCCAACAATTTTGCCTTTTTGCCCCCACATAGTTAATGGCTTGCCTATCGGGTCAGCATACCCTAATTTTTGCTGCGCCACTTCATTTATAATATAACTACTTGAATCGGAAGGAAAATCTTTTGAAAAATCACGTCCTGCTACAAGCTTTAATTTCATAGTCTGGATAAAATCATACCCCACACCAACATTGGAGAATGCTATCGTATTATTTGGATCTTTTCCCTCCCAATCAACCCCAATTGTACTATTATCAATTAAAGTGGGGTTATTGGTTGTTTCTGTAACTGCTTTAATGCCGGGCATATTTAATATTTCGTTCCTGAAAACGCCATACTTACCATTCAACTCGCCTTCAATAGGTACGTAAACGAGATTCTCCCGGTCATAACCAAGATTCTTTTTCTGTATATAATTTACTTGTTTTGATACAATTATAGTAGCAATAATTAATATCCCCGAAAGCACAAACTGAAACACAACCAAACCCTTACGAAACCAAATGGAACTTACGCCCAATTTCATTGTACCTTTTAAAACCTTAACAGGATTAAACGACGACAGGAATAAGGCGGGGTAACTGCCTGCAACAAAACCGGTAATAAGCGTAAGACCCCCAAGTTTTAACCAAAATGAGTATTCATTAAAGGGTATTATTATTTGCTTTTGTGTAATAGAATTAAATACCGGCAGCAGCAAACTCATTAATACTAACGAAAGCATTACGGATAAAACGGTTAATAAAAGCGACTCACCAATAAACTGCCGTATCAATACAGAACGTACTGCGCCCATCACCTTACGTACGCCTATTTCGCTGGCCCGTTTAACTGATTGGGCCGTTGTTAGGTTCATGAAGTTTATACATGCAATTAACATTACAAAAACAGCAATTATGCTAAACAGGTTAACATATTCTATTCGCCCTCCATCTATTTGCCATTTGTGAAGTTTGAATGCAGGTAAACCTGGCTATATAGCTGTAACCCGTTTTCATAATAATAAGAGCCTCTTCTTTTTGCATAATTATCTATAAAATGGGTAAGCTGTTTATCAACCTGTGCGGCATCTGCACCCGGTTTTAACATTACATAAGTTAAGGGCCCGGTATTAGTAAAGACTTTTGATCCCGGATATTTTGCTAAATAAGCATCCCAATTTATAATATATTCAAACTTTCGTGATGTATTTGCGGGCTGTTCAAACACAGCCGAAACCATAAAGTCTTTTTCGTTATCAAGCCTGATAGTTTTTCCCATGGCAGCTTCCGGTTTTCCAAAAAACCGGGCAGCCATATTTTTTGATATCGCAATACTTACCGGCGAACTCAGTGCTGTTTCAGGAGTTCCTTGTAATAACGGATAACTGAACATTTTAAACAAGTCAGCATCTGCATAAGCACCTTCCATTTTTAAAACCTTATTGCCTGCCTTAAAAGTAAGTATGTCGTTTTCATCCTGCATACTTACCGCATACTGTATTGCAGGCAGTGTTTTTTTTAGTTCCCTGGCCAATAAAGCAGGAGTATCATAGTTACCCTCAATTTTATGATCATAGTGCTCACGTTCGTAAACCTTATATAAACGCGACCCATTTACATGATAAGCATCAATACTTAATTCACTTTGTACCCATAATAAAATTAACAAGCTGCATGTTAGGCCCACCGCAAGGCCAGCCATATTAATAAAGGTATGAGCCTTGTTCCTTAACAGGTTACGATAAGCTACTTTAATATAATTCCTGATCATAAAGTCGATTTTAATATGCGAGCGAATGCAATCACCTAACCCAAACAAATGCCAACATCATAACAAATTAAATATCAACATCTTAAATAAGATCCATCATAAATAATTGTTCGGTATCGATACACAGAAGTGTTCGCTTATAAATCAACCCCAAAATGCCATACTGGCTTAAGTCTGCGACTTAAGCCTACAGATACTGAAAGTTTGCAACTTTCAGCCGGGATTACTCTAAATAATAATGCCTGATCCTATTCAATCCCTCATCCAACTCATAAACCAGCGGCACACCAGTTGGGAGATCAAGCTGGGTGACTTCTTCATCGCTCAGGTTATCAATATATTTTATCAGCGCCCGCAGGCTGTTGCCGTGCCCGCATACAATTACTTTTTGATTTTTACGGATGGAATCAACAATGCTTTCATTCCAGAATGGCAGTACCCTGTCCATAGTAACGCTCAGGTTTTCGGTTAGCGGCAGTTCACGCTCGGTTAAATTTTTATAGCGGATATCATGGCCCGGGTAGCGAGGGTCATCCTTAGTAATTTCAGGCGGAAACTCATTGGGATCCCTCCGCCATTTGTGTACTTGTTCTTCTCCGTATTTGGCTGTCGTTTCGTCCTTATTTAGGCCTTGCAGCGCACCATAGAAACGCTCATTCAACCGCCATGATTTCTGCACCGGGATCCAGAGGTGATCCAATTCTTCCAGCAAAATGTGCAGTGTTTTTATTGATCTTTTTAACAGTGATGTAAAGCCTTCATCAAAATTGTAGCCATGCTTTAACAGTAGTTGCCCTGCTCTTTTTGCCTGCTCCATGCCTTCGGGCGATAGGTCGACATCCGTCCACCCGGTGAAGCGGTTTTCCTGGTTCCAAACACTTTCGCCGTGGCGTATCAATACGAGTTTTTGCATAGCAATTGTTTAACGCTAATTTAGGATATCGGTTTGTAAAAAAATTTGCTAAATAGATTTAAACCCATAAATTGCAGATATAAACCCAATTAAAACCTCTTAACATCATGATTCCAACTGTACAGGCACCTGTTACCGTAAAGGATAACATTGCCAATCCTGCGCCGCTGGGCCTTTGCGCCTTTGGTATGACCACCGTATTATTAAACTTTAAAAACGCCGGCTTTATCGAGATCAACTCCATGATACTGGCTATGGGTATTTTTTATGGTGGCCTGGCACAAGTTATAGCCGGCATAATTGAGGCTAAAAAGAATAACACCTTTGGTTTAACTGCTTTTACATCCTACGGCTTCTTTTGGCTGTCGCTGGTAGGCTTAATTGTCATCCCATCCTTGGGCTGGATCCCTAAACCATCAGAACCAGCTATGAGCGCTTTCCTGGGCATGTGGGGATTATTTACTTTCCTGATGTTTTTTGGTACGTTGAAACTAAACCGTGCATTGCAGTTTGTATTTGGTTCGCTAACAATATTGTTTATTCTGCTCGCCATAAGCGATGGTACCGGCAATAAAGGCCTGGGGCAGATCGCTGGTTATGAAGGCATCGTCTGCGGCTTATCAGCCATATATACCGGTATCGCTAATGTATTGAATGAACTTTATGGAAAAACTGTATTGCCGATAGGCCCTGTACAATCATAAATTATTAGCTTTGCAGCTTGAAAGATTTTAAAAAATACTACATTCTTCCGGCAACGCCCGAAGAAATATATACCGCACTTACTAACCCGCTAACCATTGAATTATGGACCGGCGAGCCCGCGCAAATGGCAACTGAACCCGGATCAGAATTCTCCATGTGGGATGGCAGCATTGTAGGCAAGAACATTGAGTTTGAAGAGAACAAAAAGATAGTACAGCAATGGTATTTTGATGGCCAGGAAGCTGAATCTATCGTTACCATAAAACTGCACCCTGATAAGAACGGCACATCAGCCGAACTAAGGCACACCAACATCCCTGAAAGCGATTATGAGGATATGATTGAAGGATGGAACGATGCTTACTTTGGTTCGCTGTTTGAGTTCTTCAGTCTGTAATTAAAGAATTATAAAACAAGAAAAGCCGCTCAATTGAGCGGCTTTTCCTTTGTATAAGAATCAGTTATTAATAAATACTGAATTCAACACGACGGTTTATTTGACGGCCTGCATCAGTTTTATTAGTAGCTATTGGGTTTGCTTTACCAAAACCATCGGCTTGTATTTTTGATGCATCAGCACCTTGTTGTGCAAGATATGTTTTAACAGCTTCTGCACGTTCTCTTGATAATTTTAAGTTAGCCGCAACTGAACCTACGTTATCAGTATAACCAGCTAGTTTAAGGTTAAAGCCTTTAGCAACTAAAAGTTGTGCTAATTTGTTTAAGCTTTCGTTTGAATGTTCACGTATAGTTGCTTTACCAAAATCAAACTCAAGATTTTTTACAGCCTGGTTTACAACTTCTTTATCTTGTTGCGTTACATAAACCTTAACATCTGGTTTTCTAACCGGAAGCGGGCAGCCTGAACCATCAACAGGGGTACCTGCAGGTGTATTAGGGCATTTGTCGTAAATATCAGGTACACCATCACCATCAGAATCGACTGTTAACTTAGCTAAGTTAGCATTGGTAGTATTCAGGTCGCTTCTTAACTGTTGGTTTGCAGCTTGCTGTTGGTTTACTTGTATTTGTAATCTTTGTTCATCCATTAAATATTCTGTACGCATTGATGCTACCGGGTTATGTGTAGCTAATTGTGGTTTTTTGCTGCTTCCAAGGGCAAATTCCAAACCGATGTGTCCGTAACCGAACCTGTCGTTTGTTGATCCTTGTACACTGCCATCAAAATCATCGGCATTAACAAAATTAACCTGATAACCTAAATCGATGTTTACACCCTTGGCCACGTTAAATTTCAAACCTGCACCTACCGGGATAAAGAAATCGTGTTGTTTACCTTCGTTATTCGGGCCGCTTGCAGTTGTTAGGGTTGGCGTGTACGCAATGTAACCACCACCTACTGTTAAGTAAGGCTGTATTGACCCTTGTTCGTGTCTCCAGCTAATGTTGGCTAAAGTAAAGTTAGCAGCCAAATCAACCGAGTAGTTTATTTTGGTGTTGAAGCTGGTATAAGTTCCATTCACCTGATCGGCTGGTGTAACTGCACCTGCAACTTTACCTGCAAGGAAATCGGCTTGTAAACCGAATGACGGTAAGATCTGATCTTTAATATAACCACCGTACCCTATTTCATTATGCGGAGATTGAAAATCTTGTTTTTTAATTCCGAAAACGGTGTATGGGGTAAGTACACCGCCATTAATCCCTATCGACCATGTGCGAAACGCGCTGCCATCTGAAAATGGTTTTACATAATTTTTCGTCGAAATACTATCAGGGGTTTGAGCGAAAAGTTTGCTGCCTACCATCATTCCGGTAAGGAGTAATGAGGCTTTTTTTAAATTTGATTTCATAATAATGTATTTAAGTGAGTTCTGTCTTTATAAATTTTAATCGGACATAACTTCTCCCTCATAGGCAACATTAATGCCATCAAATACTTTTAGCCATGGTTTACAGTGTTAAATAATTGTTGATTTTAAATGATAAAAGCCTGAAAGGCAATGACTATCGTTCGTTATAAAACGACCTGTAAATATATATTTAGCAGCTTTTTTGGAGGTTGTTTGGCAAGTGTTGATATGGCTCTTAAAACATACACTTTTGTACCTTAATTGCTAATTTCATCAAAATTTCATGTTAAAATTATGATTTTGGCAATATTATTATAACTGAAGCCCAATATAGCTATACGCTATATTGGGCTTCAGTATTTTAGGTATTAAGAAGATTGAGGATTATGCAGCCGGGTGCACAAACACTTTATATTTAATTTCAGCACCTGCTTTTTCTAAGGTAGCGGCAACCGAGCAGTATTTATCTACAGATAGTTCAACAGCTTTTTGCGCTTTATCAGGGTCGATATCTCCATAAAGATGAAACTCCATATCAACATTACTCCATAACGAAGGTTCTTTGCCTGCTTCGCGATCGCCATTGATGATCATTTTATAATCCTTTACTTCCTGGCGTTGCTTTTTCAGTATACCGATCACATCAATGGCCGAACAACCGCCCAGGCCCATTAGCAGCATTTGCATAGGGCGCACGCCAAAATCAAGGCCGCCGCTTTGCGGGTTGCTGTCCATTTTTACTGAGTGTCCATTTTCATCTGTAGCTACAAAGCCGTAATCGCCGTTAACGCGAGCAAGTTCTATTTTAGGCATAACAAATATTAATAATAAGCTAAGTTAGCTATTTGGATGATTATAGCACAGCCTTTAAGCCTGCTCTATGATTTTTTTGAGTAAAGATGATATTATTCTGAAAATCAACGATCCTTAAGCGGGATAACCAGTTTTAAGCCCGACCATACCTCATCAACCGCGCAAACCTTAATATCCACCAGGCCTACTTCTAAGGCATAGTTCCTAATAACGTCTTCCGTTATATCAGTAATTACTTTGGATGCTTTCTTAGGCCACGATACCCATATCATACCATTGGGTTTAAGCTGTTGCTTCAATAGCGGCAGATTGGCCAGGTATTCGTCTTGCAATTGGGTGAAGAAATGGATAAAGTCACGTTTAAAATTCTTATCCTCGTCGGCAAATGTGAGATCTGTAGGCAGATCGGTAAACAGTTCAAAGTAATAGTCAGGTGCATTAATCAGGCTGATATTAAAGCCGGGTTTAATGCCTAATTTTTTTGCCAGAGGTGTGCCTGAATAACCTGCCATAATGGGGGATTAATTACTATGACAATTAAAACACTGTCATCCCGAACTTGTTTCGGGATCCCACAAGCTTAGCCGTATACAGGGTGCACAACCTGCTCATGGGGTGCTGAAACAAGTTCAACATGACATGCTATATAATGAAAAAGGCCTCTAAACTAAATTAAAGGCCTTCAATATCATTAATTCAAAAACTAAACTTAGTTCCCCAGTTCCGACATAAATTTAATCCGCATCAGCTGAACTTCTTCGCGGGTGTAATCATCACTGCCCAACTCAACCAAAGCATCGTCAATGGAATCGATCTCGGCGGCGCGGAAGTAATCAAATACTTCTTCCTGCTTATCCTCATCAATTACCTCGTCAATGTAGTAATTAAGATTAAGCTTAGTGCCTGAATTAACTATGGTTTCAATCTCTTTTAATATTTCTTCGTAGCTTAAACCCTTTGAAGCTGCAATGTCTTCCAGGTTTAGATGCCTGTCGATATTCTGGATAATGTAAACCTTAAGCGCTGATTTATTAGCGGCGCTCTTGATCACCATATCAATAGGGCGATCAATGTCATTATCCTCCACATACTTTTTGATCAGATCGACAAACGGGGCACCAAATTTCAGCGCTTTACCTGCTCCAACACCCGAGATCTGTTTCAGTTCTTCGGTATTGATCGGGTAATGCGTACACATCTCCTCTAAAGATGGATCCTGGAAGATAACGAAAGGCGGCAAGCCTTTTTGCTTGGCCAGCTTTTTACGCAGATCCTTCAGCATTTGCAGCAACTCTGTATCCAAAGCACCACCACCCTGTTTTGGCCCGTCTTCTGATTCATCATCATCAGCAGCCTCAATAGGTGTGTCCAGTATAAAACGGATGCTGTAAGGGTTATCTAAAAATGCATGACCGGTACGAGTTAAGCGCAGCAAGCCATATTGGTCAATATCTTTCGACAGGAAGTTATCCAGCAAAGCCTGCCTCAATAACGAGTTCCAAAGATTTTCACCATCAGCTTTTCCTGATCCAAACGCGTCGATCAGATGATGCCCGTAATTATGCACCTGCGGGTTATCCTGGCCCATCAAAACGCTGATGATATGGTGATCGTCAAACTTCTCACCTATCTGCTTAATCAGGCTTAATGCACGGTGCAGTTGCTCTTCGCCATCAAAATGTTCTTTGTGGGTGCTGCAATTATCGCACATGCAGTTACAACCGGCCTCGTTAAAGTTCTCACCAAAATAGTGCAGCAACTGCTTGCGGCGGCATACTGATGACTCGGCATAATCAATAACTTCCTTTAATATCTGGGTACCAATTTCACGTTCCGAAACCGGCTTGTCCTTCATAAATTTTTGCAGCTTATCAATATCCTTTTGCGAATAGAAAGCTACACAAACACCCTCGCCGCCATCGCGACCCGCACGGCCGGTTTCCTGGTAATACCCTTCCATGCTTTTAGGCACATCGTGGTGTATTACGTAACGCACATCGGGTTTATCAATGCCCATACCAAAGGCTATGGTTGCTACAATTACATCCACATCCTCCATCAGGAACTTATCCTGCGTATCGGCCCTTACTTTTGGGTCCAACCCGGCATGGTATGGCAATGCTTTAACGCCGTTAAGGCTCAATACTTCGGCAACTTCCTCAACTTTTTTACGGCTAAGACAATAAATGATACCTGATTTACCCTGGTTTTGCTTAACAAACTTAACAATCTCCTTAATTACGTTGCGCTTTGCACGTACTTCGTAAAACAGGTTGGCACGGTTAAATGATGATTTGTAAATGGTAGCGTTGTTCATTTGCAGGTTCTTTTGAATATCCTGCTGAACTTTTGGGGTAGCGGTTGCTGTTAAAGCGATGATAGGTATATTATCGCCGATGTTACTGATAACCTGCCTTATTTTACGGTATTCGGGGCGAAAATCATGCCCCCACTCTGATATACAATGCGCCTCATCAACAGCCACAAATGAAACGTGATTAAGGCGTAAAAAATCAATATTTTCCTGTTTGGTTAACGATTCCGGTGCAACGTATAACAATTTGGTTACACCACTTAAAACATCTTCTTTAACTCTGGCGATATCTGCCTTAGTTAACGATGAGTTTAAAAAATGCGCTATGCTGTCTGATCCGCCGAATGCCCTTAGCTGATCAACCTGGTTCTTCATCAATGCAATTAATGGCGAGATCACAATCGCTGTTCCATCGCTCATTAACGCGGGCAGTTGATAACACATGGATTTTCCGCCACCTGTAGGCATTATCACAAATGTATCGTTCCCCGCTAAAATATTAGTTATAATCGCTTCCTGTTCTCCCTTAAAGTTATCAAACCCAAAAAAGTTCTGGAGATTATCAAAAAGCGACTTCTTGGTCTCTATCATCTACTTATCAATTTCTTAGAATAAAATTAAAAATAACATTTTTTTATCAATTAACGATGAGTTTACTTTAAAATTTTAGATAAAAATGATAAAACTTAAAAAACATTTTAAGCAATTATTTATTTAAAAGAGTGGCGGATTCAACTTTTAGTCCATTTTATTTTATTTAATATTTATTTTACAGAATATTGTTCAAATTTGCCACCGCTTTAGCAATTAAAATTCTCTACTACATATGAATAAAAATTATTATGCCATAATCATGGCAGGGGGCATCGGAAGCCGTTTTTGGCCGATCAGCAGAACATCACACCCAAAACAATTTATTGACATATTGGGCACCGGTAAAACTTTGATACAGAACACCTATGACCGTTTCTTAAAAATTTGCCCTAAAGAAAATATTTATGTAGTTACAAACGAAAATTACACCAGCTTAGTAAAAAGCCAGCTGCCTGATATGGCAGACAACCAGATATTAACTGAGCCGGTAATGCGTAACACCGCGCCGTGTATAGCCTATGGCTGTTTTAAAATTGAAAGCCTTAACCCTGATGCTGCCATTGTTGTTGCACCATCAGACCATTTAATTTTAGATGAACCGGCGTTTATAAGCACTATTGAGAAATCATTAGAGGCAGCAGCCGGGCACGATTACCTGATAACCATGGGTATAAAACCATCGAGGCCCGATACCGGTTACGGATACATACAATACACTGATAAAACCATTAGAAACGATTTTCATAAAGTAAAAACCTTTACCGAAAAGCCAACCCTTGAAATAGCCAAAACCTTTTTACAAAGCGGCGATTTTTTATGGAACGCGGGCATATTTGTATGGTCGGCTAAATCTATTGTTAAAGCATTTGGCCAGTATTTGCCTGATATGAATGAGATTTTTACGGAGGCACGGGCATTTTACAATGGCGAAAATGAGAAAAAACATATCCATACTGCTTACCAGCAATGCATAAACATATCTATCGATTACGGCATTATGGAAAAGGCTGATAACGTGTACGTTTTACCTTCAGAATTTGGCTGGAGCGACCTGGGTACCTGGGCATCTATTTATGATCTAGCCGATAAGGATTACGTAGGTAACGCGGTAATACCGGCTGAAAAAGTGATCATGTACGATTCATCAAACTGCATGGTTAACGTACCGGGCGAAAAGCTGGTGATACTGCAAGGGCTGCACGACTATATTGTTGTAGAATCAAACAACACCCTGCTGATCTGCCCACGAGACCAGGAGCAAAACATTAAGCAAGTTGTGGCTGATGTGAAACAGAAGTTTGGAACGAAATATATTTAGCCCCCCAGCCCCCTAAAGGGGGAGTTTTTGAAAAGCATAAGGCCCAGTTTCTTTTAAACCGGGCCTTATTTATTTGGTTAATTCACCAATAAGCACTTCAAAAGTTCCCCCTTCAGGGGGCGGAGGGGGCTGTCCTCTGCCTTATCGCCTCATACAAAATTACCCCTGTTGATACCGATACGTTTAACGATTCTATCTCGCCAAACATCGGGATCTTAGCCAGGTGATCTGCTATTCTTATGATCTCATTGCGAATGCCATCTTCCTCAGAACCCATAATAATGGCTGTTGGTGAAGTATAATCGGGCGCGTAAATATCTTCTTTGGTCTTTTCGGTACAGCACACCAATTGTAAGCCCGATTCCTGTAAAAATTTTACCGTTTGCATAAAGTTATCATGCCTGCAAACCGGGATCTTGTACAATGCCCCTGCCGACGTTTTTATCGCATCAGGATTGATCTGCGCCGAACCTTTCGCAGGTATAACAATGGCATGTACACCGGCACATTCGGCAGTACGGGCAATAGCGCCCATATTGCGTACATCGGTAATGGCATCAAGTACTAAAATTAAGGGCACCTCCCCTTTTTCAAATACCTGTGGTATAATATCTTCAACCTTTTGATAGGTAATAGGCGAAATAAAGGCAACCACACCCTGGTGGTTCTTCATGGTAAGGCGATTCAGTTTTTCAATTGGCACTTGCTGGGGAGTAATATTGTACTCAACAGTAAGCGCCCTTAACTCATTAAGCAGGCTGCCGCCAATACCTCTTTGTATGTACAAAGCTTCAATTTCTTTACCCGAACGTATGGCCTCAACTACCGCGCGGATACCAAAAACCATCTGGTTACTCTCACGTACGGGCCTCGAATTAAATGTCATTTTCTTTTTCCGATTTGAGATGGGGCATATCAGACAGAGGTGAAAAAATATCCACTATTTTTTCACATCCTGAATCCTGTATTTCCCACCTGATTAACCCCCAAAAGTAGCTATATTAATTGATTAAGCACTTATTGAACTAAAGAGCCATTTTGGTCTTTTTTATTTAATTAACATTCTGTATCTTTATTAACATAGTTTTAAATAATTGACAATCAAAGCCCCGCGCAATACATTAACACTTTATTAACAAACAGCTGTTTATAAAAGTGTTTTTACTAACAAGCTTTGTTAATTACCAATGCTCAAATTTATGTAGTTGTTAATGACGACTATTACTCACAAAAACAGATATTAACTTCTTAAAAAAACAATACCTATAACATTTTATATATTTTTGTTGTCCAATGATTTTTGAGAACGATAAACCTAATTACAATCAGAACACCGGCGAACGCAGAGGCCGTCCCGCTAATCCTACACCTTTTAGCGGACTGGGGAAATTACCACCCCAGGCTATAGATCTGGAAGAGGCTGTATTAGGTGCATTGATGCTGGAAAAGGATGCCCTATCATCTGTTATTGATATATTAAAACCAGAAGTTTTTTACGTAGATAAGCACCAGAAGATATTTCATGCTATACACCAGCTGTTCGAGAAATCATCTCCTGTTGATATACTTACGGTAACAGCCCACCTGCGCCAGTTAGGCGAATTGGAAATGATAGGCGGCGCTTATTATATAACCGAACTTACCAACCGCGTTGCATCAGCTGCAAATATCGAGTTCCACGCGCGTATCATTATTCAAAAATTTATACAGCGTGAACTGATCCGAATCTCTACGGAAGTTATACAGAGCGCGTATGAGGATACTACTGATGTACTTGATCTGTTAGATAAAGCAGAGAAAAACCTTTTTGAGATCGCCCAAAATAACCTGCGCCGTGATTCGCGCAAGATGGACGACCTGATGCACGAAACTTTAAAGGAGATTGAAGCCCTTAAAGATAAAAAAGACGGGTTAACGGGTGTACCTTCCGGTTTTACCGATCTCGACCGTATGACCTCCGGCTGGCAAAAATCCGACCTGGTAATCATAGCTGCCCGCCCTGCTATGGGTAAAACGGCCTTTGTACTTACCTGCGCACGTAATGCCGCTGTTGAGTTTGACAAACCGGTTGTAGTGTTCTCACTCGAGATGTCATCGGTTCAGTTGGTTAATCGTTTAATATCCGGTGAAACCGAAATTGAGCAGGAAAAGATCCGTAAAGGAACTTTAGAAGAATGGGAATGGCAGCAGATCCACTCCAAAATAGGCAGGCTTGAAGCCGCTCCGCTCATACTTGATGATACCCCGGCACTGAATATATTTGAGTTCAGGGCCAAATGCCGCCGTTTAAAATCACAACATGATATCCAGCTAATCATCATCGATTACCTGCAATTGATGCATGGCAAGTCTGACAGTAAAGGTGGTGGTAACCGTGAGCAGGAAATTGGTAGTATATCAAGGGCGCTGAAATCTGTAGCCAAGGAGTTGAACGTACCGGTAATAGCGCTGTCGCAATTAAGCCGTGCAGTTGAAAGCAGGCCGGGTGGCTCTAAAAAGCCAATGCTATCGGATTTACGTGAATCGGGCTCAATTGAGCAGGATGCGGATATGGTATTGTTCCTGTACCGCCCTGAATATTACGGATTAACCGAAGATGAAAATGGCCAGCCAACACAAGGCGTAGGCGAAGTAATTATAGCCAAACACCGTAATGGTGAAACAGGCACTGTACGCCTGAAATTTGTGGGTAAATTTGTTAAATTCGTCGATCTTGACCAGGGCATGGATGGTTTCCCGGCGGCAGCGAGTCCGTTTGCAGGCTTAAACCCATCACAGGATTTTGATAAGCCAAGCAACTTCATTATCAGGCCATCGCGTATGGATGATATGGATGATGAGGCGCCGTTTTAACCCCTAGCCCCCTGAAGGGGTAACTTTTCATTCTAGTTACTTGGTTGCGCTGTGGCAGCAGGCTTGGCATCAGGAATCTTTTTTAAACGGATAAACATGCCGTTTTTATAGTCGATTTCTATTTCAAACGTGGCTTTTGGCAAATTAATGCCTAAACTTTTTGTTTTCTCTCCAGCTATTGCCGCAACCAGGTACTGATCAGATGTAATAAAGAATGTTGCCTTACCAACGAAAAAAAAATTATTCTTCATTTTATTTAGGGCGTAATAATGTCCTTCTGATGCAATATAGGGACGACCATGATAAACTATGGCGTAAATGTCATTTGCGTTCACTTTTTTTGTAACGCCTCCTCCCTCAATAGTTCTTATATCTCCCGAATTCAGGTCGGCACTATCAACAATAATTTGCCTGTCGGGCATCTGGTTCTTAAAAGATTGGTAAGTAAAATATAATCCATCGGTATATACCGCTGTTTTGTACAAAGCTATTTTATCTTTTTCAATATCACTGATGTGTAAAACATCGTAATAGGTAAGCATTTGCCCGGAGGATTTTACTAAAAGATTTTTGATAATAAAATCAGACATTACTTCATTCGCGGATATTAATAACTCCTTAGCAGGACTACTAAACGATCTTTTATCAACCAGTGTATCTATAGTGCTAATTAATTGATAATTTTTGAATAAAGATTAGCTCTAAGATTGAAATAAGCGTCGTAATTCATTGTATTTTCCCGCTCTGCAAAAACTAACCTTGTAATTTGCAATAATAACTTTCCCTCAGTTGCAGTACTATCAATAACAGAATTGAATAAGGTTTTAAACTGGTCTGATACCGGCGTAGCTGGCTTCACCTTAGCGTACCTGGCCATCATTCCTTCTAATATAAATCCCATTGATGTGGTATCGCCCCTATAATCAAGCACAGAGAGCGAATTGTAAAGGCTGTTAGCTATTTTAGTTTGTGGAGGGTCGAGTTTAAAATTATAGATTTTTTGGGCATGCAGATTTAAGTAACCCAAAAGGATAAATGCAATACAAAGCAATAATTTATTCATAAATGCAACTAAGGTTTTCGGAGGCGAAATTATATTAAAATAGGTGATCTGTTATCGAAATTCCTCCTTTATGGTTGTTTAAGTTTATGCCCTCCACTGGCTTCAGTCTGCAACTGAAGCCTACAGATCATGAAAGTTTGCAACTTTCACCCAGCCTAAAAAATCAACCCCAGCACTATCCCAATAATAATAACTACAGGTGTTTTTATTTTGGTGAAGTATAGCAATAAACCTGTCCCCAGCATCAACACATATGCCAGCCAATCTGTACCAAAGGGCCTGGCTAAAAGTATAAACGCTGTTGCCATAAACCCAACGGCAACAGAGTTAATACCACTGAGCGAGTTTTTTATGAGTGTAATTTTTTTCAGGTCGTCCCAAAACGGCACGATAAATAAGATGAGTATCAAGCCTGGCAAATTAATGCCGATAACAGCCACAATACTTCCTATTATTTGCCCGCCGATACCGTAGCCTTTATTGCCTAAGGTAATTCCGCCTAAAAAGGATGTAAAGGAAAATGTAGGGCCGGGCAAAGCTTGTTGAAGGGCATACCCTGAAAGAAATTCTGAACTGCTTAAATAGTGCTTCACGCCAACAAACTCGGTGTACATGAGTGGCACCAATACTTGCCCCCCGCCAAAAATGAGGATACCGTTGCGGTAAAAATTTTCGAATAAACGTATAGGCAAGCTAAATGGCGAGGTTTGGTTGATGATAGCGCCCAATACCGCAAATAGCAACAGAATACCAATAAAATAAGCTACCTTATTCGGGTTTACATTAGCAAATAAACGTGTCCGCAACTCATTTTCCTGTGGCTGAGTTTCCATAGCTGATGATATGATGCCACCCAATAATATCAGGATAGGAAACGCATATGGATTTTCCAATATCAGCGTAACAATAAGCGACCCTACGGCCAGCATTACGCTCACTTTTGATCTAAGGAACTTGGTTGCAAATGTGTATGTAGCGTAAGCTACAATACCAACCGCTATTGGCTGGATAAAACGCAATACCTCAGCAAATTTTGCCCTGCCTGCAAACATCTCATAGCTAATTGCAGCTAAACACATCACCGTGGCTGATGGTAGTATCCATATTAAAAAAGTGATAATAGCCAGGCGCAACCCTCCTACTTTCCAGGCAATACCTACAAGGGTTTGGGTTGAAGAAGGCCCGGGCAGCAGCTGACTAAGCGCCAGCAGTTCCATCAATTCCTCTTCACTTATATATTTTCGCTTTTCAACAAACTCGCGCAGCAAAATAGCGATGTGCGCCTGCGGACCACCAAAGGAGGTGAAGGTGTAGATGATGGAATCGCGGATAAATAAAAGTTCCCGTCTGCTCAAGGTAAATTGGTTTAAATCTTAACCCCTATTGTCATTTCGAACGAGGTACGAGGAGAAATGACAAATAATTAATAATCATCGTCGTCATCATCAAAGCCCACTAATTCATTATAAACCGCCTGCAATTCTGATAAAGCATGATTATCACGCTTTTCACGAGCGGTTTTAATTCCCTTTTCATACGTTGCAATAGCATCTTCCTTTCGGTTAAGCGCCTCGTAAAGTTTACCTAAATGATAATACGTGCCTACATATCCGGGGTGGTTATTCACCAGGTCCTCGTAATATTCCAATGCCTTGGCTGTTTCATTAAGGCTGAGGTATTCTGTTGCCAGGGCATATTTTAAAAACTCGTCGTTGGGCTCATTTTTAATAAATTCCAATAGCTTTTCTAATCTGCTGCTCTGCATTTTAAACTTTCTCTTTTTTAATTAAATTTGCACAAACCTGCTGTATAACTATCCGCATAGCATATTAAAACGGACAATTTATACAAGGTTTCAACATTTACCTTTAAAACCATTTGTGATGAAGATCATGGTATGTATGAGCAATGTTCGTGATGCCGCCACAAAAATAGCCTTTACCAATAATAACACGCAATTTAATACTACCGGATCGCAATTTATATCGAATCCGTATTACGCTTTGTCGCCCCGTACTGAACATGTTGCACAAACTGGTATTTCAATCAGCGCAAATTTGTATATTGCAATAGAAATTCCGGGGGTAAAAACGTCCCTGGCGAAGATCAATTCTTCAAAAAATAAAACTACTGAAGCACCATTTTTTAGCTATGATTTTGACTTAATATCAAGATCAGTATCAGTTAAAAAAGTTAGTCTTCAAAATAAACGGATCTGTTGTGATGGGCAATAACATGAAAAAAATTAAGCTGGATATAGTTGGGTTGTCATACAGTCAGACCCAATCCGGCGCTTACGCTTTAGTTTTAGGGGAGATCAGCGGCCGCCGCAGGTTACCCATTATTATAGGCGCTTTTGAGGCCCAGGCCATAGCTATAGAAATTGAGAAGATGACACCAAGCAGGCCGCTTACGCACGATTTGTTTAAGAGTTTTGCCGATGCCTACCACATTAATATACAGGAGATCATCATTTACAACCTGGTTGATGGTATTTTCTATTCAAAACTGATCTGCTCCGAAGGTAAAAAAACAGTGGAGATTGATGCCCGTACATCTGATGCCATAGCGGTAGCGGTAAGGTTTGATTGCCCGATTTATACTTACGAATTCATCCTTTCAACAGCAGGTATAGTGATTGAAGGGAACGACTTTGTTTACCTCGAAAATATTAACGAAACGCCGGAAGAAAAAACAGTTACAGCAACTGGTGGAGGCGCTACAGGCGGCTTTAATTCGCTAAGCATTGATGAACTGAAATCAAAATTACAAGAGGCGCTTTTTGAAGAAGCTTATGAAAAAGCGGCCAAGATTCGCGATGAACTAAACAGAAGAAAAGCTTCTTAAATTTGATGATTGGGTAATTTGAAGATTTGAAAATGGAAATCATGATTTTCAAACCTTCAAATCACTGCGTCTAAAAAGTATCAAATAATTTCTCTATTTTCCCGCATTAATTTTTAACTGAACAAGATTTTACTTAACTGTGCCCCATATGAATATTAAGTTTCGCTTAATACTGATGAATTTCATGCAATTTTTTATATGGGGAGCCTGGCTGCTTACAATTGGTGCCTATTGGTTCCAAAATAAGGGCTGGTCGGGGGCACAATTCGGGGCCATATTCTCTACAATGGGCATTTCGGCTATATTTATGCCTGCTTTAACGGGTATTATTGCTGATAAATTTATAAATGCCGAAAAATTATACGGCATACTGCACATTTTGGGCGCGCTAACGCTATCAAGCCTGCCATTGGTAAAAGACCCAACTACATTTTTTTGGGTGATATTGCTGAATATGATCTTTTATATGCCAACCCTGTCGCTATCAATTACAGTGGCTTATTCAGCATTAAAGGGAAGCAATAAGGATGTGGTGATCGACTACCCCCCTATCCGCATCTGGGGTACTATTGGCTTTATAGCCGCACTTTGGGTGGTAAGCCTATCACATAACGAAACATCGGTGAACCAGTTTTATATCGCATCGGCAGTTGCGCTGGCATTGGGACTTTACTCTTTTACCTTACCGAAATGCCCGCCGCTTTTAAACAAGATGAGCAATAAATCGTTCGCCAGCATGTTGGGCCTAAACGCGTTTGCCTTATTCAAGGTCCCTAAGTTTGCCATTTTCTTTGCGTTTTCCTTGTTGTTAGGCGCGGCTTTACAACTTACCAATGCTTATGGCGATACCTTTATACACGATTTTAAAAGTGTACCTGCTTACCAGGATTTGATAGCTGTAAAATATCCGGCTATTATCATGTCTATCTCGCAGGTATCTGAGACTTTGTTTATCCTTGCGATACCCTTCTTTCTGCGCAAATTTGGTATTAAGTATGTAATGCTGTTCAGTATGTTGGCATGGGTGTTACGTTTTGGGCTTTTTGCCTTCGGCGACCCGGCAGGTGGCTTGTGGATGATCATTCTATCATGTATTGTATACGGCATGGCCTTTGATTTCTTTAATATTTCGGGCTCATTGTTTGTTGAAACACAAACAACTCCCGAAATCAGGGGAAGCGCGCAGGGCCTTTTTATGATGATGGTGAATGGCTTTGGGGCTTTATTCGGCAGTTTTACAAGCGGGGTATTAATTGATAAATTCTTTACTCTGCCCGATCATACTAAAAACTGGCAGGGCATATGGCTTTGTTTTGCAGCTTACGCCTTGGTAATAGCTATTATATTTCCATTTGTATTCAGGTATAAACATAATGCAGCGCTTGAGCACGCTATACAACATGCTTAACTAAACCATGAAAAAACATTACCGTAAAGAGAACGATTGCTTAAACTGCGGAACTATTCTGCAAGGCAAATTCTGTTACAATTGCGGCCAGGAAAACCTGGAGATAAAGGAAAGCTTTGGCCACATGATGAGCCATACCATTAGCGATTATTTCCATTTCGATGATCAGTTTTTTCACACCTTAAAACCACTATTTTTTAAACCGGGATATCTTACTACTGAATATTTAGCCGGTCGGCGTGCACGCTACCTGCACCCCGTGAAAATGTACATTTTTATAAGTTTGGTTTATTTTATTGTGCTTTTTCAAACCGGGCATAACCCGGTTAAGGTAAATCATGCAATTCCCGGTAAATCAACCGATGTTCAATTATTGATCGATTCAATTGAAAAAGATCCGGATATCCCTTCCTTTGCAAAAGAAAGAACTGTTGCCGAGTTAAAAAAAGACACCCAAAAGCATGGTGTGATCACTGTTACTGATGATGACGAAAATTCCTCAAAATATTTCTTATCCCCTACAGGTAAAGATACCACTTACAATGCTTATTTATTAACCCAGAAAAAGCTTCCGGAAGATAAGAAAGATGGTATTCTTCTACACCTATATAATAAAAAGGCGTTTGCCTATAAAGCAGAATATGGCGAACGTACTAAAGAAGTAATTATTGAACAGTTTAAACACAACATACCCAAAATGATGTTCCTGATGCTGCCGTTGTGCGCATTAATACTGATGGTAGCGTTTTGGAACAACCGGAAATATTATGTGGAATACCTGATCTATTCGTTTCACCTACATTGCTTTATATTCCTTTTCCTTACCATTTTAATGATATTGCAATGGCTATACCCGGCAAGTTGGAGGGGCGTAACAAGCTGGCTTGATCTATTGGCTACAATTGTAATTATCTGGTATGTGTTTAAATCGCTAAGGGTGGTTTACCAGCGCAGCACATTCCGCACAATTACTAAGCTGATAGGTGCATCATTTATGTATATGATAGCCTTTACGGCCTGTGTTACGGTGGCTTTTTTAATTACCGCAATATTGGCTTAGTTGCTGCCAAATGCGTCTAAAGCAACAGTTGGTTTGCCCGAAGTATCAAAAGCACCAAGGCCGTAGTTTTGCCAGTTATAGGCTTCCGGTTCCCAGTAAAATACACCTAGGCCCTGTCCGTTAGCAACGCCGTTTACTTTGGTGATAATATCAGTTAAAAAGTCGCGGGTAGTTTGCGGCTGATCGGCTTCCATACCTACCTCTACAATCATCACCGGTGTATTATACCTTGATATCATTGTATTAATATTGGTTAAGCACTGGGCATCTAAAGTACCGTAGTTGGCAGTTGTTGGGTATAGGGACATACCGATGATATCCCACTTGGCTCCATTAGCTTTCAAACCGTCGAACAACCACTCGTAAGTTGTGTTATCATAGCCATTTGCGAGGTGTACAATAACTTTTGTGGTACTGCTTACCGATTTAACGGCATTATAACCACTCAGTTCCAACGCTGCAAAGTTTGCCATATTGGTTGATGCCTTACCGTCTTCCCAAAGCATCCCGTTACTTGTTTCGTTGCCTATCTGCACCCAATCAGGCGTTATGCCGTTGGTTTGCAGGGTATCCATTACATGTACTGTATAATTGTGCAGGGCAGTTACCAGGTCAGGGAAAGCAAGATTTGCCCAGGCAGCCGGTTTATTTTGGTCGCCGGGATCGGCCCAGGTATCACTGTAGTGGAAATCGATCAGGATCTTCATACCTGCGTTTTTGGCGCGGACGGCTTTTGCTACCACATCGGCGGTATTATTCCAGCCACCTGTTGGGTTTACCCATGCCCTAAGTCGGATAGCGTTCATGCCCAAACTTTTCATCAGTGTAAAAAGGTCCTGCTGTTTGCCTCTTGCATCATAAAATTTATAGCCTGACGCTTCCATCTGGGTAACCCAGCTTACATCAGCCCCTTTAGCAAAGGTTGAGGCAACAACCGGCGCTTTATAAGTTATGGTGGTATTAATGGTGGTGTTTCTTACAGGGCTGCTGCTTTTTGAACATCCTACATTCAAATACAACAATACAACGGCACTAATCCATGCTGCTTTTTTCATTTCTCAGGGGGAATATTTGTTTAATAATTGGTATAAACGGTTAATACAAATGTAATAATTATTTACAATAACTGTATATATTACATTTTATTTATTATTGATATAAAACCGTCTATACCAATTAGTAATATTTTCCCTAAAGTGAAAATAGCTTGTAAGCCAGCGTAAGGCTAAACAGGTTTATGCGGGTATGCGACTCGTCATCGGCACCGTAGGCTATTTTATTCATACCGGCCTCATAACGCAGGTCTATCGACAGGTTTTGTATATCAACACCTCCACCAAATTGCCATGCATAGTTTTGATTCTTAAATTCTAAAGTCCCGGCATCATGCGCGGCATCAGAGAGGGTTTGATCTTTATTTACAGCGAATGATACTACCGGACCAGTATAAAACCGTGCACCAAAGCCAAAAGCGCCTATCTTACCGCCAAACAAGAGTGGCAGATCAAGGCTGGTAAACCTTACTTTGTTGGTATAAACCTGGTTATTATCGGTATAGGAAGTATTTACGTCCTTACCGGTAAGGTACAGTTCCGGCTGAAAGTTAAAGCCCAATGCCCCAAAACGAGCCCATACACCGCCAACATAACCGGCTTGATTGCTGTTACTGAAAACTCCATTTTCGGGGAACGCAGCTAAATTAATACCGCCTTTAAGGCCAAACTGAAAATTTGGTATAGTTTGCGCCGAGACAAAACCTGTAAAAACTGCACAGATAAGCAGTGTAAGTATTATTTTTTTCATAAGATAGATTTTATTCAATAACGAAGGTATCGGGATTTTTGTGTTTAACTAACGATATAAATTATCATGCTGAATAATAAACCGTTATAAAATGGAAATATCCGGTTCATGTTAAATTCATTAACATAAACCGGATATCTGGATGTAAAATCTACGATAAATGTATACTTTTTTAATTAATACAAATACAATATTTAAAAAAATTAAAAAGATAATTTACCCTGGTAATAATCCAGTACTTTACTGTAAATAAAGTAGTCGTAACGCGCGCTGATAAGGTTTAGGTTAGCAGCATCCATATTATTTTTTGAGGTGATATAATCAACCGAAGTAAGCACACCGGCCTCATAGCGGATCTTTGAAATCCTGAAACTTTCGGTATAAGCTTTCGACTCTCCATCAAGCGCCTGGTATTTATTATAAGCCGCCATCATGTTATAATAAGCCTGCTCAACATTTTGCCTCAAGGTGATCTTTGTATTCTCCTCAATGTACTGATAGTTCAGCAGATCAAGTTTGGCTAATGATACCTGGTTTTTCCTAAAATGATTAGTGAATATGGGGATGCTTAAACCAAATTGCACATAGGTGCCGTAGTTATTTTTAAACTGATCGGTGTAGCTGATCGGGTTTGAATTGGTATAGTTTGTATTTACTCCGTATTGAAGTGCTAATGAAGGGTATAATAAGCCTTTGTAATACTTCACTTCTTTTTCGGCGCTTTGGCGCATTAGGGTAGCGGCTTTAACATCAGCCAGTTGTTCTAATGCTGTTTGATACACCTGGTCGGGCAATACATCTTTGTCGCCTCTCAGGTCCTCGGCATTCAGTGGCTGCAACTCTGCGCTGCGGTTATAAGGCACGTTCATCACCTGGAACAAATTTAACATGGCCGAGTTTAATGAGTTTTGGGCGGTTACCACATTTACATTGCTGGCCTGTAATAAGCCCCGCTGGTCGTACACATCCGAAGCCAATTTATTAGCGCCTTCTTTTTCCAAAGTTTCAACCCTGTCTGCACCTTCTTTTGCAACTGAAAGCTGGCTTTTTGTTTGGTTTAATATAGCCTGGGCATCCAACACCTGCAAATAACTGGTGATTACGGTTACTGTGATTATATCTTTAGCTGCCTGAAACGCCATTTTACCTGATTGATAAGCTAACGATGCTTGTTTAATAGCACTCTGAAGCGCCAGACCGTTAAACACCGTTACACCACCTGATAAGCCATAATTATCTGACGTAACCGCCTGATTGATGTAAGTATTGGTAACAGGGTTAATGGCACGGCCTGTGCTTAACTCGCGCGATATACCACCGCTTACTGTTGGTATCAGGTTATCTTTTGCCTGTACATAACCTATGCGTGCACGCTCGGCAGTTATGGCGGTTTGCTGTACGGTTAAATTATTTTTTATAGCAGTATCCAAACACTGCTGCAGTGTTATTAAATTACCTTGTTGCTGCGAATGCGCGCTAAAACCCAGTGACAGTAAAAAAATTATGATATAGTTACGGAATGACATTTTTATGTTGATATATTATTAATTGCTCAGAATTTTTTTGATGACTCTATCTTGCCGTCTAAAAGATTGATGATACGGCTGCCGTATTCTGCATTTTTTTCGGAGTGGGTTACCTGTATAATGGTTACGCCATCTTCCTTATTTAATTTCCTGAATAGTTCCATTATCTCCTCACCTTGTTTCGAGTTAAGGTTACCGGTAGGCTCATCGGCCAGTAACAATTTAGGCTTGGCTATCAGCGCGCGGGCTATGCCCACCAGTTGCTGCTGCCCGCCTGATAATTGTGCCGGAAACAGGTCTTTTTTACCCACGATCTGGAAACGATCCAACATATCGGCTACCATAGCCTTGCGTTCAGCACCTTTAAAATCCTGGTATATAAGCGGGGTTTCGATGTTTTCATAAACAGTAAGTTCATCTATTAAATGGTAAGCCTGGAAAACGAAACCTATATATTTTTTATACAGAGCCGAGCGCTGTTTATCTTTAAGCTGATGCACGGCCTCGTTCACAAAATAATGATAACCATCTGTAGGCTCATCAAGCATACCAATGATATTTAAAAGCGTTGATTTGCCGGAACCTGATGGCCCCATGATAGAAACAAATTCGCCCTCATCAATATCAAGGCTGATATCATTAATTACAAAGTTCTTGTTTCCGCCGTTCTGGTAGTATTTTGAAATATGCTGAAGTGATAACATTTAATTATTTATTTGATTTCCTGAATTTACAGAGATTTGTATGAATAACATACCAAAGTTATAAATCACTAATTATCAATATATTAAAAGATACTCTTCAACTAAAAACTGTTCGCTTACGTAACATGGAGCGTACGGTTATGATACACTACTTAGTTCATTAGTTCACTGGTTCATTAGTTCATTGGTATGCAGCGATAATCAATTGCACTAAGCAAAGTGCTAAGACCAATGAACTAATGAACCAGTGAACCAATGAGCCAGCCAATGAACAACCTACTCCGACCTTAAGCTTTTTACCGGATTAGCCATTGCTGCTTTAACAGTATGGTAGCTTACTGCTATTATGGCTGTGAGCATGGCTATAAGCCCGGCAGAGCCGAACAATAACCAGTCGGGGGTTATGCGATAGACAAAATTTTCGAGCCATTGGTTAACCAGATAAAAGGCTATAGGTACAGCTATAACAAACGAACCTGCAGCCAATATAAATGTACCGCGGTTAAGCAGCAGGAACAAATTAGATACAGATGCGCCTAAAACTTTACGGATCCCTATTTCCTTTGTACGATTAATGGTGCTAAGTCCGGATAACCCAAATAAGCCCAGGCAGGCTATAATGATAGCCAGTATACAGGATGTGGTAATGGTGGTCATCCAATGCAAATATTCGTCATAGCTTTTTGCCACATCCTGATCCATAAAGGTGTAGTTAAAAGGCAGGTTATCTGTTAACTTATCCCAATTGCTTTTTATTTTGGTAATTGCGACAGGGATGCTTTGCCCGGCCCTTATTTTTACCCAGTAATACCCCAATGCGTTGGCATTAACGGTGTGGTATGCGGGCTTTATCTTTTTTGTAAGATCTTCGGTATGGTAATCTTTACATACGCCAATTATAACCCCGCTCATAGTACTGTTCAATACATCCAGTTTTGGATTACCTAACATTTTGTACAGGGTTTCATTCACAACTATATTATGCCGCGCCTGGTTGACTTTGTGTGTTGTGTCTACCGGCAAAGTCATACGGGCACTATCAGATGCTATATCTTTTGAAAAAGCCCTGCCTTTAATAATCGGGATCTTGTTAAATGAAAAATAATTAAAATCAACATTAAGCGCCTGCAGGTATTCAAGCTTACCATTAAAATTATATCCATTATTGTTATACCCGCCAAATGAAAATGAGGTGCTTGTTATGTCTGCTATAGCAGGCTCGGTCGTGGCGTATTGATATAGCAGGTCCTTTAGTTCATTCACTTTTTTCCTGTCATACTCATAGGGGTTTTCAATTACTACTACCTCATCTTTATTAAACCCCATATCGGTTTGATTTATATAACGCATTTGCTTATTAATAGCCAGTGCCGATATCACCAGTATAACGCAAATGGTAAATTGAAATACCACTAACCCTTTTGAAAGCAGAGGATTTATGCGATACGCCGAAAAACCACGCATAATATTCAATGGTTTAAGGCCCGACATGGCTAAAGCAGGGTAAATGCCCGCCAACAAACCCAACGAGATGGCGATGATGAACAACATGATGGCAATATCGCCAAATGAAAAGTTCGACAGGCTTAACGTGCTGCCTGTTAAATTACTAAAAAATGGAAGGCAGGTAAAAGCGATAAGAAATCCAACCATTACACCTATAAATGCCAGCAATTGTGTTTCGGTATAATATTGCACTACAATTTGTTTTCGGCCGGCACCTATTGTTTTCCGTACACCTACATCCTGCGAGCGAGATATGGCATTGGTAAGTGTAAGCAGAACATAGTTTAAACAGGCGATCAACAAAATAATTACTGCCAGGCATACCAACTGATAAATGTTTTTAAGATCGGTATAATGCCCCCATCCCGAACTTTGGTTATAGTGCGCTTGTGAAAACGGCCGCAAAAAAACATGCATCTCTACTGCCTTATTTTTAGCATCCATCTTGTGCATAAAATCGACCAGGGTTTTAAAATAACCTTTTGCAAAAACATTCAATTTTTGCTGAAAAGCTGCCGCATCTGTCCCTTTTTGCAGCTTAATTATCAATGGTTCGCTAAATGAATTGGTGCCACCCTTAAGCCGGTCAAGATAATCCGGATCGGATTGAATAGGAGCAATTATATCATACTGAAAGCTGGAGTTTGATGGAAAAGTTTTGGCTACTGCTCCAACTGTATAAAGCATATTCTTTTCATTTGGGAAGGATATTATCTTACCGATAGGGTCAGCATCACCAAAATATTTTTTTGCGAGCCGTTCACTGATAACTATCTTGCTCCTGTCGGCCAGCGCAGTTGCGGGGTTGCCCACCTTTAGCGGGAAATTAAAAACAGTAAAAAAGTCACTATCAACCAAGGCAATAACCCCATCCTTTTCACTGAAATTTTTATTACCAACCTTTACTACCTCAGTGCCGGTACTTTCTATCCGTATAGCATTTTCAATTTCAGGGAAATTCTTTTTTAGATCGAGAGCCATAACAGGCGGCGTTACTATCATGTTTTGCTGCTCGGCATCCTTCATTAAAAACGAAAAATAGTTGCTTGTTTTTTTGGCCCTTACCGAACTCCAAAGGTCGGTTTCCTCCACCCTGAACAACCTGTCGCCATCTTTGTGAAAATTATCAAAGGAACGTTCGTTTTTCACATACATGTAAATCAGTATGCAAAACGCGCTGGCCACGCTTAGCCCAATAATGTTTATTGTTGAATATAATTTGTTCCGGAATATATTCCTTATCGCTAGTTTTAGATTGGTCTTTATCATTTATTTGGTCATTTTACTTCGTGTCATTGAGTCATTTCGCTGCGCTGTCATTTTGCTTCGCATCATTGGGTCATTGAAGCCTGTGGAAATTAATGACTCAATGACCAATGACACAATGAATTATTCCGATCTTAAGCTTTTTACCGGGTTGGCTACTGCCGCTTTTACGGTTTGGAAACCCGATGTAAATACAGCCAGTATCAGCATGCCTGCGCCGCTTGCTGCAAATATCCACCAACTGATGGTGGTTCTATCAGCAAAACTTTGCATCCATTTGTTCATGGCCCACCATGCCGCGGGGGTTACAATTACAAAGGCCAGCAGTATAAGCAGCATCACCTCGGTTGATAGTAGGGTTACTATCTGCGCTACTGACGCGCCCAATACTTTGCGAACCCCAATCTCCTTAGTGCGTTGGTTGGTAGTGTAAATAGCCAGGCCTAATAACCCCAGACAGCTAATAAATATAGATAAGCCCGTTGCCCATGCCAGTAAGGTTGAGGTGTGCTGCTCGCTTTCGTAGAATTTTTTAATGCTTGCATCAAAAAACTGGTAGTCGAAATCTTCATCGGGATAGGTCTCTTTGTAGTAAGCACCCATTTGCGCAATGGCTTTCTTCCATTCTGTTCCGCCAGCGGTTTCCGGTTTTAAGGATAAATGAAATGTACCATTCTGATATACCGAAGTACTGGTAAGTATGGCTATAGGCACTATAGGTGTATGCAGCGATCCCTGGTTAAAATCGGCAACTACCCCAACAATTTCCATATTTTTATCGCCATTAAATTTATCTATCTGCTTACCAATAGCAGCCTGAGGGGTTTTAAAGCCGAGCAGCCGGGCATAGTTATCATTAATAAGAAAAGCCTTTGAAGTATCGGTACTGCGGAGGTTACGGCCCGCCAACAGTTTAATATTGTACACTTTTATATAGTTCTCGTCGCCGTATTTTTCCTGGAGATCTATTTTAATTTCTTTTTTACCATCTTTATAAGTAGCCTCGGTTGAATTGGTATTATTTGATGATGCAGGCGTGTTCCCACCTACGCTTATCAGGTCAATTTGTGGGATAGATCGCAGTTTATTTAAAAACATATCCCTTTTACTTATACTCCTGTCTTTCCATGGCGTGTTGAAGATCAGGATGGCATCCTTTTTAAATCCCATATCCTTATTAATGGCATAATAAATTTGCTTGCTCACCAATATGGTAGCCATTATAAAAAACTGCGCGATAACAAACTGGGTAACGGTTAATGATTTACGCAGATAAGCATTCCGGGTTTTGCTGCTATTTGAACTGGCTTGATTTTTAAGCACCAGTACAGGCTTATACCCCGATAACAATATAGCAGGATAAAACCCTGATAAAAGACTCACCACAAGGGTTAAACCCAATAAAAACAATAATACATGCGGCTGCGCCAAAAAGCTGACTTTAATACCTTGCGGGATAAAATCAGTAAACAGCTTTAGGATGATGGGTGCAAGCCCTATAGAAATAATTACCGCGATGAGTGTTATTAAAAAGGTTTCGCTTAAAAATTGCACCACTAACTGCCTGCGGCTGCTGCCCATAGTTTTACGGATGCCGATCTCTTTGGCTCTCTGTGTTGCCTGTGCCGTAGTTAAGTTAACAAAGTTTATACAACCTAATATCAGCAAAAAGGCTGCTATAATTAATAAACCATACAAGGTTGTTTTGTTGGCTTGGTGCTCACTGTCAAAAGCGCCATATTTCTCATTAAAATGCAGGTCGTTTAATGGCTGCAGATTAAAACCACTGGTATTACCTTTTTCCTCCTTGAAATTTTTATAAAGCAGGGCTGTCATTTGCTTTTCAACATGCGCAGTATTTGTTTTGGCTGATAACTTCACAAATAGCTGTGATTGTGATGTTGTGGAGCCCCAGTTAGTAAGCTGCAGCTGATCTTTTATAGTAGCGTTAGCCGCATTGGTACTGTAGGATATAAAATCGTGAAATGTAAAATCGGTATTTTGCTTTATGGTTTCTACAATACCTGCAACGGCTGTTTTTATGGTATCATAAGTAACTATTTTACCTATCATCTGATCGTACGACAGTAACGGAAAATATTTTTTAGCCTGATCGGAAGTAAGCACTACATGATTAGGTGAATTTAATGCCAATGATGATCCGGCCAGCCATTTATAATCAAAGATCTTAAAGTACTGCTGATCCGCCAATATCACATTATCCTCATTCTTAAACTTAACTGGCACATTACCTTTACCCGGCACAAATACATTAGGCTGATACAGCATGTAAAAAGGCGCGGTAGCCTCAACACCGGTAACCTGGCTGCGCACAGCCCCGGCAAGCGGACCACAAACGCCGCTATTGTAACCTGTTTGACCAGAATACGAATAATGGGTAACCACACGATAAATGCGGTCGCCATCGGGATGAAATTTATCGAACGTAAAATCGAAATGAACAATGAGATAAATTACCAGCGCCGCGCTGATACCTATTGAAAGGCCTATAACATTGATCAGCGTAAACAATTTATGCTTCCAAAATCCCCGGAATGCGATCTTAAAATAGTTTTTTATCATTTCTTTTAGTTCAATGATTCATTAGTTCATTTACTTCGTGTCATTAGTCATTCGCTGCTCTGTCATTGGTAACGCGTTATTCGCCATTCTTACTAATGGCTTAATGACCAATGACCCAATGACTATTCAGACCTCAAACTTTTAACCGGGTTAGCCACTGCTGCTTTAACTGATTGGAAGCTTACCGTAAAGAATGCTATCAATATTGCGGCACCTCCTGCTAATACAAACACCCACCATTGTATATTTATGCGGTAAGCAAAATCTTGCAGCCATTTGTTCATGGCCCACCAGGCTAATGGCCAGGCTATTACATTGGCAATCAACACCAGCTTTATAAAATTACTGGCCAACAGCAGCACTATGTTTTGTACCGATGCACCCAGCACCTTCCTTACCCCTATTTCCTTAACCCGTTTTTCGGCAGAGTATGATGCCAGCCCGAATAAACCAAGGCAGGAAATCAGGATAGTTAAACCTGCCAGTATCCCAACTATTTGGGTCACCTGGTTATCGGCTTTGTATACTTCACTAAAATGATCATCCAAAAACTGGTATTCAAAAGGATAATCAGGATATAGGCTATCCCATTTTGCTTTAATAAAGGCTAACGCAGCGGCACTATTTCCCCCACTGATCTTTACCGACACATCCCTGAAACCCCATTGGTTTTGACTGAACAAACACATAGGCTCAACCTTATAATGCAATGAGTTAAAATTAAAATCTTTAGCAACCCCTGTTATTGTACCTAATGAATCGATACCAAATTGAGCACCAATTAATGATGATAGCGGGGCTTTAGGATGATCTTTTAACAGTTCCTTTGCCAACGCTTCATTCACAATGTATTGCCTTGCATTTTGAGTTTTTTCCGGTGAAAAATTCTTCCCGGCAACCAACTTCAATTTATATAAGTTGAGGTAATTATTATCTACCACCATTATAGTAGTGCCTAATTGCTGCTTGGGGCCATCGGCTGGCTTAAACTGTATACCACCCTGGTCAAGGTGACTACCCATAATATCCTGCGAAGCAGTAACGCCAGAGATCATGCTGTTGCCTGATAACTCACTTTTTAGCAGGTCATACTTTTTTGTGGTGACGCCATCCAGTGGAATATTAACTACCTGGTCGCGGTTGTAGCCGGGATCCTGGTGCTGCATAAATTTTAGCTGCCTCAACACAAATATGGTAGCTATCATCAGGAAGATAGCGCTGGCAAACTGGGTAACCACCAATATATTACGCAGTAAACCCTTGTTTTTACCAACCTGAACAGAGCCCTTCAATACTTTTACCGGTTGGAAAGATGACAAATAAATAGCCGGGTAAATACCGGAGATCAAACCAATTAATACTGTACCGCCAAATATTGTTGCTACAAAACCCAAACTGCTAAATAAAGGAAGCGTGATATTTCTTTCGCTCAGGTTATTAATGTAAGGCAAGGCAAGTTCAACCAATACCAGCGCGAATATGAGTGCTATGAATGAAATAAGTATAGTTTCGCCCAAAAACTGGATAGCCAGCTGAAAGCGGTATGCCCCGATAGATTTACGGATGCCAACCTCCTTGGCCCGTTCGGCAGAGCGGGCGGTTGACAGGTTAATGAAATTAACGCAGGCTATTATCAATACAATGAGCGCAATAATGGCGAACAGGTTAGTTGATTTTTTGTCGAACTTTTGATAGTTAATATAATCCAAACCAATATCGGCCGAGTTGGCGTGCACATCCTTAAGCGGCAAAACAAACAGTTTCATGTATTTCTGCCCATCGTTACCCAAATGCCTTTTGATGTAAGCCGGGAATTTCTTCTCCAGCGCGGCTACATTTGTATTGGGAGCCAGTTCGAGATAGGTATTCAGCCAGTTGCCGCCCCAGTTGTTCATCATCCATGGTTTATATATACTACTGAAAGAGAACAATCCATCAAACTGCAATTGTGAGTTTTTGGGCACATTAGCCAGTATGCCGGTTACTGTGAAAGTGGTGGTATCATCGCCATAATGGTTTATTACCTTGCCTATCGGATCTGCATCGCCAAATAATTTTTTAGCGGTTTCTTCGGTAAGCATAGCTGTGTGTGGTTTTAACAGGGCCAGTTCCCTGTCGCCTTTTATCACCTTAAAATCGAATATTTTTAAAAATGTTGAATCAACAAAGAACACCTGCGGCAAAAACACCCGTTTGTTATCGTAGGTCATCTGGTATTTTTCATGCCAGTTTACCCGGGTGTAGTTTTTTACTTCGGGAAACTCCTGCTTTAATGCTGCGCCCATCGGGAACATGGATAAAGCCACCTTTTGAGTCATGGTGCCAAAGGTTTGCACCTCATTTAGGCGGTAAATATTTTTAGTATGAAAGTTATCGAAACTCTTTTCATACGAAACAAACATCATAATAACCATAAACGCCGCCATACCTACGGCAAGGCCAACAATGTTTATTGTTGAAAAAACCTTGTTTTTCCAGATGTTTCGCCAGGCGATCTTAAAATAATTCTTTATCATTTTGTTGGTTTATTACACTTCGTTGTCATTGAGTCATTAGGTCATTATTCATAATCAAACTAATGACTCAATGACCTAATGACACAATGATTATTCCGACCTTAAACTTTTTACCGGATTTGCAATTGCCGCTTTAATTGATTGAAAGCTTATGGTTATAAAGGCAATTATAACAGCTACTATTCCGGCCATTACAAATACCCACCACTCAATATTTATGCGGTAGGCAAAATCCTGCAGCCATTTGTTCATGGCGTACCAGGCAATTGGCGAGGCGATGATTACGGCTATTATTACCAGTTTTAAAAAGTCCTGCGCTACTAAATATACAATGCTATTTACGCTTGCACCCAATACTTTGCGGATGCCTATCTCTTTGGTGCGTTGGGTTATGATCAGTATCACTATGGCGAACAAGCCCATGCATGATATCGCTATAGCCATTACCGCACCTGTGATGAAAATTTTGGATAGCCTGGTTTCCTTTTTATACTGACGATCTACATTTTCATCAAGAAAAGATGATTCGGCCTGTGAGCGAGGGTTTACCTCTTTCCATACTTTATTGATAGTTGCGAGGCTTGCAGGCAGGTTAGCAGGTTTTACCTTTACCAGTATGTAATTTACCGGCCAGCTTGGGCGTATAACCATGGTAAGCGGGGCTATCTGCTGATGAAGCGATTTAAAGTTGAAATCCTTAACTACTCCCGCAACTTGTAATTTGGCACCATCGGTAGGGAATATCGCGCCAATTGGGTTCTTTTCGTTCAGTTGCTCAGCCATTTTTTGGTTGATGAGCACAACGGCTGTGTCGGCACCGTATGCCCTTGAAAAATCACGCCCGTTTACCACTTGCAGGCCCAGTGTTTTCACATAATCGTAATCAACCCGCAGCCAGTTGGTCTTAACGTTCTTGCCCTTGTAACTAAACGTCATGATAGAAGTTGATGCGCTACCATCCAATCCGGTGCCTAAGTTCATATCCGTGCCGGTTACGCTTATTATATCAGGATAGGTTGTCAACCTGGTACGCATTAATTGCAAGGCTCTTTCGGGGTCAATGTTACTACCTATCGGCACGCTTACTACCTGCGTTTTATCGTAACCTAAAGGCCTGTTACGCATAAAATTAAGTTGTTGCCACGTAATAACCGTGCAAATGATCAGCAATGCTGATAAAGCAAATTGGACCACCATTAAGCTATTACGCAAGCCATTTGCCTTACCTGCAACTACCTTACCCTTTACCGCCTGCGACGTATTTTGTATAGCCATCAGCCACGCAGGGTAACCACCGGCTATCAGACTTATTAAAACAAAGCCACCTATAAAATACAGGATAACCAATGGCGAACTCAGTACATTTAACGATAGCTGCTGGTTAAATAACAATTTATATTGTGGTATAAGCGAATAAGCCGCCACTGCGCCTAGTATCAACGACAAGCCACATATCACAAATGATTCACTGCAAAACTGGGTGATAAGCTGTTGTTTTGTGGCACCGATAACCTTGCGGACACCTATTTCTTTTGCCCGTGTAAATGCCCGGCCTAATGACAGGTTGATGAAGTTAGTACAGGCTATAAATAATATAAATACACTGATCAGCAAAACCAGGTATGGGTAAAACTTGCTAACCGCCCTGTTTTGTGAAGCTATAGGATTGAAATGCACATCTGCCATTGGGATTAAACGCAGGCGCAAAACTTCACCTTCTTTATCTGGTTGAGCACCATCATGCCTTAGTTGCTTTATGTTACCGTCGTAATATTTATGTATGAAGCTTTTTAGCTTTTGCTCAAAACCGGCCTGACTTTCATTCGCGTTTAATTGTATATACACGTTGTGAAATCTTTGTTCCCATAAGGTTTTAGCCACTTCATAATCAGTGTGCTGCTCAAAGCGGCATAGCAGGTTAAAATCCAGACTTGAATTTTGCGGGGCATCAGCAGCAACTGCCGATATATTAAGGCTTCGCCACTGGTTATTAACTTTTAACTCGATAAGTTTGCCTACCGGGTTTACATCCCCGAAAATACTTTTAGCTGTGGTTTCAGTTATTACAACATCATTTTTGTCAGCAAGAGGACTTTGGTTATTCCCTTTTATAATCGGGAAGGTGAACATCTTAAGGAAATCCTGGTCAACACACCTTACATCGTAATTAAACTCCTTATTGCCATAACGCAATACACTGCCGCCAAAATCGCCATAGCGCGAGGCATGCACCACATCGGGAAATTCAGCTTTTAATGCCGGAGTAATAGGTACAGGCATTGCCGCGTCGGCTTCAACATCATTAGCATGGTGCTCTTCCAGATACACCTCGTATATATTGCTTTTATTGGCATGAAAATCATCATACGAAAGTTCATAAAATGCAGTAAGCGCAAGTAGCAATACCGAGCCAAAAGCCACAGCCATACCTGCAACGTTTATAAAGGTGAAAGTTTTGTACTTCCACATATTTCTGAGAGTAATTTTTATGTAGTTTCTTATCATGATCCGGGGAGTTACAGGCAGATACAATTAAAACCCATACCAAAATTTAAAATACTGATTACCAATACAATATATCAATACAGAATAATCAACCTGTACGTAAGTGTAACACTATATGTACGGTTATGATACACATTGCTCATTAGTCATTGAGCCATTTCGCTATGCTGTCATTGAGTCATTTATGTACGTATAATCTAATGACTCAATGACCAATGACACAATGACTAACATCATTCCGCCCGCAAACTTTTAACCGGGTTGGCAATAGCCGCTTTTATGGCCTGGAAACTGATGGTTATAAAGGCTATTAAAATTGCCAGCACCCCGGCTAATGCAAATATCCACCACTGTATTTCTATCCGGTAGGCAAAGGCTTGCAGCCATTTGTTCATGGCCCACCATGCTATTGGGGTTGCAATAATAATGGATACTACTACCAATATTAAAAAGTCTTTTGAAAGCATGGTGGTAATATTGGCAACGCTTGCGCCCAGTACCTTGCGGATGCCTATTTCCTTAACCTTTACCTGCGCGGTATAAGTAGCCAAACCAAACAGACCGAGGCACGATATCAGGATAGCTATACCCGTAAACCAGCTGAACAATGTACCTGAGCGCTGATCGGCTTTGTACATTTCATTAAAGGTTTGATCCAGAAATTCGTAATCCAACGGGAAAGCCGGATTATATTGTTTCCAGGTTTTTTGTACCGCCGCAATGGCCTTCGGGGCATCTTTACCGGTTGTTTTTATAAACATGCGCCAGTTACCCGGGGTGTAAAAGAATATGGTTGGCTCAATTTTTTGTTTGAGGGATGCGAAATGAAAATCTTTCACCACGCCAATAATTATCCCGTTTTGATCGTGCAGTTTAAAGCGTTTGCCAATAGGATCTTTAATACCTGCCTCGCGTACCGCGGTTTCATTCAGGATATAGTGCGCTGTATCGGCCTTTATGCCTGCAAAGGCACTGCCCTTAACCATTTTCAGTTTAAAAAAGTCGATATAATTTTGGCTGATCCCTAATGGATGAACCTCAAAGCTACTGCCGGGTATCTTACCATCCCAATCGGTATCGCCGGTGCTGCCACCTAAACTTACAATATTATCGCTGGCGGTGGTAACATCTTTTATGCCCGGCTGGTTTAGCAATTGCGCACGTACTGATTCATAATTCTTCTGCATATCGCGCATGCCGAAAGTAAACACATACGATTTATCGTAACCCAGTTCCTTTTCCCTGATGTATTTTAACTGGCTATTGATGATGAGTGTGCCGATGATTAACCCAATAGAAAATATAAACTGGCAAACCACCAGCGTTTTACGGAATGTAGTATTACCAACACCCAGCGACAGCTTACCCTTAAGCGCGTTGATGGGTTTAAATGATGACAATAAAAATGCCGGGTAAATACTTGATGCCGCCAGCGTAGCAACCACAGTGATGCCTACTACCTTCCAAACACCTGCATCCAACAGATCAAACTTCATTTGTTTGCCCGATACGCTGTTGTATAAAGGCATTAACACTTCAATCAGCACAAAAGCGAATACCAATGCTATAGAGAAAAACAGAATTGTTTCGACTACAAACTGTATGAACAATTGCTTTTTCCCCGCGCCTATTATCTTACGCACACTCACCTCCTTAGCACGCAGCATAGCACGCGCGGTTGAAAGATTTACATAGTTTATACAGGCGATCAGCAAAATAAGGATGGCCACAATTAAGAAAACCCTTACCGTTTGTATGCCTGATGGGCTGCCATCAGCATTATACAAGTGCATTTTACCCAAAGCTTGCGGCAGATACTTAACAACACCCGCACCAGGCTGATTTTTATTGTGGATCTGCGTTAGCTTATCGGCAACTGCTTGTGCCGAAACACCCGGCTGCAATTGAAAATAAGTATCATAAAAATAATCGCCCCAGTCGCCATCCATGGTTTTCCAGTAGCCTTTGCCATCATATTTTTTTTTCGCTATTACATTGATAGAGAAAAGCATATCAAATTTAATACTGGAGTTTCCCGGCATGTCAGCAGCCACTCCGGCTACGGTATAGTTATCATGATTATCTGCCTGCAATACTTTGCCTATCGGGTCGGCATCACCAAAAAAACGTTTGGCTGTTTTTTGGGTAATGATGATGGACTGATCATTAGGAAAAGGGTTGTTGGGGTTACCTTCCAGCAGTTTAAAATCAAAAACCTTAAATAAGGATGCATCGGTGTAAAATGCGCCATTATCGCCAACATCTAACTGCTTATCGCCATATTTATATAAAGCGTAATCCCAATTAGATACTATACGCACCGCATTTACTACGCCTGGCACCTCTTTCAGGCCAAAAACAGCAAGAGGGGCCTGTACACCGCCCCAGATCTGTTCTGTAGCACCCGTACCTATTTGCGCCTCCATGCGGTAAATATTATCGGCTTTGGTGTTGAACTTATCAAAACTCAACTCATCGTTTACCCATAATAAAATAAGTAAACCTACGGCCAACCCAACTGTAAGGCCGGCAATGTTAATGGCGGTGTAAAACTTGCTCTTCAGCAAGTTGCGCCAGGCAATCTTAAAATAACTCTTTATCATAACGTTAGTTCATTAGTCATTTCACTTCGTTTCATTAGTCATTGCGCTGCGCTGTCATTATGCTGCGCGTCATTGGGTCATTTGTTATGTCGTCATTGGATCGTTTTATTTACAATCAAATTGATGACTCAATGACCAATGACTCAATGATTACTCAGACCTTAAACTCTTCACAGGGTTGGCAATTGCCGCCCGGATGGATTGAAAACTGATAGTTATAAATGCGATGAACACGGCAGTAAAGCCTGCAACTGCCAATATCCACCATTGTATATTTATTCTGTATGCAAAATCCTGCAGCCATTTGTTCATGGCATACCACGCCAATGGCGATGATATTAATATAGCTATGCCTACCAATTTTATAAAATCCATAGAGAGCATGCTTACTATGGTTGATACGCTCGCGCCTAATACCTTGCGGATACCTATCTCTTTATTACGCTGTTCGGCAGCATAAGCGGCAAGGCCGAATAAACCTAAACATGCAATTGCAATAGCCAAAGCCGTGAACGATATAAATATAGTGCCGATGCGTTGTTCTGAACGATAGGTTGCATCAAAATCCTGATCCATAAACGACCAGGTGAACTGGTTATTCGGCGACAGATCTTTCCACCTATCCTTGATCTGCGACATTAATGCAGGCAGGTTCGCGGTGCTTACACGGGCTGTAATTGCCCCCCTATCTTCATTATACACCAATGCCAGCGGCTTAATTTCATCACGCAGGGAGCTGTAGTGGAAATCTTTAACCACACCAATAATATGAAAGGCCTGTATGCCATAGCTATCGCGATAGATGGTTTTATTCAGCGGATCCTTTTGACCAAATTTCCTTACAAACGCCTCGTTAACAATTAACGCGGCTGAATCTGATGCCAGTTGAGGGGAGAAATTACGGCCCGAGATCAGTTTTATTCCCAGCGTGTTGATATAGTCTTCATCAACAGGCCAAAAATCAGCCAGGAGATCGTGTTTTATATCGATGGGTAATTCAGGGAACAAGCCTGTTATATTTCGGTCATCGCCGGTAGGCAAATAGGTGCTCATGGTAGCATTGGTAACACCTTGCATTTGCCTTACTTCCTGCTTTAATATTTTTGCTTGTTTGCCAAGCACATTGGTATTTTTTATCACCAGCATCTGGCTGCGGTTATAGCCGAGGCTTTTAGTATGGATATAGTTCAGCTGGTTATAAATAACCAGGGTCCCGATGATCAGGAATATAGATATGGAAAACTGAAAAACCACCAAAAAACTCCGCAGAAAACCGCCCTTAAATCCTGAAGCAATTTTACCTTTCAGTACTTCAATCGGCTGAAAGGCCGACAAGAAAAACGCCGGATATGATCCCGCCAGGAAACCTATTACTAATATAATAACCAGCAATGCAGGTAATAACCAGGTAAAGGTGTGCGATGTAAACGCCAGGTGCTTATCTGCCATTTGGTTGAACAACGGGATTGCCAGCCATGCCAGCCCCACAGCAATAATAGCCGATACCAGCGTAACCAAAATAGACTCCGTTAAAAATTGGGCGATCAAATATTTACGTGCCGATCCCAAAACCTTACGCACCCCTACCTCTTTGGCCCGGTTTGCTGAGCGCGCGGTAGAAAGGTTCATGAAATTAACACAGGCTATCAGCAGCACCAATATAGCTATTGCCGAAAAGATATATACATACTCTATATTACCATTCTGCATCAGTTCATATTGGCTGGTTGATCTCAGGTGGATATCAAGCAGCGGGGTTAAAACTATCTTCAGATAGTTGTTGCCGGTTGTCCATACCGGGGGTGAGTTTTTGAGTTCTACCTTTAATATCTCTGCTTCCAGGGACTTAACATTTGTGCCGGGTTTCAACAACACATAATTGTGGATGCCGCTATAGCCCCATCCACCCGCACGACTTTCGGGCAATGACGAATAAGATAGAAAGAAATCGTAATTAAAATGCGATTGCGATGGAATGTCCTTTATAACCGCGGTAACTTTATAAACGCTGGTATCGTTAATGGTAAGCGTTTGGCCAACAACATCCGTTTTATTGAAATATTTTTTGGCGGTGCTTTCGGTTATAACAGCTGAATGTGGTTCAGTTAATGAGTTTGCCGGACTGCCCTCAACCATAGGTAATGTGAAAACATCAAACAGGTTTGATTCCGCAAAAACGACATTCTTTTCCTGGATGTTACTATTTCCCTTCCTGATATTGAATTTTTGAGAAGACAGGAACAATGTTTCCTTAGGGAAAAGCCTAGCCATCTTTTCAATCTGCGGGAAGTTTTTCAGCGCATCCATCAACGGCTTTTCTGTTCCGGCGTATGAGCCTTCATTGCCGTTTAACCTTGCATTTTCGGTAATGCGGTAGATCCTGTCGGCATTGGTATTATAGCGGTCGTAACTAAATTCATCAACCACGTAAAATACAATAAGCAGGCAGGTTGCCAGCCCTACGGATAGCCCCAGCACATTCAACACCGTAAAGCCCTTGTTTTTTAAGAGGGAACGGTAGGCGGTTTTAATATAGTTTCTTATCATGGTTAGTTTATTAGTCATTTCACTTCGTTGTCATTTGTCATTGAGTCATTCGCTGCGCTGTCATTGGGCACTTGCACTAATAACCAATGACACAATGACCAATGACTATTCGGATCGCAAACTCTTAACCGGGTTTGCTACCGCCGCTTTTATGGATTGGAAGCTGACCGTTACTACCGCGATTATTATAGCCGATATACCTGCAATTACAAATACCCACCAGTTAATACCAATGCGATACTCATAGTTTTTAAGCCACCAGTTTACCGCCAGGTATGCTGACGGGAAGCCCACTAAACACGATATGATCACCAGTTGCAAAAAGTCCTTTGACAGCAGCGCAGCTATTCCTGATACGCTTGCGCCCAGCACCTTGCGGATGCCTATTTCCTTTGTGCGGCGTTCGGCAGTATAAGCAGCTAAACCAAATAAGCCCATGCAAGAGATGATGATAGCCAGCGTAGCAAATACCCGCGATAGCTTACTTACCAGCATCTCTGTTAAAAACATCTGGTTAAACTGGTCGTCAACAAAGCGGTAATCAAACGGGTAAGCAGGGTTATCCTTTTTCATTACACCTTGTATAGCGGCAATAGATTTTTCAATATCGGCCTGTTGTTTAATATGCACATACATCACTGTTTCATCCTGCGGCGGCGCGCTGAAAAACATAACCGGATCGGGATGCTGGCCATACATATTGCCATATACATAATCATTAACTACGCCTACCACTACTGCCGATGTGGTATCACCCTCTCCATGGATCCGTTTGCCTATCGCGCTGCCTTTACCCATTAGTTTTGCAAGCGACTGAGTGATGATCATGCGGATTGGCCTGGCTGTATCGCTCACTGTTAAATTCCTTCCGTCCACTATTTTTAAGCCTGTTGTTTCCATAAATTCAGGCGATACATAACGTTGCGATATAAGCACCTTTGATCCTGCAGGTTTGCCATCCCAGGTAAGTTCTGATGTGTTATTGCCGCCATAGATCAACGCATGATCTGCCAGGGCAGCATTAGCAATATAGTTTGTATTGAGCAGGTCCTGCTTTATTACACGGAAGTTTTTACCCATATCACCCTGCAAAGGGATCTCTAAAAGATTATTCTTATTGAAGCCCAGTTGCCTACTTTTAACATGCTGTATTTGCTGGTAAACAATTACTGTACTAATGATTAACACGATGGAAACACTGAACTGCATTACCACCAAACCCTTACGAATAAATGCCGCGCCACCGGTTTTTAACTTCACCCCTTTAAGTACCGATACCGGGTTAAATGACGATAAGTAGAATGATGGGTAACTGCCCGCAACCAACCCGCATATCAAGGTGATGAGCAATAAAGCGATAATATGTGTGGGATTACCAAAACCTAATGTAAGTTGTTTTTGTACTAATAGATTAAAGGCCGGTAAAACAAATATGATAAGGAATACTGATACCAGTGCCGCTATAACAGCCATAAATATAGCTTCGCCGATGAACTGCATAATGAGCAGGTTTTTACCGGCACCCAATACCTTGCGCACCCCTACCTCACGGGCCCGCTTTTCGCTGCGGGCGGTGGCCAGGTTCATGAAATTGATACAGGCGATAAACAGGATGATCCACGCAATTACGGTGAACAGATGCACATATTCTATCTGCCCGCCTCCGGTCATTTTGCCGTCTTTAAAATCATTGCGCAAATGCCAGTCGTTCATGCTGAATAAAAAGGCATGGCCCAATGCGGTAGGTACACGTTTTTGTATATAATTATAAAGCTGTTTATTAACCGTTTGCGGGCTCACGCCGGGTTTTAACTCTACATAAGTAGTTACTGATTGATTACCCCAATTGGTTAACCACGGACTTTGATCAAAGTAGATCTTAAATGGCATTACCCACTCAAATTGCATGCTTGAGTTTGCCGGGATATCTTTAATAACACCGCTTACCGCGTAATCCTGTTTATTATCAACGCGGATGGTTTTACCTATAACATCCTTATCGTTACCAAAAAACTTTTTTGCTGCTTTTTCAGTGATGACTATTGAATGTACCTGCGAGAAAACCGATGCAGCATTTCCCTGCACAAAAGGCAGCGTAAACATACTAAAGAGGGATGGCTCTGCATATATGCCGGTGGCAAAAACGGCTTTATCTCCGCTGCCGAATAATAAGGTGGTACCGCCTTCGGTGCTGCGGCAGGTGTTGGCTACGCCGGGCAGTTCAGTCTTCATTGCCGGGCCCATCAAGCCTGGGGTTGATGATTCGGTGAACACATAGGTATCGTACTTCTGGTTTTCCTCCAGCATGTACAACCTTTCTTTTTTAATGTTTACGGCATCATAATTAACCTCATCCTCCACCCATAAAAAAATGAGCGCGGCACAGGCTATGCCTATCGCCAAACCGAAAATATTCAAAAAGCTGTAAGCCTTATTTTTGGTAAGGCTGCGGTAAGCTGTTTTTATGTAGTTTCTTATCATCTTTTTGGTTCATTAGTTCACTGGTTCATTAGTTCATTGGTCTTGTCCTACGTTTAGCCTGTGTAATAGTTCACCATTTCGCTGGCTACATTACTAATGAACCAGTGAACCAATGAACATCACTCGGAGCGCAAACTCTTCACCGGGTTTGTTAACGCTGCTTTTATTGATTGAAAACTGATAGTTATAAACGCTATTAATATGGCAGCAATACCTGCTACCCCGAAAACCCACCATTGTATATTTTGGCGATAAGCAAAGCCCTGTAAAAACCACCTGTTCATGAAATACCATGCAAATGGCGAAGCTATTACTATCGAGATGAGCACCAGTTTTATAAAATCACGGGATAACATCCCTACTATGGTCGACATGCTTGCACCCAATACCTTGCGGATGCCGATTTCTTTTGTGCGTTGTTCGGCGGCGTAAGCTGCAAGGCCAAACAAGCCCAGGCAAGCAATGATAATTGCCAAAGATGTAAAGGCAATAGCAATACCTCCAACACGCTGCTCAGAACGATACATCTTATCGAAGTCCTGATCCATAAATGAGTAATTCAGGGTTTGATTAGGAGAAAATTCTGCCCATTTTGCCTTTACTGCGCTTAACAATGCTGTAATATCGGCTGTATTTGATGAACGGATTGTTAATCCACCCAGATCACGACCGCTGAAAATTACCATGGGGCCAACATTGTTTTTTAGCGACTGATAGTTAAAATCCTTCATCACACCAATAATGTGATAAGGCTTTAATATCATAGCTTTAGGATCCTGCGGATCATAGATCACGTGGTTAAGCGGGTTAGTAAAAGCAAACATTTTAGCAGCCGCCTCATTAATCAGTACGGCATCGGTATCAGTTGCCATCTGATGCGAAAAGTTTCTGCCTGCTATTATCTTTAAGCCGAGTGTCGGTACATAATCTTCATCAGCAAACCATTCGGTTAATAATACGCCATTTTTCTGATCGGCAACCGGGCCTTTAAATACAGTTGAACTATTGCTATAATTAGTTGTAGGTAAAGCACCGGTAAGTGTAGCATTTTGTACTCCGGGTAATTGTTTTATTTCCGCCTTAAAACTGTTAGCCTTATTGCCAAGCGTGTAAACATCCCAAACGGTAAATGCATGGTTACGGTTAAAGCCGAGGTCTTTATTCTGGATATATTTTAGCTGGTTATAGATAACCAATGTGCCGATGATCAGGAATATAGAAATAGCGAACTGAAACACTACCAGGAAACTGCGCAAATTGCCACCCTTAAAGCCTGCCGATAATTTGCCCTTAAGCACCTGTATTGGCTGAAAGCCTGAAAGAAAGAAGGCTGGATATGAGCCCGCGAGTACGCCTATAACGACTATGATAAGTACCAACGTTGGTATTAACCACGCTAATATCTGGCGGGTAATGGTCAGGTCCTTATCTGCCATGTTATTAAATAAGGGCAACAACGCCCATGCAGCAAATACGGCTATTATCGCCCCGGCCAACGTAACCATTATCGATTCAGCCAAAAACTGGAAGATGAGGTACTTGCGTGGCGAACCCAGCACTTTTCTGACCCCAACCTCACGTGCCCGGTTGGCTGAACGCGCGGTTGACAGGTTCATGAAGTTTACACAGGCGATCAGCAATATAAATATGGCTATTGCCGAAAACATATATACGTATTGTATATCGCCATTCATGCCCAGTTCGCCAACCATGTTTGATTGCAGGTGGATTTTGGTAAGCGGGATGAGCCAGAATTTGAAGAAGTTACCTCCCTGCTCAAACTTATCAAAAGTTAAATGCAAAATGCTCTGCAATTGCGGGCCGGCGTGTGTTTTAAAAAACTGGTTAAATTTCGCTTCAAGGTTTTTATAATCTGCTCCTGGCCTTAACAGGATATAGGTGTTAAAATTACTACTGAACCATGAATCGTTACGGCTATCGGCCAAGGTAGACATGGAAATAAAGAAATCGTAATTAAAATGCGATTGCTTAGGCACATTGTATATTACAGCCGTTATTTTGTATAGGGCGGTATCATTAAAGGTCATCATTTGCCCTACCACATTGGTGCTGTTGAAGTACTTTTTAGCAGCACGTTCGGTTATTACCAGGCTATGCGGTTCTTTTAACCCGGCATATGGGTTGCCGCTTATGGCAGGCAAGGTAAATATTTTGAAGATCTCAGGATCAGCATATATCATGGTGTTCTCCTGGATATTCTGCGCCCCTTTCTTAACCTGGAAGCCACCACGGTCCCTAAACCTGGCAATCTGGTCTATCTCAGGAAAATCGGCTTTCATTGCCGCAGCCATAGGTGCTGGACAAACCGCATATTTATTATCGGCGCCGCCAAATCTTATAGCTTCGTTTATTCGGAAAATCCTGTCGGCGTTTACGTTGTATTTATCGTAACTAACCTCATCAAAAACATAAAAAACAATCAGCAAACAGGTAGCAAGGCCCAATGCCAAACCCAACACGTTTATAGCAGTAAAACCCTTGTTTTTAATAAGAGAGCGGAAAGCTGTTTTAATATAGTTTTTTATCATGATAGTGGTTATTAATGCAAAAATTACTAATTACAAAAGGAGGTCAATACAGATATTGACCAATTACATACCAAAACACAATCAACTAACAATCAGATAGTTAAAACAAATAAACATATAGCATGTGTTCGCAAGTGAAACACTATATGTTCGGTTATGATACAGTCTACTTCATTGTCATTGAGCCATTTGCTTCGCTGTCATTGGGTCATTAACCATTAATATTCTCCAGAATACAAATGACTAATGACTCAATGACCTAATGACGCGAAGCAAAATGATTATTCCGAACGCAAACTTTTAATCGGGTTAGCAAGTGCTGCTTTTATGGCCTGGTAGCTAACTGTTAGCAGGGCTATCATTATAGTAATAACACTTGCCAGGGCCATTATCCACCAGCTTAGTGTTATGCGGTACTCGTAGTTGGTGAGCCATTTGTTTAATACGTATATGGATAGCGCGATAGCCGGAACTATGGCTATTAAAACCAGCACCAAGAAATCCTTTGATAGCAGGGCAACCAAATTAGTTACGCTTGCGCCTAACACTTTGCGTACACCAATTTCTTTGGTACGTTGTTCAGCAGCATAAGCAGCCAGGCCAAATAAGCCCAGGCAGGAGATAACTATTGCTAAACCGCCAAATATATTGGCCAGTAAGGCCAGTACCTTTTCGTTTTCAAATTTTTGCTCAAACTCCTTATCTACAAAATTTATGGTTGGCGGGTATGCCGGGTTTATCGCTTTCAGGCTTTTGTTGATCAGCTCGATACTCGCCATGGTACTTTTTGCCGGGTTAAGACGCATAGCTATAACCGAACCATTAAAACCAGCGCAAAGGGTTATCATTGGCGGCGTTTTTTGATATGGCGATCCCCAAACAAAATCTTTATAAATACCAACGATGGTAACCGGCTGATCGCCCCATTTAATTACAGCACCTATAGACTGTTTCATTAGTTTGGCGGCAGTTTCATTAACCATTACTGTTTTTATTTTAGATGCTGTATCAGCCGGATATGCTGTCGAGAACTCACGGCCCGCCAGCAGCTTCACCCCAGTTGTTTTGGTAAAATCAAAACCGGCATAAAATATATCAAACAATATTTTTTGATTGGGATCTTTACCCTGCCAGTCGATACCCCATGTATTGCTGCCATTTTCGGTGATACTTTGCGACAGGTTTGAGGCGTAGGTAATAGCGCCATTGTTTTTTAATTCGGTAATCAGCGCGCCTGACTGTTTACTCAGCGTACCTTCAACAGGCACCTCAACCAGGCTATTTTTATCATACCCGTTAGGCATTGATTGTATGTATCGGATCTGTCTATAGATACAAATGGTAGCCGTGATTAAAAATACAGCGAATGCAAACTGTATCACCACTAAAACCTTACGAATAGGCAACACACTTTTACTGCCTTTGAATACGCCTTTTAAAACCTTTATAGGCTGAAACGACGACAAGTAAAAGGCCGGGTAACTGCCAGAAATAAGTCCGGTAAATACAGCCAGGCCAATAACCAGCAACCAGGCCATTAAATTACCGACAGGCAACACCAGCTTAATACTTAGCAGGTTATTGAAGAACGGTACACATACAGCCAATAGAATTACAGCAAATATGGTGGATACAAAAGACAGGATAAGTGACTCTATAATAAATTGCTTTATCAGCGGACCACGGCCCGAGCCTATTGCCTTGCGGATACCGACTTCTTTCGCTCTTTCTTCTGATCGCGCCGTGGATAGGTTCATGAAATTTACGCAGGCGATCAATAAGATACAGGCAGCTAAGATCTCAAACAAGTGGATCTGCTCAATTTCACCGCCTGTTGATTTACCATTTTCAAACTTGTTATATAAATGAAGCTTTGTAAACGGGAAAAGGAAAAGCTGGTTCTTATTGCCCTGATCATGTTTGCCTACTATTGAATTTAATATATTATTGGCATGTGCAAGTGCTGAAGGATCTTTTAACAATACAACGGTGCGGCAAAAATTACTACCCCACCCGGATTGTTTTGTCCAGGCATTTGCATTTTCATACTGTGCATAAGGTATGGCATAATCAAATTTAAAGGATGTATTTGCAGGCATGTTTTCAATAATACCTGTAACCATTAAAGGTATATTACTGTTAAAACTAACCACCTTGTTCATTGCGTCTTTATCGCCGAATAACGTTTTCGCCAGATCCTGGGTAATAACTATTGAATTTGGCTGTACCAATGCCTTTGCAGGGTCGCCTTTAATAAAGTGATAGGAAAATATGGAGAAATAGCCCGCATCAGCATATAATCCCCGTTTTTTAAAGCTGTTGTTATTGTAAGCTAAAAGTCCATCGCCTGTATAATCAACAACACGCGCTGTTTGGGCCACGCCGGGCACTTCGTTTTTAATGGCCATAGCGGCCTGTGATGGCGTTGCCGAAAAGGTGTATATTTTACCATCGCCGGGCTGATTATTCTCAACAATATAAACATTGTCGATGTTTTTAAACTGATGATCGTAGCCCAAATGATAGGACACATACAGTAGTAACAGCAAGCAGCTGGCAATACCTAAAGTTAATCCACCCGCATTTATCAGCGAGAAAGCCACATGTTTTTTAATGTTTCGCCAGGCGATTTTAATGTAATTCTTTATCATGGTTAATTGTCATTAGTCATTTCACTTCGTTGTCATTTTGCTTCGCGTCATTAGTCATTGAGTCATTCGCTGCGCTGTCATTGGGTCATTGGTTTATCAAGTGAAGTCAAACTAATGACTCAATGACCAATGACACAATGACTATTCGGACCTTAAACTCTTTATCGGGTTCATTAAGGCTGATTTTATACCCTGGTAACTTACGGTGAGCAGTGTGATCAGCATTGCCCCTGCTGCTGTAGCGGCGAAGATCCACCATGAAATATCAGCGTGGTATTTATAGTTCTTGATCCAGTTATGCATAAAATAATAGGCTATTGGGCTGGCAATAATGATAGAGATGATCACTAATACCACAAACTCGCGCGACATTAAGCCCCACAGGTTAATGATCGACGCGCCCAATACTTTACGTACGCCAATCTCCTTGGTACGTTGTTCCGCCATAAACGAGGCCATGCCGAACAAGCCAAGGCAGCTGATAAAAATGGCCAGTACGGTAAAGAAACCTGCTAATTTGCCTATACGTTCTTCATCTTCAAATTTACTGGCATACTCGCGATCCGTGAATTTATAATCGAACGGACTATCAGGGGCGTATTGCTTAAAGATTGCCTCTATCTTAGCCAGTGCTGGTGAAGTACCCATTTTAGGGTTTAACCTGATGTCGATGATGCTCCCCTTAAATGCAAGTAGCGCAAAAATGCTTGGCTTAACAGGCTCGTAAGGCGAACTCATCACCATATCCTTTATCTCCCCGATAATTGTAACATTCTGTCCTTCCCATTTAATCACTTCGCCAACCGGGTGCTTAAAGTTCATGAATTTGGCTGCGGCTTCATTTAATATTACGGCAGCGGTATCAGTTCCATAACTTCTTGAAAAATCACGGCCCTCAATGAGTTGCCAGCCTGCTGTTTTTCCAAAGTCGTAGCTTACAGGGATAATACCAAAATCATCCTGTAAACCCGGTGGCTTACCCCGCCAGTCGAACCCGCTCTCGTTGGACCATACACCTGTTAGCGGACTATCAGACTCGGCTATCCCGGCAATAGCGCCCGACTTAAACAAATCATCCTTCACCGCCTGAAAATGACTATGAATATCATTGGTTTTCATTTGGGCCTGTATTAAACCCGCACGGTCGTAACCAACCGGCCTGTCCTTAGTAAACTGTACCTGCCTGAAAACTATTATTGTACCGATGATCAACGTTACCGACACTGTAAATTGCAACACAACTAATACTCTACGCGGGATAGCGGCATAACGCCCTGCTTTAAAAGTTCCTTTTAAAACCTTTACCGGCTGAAAAGAGGAGAGATAAAATGCAGGATAACTCCCGGCTAATACGCCGGTTAGCAATGTAAAGCCTATGCCAAGCAGCCAAAACAAGGGGTTGCTCCACAAAATACTCATTTGCTTACCGGCAACCTGATTAAACCATGGTAAGGTTAGTTGTACCAGCATCAGTGAAAATACAAATGCAAAAAATGCCATCAGCAATGATTCAGTAAAGAATTGACCGATAAGCTGGTTACGCATTGAGCCTAATGTTTTGCGGATGCCCACCTCTTTAGCCCTTTTTTCGGACCGGGCCGTGCTCAGGTTCATGAAATTGATGCAGGCCAGTATCAATACGAATAACCCTATGATACCAAACATCCACAGAAACTGAATTTTACCGCCTGTATTTATGCCGTCTTTGAAATCCGAATACAGGTGCCATTTGCTGATAGGATGCAGGAAAAACACCGGTTTAAATGAACCGACAAATTTATCGCCCTGTAATTTCAGGTTATCGCGTTTTATATATTTGATCTTGGCTTCAACACTTTTTATATCGGCATTTGGGGTAAGCTGCGCAAATATTTGCCATGAGTTATTACCCCAATTGGTTTGCGCTCTCTTTAAAAAAGGTCGTGTGGTTAAATAAAGATCCCAGGGAGCAATAAAAGAAATATCGCTGAGAGAGGTATTAAAAGGAAAATCTTCATACACGCCGCTAACTTTAACGGTTAGCTGATTGTCAATTCTGATGATCTGGTTCATCGGGTCGGCATCACCAAAAATTGCTTTGGCCAGGGTTGATGAAAGTATAATTGAAGAAGGATCGTTTAATGCCGAACGACTGCCTTTTAACATATTTAAAGTAAATATGTAAGGGACCTCAGGCTGCATAAAGTTACCATCCTGCAACAATTTTTTATCGCCGTGCGAGATGATGTGCTGCTCTGTCCAACTGGATAATACCGCGTATTTAAAATCGCCTTTATAATCGTTACGCAGCTTTGCACCTAAAGGGATAGGTATTGAAGTGCCCGTGGTTACGTTGCCATTTACCGTTTGATGCTGCATTACCTGCACTATGCGGTCGTAATTTTTAAAGTGCTTATCGAATGACAGTTCATCATATACCCAAAGGGATATGAGCATTACCACCGCCATACCTAATGATAGCCCGGCAATATTAATAAACGTTTGCGCCTTGTTCCTGACAAGGTTACGCCATGATATTTTCAGATAATTCTTTAACATAGCTTGTTCCTTTATTTCGTGTCATTAGTCATTGAGTCATTTCGCTTTGCTGTCATTGAGTCATCGGACATTCAATTGAAATCAAACTAATGACTCAATGACCAATGACTTAATGACTATTCTGATCGCAAACTTTCAACCGGGTTGGCAAAAGCCGCTTTAATTGATTGAAAGCTGATGGTTATTAAAGCAATAAGTATAGCCGCCACGCCCGCCAGTACAATTATCCACCAGTGGAAGTTTACCCTGTAGGCAAAATCCTGCAGCCATTTTTGCATCAGGTACCAGGCTATTGGCGATGAAATTACGATGGCGATAAACACCAGTTTTATAAAATCTTTTGAGAGCATGCCTGCTATGTTCGGGATGCTGGCACCTAAAACTTTACGGATGCCTATTTCTTTGGTACGTTGTTCGGCTGCGTAAGCTGCCAGTCCAAATAAGCCCAGGCAAGCAATGGCGATGGCTAAACCTGTAAACACCATAAATATAGTCCCGGTGCGTTGCTCTGAGCGGTAGAGTTTATCAAAGTCCTGATCCATAAATGAATATTCGAAATGCGCTTGAGACATATCTTTCCATTTATCCTCAACCAAAGTAAGCAGGCCCGCTATATCGGCAGTATTTACCCGGATGCTTAGGTTGCCTGTATCCTGGTTCAACTGCATTATTACCGGGTCGATATTATCCCGCAAGGAACTAAAGTTAAAATCCTTAACCACCCCAATAATGGTATAGGCCTTAAAGGTAGGATTTGGCCCGCCGGATGATTTGTAAATAACCTTATTAACGGCATCGGTAAAGCCTAAAAACTTCGCGGCTGTTTCATTGATCACCACCGCGCTTGAATCTGATAACACCTGGTTCGAAAAATTACGACCGGCAGTCATTTTCATTCCCAGCGTTTTTATATAGTCTTCATCCACATTCCATGTTTGGGGGAAGATTGATTTTTTTGGATCAGCCACCGCTTCCTTATAAAAAATAGCTGTACTTCGGTTCAGCGAGGTAGGTAAAAACCCGGTTAAAGTAGCGTTTTGCACGCCGGGCAATTGTTTTATCTCCTGCCTAAATGCTTGTGAATGATTGCCCAATTCAAACGCGTTGTGTATGATTAAAACCTGGTTACGATTATACCCCAGATCGCGGCTTTGGATATAATGTAACTGGTTATAAATAACCAATGTGCCTATTATCAAGAATATAGAGATGGAGAACTGGAAAACCACCAGGAAACTCCTGAGCATACCACCTTTAAACCCGGTTGAGATCCTTCCCTTCAGTACATCAATTGGCTGGAAGGCTGATAAAAAGAATGCTGGATATAAACCTGCTAAAAATCCGATCACCAACACTGCTAGTAATAATCCGGGGATCAGCCATACAAGTGTATTCCCTGTTATGGTGATATTTTTATCGGCAAAATGATTAAATGCAGGCAGGAATAACGCGACAACCACTACTGAGATAATCACGGCGATCAATGTAACTATCATTGATTCTGATAGAAACTGAGCTATCAGGTATTTCCTTGCTGAGCCCAATACCTTGCGTACACCAACTTCACGTGCCCGGTTTGCTGAGCGGGCGGTTGAAAGGTTCATGAAGTTAACGCAGGCTATTAATAATATAAATATGGCTATAGCCGAAAAGATATATACGTATTGCTCGGTGCCGTTGATGCCTAACTCACCGGTTTGGTTGGAGTGCAGGTGTATATCGGTAAGCGGGATCATATTCATCTTGAAATAGCTGCCATTTTTTTCAAACGTGCTATAACTCATTTTCAGTTCATCCTGCATTTGTCCGCCGCTGTATTTGCGTAAAAATTGAGGGAACTGTGCTTCCAGCCTTTTATAATCAGCGCCTTTGCGCATTAGAACATAAGTATTGTAATCGCTCCTTAACCATTCATTTGAGCGGCTATCCGGAAATGAGGCCATCGACACCAGGAAATCGGCATGGAAATGCGATTGCTGCGGTATATCCTTTATTACCGCGGTAATTTTGTAGGCATGGTTACCGTCGGTAATTATATTTTCGCCTACAACATTTACTCTGTTAAAATATTTTTTAGCGGTTGATTCTGTGATCACTACTGTATTGGGTTCGGTTAAAGCAGTTGCTTTATTACCATATAGAATTGGCAGGGTAAATACATCAAATATTGATGCATCGGCAAACAGGGTATTATATTCAAGGATATTTTCGTTCCCTTTTTTAACGTGCATCCCGCCAAGGCCTTTCAACCGCACGGTGTTTTCTACATCGGGGAAATCATTTTTAAGCGTTTTTGCAAGTGGCGGCATACAAACAGCATACTCTACCTTGTTGTCGCCTAGTTTTAATTGCTCGTTTACACGGTATATGCGGCCTGCATTTTCGTTATACCTATCATAGCTTAACTCATCAACTACGTAAAATACTATAAGCAAACAGGTAGCTAAACCAAGGGCCAGCCCAAGCACATTGATTGCTGTAAACCCCTTATTTTTTTGCAGGGACCTGAAGGCTGTTTTTATATAATTCCTGATCATCGTTTTAGTCATTAATCATTTCGCTGCGCTGTCATTGCCATTGAGTCATTTCGCTTCGCCGTCATTGGTTATTGTCAACTTGAGCGAAAACAAACTAATGACTCAATGACTAATGACACAATGACCAAATTACTCAGACCTCAAACTCTTCACCGGGTTGGCCAGCGCGGCTTTGGTAACCTGGTATAATATTGTTATTGATGCAATTATAAATGAGGCGCTTATGGCCACCACAAATGTTTCAGCACCTATAGTTATATGGTAGGCAAAGTTTTGCAGCCAGTTATTCATCATATAATAACCAAGCGGACCGGCAATAAAAAACGCGATGCCTATTAATATTATAAACTCTTTTGAGAACAGGGCTACAATACTTGTTAATGATGCCCCTAATACTTTGCGGATGCCTACTTCCTTTGTACGCTGCGATGCTGCAAAGCTTATAAGTCCATATAAGCCAAGGCAGCCAATAAGTATGGCAATGGATGAGAATAACCTGAACGCTGTATAAACTTTTTGTTCCTGGCGGTAAAAGCCTGCAATGCGGTCGTCCATAAACTCATAACTGAACAGGTCATCAGGGAACATGGCCGACCATTTTTTATCTACATGGTCAATAGTTTGGCGCATAGCTGCTGGCTGTACCAGCATACTTACCGAATAAAAATTGTGGTGATCGTACATCAGCACACATGCCCTTATTTTTTTATGTTTCGATTCGCTTTGAAAATCCTTTACCACGCCGGTTATAGCTACGCTGTTGCCGTTAACCTCTATTTGCTGACCGATTGCTTTCTGTGGGTTTTGAATGCCAATGTCATGTATCAGTGTTTCATTTACCACTACATGATGCAGGGTATCGTCTTTAGCTACTTTACTACCCGCGAGCATGGTTAGGCCAAACATATCCGTATAGCGCTCATCAATATTTTTAAGTTCGGTTACATTGTCTTTAGGGTACCCCAGCTGCTTTGCCGAGAACGGACAAAAATTGCTACTATATGCCGGCGCTGCTGATGAAAAACTCACATCCTTTATGCCCGGCTCGGCAAGTAACTGCTGCTTTAATGCCTCAGCTTTGGCTACATCCGGTACATCAATGGTTACTATAGCGTCCTTATTAAAGCCAAGGTTCTGGTTTTCAAAAAAGTTCATTTGGCGGGCAACTACAATAGTGCCTACAATCAGGATCTGAGAAATGGCAAACTGCGCTATTACCAAACCCTTGCGTAGTGTTAGGCCTCCGGTTGAAATACCCACTTTATTTTTAAGTGAATCCACAGGTTGAAATGCCGATTGCACAAATGCAGGGTAAAGGCCCGACAATAATATTACCAGCACCGTTAAACCGGCTATACACTCAACCACAACAGGCTCACGCAATTGCGCAGCGGTTATATTTATGCCTAATATATTATTAGCATTCGTAAGGAATATGGTTGCTATGCCAATGCCCATAACCAGGGCAAGCAATACCAGTACGGTAGTTTCGCCCAAAAACTGTGCTATCAACTGCCCTTTGCCTGCACCCAGCACTTTACGAACGCCTACCTCACGTGCCCGCCTGATGGCCTGCGCTGTAGCCAGGTTAATAAAGTTGATGCAGGCCGTAATAATAATAAGCAGTGCCACACCGCCCAAAACATAATAGGTTTCGCGTGAAGTTGGGGTTACAATGTTATTGATATAACGCTGATCGAAATGTACATCTTTAAGTGGCTGTAATGGCATGGTTGCCTGTTTGGCAATGTCATCGCCCCAGTGTTTTTTGATAAAGGCAGGTATTTTAGCCTGAATATTTTTTATAGACTGATTTTTGGGAAGAACGATATATACATAACTGCCGCCAGGTATGCTCCAAAAATTTCCACCGAAGTCTTTTTGTATGGTGATGAATGAGATTAAAAAGGTAACAGGCAAACTGGTATTACCGGGCACATCTTTTATGATGCCGGTAACTTTAAGCGGGAACTGTTTATCAACATTAATTACCTGCCCCATGGCATCCTGGTTACCGAAATATTTTTTGGCGATGCTTTCTGTTAACACTACAGTGTTAGGCTCAGCAAGGGCTGTTTTGGGGTTACCGACTATCCATTGGTAATCAAATACCGCCGGGAGATGCTCGTCGGCAAAAGCAAAATTCTTTTCATGGTAGCGGTTATTACCTACTTTTATAACACCATCTGTCTGATAAAATACTTGTGTTATCTGCTCCAGTTCCGGAAAATCCAGGCGCATGGCAGGCACAACTGCTACTGATAAATTTGAATTAAAATCAAGCGCATGCAGGGTTACGCGGTATGTTCTGTCGGCCTTATGGTTAAAGGCATCGTAGCTGAGTTCGTTTTTTACAATAAGAAATATAACAAGACATGAAGCAATGCCAAGTGTTAAGCCAAAAACATTCAGGAACGCATAACTCATGTTACGGCGTATGTTTCTGAAAGCGATAATAAAGTAATTCCTGATCATTCTGTTAGTATTAGTTATTACGCTATTTTACTTCGTGTCATTGAGGCATTTCGCTTCGCTGTCATTAGGTCATTGGTAATTTGGAGGAAACCAAAATAATGACTAATGACCGATCATCTTGATTGGCCGCCTTTCTCCCAAACGCCCCTCCCATACCGGGGAGGGGCTCCGGAGACATTTAATTAACTACATTAAACTGCTTACCAAATCAGTATTTTTATCTCAGATCATGATGTTTTCCATCACCGTTTGCCCGTCAAGCAGGCGGATGATACGGTGGCTGTAACGGGCATCATGCTCGGAGTGTGTTACCATTATTATAGTGGTTCCCTGTTCGTTCAAATCAGTTAACAGTTCCATTACATCGTTACCATTGCTGCTGTCCAGGTTACCGGTAGGCTCATCCGCTAGTATCAGTTTGGGTTTGTTAACTACGGCGCGGGCAATAGCCACACGCTGTTGCTGACCGCCTGATAACTGCTGCGGATAGTGATTACGGCGGTGCATGATCTGCATTTTGTCCAAAACCTCTTCAACCCTTTTTACACGCTCTGCCGATGGCACACCGGTGTAGATCAATGGCAACTCAACGTTTTCAAAAACGGTAAGTTCATCAATAAGGTTAAAACTCTGGAATACGAAACCGATGTTGTGCTTGCGCAGGTCGGCACGTTTACGCTCGTTAAAGTGTGCTACTTCAATGCTGTTGAACATATAGCTGCCTTCATCCGGGTCGTCAAGCATTCCCAAAATGTTCAGCAATGTTGATTTTCCACAGCCTGATGGACCCATGATGGCAACAAACTCGCCTGTTCCAACTTCCATCGATAGCTTATTTAGCGCAATGGTTTCTACCTCTTCAGTGCGGTAAAATTTTTCGAGATCGGTAATTTTTATCATCGTAGTTTAACTTAAGTTTCCCCTGCAAAGGGTATTAATCGTTATATAGTTTAGTTTAATCCAATTTATAATTATCCACTTACTCCTCCCTTTTGGGGAAGCCGGGTGGGGCTTATTTATTCAATATCAGTTCCTGCATCTCGCCATAAGTATCATAGCTTGATGTGATCACCTTATCGCCCGGGTGCAAACCGCTTATTACTTCGTAATAGTCGGGGCTAGCCCTGTTCAATTGTATATCTGCCCTGTAAGCGGTTTTACCATCGGCATTTAATTTAAATATCCAGTTGCCGCCTGTTTGCTGGTAAAAACCGCCTTTAGGTAATAATATAGCCTGCGTTGCATCGCTTAAGGCCAGTCTTATCTGCAAAGTTTGTCCATTCCTGATGCCTTGCGGTACTTGGCCAACAAATTCCATATCTACCTGAAATTGCCCTGTTCCGGCTTTAACCTGGTCAAATACTTTCTTTATTTTTAGGTTATAGGTTTTATCAGCAAACTGAAAATCACCTTTTAAACCTTTGTACACACGTGATATATAGTGTTCATCAATATTAACTCTCACCTTAAACCCAGACAGGACGTCGATTTCCCCCAAACGTTCCCCTTTGGTAATGTTTTGTCCAACCTCAGCGTCCATCGAACTTAGCTGGCCATCAACCGGGGCTTTTACTATCAGGTCGCCAACTTTTTGTTTCATCAGGTCTAAGGTACTTTTCATATTCACATATGATTCCTGCGCTTGCTGAGCCTGTTGTTTTACTGATGTTGAATCCTGTTTAAGGATCTGGGCATTCAGTTTTTCTTTACGTAAAGCGTAATCATAAGTATTCTGTGCTATCTGAAATTCCTGCAAGCCAATGGCCTTTTGTGCGTAAAGCTTCTGATCCAGTTTATAAACACGTGTCGCATCTCTTAAAGCGTTATCAGCATCGGCCATGTTCTGCAATTTACCAATGGTGTTTTGCTGTGCCTGGTCGCGCGAGATCTGCATCTGCGTAAGCACGTTAAATACAGAAGTTTGCTGGTTAGCCAGGCTTAGTTCAAGATCAAGGTCGGACAGTTTCATGATCGGGTCACCGGCTTTCATCTGTGTACCGTCCTCAACATAAAGCTTTTCAACACGGCCGCCTTCAACCGCATCCAAATAAATAGTAGTAATGGGTTGTACAACGCCGTTAACAGGTATAGTTTCCTGAAAAGGGCCTTTGGTAACTTCGCTAATAGTAATACGGTCGGTATCAACATCTAATTTGCTTTTGCCACCTACACCTGTTACCACAACAAAAGTTATGAAGATAACAAGCGCCGATACACCGGCAATTATCATTATCCGTTTATTATTCCACTTCTTTTTTTCTATAATTCTGTCCACTGTTATAATTTATATTTTCATAGTGATTACAAAAAGATATGCCACAAATTAAAACACTGTTTTTCAATGCATTACAGCCTAATTATTAAATTAAAGCGTACGCTTCTGTTACAGCAAGTGTACGGTTATGATACAGTGGTTTTGTGGCATCATTGGTTCACTGGTTCATTGGTTCATTGATTACAGGTTCATAGTTAATGTTTTATAGCTAACGAGCATTGTTTTGCTTTATTTAGCATAACAATTGTGAGTGTATATATAATTAGTTAAGGTATAAGCAATAGCCTAATTTAATTATACTTTAGTATTTTGCATACTAATTGGTGATTAAAAAAAGCTGCACCAATGGACTAATGAACCTTTGAACTAATGAACAAATAATGATACTTAAAAAAGCTACCGTTTTAATTGTTGATGATGATACCGATGTGCTTACCGCGGTTAAGCTGCTGCTTAAAACCGAGGCGCAGGAAGTGATCACCGAGAAAAACCCGGAAAATTTGAACTGGCTTTTACAGCGCCACCAGGTTGACCTTGTTTTGCTGGATATGAACTTTAACAGCGCCATTAATACCGGCAACGAGGGTTTGTACTGGCTTAAAAAGATAAAGGAATGGAAGCCCAATGTGTGCGTAATAATGATTACCGCTTATGGCGATATTGACCTGGCGGTACGATCATTAAAAGAAGGTGCCGATGATTTTGTGGTGAAACCATGGCACAATGAGAAACTGATAACTACCATTAAAGACCTGCTTGATAAACAGGAAGGTACAAAACCTGCTAAGTCTTCGGTTAAAAGTTCAACGGGCGAAACATCTATTCTGGGTGAATCGGATGTGATGCAGGATATTTTTTACAAGGTGAATAAAATTGCCCCTACCGATGCCAACATTTTGCTTTTGGGCGAAAATGGCACAGGCAAGGACCTGATGGCAAAAGCTATACACGAACGTTCGTTACGTGCCGATAAGCCCTTTATCAAGGTTGATGTGGGCGCACTTACCGATACTTTGTTTGAGAGTGAATTGTTCGGCCATAAAAAAGGCGCGTTTACTGATGCGCGAGAGGACCGCACCGGCCGTTTTGAGGACGCACAGGGAGGTACTTTATTTTTAGATGAAATAGGTAACATTACCCTGCAACAACAGGCCAAACTATTAACCATATTGCAAAACAGGCAGGTAACGCGCCTGGGTACCAATAAGGCTGTTGATATTGATATCAGGCTGATATGCGCCACTAACCTGCCCCTGAGCGAATTGGCCAATGAAAACCGTTTCCGTAAGGATTTGATCTATCGCATTAATACCGTTGAAATTAACATGCCGCCATTGCGCAGGCGCAGTGAGGATATTGTTGTACTGGCCAAACACTTTGCAAAAATGTACGCTACCAAATACCTGAAACCCACTATGGAATTTGAGCCGGCGGCCTTGCAAAAACTGCGCATGTACAACTATCCGGGCAATGTACGCGAGTTACAATATACTATTGAACGCGCCGTAATTATGGCCGACGATCATGTGATGCGTGCCGATGACCTGATATTTTCGATACTGGAAAACCCGGCAGATACTGCTCCCGACAATGACAATGTGCCTTTAAGCATCATGGAAAAAAATGCCATTTTAAAGGTGATTGAGAAACACAATGGCAACATTACCCGGGCAGCCAAAGAACTTGGCCTAACACGTACCGCATTATACCGCAGATTGAGCAAATATGATATTTAACCGTTATGAGTGGCGGCTTTTGCTGCGCATTTTGTTCCTGTTCATCACCTTAACCGTAACCGCGTTTATAATTGTGGCGGACAGGACATGGTATTTATACCTTGCAGTAACCGTCCCCCTGCTCATTTATGAAACGTTGGACCTGATCCGTTTCCAGAAAAAGGCACAGGATGAGGTGAGCCAGTTTGTGGAATCTATCCACTACCGTGATTTTTCGCGCCACTTTGATGTGCGTAAAGCGCCAAACGAACTAAAGCCACTGCGTAAGGGATTTAACGAGATCAACTCTACCTTTAAACTTATCAGCCGCGAGCGGGAGACGCAGTACCATTACCTGCAAAAAATATTGGAACTGGTTGATACCGGCATCCTCTCCTACGAACTGGAAACCGGCGATACAGGTTGGATAAACGAAGCGTTTAAGCAGTTGATAGGCGTACCATACCTTAAAACTATTCACTCACTTGAAAAACGTGAGCCGGACCTCTATAAGGAAGTGATCGCCCTTAAACCCGGCGACAGCAAGATAGTCACCATGACCCGCAACCAGCAATTGGTTAAGATATTGGTGACCGCCAGCATCCTCCGAAGTGATGAAAAACTCTCCAAACTGGTGGCCTTTCAGAATGTAAGCGAAGCACTGGACGAAACAGAATCAAAGGCATGGCAAAAGCTGCTGAATGTAATGACGCACGAGATCATGAACTCGGTAGCGCCGATATCTTCTTTAGCTGATACGTTGAAAAACAGGTTGAAAAGCCCCGAAATTGCTAACAGCCCTGTAAGCAGTGAACTGGAAGATTTAGAACTGGGTATTGATACCATAAAACGCCGCAGTGAAGGCCTGCTTAAATTTACCGAAAGCTACCGCAGCCTAAATAAAATCACCAAACTCGATCTGACCAAAATACTGGTGCGTAACCTGTTCGAGAACCTGAGCAGCCTAATGCGCCCTACCCTGGAGAAAAAGAACATTGAACTGGAGATCATCCTCCGCGACCCGGCACTTGCCATTGAGGCCGATATTAACCTGATAGAACAGGTGCTCATTAACTTGTTGGTTAACGCTATCGAGGCTGTAAAAGACCGGGAGGAACCACGTATTATTCTATCCGCAGAAATGCAGAGCAACAACAAAACACTGGTTAAAGTGTCCGATAACGGCCTCGGCATGCCGCCGGAGTTATTGGATAAGATCTTTATCCCATTTTTTAGTACCCGCAAAACGGGCAGCGGTATAGGGCTGAGCCTTTGTAAACAGATCATGCTGCTGCACAAGGGTAATATTCAAGTGCAATCTACCGAGGGAGTGGGCTCGGCGTTTGTGATGCAGTTTAGTTTGCAGGGGTAGTAGATAAGTCGGTCTGATATTTTGGATAAAGCCATAGTATTTTTCATTTATCCGTCCCATAAATGGGACGGCAATGAAGACTTATCTTTAACTGTTCATTGCCGTTGGCTTTAGCCAACGGATCATAAGCGAAAGCAATATGGCTTTAGCCCAAATAGTTGGAGTTTCCTGTAGGCTTTTACTGCTCCGCCCATTCAAGCGTTCACGCTTGAATGCTACTTTTTTGTAAGCGTCCACGCTTACTTTGAATTAACAGGACAATTTTTGAATGACTTTTAGCATGGACGCTTGAACGGACAGTCAACGGGTGATTCAGATGGTATAAATAAAGTAAAATTTGGCTTAGTCCAACAGTGTAATTGTTATTTTGATCTTGAAGATTATACCTTTAGAACAATGAACAAAACCATCTTCGCCATATCCGGCAGCCTCCGCAACGGCTCATCAAACCATAATATCCTTAAATTTTTAGGCGCGATGGCACCTCCTGATATCACTTATAACATTTACGATAATTTATCACAGATACCACCGTTTGACCCCGGGCTGGATAACGAAACTCCACCCGATGCTGTTACAGAATTGCGCGATTCAATAAATCAGGCCGATGCCGTTATCATCTGTACCCCCGAATACGCTTTCGGCGTACCAGGCCAGTTAAAGAACGCTTTGGACTGGCTGGTATCCAGCAGTACACTGGTTGATAAACCGGTATCGCTAATTACAGCTTCATCAGTAGGCAGTAACGCGCATGCCTCCCTGCTACTCACCCTCGGCGCGTTATCTGCAAATGTTATTGACGAAGCTACCCTGCTCATTCCCTTTATCCGCGCTAAAATGGATACGGAGGGCAATGTTACCGATCAGCCAACAAAACAAAGCCTTGAAAATGTCTTTAATAAACTACTTGTCCTGCTTTAAAGTATCTGGTATGATATGCTTAACTCAAACAAACTCATGCGGGTATGCGAGTATTGGTAAGTGCTGTATGATATCCGGTTAAGCCCTCCTTCATATCGAAAATCCACACCAACCCTGTCAAAATCGGCACCAACGCCAAACACCCAGGCGTAATTTATATTTTTGTAATTTAGCCTTACAAAGTCATTATCGGTAAACGTGCCTACTGTAGATGCATACTCCTGCTTGTTAGTTATATCAAATGAAAATAACGGACCGGTGTATATTCGGCCAGGCAATCTAAAAAGTTCACCTTTGGCAACTGCAAGTAAAGGCACATCAATACTGGTAAAGGCGGCACTGTTTGTTACGCCGGTAAAAGTGTTGTCGGTGATCTTTAAATTTTTGTCGGTAAGGTATACCTCGGGTTGGAAAGCGAAAATATCGCCGCCTATCCGGCCCCAAACACCAAACTGGTAACCCAATTTGTTAGTGTTGTTATAAACTCCGTTTTGTGGCAGGTATGATAAATTTGCTCCTGCTTTAGCGCCGAAAGATATATCCGGCTGCGATGGGCCCAGCTGTGCAAATGCCATTCCGGCAAATGACAGGCATATGGTGATTGTAAGTAAGGTCTTTTTCATGTCGGTTAATTATTTACCAGCAATTTAAAGCTTTAGTTAATGGCGAACAGATTCGGCTCAGCGTTTAACCGTTGAGCTCTACAGTTAATTTTTAATTTTCCATAAAAAAACAGTTGTTGATGTTTGCTTTGTTAGTTATTTGTCTTTTCCACAACTTATCGCTCTATAAACTTTAACCTTACACATTTAAAATCCCTAAATCAAAAGCACTGCCAATTTGACAACCCCGCTCTCTTTGGAACAGGCATTGTTGTAGTACCGTCACAATCATTAATTAAACAATACAAGAAAATATTATGCAAGAAAAAGGAACGATCTCGATACATACCGAGAACATTTTCCCGATTATTAAAAAGTTCTTATACTCCGATCACGAGATATTTTTGCGCGAACTGGTATCAAACGCGGTAGATGCAACACAAAAAATTAAACGCCTTGCCTCATTGGGCCAATACAACGGCGAACTTGGCAACCTGCGGGTAGAGGTTGCTTTTGATGCAGACAAAAAGACAATCACCATATCCGACAATGGTTTGGGTATGACAGCCGACGAAATTAAAAAATACATAAACCAGATAGCATTTTCGGGCGCTACTGAGTTTATGGAAAAATTTAAGGACGCTAAAGATGCCAACGAGATCATCGGCCGCTTTGGCTTAGGTTTCTACTCAGCATTTATGGTTGCCGATAGAGTTGAGATCCAGACCCTGAGTTATCAGGATGGCGCTGAACCTGCTTACTGGGTATGCGATGGCAGCACCGAGTTTGAAATTGGCACAGGTATTTTAGCTGAGCGCGGTACCGAAATTACATTATATGTTAATGAAGAAGGTGAAGAATTTTTAAGTCAGCACCGTTTACAGGAAATCCTGGATAAATACTGTAAATTCCTGCCAGTACCTATTAAATTCGGCACAAAAACCGAACAGGAAGAAGATGGCATTGATGAAGAAGGCAAGCCTAAATATGTTTCGGTTGAGGTTGATAACATCATTAATGATACCAATCCTATCTGGACAAAAGCGCCATCTGAATTAAAAGATGAAGACTACCTGAATTTCTATAAAGAACTTTATCCGTTCTCTGAAGAACCGTTGTTCTGGATCCACCTAAATGTGGATTATCCATTCAACCTTACAGGTGTGCTTTACTTCCCTAAGCTGAAGAACGATTTCGAGGTACAAAAAAACAAGATCAAGCTTTTCTCCCGCCAGGTATTTATTACCGACGAGGTAAAAGACATTGTGCCAGAGTTTTTGATGCTGTTACATGGTGTTATTGATTCACCGGATATCCCGTTGAACGTTTCCCGTAGCTTTTTACAGGCTGATAGCAACGTTAAAAAGATCAACAGCTATATCACCAAAAAAGTGGCTGATAAACTGGCTGAACTTTTCAGAAATGATCGCGCAGCTTATGAACAAAAATGGAGCGACATCGGTGTTTTCGTAAAGTATGGTATGATAACCGAAGAGAAGTTTTATGATAAAGCCAAAGACTTTGTGTTATTAACCAGCACCACAAAAGAGAACTACACTTTAGAAGAATACAAAGAAAAAGTTGCCCCTGTACAAACTGATAAGGACGACCGTTTGGTTTACATCTATACCAATGACCCATCAAAACAGGATGCTTTCATCCAATCGGCTAATAAAAAGGGCTATGATGTATTGTTGATGGATACCCCTATCGATAATCACTTTATCAGTCAGTTAGAGAGTAAATTAGAGAAAACATCGTTAAAACGTGTTGATGCTGACGTTGCCGATAAACTGATAAACAAAGGCGATGCACCTGAAAGCGTATTAACTGAAGAGCAGGTTACAAAAGTAAAATCAATATTTGACAAGGCCATTAACAAGCCGGCCTTTAAGGTTGAACTGGAAAGCCTTAACCCTGATGAACTGCCGGTAACTGTAACCATGGACGAGTTTATGCGCCGCATGAAAGATATGGCTGCAATGGGCGGCGGTATGGGCTTTTATGGCAATATGCCAGATAATTATAAGGTTGTTGTTAACGGCAACCACAAATTGATCAGTCGCATTTTGGGCGATGAAAGCGAAGAGGTACAGGCACAATTAGCTAAACAAGCATTTGACCTGGCATTGCTTTCACAAGGTTTATTAAAGGGCGCTGAACTTACTGAGTTTGTAAACAGAAGCGTAAACTTAATATAATTTCAGCACGAATTACACGAATATGGAAAGCCACTCTTGGGAGTGGCTTTTTTGTTTACAATCCACAATATCATTTCGACCGGAGGGAGAAATCTTCTTCGCCGTGCATTTACGCCATATATTATTTCAGAAGATTTCTCCCTACGGTCGAAATGACAATGGAGTGGGTTATTTTTAAATCAATAATTAATTCCCTAACTTTAAACAAACAACATCACCTTTTACGTTATACCTAACATAAACCACTCATCATGAAAAGCTTAGTATCATCCGTATTTATTATTGCCCTGCTTTTTATAACAGGAATAACACCTGCACAACAAACAGATAAACAAGCCAAAGAGCAGGCTAAGGCAGCCTCAATAAAAAGTAAAATAGATGCACAGCGTTATACTTTTGTTGCCCAATACGCGCAACCACTAAGGGGCGGGCAAAAGTACCTTACCTCTGATTACGATCTGAAGGTTAGGAAGGATTCCGTAATTGCATATTTACCCTATTATGGCCGGGCATATATGGATGTACCTTATGGATCAAGTGATGATGGCGTAAAATTCACTTCAACCAAGTTTGATTACGTAATAACCCCCAAGAAAAAAGGCGGCTGGACCATCACCATAACCCTGCATGATGTTAGGCGGACCAGCAAATTAAACATTGATATATTTACTAACGGCTCTGCCAGCGTACAAGCGCTTAGCAATGGCAGAGATGCGATCAGCTTTAATGGGTATATTAAGGATGATGATAAGAAGAAGAAATAGGTTAGTTGATTAGAGAGTAGAGATTAGTTGAACCGCGAATAAACTTAAGTTTAATAATTTGGACCGTCATGCCGAACTTGTTTCGGCATCTCATAAGCTAAGTGACCTTCATGTAGGCTATACAGTTTGTGAGTTCCCGAAACAAGTTCGGGATGACACATATAGAGACTAATGACCTAATAATCCCTGATTATCCTTCAATCCAACCCCCGATAACTTTAACCTAAAAGCTTCCTGTACCAGGTAAAATATTTTACCGGCAGCGGCTTTATACTTTAGCCCATGCGGGCGAATGTTGGAGATGCAGTTGCGCGATTCATCAGTGAGGCCCGGTTTGGGGTTGTAGGTAAGATAAGCACCTATACTATCTGCCGAACTCAGGCCCGGGCGCTCTCCTATCAGCATGATGGCAAGCCGGGCATTTAACAGGTATGCCAGTTCATCGCCTATGGCTACCCTGCCTTGCTCCACCAAACAAACTGGCGCTAGTTTTAACTTAGCATCCTGCAAAAGCGGGATCAGGTATTTTAACAGGCCAGCTGTATTTTCATTTACAGCTGTTGCTGAGAGTCCGTCGGCTATAATAATTACCACATCATAATTGCCGCTGTTGGTCTTTAGCTGCGTTGTGGATGCTTCATTCAGTTTCCGTCCCAAATCGGGACGCTGCAGGTATTGGGCGCGGTTCTCGGCCTTGCTATGCAGTAATAAACCCGGTAAATTAAATGGGGCAAGATTATTCAATAGACCCTCCGTATCCAAAACCGAGTATACGGCATCGCGGGCATGGGCGTGGGCCAATTTAAATTCTAAGGCTTCTTTTATGGGGATACTCGTACCGGCACGACCAATAGCTATCCTTGCCGCCGTAAATTCCTTTAGCTGGTTAAGCGGATCTTCGGACTTCTGTTTTTCTTTAACTATCTTATCCATAACCCTCCGAAATGACTTAACAAGCCCGCCTGATTATTTGAAGTCAGGTTTCCCTTTTCATCCATAATACCCTGTTTCATCAGCCATTGTTCAAACTCTGGTGCGTGCTTTAAACCCAATACTTTTCTCAAATATAAAGCATCGTGAAACGAGGTCGACTGGTAATTCAGCATAATATCATCCGAACCGGGTATTCCCATTATAAAATTACAGCCAGCAACGCCCAATAGGGTAAGCAGGTTATCCATATCATCCTGATCGGCTTCAGCGTGGTTGGTATAGCACACATCAACGCCCATCGGCAGGCCCAAAAGTTTCCCGCAGAAATGGTCTTCCAGCGCTGCGCGGATGATTTGCTTACCATCGTACAAATATTCAGGGCCGATAAAACCAACCACCGTATTTACAAGTAGCGGGTTAAACTTTCGGGCTATGGCGTAAGCCCGTACCTCGCAGGTTTGCTGATCGACCCCATGATGCGCGTTGGCTGATAAAGCGCTGCCCTGCCCTGTTTCAAAATACATTACATTTTGACCGACAGTCCCCCGGTTTAGTGATAATGTTGCCTGGTAAGCTTCCTCTATCAAGGCCAAATTTATGCCGAAGCTGGCATTGGTTTTCTCTGTACCGCCGATAGATTGAAAACAAAGGTCAACCGGGGCATCCGCATTTTTATTAATAAGTTCGAGCGTGGTGGTGATGTGGCTGAACACGCATGATTGTACCGGGATCTCAAACTGCTGCCGTAAAGTGTCTATCATCCGCAGTAATTGCATCACTCCTGCCGGACTATCAGTTGCTGGGTTAATGCCGATAACAGCGTCGCCACTGCCATACAGCAAACCATCAATAATACTGGCTGCTATACCTTTAGGGTCGTCGGTCGGGTGGTTAGGCTGCAAACGAGTGGAGAAATGCCCCTTTAAGCCAATAGTATTACGGAACCGGGTTACCACCTCAATCTTTTTTGCTGCCGCGATCAGATCCTGGTTACCCATTAGTTTGGATACTGCCGCCACCATCTCAGGCGTTAAACCAGCCTCTATACTTTTTAAAACGGCGGCATCGGTATCATCGCTTAACAGCCAATCGCGCAGTTCGCCAACGGTTAAATGGTTTATCAGTTTAAAGGCATCTGTGCTATGACTATCAATTATCAGCCTTGTTATCTCATCGTCCTCGTATGGAATAATAACTTCGTTCAAAAAGTTCTTCAAAGGCACATCAGCCAAAACCATCTGTGCTGCAACACGTTCCTCATAACTATCAGCACACAATCCCGCCAGCGCATCTCCGGTACGAAAAGGCGAAGCCTTCGCAAGCAGTGTTTTCAGGTTGTTAAACCTGTATGCTTTTCCTCGTATGCTGGTTGTGTAGTTCATTGGTTCACTTGTTCATTAGTTCATTGGTGTCGCTTTGCAGTCATTGGTCATTTCACTGCGCTGTCATTAGTTTTATTGTCCATCATGTCATCCCGAACTTGTTTCGAGAACTCACAGGCAGAATCTTACATGAAGGTCACTTAGCTTATGAGATGCCGAAACAAGTTCGGCATGACGGTTTAAGTTTTAAAAACTTCGTAAGTTTAGTTGCAGTTCAACTAATCTCTATTCTCTAATCAACTAATCTCCACTCCCATCCTATAAATCAATCAAATCCCACAAATCCTGGTTCTAATCTATTTTGTTCGGCCACCATATTCTCCTCCGTCAACCTTACCTTATGTTTCCCCATCAGCATAAAAATTACAATAACCAAAGCTAATCCCGCAAAAAATAGCAGGCTGATATAAAAGTTATAATACATAATAGCGAACAAACAAACCGCAGATATAAACAGCGCTACCGCCGGGAACACCGGGTAAAATGGCGAAGCAAACGGACGCTCTAAATTAGGTTCCTTTTTGCGGAGGATAAACAGGCTCGCCATGCTCATTAAGTACATCACGATAGCGCCTAATACCGACACCACAATGATCTGGTCTGTTTTACCGGATAATAGCGCCAGGCAACTGATAAGCCCTGCCGCAATGATTGCCCAATGCGGCGTTTTAAACTTATGGTTCACGCCCGACAGGAATCCCGGCAGGTAACCACTCCTGGCCATGGCAAAAACCTGCCTTGATGACGCCAGTATAGTACCGTGAAACGATGCGATGAGCCCGAACAAACCGATGCTGGCAAATATTTTGGTTAAGCCATTGGCCTTACCTAAAGCTATGGCAATGGCTTCGGGCAGCGGGTAATCCATATTTTTTGAGAAGATACGCCAGTCGGTAATGCCGCCGGTTAATATCATTACGCCAAGGGCTAAAAATATCAAAGTCGCCAGGCTGGAGATATAACCTTTAGGGATATTTTTTTTAGGCTCTTTCACTTCTTCGGCAACCATGGCTACACCTTCAATTGCCAAATAAAACCATACCGCGAAAGGTAATGCAGCAAACACACCGCCCCATCCAAAAGGCATAGGATGCGCCAGATAGTTAGTCATTTTAAAATGCGGACCTATAATACCCATGAACAGCAACAGTTCCGCTACAGCCAGAATGGTTATGAAAACAGAAAATGTAGCCGATTCCTTCACCCCCGATATATTGATGACTACGAAGATCAAATTAAAAACCATTGCCGAGGGGATGACCGGGATATCGGGATATAAAAAGTGCAGGTAACTGCCCAACGCGGCCGCTATTGCAGGCGTGGCGAACAGGAAATCGACCAGAGTGGCATACCCGGCTATCAGCCCGCCGAATGGCCCCATGGCACGATAGGCATAGGCAAAAGCGCCACCCGCGTGAGGGATGGCGGTAGTAAGTTCGGTATAGCTAAAAATAAAGGTGATGTACATTACCGTGATGATGAGCGTAGCTATCAGAAACCCGATAGTGCCCGAAACTCCCCAGCCATAGTTCCACCCGAAATACTCGCCCGAGATGACCAGCCCAACCGCTATGGCCCACAGGTGTATGGGCTTTAAAACCTTTTTTAATTGCTCGGTGTTTTTGGCAGTCATTGAATTTTTTGAGTTGTAATATTTATCCTGCCTTAAATTACTCAATGAATGGCTGATTTCAAAATTGGGCTATGTTATATAATTGTTAAGCTGGGGCTTAAAGCGCTGAATCTGTGACAAAAAAATTACAATAAACCGCTGCCGGTGCAAAACACATTTTAAACCACTTTGTTTATACTTTATAAATAAACCTGTAAAAGTTAAAACATGTTACGTATAAGTGTTCCATCGAACGGTCCTTCAAAGATCGATTATTCGACTTTTAATAATTTTATGCTGCCAATGCCCGATGGTATTGATAGTGAAGTAAACAATAGCCTGGTGCTGCTTTTTGATGACGAGGAGAAGGCAATTGAATATACGAATCAGTTACGCCAGCTTCCGGGTTCGCAGAAAAAAGTGGGTAATGAGATCATTGCTGCTATTGAAAGGGATATGTTTGTGAGGACTTACGCGCATTCGGCGTAAGGGATAAATAAATTTATTTATCCCAATGTCATTTCGACCGTAGGGAGAAAACTTCTTCAGCATATCATGCGGAACTGTATGGCGTAAATGCCAATTGCAGAAGATTTCTCACTATCGTTCGAAATGACAGAATATTTTAAATGGAAATTAAGCTACAAAACTCTTTGCCTTTTCCAAAGCCCTATCCAAGCCACCTGCATCCTTACCACCTGCGGTAGCAAAAAACGGCTGACCGCCTCCACCACCCTGGATCTCTTTAGCCAGTTCGCGTACGATGTTACCTGCGTTTAAGCCTTTATCTTTAACCAGGTTTTCGCTCAACATTACAGTTAGGTTTGGTTTGCCATCGATATCCGCAGCCAGTACCAGGAACAGGTCGGATACGATATCTTTCAGTTGGTACGCCAGGTTTTTGATCGCATCGGCATTAGGCAACTCTACTTTTTGGGCGATGAAGTTGATGCCATTGACGTTCTCCGCCTTTTTAGCCAACTCATTTTTTAAGCCGGAAGATTTCTCAAGGATAGATTTTTCTATCTCCTTTTTAAGTTTCGCATTCTCATCCAAAAGACTTTCAACGCTTTTGGCGATATCTTTCGGATTCTTCAGCAGATCTTTCAACTGATTAACCAGCTTGCTTTGCTCGTTAATAAAGTTTTCGGCAGCAATGCCTGTGATAGCCTCGATACGGCGTACACCGGCAGCTACGGCGCTTTCGGATGTAATTTTAAAGAAGCCGATAAACCCGGTTGCCTTTACATGCGTACCGCCGCAAAGTTCCTTGCTAAAGGTTTCATCAAAGGTGATAACACGCACCTTATCGCCATATTTTTCGCCGAAAAGGGCAGTTACACCGCTTTGGATGGCTAGATCATAAGGCACATCGCGTTCTTCTTTAAGGGCGATATTTTCGCGGATCTTTTCATTAACAATAGCTTCTATCCTTGCCAGTTCTTCGTCAGTTACTTTGGCGAAGTGTGAGAAATCGAAACGCAGGTATTCTGAATTAACCAGTGAGCCTTTTTGGTTCACGTGGCTGCCTAATACCTGTTTCATGGCGGCATGCAGCAAGTGCGTAGCCGAGTGGTTATTATTTGTGCTGTTACGTTTTGCGGAATCAACAATAGCGGTTAAGGCATCGTCAATGTCATCGGGCAGCTTATCTACAAAATGAACGATGAGGCCGTTTTCCTTTTTGGTATCAGTAACTTCGATCACTTCACCATCCGGGAAAACCAACTCGCCGGTATCACCTACCTGACCACCGCTTTCTGCATAAAATGGTGTTTTATCCAGCACGATCTGGTATTGCTCCTTACCTTTAGCCGTTACCTTGCGGTATTTTGCCACATGGGCAATGCTTTCTGTTTCGTCATAACCGGTAAACTCAACGGTATCATCGTCTTTTAAAACGATCCAGTCGGTGGTATCAATGGCAGTGGCAGCGCGTGAGCGGGATTTTTGGGCTTGGAGGGCATCATTAAACCCTTCCAGATCAACAGACCAGTCTCTTTCACGCGCCATTAATTCTGTAAGATCTAATGGAAAACCAAATGTATCAGATAGTTCAAAAGCAAATTCTCCTGGAATAATTTTATTTTTAAAAGCCTGCTCAAATCTATCCGATTGCTCACCCATATCTTCCAAAGACTTAGCAAATGTGAATGGTATTTGGGAATTTACAACTTGTTCAAACCTATTTATTCCATTTTGCAACGTCCTCAAAAAGCTAACCTCTTCCTCCAAAACCACTTTCTGCACAAAATCCTTCTGATTATATAGCCCATCAAACACCCCTTTAAATTGCTCTGCCAATAATGGCACTAGCTTATTTAAGAATGGCTCTTTAAATCCTAAATATTGATATTGATACCTCACCGCCCTGCGTAAAATACGGCGAATCACATAGCCTGCTTTATTGTTTGACGGTAATTGACCATCGGATATAGCAAAGCTGATGGCACGGATATGATCGGCCATTACACGCATAGCAACGGCATCGTTCCAAAAGAATTGGTTAGGTTTAACTTCACCATAATATACTTTGCCAGACTTCTCAGCTATGAATTGGATCAGCGGTTGAAAAACATCCGTATCATAGTTAGACGACTTGCCCTGCAACACCCTTACCAAACGCTCAAAACCCATTCCGGTGTCCACATGCTGTGCAGGCAGGGTTTGTAACGAGCCATCCTTAAGGCGGTTAAACTGCATAAATACGTTATTCCAGATCTCTATCACCTGGTCGTGGTCGGCGTTTACCAGTGTGGCACCGTCTACCTCGGCACGCTCCGCATCCGGGCGACTATCAAAGTGGATCTCTGTACATGGCCCGCAAGGACCGGTTTCGCCCATCTCCCAAAAATTATCCTTTTTGTTGCCGCGTAAAATATGCGCCTCATGTACATACTGTTTCCACAGATCATAGGTTTCGTTGTCTTTTGCCAGGCCTTCCTTTTCGTCGCCCTCGAAATAGCTCACGTACAGGCGGTCTTTTGGCAATTTGTAAACTTCGGTCAGCAGTTCCCAACTCCAGGCAATGGCTTCTTTTTTAAAGTAATCGCCAAAGCTCCAGTTGCCCAGCATCTCGAACATGGTATGGTGATAGGTATCAATACCCACTTCCTCCAGATCGTTATGTTTGCCCGATACACGTAAACAGCGCTGCGTATCGGCTACGCGCGGAAATTTCGCAGGTTCCTCACCCAAAAAAATGGCCTTAAACTGGTTCATCCCCGCGTTGGTAAACATCAGGGTGGGATCATTTTTAACCACAATTGGCGCTGAAGGCACAATGGTATGTCCCTTAGCTGCAAAAAAATCTAAAAAAGCCTTGCGTATTTCGGTAGCTGTCATAAGGTGCAAAGATAGGGTTTAGTCGGAAAGTCCGAAAGACGGAAAGTCGGAAAGTAAAAAGTTAATAAGCTTTGTCATTTCGAACGAGGTACGAGGAGAAAACTTCTGCAGGTTGCATTGCGGTTGTGTTTAGTGCAGAAGATTTCTCTCTATCGTTCGATGACAGGGTGATTGTTGAGGCCAACGGTTTAAAACACAATAAAATCCAAAATCGAACGTCCTATATTCGAAATCAAAAATTACCTTTGTACTATGCCGTATAAAGAACGCGATATAAACAAGATGTACTACACCATGGGCGAGGTATCGGCCATGTTTGATGTAAATCAGTCGCTTATCCGTTTTTATGAAAAGGAGTTTGATGTTCTTCAGCCTAAAAAAAACAAAAAGGGTAACCGTTATTTCACCCCCGAAGATATTGAGAACCTCAAGATCATTTTCCACCTGATCCGTGATAAAGGTTACACCCTCAACGGCGCTAAGGATCACCTGAAAAACAACTCCGGTGATACTAAAGACACCCAGCGTGTGCTTGATTCTCTCGAAAACATAAAAAAGTTCCTGCTCGAAGTAAGGGACCAGTTGTAGAGTCCGGGGTAAAAGTTATCTTTATTTTTCTTTACCACATTGTCATCCTGAGGTACGAAGCATCTATTCTGGAAGCGGCAAAGTAGGCGGACAGGTTCTTCGCTATCGCTCAGAATGACAGGGATAAGAGAACATAAATCTAAACCATGATAGCAAATCACAAAGGCGAAATCCCTTTTGTAGTTTTAATTATTCCTTTTTTACTGGGTGTAAGCATCGGGCTAAGTTTTATCCCGGCTGCTTACGTAAACCTGCTTGCTATTCTGTTTTATTCATTAAGTTTCGTTTTCATAGCGTTAAATCTTATTTATAAAAAGTTCAGCATTTATAAGTACCGATGGCTTGGCGGGGTGTTAATGGCCGGTATATTATTTCTGTTTGGTGCCATCAGCGTCATTCGATACGATGAGTTTACCCGCCCAAATCATTTTTCAAAGGTGAATGCGCAGTATGCTGTTGTAAAGATCAGCAATGAACCCATACTTAAAAACGGATTATTTCGCTTTAAAGCTGAGGTAAAGGAGTGTATAACAAGTAATAAACATATCCCTGCAACCGGCAACCTTCTTGTCACCATAAAAGACACCTCAGCCAAAAACCTTTATTATGGCGATGAACTACTCATCCCTGCAAATTATAAAACCGTCGACCCGCCGTTTAATCCGGCAGAGTTTAACTACAAGCAATATTTAGCCGGTCAGAATATTCATTACCAATCCTTTTTATATCCGCACCAGTATGCAATAATAGCACGTAATACGGGCAATCCGGTTGTTGCTTACTCCTTACAATTAAGGCAACAGTTGGTTAAAAAGTTTAGGATTGGGATAAAAGACACATCAGCAGTTGCCGTTGCATCGGCCATTATATTAGGCGACAAGGCCGATATGAGCAGTGATGTTTTGCAGGCTTACTCAATAACAGGTACAGTGTATGTGCTTACGGTTTCGGGCGCCCAAGTGGCCGTTATTTATTTAATGCTGAACTGGGCACTTGGTTTTTTATGGCACTATAAATACGGCAAACTCATCAGGGCTGTAATTATCATCAGCGTATTGTGGTATTACGCGCTGTTGACAGGGTTTTCGCCCGCTATATGCCGGGCGGTATTAATGGTCTGCTTTATTGTTATCGGCAAAACTTATAGCCGCTATATCAATTCGCTGAATTTGCTGGCGGTGTCGGCATTTGTGCTGCTGTTGTACGATCCTTATTTTATTACTGAGGTTGGCTTTCAGCTATCCTATATAGCCATAAGCGGTTTAATTATTTTCAGGCCGGTAGTTTATAGCTGGCTTAAATTGAAAAATAAATGGGCCGATAGATTCTGGAACCTTTGCTCTATATCGATAGCTGCGCAGGTGGTCATTTTTCCATTAAGCGCGTATTATTTCCATCAGTTCCCGGTTTATTTTTTGGTGAGTAATTTATTGGTGTTTATCCCGGTTACTATCATTATGTACACAGGTTTTATTTATTTGTTGCTGCCGCAGATACCTGTCCTGTCAAACTCACTTGCATGTTTACTCAATAAAACCATCCTGCTGGTGAATAAGGTGCTGACTTTTATGGAGCATCTGCCATTTATCAGCATCAATAAAATATGGTTCAATACTGCGGAATATCTTTTACTTTACGCCATTGTCATCAGCCTGTTTTACTGGTTGTATTATAAAAAATCATGGCTTCTAAAGGCCTGTTTGATTTGCCTTTTATTGCTGAGTGTAAGTATCAGCATTAAAAAGATCAACGCCCGGCAAACCAATAGTATCGCATTCCTTAACGTGCATAAACACGTGGGTTTGATAATGAAGAACGATACCAGGGCTGTAGTAATTTCCGATTTGAGCGATACCGATAAAAACTACCGCTACTCCATACAACCTTACCTGGATAGCATTGGGATCAATAGCGTAAACGTGTATAATTTAAAGCAGGATATCCGGTCGGGGTTTGTATTGAAGCATGGAAACCTCATCCAGTTTATGAATAAAAGGTTGGTTTTATTTAATAAAGATTTGAGCGATGCTCCGCTTAATGAAAAGCTAAAGACCGATTATATCTATCTTACCAATAACCCGTACGCGGCCGTAAGTTCAATAAATAAAAACTATGTGTGCCAGTTGCTCGTTATAGATGCTACTAACAGCGATCATTTTGTAAGCAGTATGACAAAACAAGCCGATACACTGCAAATAAAATATAGCCTGTTAAAGCGTAACAAATCGTTAATCGCCGTATCTAACGAGTAATAATAAATTTGTTTTCCATAAATAAAAAGCATTAAATTGTACTTAATTAAACCAACAACATGAATATTAAGACCTTAACATCTACTTTAGGCATTGCCTTAACTTTTATTGCCGTTAGTGCAAAAGCGCAAAAAACTATTAATGAGGGCGTTGCTACTTTCAGCACCGTTATACAAGGCCAGCCTGCCGAAGCTAAACAATATTTCAAAGCCGACTCATCAGCTACCATTATAACCTTTGGGCCGGGTAATGTTAAAATATTAACTACTGCCAAACATGATTATTTGGCCGTTATACTTGACATACCTGTTGCGGGCCTGAAAAAAGCAGGTATAGCAACACCTGCTGAAATAGAAGAAGGTGCGGCTGCGTATCCGTCATTTACCTTTACACCAACTACTGAAACCAAACAAATTTCGGGCTTTAACTGCAAAAAAGTTACCGCTAAGGATAGCAAAAGCGGTAAAACTTATGATGTATGGGTAACCAACGATATTGTTGTGCCTCCAACTGCCTTACCTTTTTACTATGCCAGTATTGGTGGCTATCCGGTACAATACACAGTTTTTCAACAAGGACAGGAAACGACTATTACTATTAAATCTATCACTGATGGTAAAGCACCAGCAGGAACTTACGGTATCGCATCCGATTTTGAAAAAGTAGGCATGAGCGATCTGCACCCATAATAAAAAACATTTTCTAATAAAGAACGCCCTTCGGAATTACCAGAAGGGCGTTTTTGTTATAGGGTCATGGATGTTCGAAAAATTAAAAATGAATGCCAGTTTGGCTAAAGCCTTTCATATTTTTATTTTTAAACCGTTGGCTAAAGCCAACGGCAATGATAAAGTTACCACCTTTTCATTCATTGCCGTCCCATTTATGGGACGGACGGAAGAATCAGGGATTCGGCTTTAGCAAAAACTCTCATCTCCCGAACATCTGTGATTATAGAGGAATATGTTTTACTCAAGACTTGTCGAAAGCGCATTCACCCATTCACCAAACAAGCGGGTTTCAATATCAACCGCTTTTTGCGCATGCAACTGCCATTCAGGCGAGAATTTCTGCAGTTGGTTGATCATTTCTTCCAAGTGACCTTCCTCTTCCAGTATGATCGACTTTACATTTACCTTGCTGCCCACATTATCAAGCGCTTCCTGGTAAACCGGGTAAAGTTCATCTGCACGCACTTCAATGGCATAGGTTACCAACAGGTATGCTGCAAAGCGCAGTTCAGCACCGGTTAATTTTAGTTCCTTTTTTAAATAACGGCATACATCAACATCTAATTGGTTCAGATAATATTTACTATAAGCCGGGGCCAGTAGATATTCACCGGCATAAGTCGGGCATAAACCCTCGCCTGCTTTTTCAATTTGTTTTTTCAGGTAGAAGGCATGGCGGTGCTCTTCGGCGGCGTGTTTTAATATGATATAAGTTACAGTAACCGGGTCCTCACTTGCTGAGATCTTGCGCGCGCCGGTATTCTCCATTAATGATAATGTGTTTAACCAACGTGCATGCAGTTGGGGTTGGGCTATTATAGTAGGTAGTATTTTATTCAGTTCCATAATTACAATTCTTCAAGGGCCTGCTCAATTTTGCTGTAAATATAGGTTAGCTCATCATTGGTAATGCAATAAGGAGGTAAAATATAAATAATGTTCCCCAGCGGTCGCAAAATAATACCGGCATCTAAAAAATAGAGATACAGCCTGTCGCGCAGGGTGCTGAAGTATGAGGTATTATCGCCGGTTTCCCAGTCCATAGCCAAAATAGTACCGGTTTGGCGTATATTTTTTATTTTAGGGTGATCCTTTATCCTTGCCGCAAACTGCTGGTGCAAAGCCTCTACCCTTTTGATATTTTGCATAGTAGCATCCTCCATCAAGAGGTCCATACTTGCAAGCGCAGCTGAACATGCGATAGGATTTGCCGTAAATGAATGCCCGTGAAACAGGGTCTTCAGCTTATCATCCGACAAAAAAGCATCATAGATCTGCTGTGTGCAGGTTGTTAAACCCAACGCCATAGTACCACCCGTCAAGCCTTTTGAAAAGCACATGATATCCGGCTGTTCAGTAACATGATCACAAGCAAACAGCTTTCCTGTACGGCCAAAACCCACGAAGATCTCATCATCTATCATCAGTACACCCTCCTTGCGGCAATGCGCCATCAGTTCGTTCAGGTATTGAGGCTCGTACATCACCATACCAGCGGTTCCCTGTACCAATGGCTCGAAAATGAAGCACGCGGCTTCGTTCTTGATACTTGATACCTGATTCTTGATATTATCTATGTTTTCCTTATCCGGTAGATCAATAAATTCTACCTCAAACAACATTGAATCAAACGGCGCGGTAAAAGCACTGCGACCGCTAACTGCCATAGCCCCGAAGGTATCGCCATGATAAGCATTTTTAAATGCCAGTATCTTATTGCGTTTTATGCCCTGGTTGTGCCAGTATTGCAGGCACATTTTTATGGCTACCTCAATGGCTGTTGAACCATTGTCGGAATAAAAGGCTTTCTTTTGATTATCGGGCAGTATTTTAAGCAGGCGCTCGGCTAATTCAACCGCGCCTTCATGGGTAAAACCTGCAAATATCACGTGCTCCAGTTTGGTTAACTGTTCAGCTACTTTTTTGGCTATATGCGGGTGCGCATGCCCGTGAATGTTCACCCACCATGATGATACCCCATCAATATACTTCTTACCATCTGCACCATACAAACAAGCGCCTTCACCGCGTACAATGGGTACAGGCGGCAAAGCGGTTTTCATTTGTGTATAGGGGTGCCATATTACGCTTAAATCTCTCTCAACTAAACTCATAATTTTTCTGTTAGAAGCTTTGCCACATGCCTGTCGATGGGGAAAGTAATCTCTTCCGGATCCAGCTCCGATAACTTTACCCAACGAAAAGCCTGCAGCACATCACCTTCACCATCAAAATCAAATACCTTGGTTTTAATGTTCAGGTTCAGTTCGCTTTTGTTTTTAACTATATAATATACACTGATGATCTGCGAATCATTAAATGCCGACTGGATAAAGAAATCAGTTGTATAAAAATGACTGATCACTTCAACCTCAGCATTGCATTCCTCAACAAACTCGCGTTTTAATCCATCTATCAATCCTTCGCCATATTCCAAGCCACCACCGGGGAACTTGGTGAAACGCATGCCATACTCCTGCTCATCGCTAATGAGTATTTCATCATTATCGTTAATTAGAAGGCCATATACCCGAACATTAAAATTGTACATTATGCTTCAAAGTGTTTTTTGTTACGGATAACTTTATCCATTGTCCATGTAATACGCTCAGTACTTGCTTCCGACCTGATGGGACAATTGGGCATGCTACAATAATGGCAGCAATTGGGCAAACATGGGTCGGTATGGATGAAGAGTTCTGTTTTGGTTATTTCGCTGTTTATCAGCTTATCAACCAGTTTTACTTCGGCGTGTACAAGGTTCAGGTCGAAGTAATTAGGCAGTGTTAAATGGCAATCAATATGTAGTTCGTTACCATATTTTTGTGCACGGAAGTTATGCAGGTCTATCCATTCATCGCGGCGCTGTTCATCCAAAACCTTTACTATTTCCTTTACCACATCAAAATCGGCCTCATCCATTAAGCCACCCACCGATTTACGTACCAATTTATACCCGGTGTAAACAATATACAGGCCTACACCAATTGATAACGCGTTATCCAAAACTTTAATCCCTGTAAAATGGATCAGCAATAAACCGACAACCAAACCGCTACTGGTTACCATATCGGTAATTAAATGCCGTCCATCAGCCTCAATGGTTATTGAGGGTAGTGATTTGCCCTTTTTTATCATATAAAAGCCCAATCCACCGTTTACTAACCCAGTTGCGCCTATTATAATTGCTCCTAATAAAAGGTCATGGATCTCGTTTGGATAAAACAAGCCATAAATAGATTTGAAAATAATGATGAGACCAGCAATACCTATTAATGCCCCTTCAATAAAAACGGAAAAATATTCCACCTTACCATGTCCGTAAGGGTGATTCTCATCGCGCGGTTGCGAGGCGAGGTAAATACTAAAGAACGCGAACGAACTTGCCAGCACATTTACAATACTTTCGGCAGCATCTGTAAGTACAAAGTTTGATGCGGTTAAAAAGTAGGCTCCAAACTTAGCCATCATCAGCACAATGCCAGTGATAAGCGAAATAAGTATGATCCGTTTGTGTTCGCGCAAGATTGTTTTATTTACGGGCAAAGCTATAAAATAGTTTGCAGTTGAAGGTGGGCAGTTAGGGGAAAGTTAGCGGCGGGCGGTTTGCAGTGGGCAGGTTTCAGTTGGCATCTCAATTTAAGACTTACGAAGTTTTAAAAACTTCGTAAGTCTGCTTGTCGATTTGCAATACTTGGTTGAAATAATTTGTACGTTTGTTTATATGAATCTGCAGGAAAGTAAAATTTATGAAGATATAAAGATTGCTGTAAAGGAGCTGAATTTGGTCTTATCCGGCAAACTCGAAGCAAGAGATGCTGACGATCTATTAACTGACTTACAGCATGACGATCTGGATACTAAAAACTGCAAACCGCCAACTGTAAACTGAAAATATCTCCCCGGCTAACTGCAAACTTTTCTATATTTGCCGCAATAAGAACAAAAACAAAATGAGTGCATTAAGTAACAGGATCAATAACCTGTCTGAGTCGGCAACCATCAAGATGGCCAAAATGGGCCGCGAACTTGCCGCAAAAGGCGTTGACGTCATAAGCCTTAGCTTTGGCGAACCGGATTTTCATACACCTGAACACATTAAGGAAGCTGCTAAGGTAGCTATGGATGAAAATTATACCTATTATACACCCGTATCAGGCTACCCTGAATTGCGAAAGGCAATTGTAAAGAAGTTAAAGGACGAGAATAATCTTGACTACGATTTCAGCCAGATAGTTGTATCAACAGGTGCCAAGCAATCTATTGCAAATGCAGTATTATGTTTAGTTAACCCTGGCGATGAGGTTATTATCCCTACCCCTTACTGGGTTTCTTACTCTGAAATTGTAAAATTAGCCGAAGGCGAAAGCGTATTTATAGATACTACTGTTGAGCAGAACTTTAAGATCACACCTGAGCAATTAGAGGCGGCTATTACGCCAAAATCAAAATTGTTCATGTTTTCATCACCAAGCAACCCAACAGGCAGCCTTTACAGCAAAAGCGAACTGGAAGGTTTGGCTAAGGTTTTTGAAAAACACCCGCAGATCTACATCATGTCTGACGAGATATACGAGCACATCAACTACGGCGAAAAACATGAGTCAATAGCTCAGTTCGATAGCATTAAAGATCGTGTTGTTATCATCAATGGTTTCTCAAAATCATATGCGATGACCGGATGGAGAATAGGCTACTCTGCATCAAGCAAAGAAACTGCCGCTGCTTTTGATAAATTACAAGGACAGGTTACCTCAGGTACCAGTTCTATCACCCAGCGTGCGGCCCTTGCTGCTTATGAAGGTGGTTTAGAAACCGTATTAGAAATGCGCGAGCAATTCAAAAAACGCCGCGACCTTGTTTACAGCCTGCTAAGTGATATCGAAGGCTTAAAAGTTAACCTGCCTGAAGGCGCGTTCTACTTCTTCCCTAACGTAACTTCATTCTTCGGTAAAAGCTATAATGGCAAAACCATCAATGATTCTGACGAGTTGAGCATCTTCCTTTTAGAAGAAGGCCATGTAGCTACCGTTGGTGGTGATTCATTTGGCGATCCGAAATCATTACGTATATCATATGCAGCATCTGAAGAAAAACTGACTGAAGCTGTTAAACGTATAAAAGCGGCTTTAGGCAAATTGAAATAATAGCATGAAACGCAAAGTGTTGCGTCTCTACAATTTTTAACCAAAAAGCCCTTTACCAAAATGGTAAAGGGCTTTTTGTTGTTTAAGTAAATGTTTAATTACAGTCCGAAACCGTAAGCTACACGCAAAGCTGCTAAGCCGTAGTTGTTACCATCGCCCGAATAGTTTTCATAACGTACACCAACATCCCAGTGTTTATTGGCATAACCCACTCCTGGTGATAATATCAGTTTGGTTTCTTTACCAACATAATTCTCATCTATTCCCTGGCTCGCAAAAGCTTTGGTTTCAATACCTGCACCTACTTCTGCACCAAAATACAGGTTTGGTGTAAAGAAGGCTTTAATACCGGCCTTAATTGGCACCATACCTAATGATTGATATTTTTCACCTGTTGCAGGATCATTTTTACCAAAGAAATTATAATAACCTGATGTTAAAGTAAGCGCTAAATTGTTTGATAAACCATATTGCAAACGTGCTGTACCACCCAATTCAAGGTTTGAATAGTTGTGTGCCCAGCCGGTAGCTAAACCACCTTCAACACCTACTCCAAAACGGAATTTATCTGGTGTAATTGTTTGCGCCTTCGCGCTCGATCCGAAAAATATAGCTCCAGCTACTGCTGCTACGGCTAATAAGTTTGTTACTTTTTTCATTGTTGTGTTTTTGTTAGATGTATAAATAAGTTATTCTTTATTTAACACCGACTTTACAAATACTCTGCCAATGTGCCAAACTTTTCAGTTACCTACCCTACTCAAACAGCCATATCATATAATTTGTATCACAACTTGAAAATTGTCGACCATCCTTATGAATTGATAATCATGCAGTTTAAACTAAGGTTTTCAGCATTGGTCAAATGACCGTCACAATCAAAAAGTCAGATAAAAAATTTAACTATCGCGATTAAAATGTTCTTTTATGTATATTTTTCTGTGTCTATTATTTGGAATTCATACTCCTTTCGGGAATAATACCTCCTCTTATTTCACCAATTTTTCATGCCAAACAACGCTAAAACGAATTAGAAATTTAACAACCCATTATTTTTTATTTTTAAATGGATTAATAAATTAAACTTTCAATAATTTTTGAAAATTCAATAAGTTAATTACATTTGTATCGTGAAAAGCATTCAGATAGATATATTGCTCAGGATAGCCGGCCTTGCACAACTTACACTTGTTGCCGGTAGCTTTGCCATACCAAGGGTGCTTAACTGGCGTAATGAACTTGTAAAGGTACAGCCACTCATCAAACAGATGTTCTGGACATATGCCGCTTACATATTGATAATAAACTTATGCTTGGGGTTACTTTCTTTACTTTACTATAAAGAATTGCTTAACGGATCAACGCTTTCCCTGCTTGTTAGTGGTTTTATTGCGCTATATTGGATCTCAAGAGTATTGATCCAGTTCTTTTATTTCGACAGGACAAACTTCCCGGCAGGAAAATGGAACAGGCTGGCAGAGTTATTATTAGTAGTGCTCTTTATCTTTTTAAGCATAGTATATATCCTGGCATGCTATTGTAATTATATACACAACTAATTATGGAAACTACAGTAATACATCTTTGCTATTTTGGGTTGATAAATTTTATAGTGGTGCTCATAGGCTACCCGATCGTGAAGAAAAGGCTGGTGTTATCAAGCTGGATCTTAATGGTGATCAGCCTGCTCATCATCCATTTCATTTTCCTGCATGAACAGCCCGTGATCAGGATGCTGGGATTGATCGTCACTACTTTTACCTGTATGAAGGTAATTGCAGCTGTAAATGATTATAAAGATAAAGTGTTTGGGCTTACATTTATCCAATGGTCGGCCTTTGCTATTGGCTGGATGGGTATGCGGGCACAGCCATTTGAAAAACTGGGTAGCCCTCCCCTGCCCAATGCATGGCCAATGATAAGGTTTGGCCTCAGCCGGGTTATTGCCGGGTTAATTCTTGTTTTTGCAGCACATCAGGTAGTGTTGCTCCATTTAAGCCCTACGTTAAATTACGTTGCTGTAACCGCTCTTCTGTTAATTGGGTTAAGTTTAATATTGCATTTCGGCCTGCTCAGCATCAGCGCGGGTATGTGGCGGCTATCTGGCGTTAACACCTACTACCTGTTCAAGTCTCCGGCAAAGGCAACCAGCCTCAACGAGTTTTGGAGCAAACGATGGAACATCGCTTTTAGCGAGATGACTTCCATCGCCATATTTCGCCCATTAATCAATAAAACCGGACCTGCCGTAGCTTTAATGCTGGCCTTTGCTTTTTCTGGCTTGTTACATGAGGTTGCGCTGAGTGTGCCGGTAAACAGCGGTTATGGTTTGCCTACCTTATATTTTATTATACAGGGTGGTTTGGTGCTATTTGAAAAAGTAATGATTAGCCGCAGGATCATGTTCTTAAAAAACACTGCTATAGCCCACATATGGACCTTATTTTGGGTGATCGTCCCGATGCCGCTATTATTCCATACTCAGTTTATAAAACAGGTGGTATGGCCGCTGGCGGGGATGCATGTGTAAGGAGAGATGCGATAAGAGACACAATACTCTGTCTATTTAACATAGGTGCTCGTAAAATTTATTCTATAAGTGAGCGTGGGGTCACCCTGAGGCACCCGAAGGGTAAGCGTAAAGGCCATTGCCCACATGCTTCGAGTGCCTCAGCATGACACCCTCCCTCTAATCTTGCCAAAATCTATAGTCTAAAAAAAGAGACGCAAAAATATTGCGTCTCTATATTAAAAGGCATTTTTTATCTTGATTCCTGATTCGTAAATCCTGACGCTATCTCCTACTCCAACTCATCCGGATCAGGCTTGTAGTTCCTCACAAGTTCGGCCAGCTTTTCTTTGCCATAAGCATATTTTGTTATGGTATAAAACAACACCGGTACAATAAATATGGCCATTGATGTTGCCGCGAGCATACCGCCGAACACCGTCCAGCCTATGGTTTGCCTGGCCTGCGCGCCTGCTCCTGATGCTATCACCAGTGGTAATACGCCCAGTATAAATGCCATAGAGGTCATGATGATCGGACGCAGACGTACTTTCACCGCTTCCAATGTGGCCTTTTCCAACTCTATACCCCTGTCGACTCGTTCTTTGGCAAACTCTACGATCAGGATGGCGTTTTTGGCTGCCAAACCTATCAGCGTTATTAAACCTATCTGCGCATAAACGTTATTGGTTAAATTACCCTTAAATGTAAGGAACAATATCGCCCCAAATGCACCTAATGGCACAGCTAACAATACCGAGAACGGCACCGACCAGCTTTCATATAATGCGGCCAGGAACAGGAACACAAATCCTACCGACAACATAAATATATACACCGTTTTTGAGCCGGATAGTAACTCCTCACGACTTAAGCCCGAGAATTCATAACCAAACCCCTGCGGCAACGTTTGATCCGCAACCTGTTTCAAAGCAGTTAACGCATCGCCGCTACTGTAACCCGGTGCCGGGCTACCATCAATCTCTGCCGAACGGAACAGGTTATAGTGTGATATCAATGGCGCGTTCTCAATCATTTTATAGGATGTAAGCGTACTAAGCGGCACCATTGTACCCGCCTGGTTCTTCACAAAATATTGCCCTATGTTTTGGATGTTTGTGCGGTAATTGGTATCAGCCTGGGCCACTACGTGAAAATCCCGCCCATAAATGGTAAAGTCATTCACAAATTCGCTGCCCATATAAGTTTCAAGCGCTGCGTTTATATCGCTTATGGCTACGCCCAGCTTCTTGGCCTTTTCACGGTCGACAGTTAACTGGTAAGCCGGTGTGCTTGCCGTAAAAAAGGAGAATGCTTTACCAATTTCAGGTCGTTTTCTGATGGCGGCCGTAAAGTTATTAAGCGTTTGCTCAAACAGCTTAATATCACCGCCCGATTCCTTTTGCTCTAATATAAAGGAGAAACCACCGGTACTACCTAAACCCGGTATAGCAGGCGGCTGAATTACGACAACGCTAGCCTCCTTAAATTTGGATAATCTTTTTTGCAGATTAGCACTGATGGCTCCAATTTGTAAACTATCAGCCGTACGCTCATCCCAAGGTTTAAGCTGCACAAATATGGTGGCACTGTTTGATTTACTGGCAAAACTCACCACATTCAATCCACCCAATGCCGCATAGTGTAAAATGCCCGGTACGCTGTCCAGTACCTTCATCATTTTATTTAAGTCGCTAACGGTTCTTTGGGTCGATGCAGCTTCAGGTATATCATAGGTAATATACAAACGGCCATCATCTTCCAGCGGAATAAACCCGCTTGGCTTATATTTAAATAGTAATATGGTACCCACCACTATACATACCAGTATAATAATCACAAACTTGGCATGTTTTATACTCCTGTCAACACCATTACGATACTTGTTGGTCACACGTTCAAACCAGGTATTAAACTTATGAAAAAGCTTATCCAGCCAATTTGTTGAGTGCTCATCAATCTTATGCGGGCGCAATATCAGTGTACACAATGCCGGTGTCAATGAAAGCGCTACAAAGGCCGATATCAATACCGATATAGCTATGGTGATAGCAAACTGCTGGTAAAGCCTGCCCACAATACCCGGTATAAAACCTACCGGCACAAACACCGCCGCCAATATCAATGCGATGGCTATTACCGGGGCCGATATATCCTTCATGGCATGTGAGGTAGCCTCCTTAGGCGTCATCCCCTTTTCATCCATATAATGCTGCACCGCTTCAACCACTACAATCGCATCATCAACCACAATACCTATCGCCAGTACGAAACCGAAGAGTGTAAGCGTGTTAATGGTAAAGCCCAGCGGTATAAAAAATATGAATGTACCTATAATAGATACAGGTATGGCCAGCACAGGTATAAGCGTTGTTCGCCAACTCTGTAAAAACAAAAATACTACGGCAATAACCAGCGCCAATGCTATCAGCAAGGTTTCAACCACCTCTTTTACAGATACCTTTACCACAGTTATTGACTCGAATGGAACCACGTAATCAATATCCGCAGGGAAAGATTTTTTAAGCTGTTCCATGGTAGCATAAACAGCGTCCGCAGTTTCCAGCGCATTGCTGCCGGGAGCCTGGTATATCAATAAATAGGATGCGCGTTTATTATCAACATAAGAGTTATTGGCATAATTAAACTTACCCAGTTCAATACGTGCAACATCTTTTAAATGCACTATTACGCCATTATTGGGTTGTGTTTTTACAATAATGTCTTCAAATTCAGCAGGGTCTGAGAGGCGGCCTTTTACTAAAACCGTATACTCGTAAGGTTGTGCCGTTTTTTGGGGTGTACCGCCAACGGTTCCTGCCGCTACCTGGGCATTTTGCTCGTTTATGGCATTAATAATATCAGTAGCTGTTAACCCCAGCGCGGCAAGTTTATCGGGCTTAAGCCAAATACGCATACTAAAGTCGTCGGCACGGGTAATTACATCACCTACACCTTTACTACGTGCCAGGGCATCCTTTATAAAAACGTTGGTGTAGTTATCCATAAAGGTAACGTTATGCGACCCATTTGGCGAGAACAAGGCCACCAGCATCAATATGCTTGGGTTTTTCTTACGGATGGTAAGGCCCAGCCGTTGTACTTCCTGCGGTAAAAGTGGCGTAGCAATACTCACCCGGTTCTGCACATCTACCGCCGCGTTATTAATATCGGTACCAACTTCAAAGTTGGCAGTCATACTAAACTGGCCGTTGCTGGTACTGTTACTTTGCAGGTAGGTCATGCCCGGTGTGCCGTTCACCTGCACTTCAATAGGTGTGGCTACAGTTTGTTCCACCGTTAGCGCATCGGCACCGTTATAAGTAGCGGATAGCGTTACAGTTGGCGGCGTTATTTCAGGGTACTGCCCTATGGCTAAACTGCTAATAGCTAAAATACCAACTACAACAATTACAATTGATATTACAATTGCCGTAACCGGTCTTCGTATAAAAGTATCTGCGATCATTCGTTTGCTTTTAGGAGAAATTTATCTCGTAATCATTTTGTGTATTGTATCCGGAGGCCAATTGTTATTTAGCCCCGCCTGCAGGTGCACCGGCCGCGGCAGGCTTGCCCAAAGTTATCTTACCCTTATCGCGCAAGCGCTGGAAACCATCCGTAATTACCTGGTCGCCCTGGTTTAACCCCGACATGATAACTACATTTGCCCCTATACGTGGCCCCAACTTTACTTTATGCTGAAGAGCAATGGTATCCTGTGCCACAAA
>Ga0116227_10000072_pt1 | contig 168209 bp, 148 predicted proteins | sample S1TSphgellanicum_FD_89693 | JGI IMG/M metagenome (GOLD analysis project Ga0116227, IMG submission 89693) | Host-associated microbial communities from peat moss isolated from Minnesota, USA - S1T2_Fb - Sphagnum magellanicum MG | ecosystem: Host-associated > Plants > Peat moss > Unclassified...
CCTAAAGCTGCTTCGAAGCCTAAGGCTGTTAGCAAGCCAAGAAGAGCTGAGTAATTATAGTTTACAAATAGACTTCACCAAGCGTCATTGCGAGGTACGAAGTAATCCCCGGTTAGCAGGTCCGCCCTGTAGAGTTAGGGATTGCTTCGTACCTCGCAATGACGCTTTTTTATGATAGTATGCTTTAAGTTGCAAACTAAAGTTAGTCAGAGGTTCTTCTAAATGTCATTGTGAGGAGAAACGACTAGGCAATCCGAATAGGCATGGTTGTAGACTTGTCTTGCGCAGCTGCTCATTGCCGCGGAGGCTACTAGTTATTCGTAGTGTTTGTTTTTTATAGGTACTCATGATTGCTATCGCAATTTTGCCTTGATACAAAAGGTAGCAAAAAATCAAGTCAATAGAAAGGCTTCTTTGCCGCACGAGGCCTTCCCTGCAAATCAGGCAAAACCTGGGCTGGAATCTTTTGCGGCTATATTGCGCACACTGGCCCACACACGGCAAAAAATTCCTATGCCCTGCCATTGCGCTTAAGGCCACTATCGTTTTGCCTGATTTCGGCCGAAGCTGTTCTACTGACGGAGAAGAAGGCGAATCTGAAGCTTCAGTTGCAAACTGAAGCTAGTAAGAGGAGAGTGGCACCAATAAAAAAGGCTCCAGTTTATAAACTGGAGCCTTTCAAAATCTTTATAATATATGTTCACCCTTCAGGGATCCAGGAACTTAACAATCCGGTTGTTTGCACTTTTCGTCGGCAAACTCGGGCTCGAAGGTGCTGTGGGTAATATCTAAATGCTCAAGGCGGTGGCGCAGGTCATGTTTTATATCATCAAACAGTGTCATATGTGCCGGGTCAACTACCAAATGGGCGGTTAAGGCGTTTTCGGTAGTGCTCAGTGCCCACACGTGCATGTGGTGAATGTCAACCACGCCTTTGGCCTTCATAAGTTCAGTTTTGATCTTTTCCAGGTCCATTTCCTTTGGTACGCCGTCCATCTCCAGGCGCAGGCTGTCTTTTAACAGGCTCCAGGTGCCGCGTAATATAACAATGGCTATAATTAAGCTAACTACGCTATCAATCCAATACAAGTGCGTAAAATAGATGATAACGCCTGATATAACCACACCAAATGATACGATGGCATCCATCAGCATGTGTAAATAGGCACCTTTTACGTTAAGGTCCTTATCCTTGCCTTTAACAAATAGATAGGCAGTTATAGCGTTTACAAATATCCCCGCCAGGGCAACAAAAGCCATGGTACTGCCAGAGATCACTTCGGGGCGCATAAACCTGATCACGGCCTCGTAGGCAATAATGCCAACCGACGCAAATAATATTACCGCGTTAAAAAACGATACGATAATGGTTGAACGTTTATAACCGTAGGTATACTGACTGTTTGAACTTACTTTAGTGAGTTTGAATGCTAACAGTGCGAGCGCTAAACCTGCAACATCGCTCAGGTTATGGCCTGCATCGGTTAATAATGATAACGAACCACTGTATAAACCGGCAATTACTTCGGCAATTACGAATGCTGAATTTAGTATGATGCCTACGATGAACGCGGCGTTTAAATTATCAATCTTTGGGGTATGATCATGGTGGTGATGCCCATGGCCATGCCCGTGTGAGTGATCATGTGAATGAGAATGACCTGACATGCCGCAAAGTTAACCAATTAATGTTAAATGCAATTATCAAGCGTATTAAAAGCAGGTTAGAATTAGGCGATTACCTGAAGATCAGCCATAATATCAGCACCATGAGCGCGTATTTTACGGCGTAATACAGGTTACGGTTGTAAGCCTTCAGCTTTTTACCAACGAGCCTGATAGAGTATATGTAACGGAAGATCTTGTTGATGTTACCGGTTTTATCGTCGCCCATGTTTGGTGATGCCGCTGCCGCCATAATAAACCAGCCGAAAAACTTGTTCCACCCACGGCCGAACCAGGTTCTTACCGGGCGCTCCACGTCACAAAATAGGATGAGCCTGTCCATGTCGGTTTTGTTTTCGGCATAGTGGATATAGGTTTCATCAAACAATACATCCTCGCCGTCTTTCCAGTAATAAGGCTGGCCGTCAACTACAATATTGCATGCTGCGGAGTTAGGGGTGATCAAACCTAAATGATAACGCAATGAGCCTGCATAAGGGTCGCGGTGCTGCAAAAGTTCGCTGCCTGCGGGTAATACGGCAAACATGGCGGCTTTAATTTCGGGCACTTGTTTGATTAGTTCGATAGTTTGCGGACAATATTTTTTGGCCGATGGATGAAAATCATCATACCATTTTAAGTAAAACCTTTTCCAGCCACGGCGGAAAAAGGAGTTAAAACCTACGTCGTTATACTTGTCAGATCCTTTTATCAATTCCTCACGTTCCAGCAAAATAGCTTCATCGCGTATAGTTTGCCAGTGTTCCCTTAATAGCGTTAATTGCGGGAATGAATCAGTTTTTATATAAGGTTTATTCTCGACCCCTGAGAGCGCATACATAGGCACATTGATAGGTGCCATAAAGGTGGAGTGATCGGTAAGCTGTCTGAAAAACTTATATCGCATTTTACCACGGTAGTGTATAATGATGGTAGAAATGATGAGTACGTAGAAAAAAATGAATTTCCCGGAAATTAGTTCAGTAAGTATCTGGTGCATAGATAGAGATTAAATTAACTGAAACAATAAAGATAGGGGCATTGCCTTTAAGCGAAAAGACCTAAAAATGTTTTTTACAGAAATCTGACCAAATCTCTAAAATGTTCAGGAATGGTGGTAGGGCTCACCTTTTATAATGGTGAAGGCCCGGTAAAGTTGTTCGGTAAAAAACAGGCGCACCATTTGGTGAGAGAAGGTCATGAGAGAAAGGGACAGTTTATCGTTAGCACGCTGATAAACCTGTTCATCAAAACCATAAGGGCCGCCCACTATAAAAATAAGGTTTACGCCCGATGAAGCCGCTTTCTTATTGATATAACCGGCAAATTGTTTGGAGGTAAGCTCCATCCCGTTTTCATCAAGCAGGATCACGTGGTCTGTAACGCCTATTTTTTTCAGGATCATTTCGGCTTCCTTAACCTTTTGCTGTTCGGGTGTAAGGGCCTTGGTGTTCTTTAATTCCGGGAGTTCAACAATTTCGAGCCGGGTGTAATGCTTTAGTCGCTTTACATACTTTTCAATGCCTTCTTTCAGGTAAGCATCTTCAGTTTTGCCAACGGTTAAAAAAGTGATCTTCATTAAAGCAATCGTAATGTTGTAAAGTTGTAAGGCTGAAATGTTATACTTGTACCTGCTAAATTTTCGGACCGAAAACATTTCATTGCCGAAGCAAAGATAAAAACATAAATGGAACAGGATATTATAAACAACTACCGCCAAAGGGTATTATACGCACAGGAACAGGTAAGTAAATACAAAAAACTGGTAAACACTTACTCCTTTATGCGTTTAGGTGTATTTGGCCTGTTTATAATTGCTGTAGCCATTGCAGCCACGCAAGATAACTTCAACATTATAGCTATAGCTTTTATTATTATGCTGCTGTGTTTTGCCTGGCTGGTATCAAAGCAAAGCACTTTTGATACACAAAAGAAATATTTTGAGAACCTGGTAAAGGTTAATGAAAATGAGATAGCCAGTATTACCGGTCATGCTAATATTTATGATAACGGGGCACGTTTCGCCAGCGAAAAGCATTACTACAGTTCTGATCTGGATATATATGGCCCGGCATCGTTATACCAGTTAATTAATCGCGCGGCAACTATCCCGGGTATTAATAAACTAGGAGAGTGGTTGAATGCGCCATCAGCAAAAGCAACAGTTTTACCTAGACAGGATGCGGTAAAAGAACTGGCTGCTAAAAATGACTGGAAACTGGATGTACAAGCCAGCCTGTATTTTGCCAAAACAGAGGATGCCGACCAGTTAAAGCGATTGTTTGTTTACCTGGGCCTGCCGCTTAATTTACCCGGCGAGAAATGGCTGGGCACGTATGCTAATATAGCGCCGTGGTTATTATCGGCGGCAATTATCGGTGCTTTCTTTAGCGGTTATGCTAAGGATATAGCCGTGTTGATAGGTTTTATAAATATGGGCCTCGTGTTTTCAAAGGCGGAATATATTAAAAAGACCAGCATGATCGCCGATAAAATAGGCAGCACCTTAGCGGGTTACGCGGTGGTTTTTAAAAAGGCGGAGGAGCAGCAGTGGGAGTCGGCACGATGTAAAGAACTTTCGCAGGTGCTTATCGCGGGTAAAACATCGCAAAGGATAAAGGACCTGTCCATACTGATCAATAAGCTTAATTATCACCTTAATATTATAGTTGGCTTTTTGCTGAATGTATTTTTGATATGGGATATCCGCCAGATCATAGCTATTGAGGATTGGAAACGCAATAATCATGAAAGCCTGGAAGCCGCGTTTGATGTGATTGCAGAGTTTGAGGCTTTGATTAGTCTTTCATCGCTGCATATCAATTACTCCGAGTGGGTATTCCCGCAAATAGCGGATGGTGATGGTTATACATTAACGGCTACAAAACTGGCTCACCCGCTCATCTACCCAAAAAACAGAATTGATAATGATTATAAGCTGGAAAATGCATTTCATATCGATATCATTACCGGCTCGAACATGGCAGGTAAAAGTACTTTTTTACGTACCATCGGTATAAATACGGTTTTGGCCTTAGCAGGCGCGCCGGTTTGTGCAAGCAGTATGGAGGTATCGGTAATTACCATCATCAGCTATATGCGTATTAAGGATTCGCTGAATGAAAGTACATCAACCTTTAAAGCAGAACTTGACCGGCTGCAAATGCTGCTGGCTGCTGTTGAAACTGAGCCCAAGATCTTCTTTTTAATTGATGAGATGCTGCGCGGTACCAACTCGGTTGATAAATACCTGGGATCGAAAGCGGTGATAGAGCAACTGATCCGCAAGAACGCCGTCGGTATGGTGGCAACCCATGATCTGCAAATAGCACAACTGGAACAAAAGTACCCGGACTATGTGCGTAATTACTACTTCGACATACAGGTAAAGGACGGCGAAATGCTTTTCGATTATAAGATAAAACACGGTGAATGTAAAACCTTTAATGCCTCGTTGTTACTGAAACAGATAGGTATTGATGTAGATGCGGAATAGGTGGGAATATTATTTGTTATGAATACTTATTTTCGGTTTCATTCCAAAAAGACTTACATAGACAAGTCTTTAAAAACAAATGTCATTTCGAACGATAGAGAGAAATCCTCTGCACCTTACATAACCGCTTTGCAGGTCGAAGAAGTTTTCTCCCTCCGGTCGATGACAGCATTTTTTATAGTATCTGCTACTACTGTTTTATACTTTTTCTTATTTGAATATTATACAAGCATAAAAAAGGCCCTCAGATTTTCTGAGGGCCTTTTACAAATTTTATTCAGCGTTTAGCGGGTGCCGCCTGCACCGCCTATGCCCTGATCACCTTGTTTTTCGTCGTCGGTGTTATTATTCTTTTGTTTTGGATTACTGAAAGTAAGCTTACCAAAGCTATAGCTAAATGTTAAACCAACTGAACGGAACGGAAACGCCGTACTGCTGGTTTGTGTAAAGCCCGGGCTCGATATGCTCTGATCAAAGTATTTGTACTTGTTAAATGGCTGTAATACATTCACACCCAGCGAAGCTTTCTTATCCCAGAATTGTTTTCTCACACCAAAGCCTAACAGGCTGAAAGATGGATTGGTACCCTGTATGGTACGGCGCGGAGAGTTTTCGATAGTGAAAACCTGGGCCACGATGTTATGTTTCAGGTCAAGTTCGGCCATACCGAAAATATTGTATTGTACATAGGTGCCGCTTGCACTTTGATCGGCAGAAAAATCACCTGATGGAACCGGGTTGTAAGTATAGGCATTCGCGCTACCCCTGATGGTTAATATTTTTATCGGGTTTATCGATCCATAGAAGCTTGCACCCCATGAATTGTTTGTACCAATGTTCCTGTAAGTAGTAAGCGTTCCCTGTACCGAATCAACTGCCGGTAACGGTTGGGCTATACCCTCAATCAGGTTATTAATGTGCTTGTAATAAACAGAGAAGTTAATAACCGATGATTTGATGAAGGTATTATAATTTAGTTCTACAGTTTGAGAGATCTCAGGTGAAAGATCAGGGTTACCTACTGTTTGCGCCTGTATATTCTGCATGTTAACAAACGGATTCAGGTAGGTTAAGCTTGGGCGGGTAATACGTTTGCTGTAGCTTAATTTAAACGTTTGTGTGGTACCTAATTGCTTTTGTATGGTAAAGCTTGGTATAAAAATCGGGTAGCTGTTGCTGAACGGCTGCAGGTCTTGCAATGCATTGGTTGGGTCGCCGGTTATATCAGTGCTTTCATACCTGGCACCTATCAATAGAGTATAGCTTTTAGGTAAGTTTACTGTAAATACAGAGTACCCGGCATACACATTTTGATTGTAACCGTATGTGTTTGTGTTAACTTCATCAACAGTGTTCAGATCGGCACCGCCAAAAACATCATAAATACTATTTAGCCTGCGGATAATGGTTTTACCACCTGCTTCAAATTTAAATACTTTGCTTATCGGCAGTGTATAATCAACTGTAAAAGTGTACTCGTTGTTAGTGCCATCATTTATACCCCTTTGGTTTGGCAGTTGCTCTGGTGTGTAAAGGTTGGTGTAGTTGGTGTTAACTATACTATGGCTCCACTGACCTGAGAAGTCGATCTCGTGACCTTCTTTTTTAAACTTGTGGGTATAATCAATACTCCAGTCGAAACCATCAAACAGGTTATGCTGTACGGTGGTGTTGTTGTACGACTGGTTAAGCGATGGGGTGTTAAAATCTGTATAATAGTTTGGCGATGTACCATTTACATCAAAGCCACCACGGTTATACCTGAAAGTAGAACTGATGTTGTTATAGTTATTGAAATCGTAACCAGCTGTTACTGAACTAATAGTTCCGTATCTTTTAATAGTACTGTTACGGGTATAGCCTTGTTTTGCAGTATCAGAAAAAGTTTGTTGGAAGTTTGTGATAGAAGTTTGCGGCCAGGTAAGGTTACCCCCAACATTGACAGCGACACTTAACCTGTTTTTATTATAGTTAAGGTTAAAGTTACCGTTGTTTTGGCGTGTACCGATACCACCGCTAACTGAACCGCTCAGGCCCGACACATTTTTTTGTTTGGTAATGATGTTGATGATACCTGCTGAACCTTCCGCATCATATTTTGCTGATGGTGAGGTGATCACCTCGATACTTTTGATCTGATCGGCAGGGATGGTTTTTAATACATCCGATAAACTGGCCGACATAGCGCCTGATGGTTTGCCGTTGATCAACACCCTAACGTTAGCATCGCCGCGCAGGGAAACGTTACCATTGATATCAACTGCAACCAAGGGAACTTTCTGCAATACATCGCTGGCATTGCCGCCTACGTTGGTAATATCTTTTTCGGCATTGTAAACCAGCTTATCAATATGGTTTTCAATAAGCGGGCCTTTACCTGTGATCTGCACCTCGTTTAAAACCTTGTTATCGGGCGATAATACGATATTGCCTATATTGTTATCAAGTTTTGATGGAGTGGTAACTACCGGGTTAATGGTTTTGGTTTTGTAACCACCAATAAAGGTAATGGTTATCCTGTAGCTGTTTGGTTTGATACTGTAAAGCTTAAAGCTTCCTTTTTCGTCGGTTAATACACCGTTGATAGGCGCTTTACCCTGACTCAGGTAGATAGCAACACTTGCGTATTGAACCGGTTTTTTGGTGACAGAATCGATAACAGTGCCCGATATTTTACCCGTGAGGGTTGAGCCGCCGCCAAACTGGGCCTTGGCACTTATAACAGAGCAAAAAAATAATATGAGTGTAACTATCCGTTTCATGTAAGGTAATTTTGGTTATTGGAGGCGAAATTACCTGAAATGTTACAATCAACGCATCATTTTAGTTAAAAATCTGATCAACATATTGTAATTGTTACACTATGAGGACAATACGTGCCAAAACGAATCTTAAAACTGTTTCGCTGCCGCGGATTTTACCTTTTGCTGCCGCGGGTTTAGCGCAGCGTAACCCGTGGTATAGCATGGGCAAAGCTTTCAGCTTGTTAACTTGTTCAAGCTAATAAGCTTGAACAATGCCGCCCACGAGTTACGCTGCGCTAAACTCGCGGGAGCAATTTTTTTTTGGGGGGAGGGTTAAACCACCATATTCACAATCCGGCCTTTAACTACAATCACCTTTTTAGGTGCTTTGCCATCCAGGTATTTTTGTACATCGGCGTTGGCCAGTACAAATGCTTCTATTTCGGCAGGGGCAAGACTTAATGAAATGCTAAGGTTCATTTTTGTTTTGCCGTTGATAGATATCGGGTAAGCAAACTCATCCTCAACCAAATAGCTTGGGTTAAATTTAGGGTATGCCGCATATGATAATGTGCCTGGTGCATTGCCCAGTAATGTCCATAGTTCTTCGCAAATATGCGGTGCGTATGGCGACAGGATGATCACCATATCCTGTAAAATAGCTTTGTTATTACTCTTCAGATCGGTTAACTCATTAACGGCGATCATGAAGCTGGAAACTGAAGTATTGAATGAGAAACGGTCGATATCTTCCTCAACTTTGCGGATGATCTTGTGCAACGATTTTAATTCAGCTTTTGAAGGTTCTGCACCGGATACACTGAACTCCCATTGATCATTATGGAACAACCTCCAGAACTTACGCAAGAACTTGAACACGCCCTCAATGCCATTGGTATTCCATGGTTTGCTCTGCTCCAGCGGACCTAAGAACATCTCATACATGCGCAGGGTATCGGCACCGTAACGCTCAATGATATCATCAGGGTTTACCACGTTGAATTTAGATTTCGACATCTTTTCAACCTCAACACCGCAAATGTATTTGCCGTTTTCAAGGATAAATTCAGCATCCTTAAAATCATCGCGCCAAGCTTTGAACTTCTCTATATTCAAAACTTCATTCTCCACAATATTCACATCAACGTGTATTGGCGATGTTTTGTATTGTTTGATCAAGCCATGCGATACAAAAGTGTTTGTGCCACGGCCTTCATCATCAATCAGGCGATATACAAAGTTTGATCGGCCCTGTATCATCCCCTGGTTGATCAATTTTTTGAAAGGCTCTTCCTCAAACACAACACCCAGATCCTTCAAAAACTTATTCCAGAAACGGCTGTACAGTAAGTGCCCGGTAGCATGCTCGCTGCCACCAATGTACAGGTCAACATCTTTCCAGTATTTAACCGCGGCTTCTGATGCAAATTCCTTATCGTTATTGGCATCCATATAGCGGTACCAATACCAGCTTGAACCTGCCCAACCCGGCATGGTGCTTAATTCATATTCGCTGATGCCTTTATATTTCCAGTCGGTTGCACGGCCCAAAGGTGGCTCACCGCTTTCTGTTGGCAGGTATTTATCAACCTCGGGCAATACCAATGGCAGGTCGCTTTCATCAATTAAATATGGCAATCCATCCTTAAAATAAACCGGAACAGGTTCACCCCAGTAACGCTGGCGACCGAAAATAGCATCGCGCATCCTGAAGTTAACCTTTGCCTTACCCAGGCCAAGTTCTTCCAGTTTGGCAATTACCGCGGCGGTAGCATCTTTATAAGTAAGGCCATTGATAAAGTCGGAGTTAATATATTTTCCTTCCTTAGTCGGATCGGCTTCAACCTCAATATTTTGTATATCCATGATCGGCACTATTGGCAGATCAAAATGTTTAGCGAATAAATAATCACGCTGATCGCCGGATGGTACGGCCATTACCGCGCCGGTACCATAGCCCGCAAGCACATAATCTGCTATCCAGATCGGCACTTTCTCATTATTCAGCGGATTTAATACATAGCTTCCCGTAAATGCGCCCGATACGGTTTTGGTATCAGCCATACGGTCAAGTTCCGATTTCTTTTTTGTTTGGGTGATATAAGCATCAATGGCACCTTTTTGCTCAGGCGTAGTTAATGCCGAAACCAGTTCATGCTCAGGCGCTATCACCAAAATGGTTACGCCAAATATGGTATCAACACGGGTGGTGAAAACTTCTATGTTGTGAGTTGTGAGTTGTGAGTTGTGAGTTGCATTTTCAATAGGGAATCTCACTAAAGCTCCAACACTTTTGCCTATCCAGTTGCGTTGCATTTCTTTTAGAGGTTCGGGCCAATCGATGGTATCCAAACCTTCTAATAAACGTTGAGCATAGGCAGTTATGCGCATGCTCCATTGCATCATTTTCTTTTGCTCAACTGGGTAGCCGCCGCGCTCGCTAAAGCCGTCTTTTACCTCGTCGTTAGCCAATACAGTACCCAGGGCAGGGCACCAGTTTACGGTACTTTCGCGCAGATAGGTTATGCGGTATTTTAATAGTTCGGCCTGTTGTTCGTCGTGGCTCAGTGCCTTCCATTCATCAGCCGAAAAAGTTAAAACTTCCTCATCGCTCACCGCATTAATACCTGCTGATCCGTTCTGCTCAAAGTGAGTTACCAGTTTATCAATACTTTCAGCTTTATCAGCCGCTTTGTTGTACCATGAGTTGAACAGTTGCATAAAGATCCACTGGGTCCACTTATAATAACCCGGTGAACTGGTGCGCACCTCGCGGCTCCAATCGAACGAAAAACCGATCTGATCAAGCTGACGGCGGTAGGTAGCAATATTAGCCTCGGTAGTTAAAGCCGGGTGCTGACCGGTTTGTATAGCATACTGTTCGGCCGGTAAACCAAAGGAATCATAACCCATGGGGTGCAGCACGTTAAAACCTTTAAGGCGCTTGTAACGTGCAAAAATATCAGAAGCAATATAACCCAGCGGATGCCCCACATGCAGCCCCGCACCCGAAGGGTAGGGGAACATATCCAGTACATAATACTTAGGTTTGGTGCTGTTATCTTCGGCTTTAAATGTTCCATTTTCGGCCCAAAACTGCTGCCACTTTTGCTCTATATCTTTAAATTGATAGTCCATGGTATGATTTACGCGTATGAGGTTGCGAAATTAGTAAAATCCCCTATTAGTTTGGTAGTTAATTGTGATAGTTGTGTACTTCTATTATCAGCGGCATTGCGTGCGCCAGCGTGGCAAACTCGTCGCGTGTGATATTCGTGCGACAAGGTTGTCGCGTCGTTCCTGTTTGCAATGCCATCATAATCAGATACTAATGAGGGTCTTTGTAACAAACCAACCCCGTTTTTATCCAACAATAAAACCAAACCATTATTATGCAGCCACAAAAAGCACACATCCCCAAAATTGCAGTACGGAGCATAGGCGGCGGTTTATTGCTAATGGCTTTGTTTACCACAATGTGGGCAGGTATTGCAGCAAGCGGAGTAACAGGTACAACGCGCTGGCTTATATTTATAGTGTTTGGCATAGCTGTTATTTCATTTATTATTTATGGGATAAAGATGTTCATGCTATCTAAATACTTTACCCCGGCTATTAATGAAAAGGATAAAGCTGAAGCTAAAAAACTGGGTATATGGTATGGAGTAATATTTGGTGCGGAAGGGGTAACTATTCCGTTGGTTTGTGGTTTGCTGATATACCTGCACAAAACTGATTTTATTATACCCGCAATTGCCATGATAGTTGGCCTGCACTTTTACCCTATGGCCAGTATATTTAAGCGAACCATTGATTATTACCTCGCCACCTGGACATGTGTTGTGGCGCTTTCAGCCATTATAGCTATTATATATGATATCGCGCCAAAGGCCACCATCTTAGCATTTTTAGGAGTTGGCGTAGCTGTGGCTACCAGTTGTTATGGGTTTTATATGATTTATGTGGGGAAGGGGATGACGAATGAGAAGTAATGCTTTTTACGCGCATCATTGCGAAGAATGAAGCTATGATGCTTAAATAGAAAATCAGTAAGTGGTGTCGTCCGTCCGTTTTTAGATACAGGTACAAACTATAACAATACGGACGCTCTAAAATAAAATCATATGCGAATGAACTAATTATTTACATTTGATTTTAATCACCAATACCCACTCACCACTCATGCAACAAGACCATACCCGCCGAAAATTTATCACTAACCTGAGTTTAACAACTGCCGCTGTTATAGCTGCGCCGACTTTAACTAAAGCAGATAATTTTTTCAAAACTGATGGTAGCTATACCGTTGGGCAAATTATGGATCTGTTCATTAAAACTGTACCGGGTGCACCTTTCCCCAGCACGGTTGATACCCTGAAGGCCGGTAACCGGGATACTGTGGTTACAGGCATTGTTACCACCATGTTCCCTACGGTGGATGTGATCCGAAAAACTATCGATTTGGGCGCTAACTTCATCATTTGCCACGAGCCTGCCTTTTACAACCATACCGATGATGTAAGCTGGCTGCAGGATGATAATGTATATAACTACAAAGCCGACCTGCTTAAAAAGCATAACATAGCCGTATGGCGTAACCACGATTATATCCACAGCATAAAACCTGATGGTGTGTTTATAGGCCTGGTAGCGCAGTTGGGTTGGAAGGCTTATTTACAGGCACCCAATACCTTTGCTTTCCCTGGTATTACCCTTGGTGCTTTGATCGATCAGCTTAAACAAAAACTGAACACCCCTGCGGTACGTTACATAGGCGATCTATCGCAAAACTGTAAAAGCGTAATTTTTGCCGAAGGCGCAGCCGGTGGCAGAACGCAGATAGAGGCCATATCCAAAAATAAACCCGATGTATTGATCTGTGGTGAGATCTCCGAATGGGAAACTGCCGAATATGTGCGCGATGCCCGTGCCGAAGGCCAATCTATAGCATTGGTAGTAACAGGCCATATCCCGAGTGAAGAAGCCGGTTCAATATTTATGGCCGACTGGCTCAGGCAACGCATCAGCAACCTAAAGATCACGCACATAAATTGCGGTAACTCGTTATCATTCGCTTAAAATATTGTCATACTCTTGGTAGCAAGTAGCTAGTATCAGGTAGTAGTAAAAAGATCAACGCCAATGAACCAGTGAACTAATTAACTATCCCGTCCGTCCGTTTCCTGATACAGGTAAGAATGTAACGAAGCGAACACCCAATCCCGCCCATGCACCAATGAACTAATGAGCCAGTGAACTAATTAACTATCCCGTCCGTCCGTTTTTAGGTATAGGCAGTAAGCAAACAAACCGGACACCCAATCCCGCCAATGCGCCAATGCGCCAATGAACAAATGAACCAAAGACTATTATTTTCAATAAACGAAAAAAAGGCAGATATTTGACCCGTAAACTACTTTAAACTACCATGAGCCCTAATTCTTACAGACCCATACACGATACCAATTCCATATCATACGATTCATTGCTGCAAGGCAACCAAAAGTTTGTAGAGGAGACACTAAAGGAAGACCCGGATTATTTTAACAAACTGGCAGCGGGCCAAACCCCACCGGTATTATGGATAGGCTGCGCCGATAGCCGCGTGCCTGCCAACCAGATCACCAATACCAGCCCGGGCGAAATATTTGTGCACCGTAACATTGCCAACATGGTTATCCACTCGGATATGAACATGCTTTCGGTACTGGATTACGCGGTGAACGTACTTAAAGTTAAACACGTAATTGTAACCGGCCATTATGGTTGCGGTGGCGTAATAGCCGCCATGACCCACCAGCAATTCGGCCTGATTGATAACTGGCTGCGCCATATAAAAGACGTGTACCGCCTGCACGCCACCGAACTCGACCAGATAACAGACGAAAAAGAGCGTACCGATAAACTGGTGGAATTTAACGTAATAGAGAACGTGTACAACCTATGCAAAACCTCTATTGTACAAAACGCCTGGAAAAACAATCAACAACTTGGCGTACACGGCTGGGTTTACAGCATCCAAACCGGTATTATAAAAGATATGAAAGTTAGCACCTATGATAATGCTAACATGGCGGATGTGTTTCGATTCAAATAGGTGATCTATTCTCTACGCGCGTCATTGCGAGGTACGAAGAATCCCCGACTTTGCAAGTCTGTGATAACTATACACTCGCTCTGTACAGTTAGGGATTCTTCGTACCTCGCAATTACGATTGGTGAGAAATATCAAATACACAAATGCAAGAAGGCGGATAATATAATATTATCCGCCTTCTTTATTATTTAAACTCTTCAAAAGCTCCCCCTTCAGGGGGTTGGGGGGTTACACTTCTTTATTCAAAAACGGGTACCTGTAATCCTTCGGTGGATCAAAAGTTTCCTTTATAGTGCGTGGTGATACCCAGCGTTGCAGGTTAAGGGCCGATCCGGCTTTATCATTGGTGCCTGATCCCCTGGCACCGCCAAATGGCTGCTGACCAACTACTGCGCCTGTTGGCTTATCGTTGATATAGAAATTACCTGCGGAGTTGCGTAAAGCATAAGTAGCCTTAGCAATGGCATACCTGTCCTGTGAAATAATTGAACCTGTTAAAGCGTAGATAGAGGTCTTGTCGACAATATCCAGCAACTCATCAAACTTATCGTCCTCATACACATAAATTGTAAGCACCGGGCCAAAAAGTTCCTCGCACATGGTTACGTAATATGGGTCGTTAACTTTAATTACAGTCGGGTCAACAAACCATCCCTGTGTTTTATTATAAGTACCACCCGCAACAAGTTCAACGCTTTCATCAGCCTTGGCGGCATCAATATATTTGGCCAGTTTATCAAACGATGCTTCGGTAATTACCGCGTTAACAAAGTTGCTAAAATCCTCAACCGGGCCAACTGTTATACTTGCCACATCACGCTGTACATTGGCTTTAACCGCAGGCCATAATGATGCCGGAATGTATGCCCTTGAAGCTGCCGAACATTTCTGTCCCTGGTATTCAAACGCGCCGCGAACCAGCGCAGTGCTTACTACATCGGCATCAGCGCTTGGGTGTGCAAGCACAAAATCCTTACCACCGGTTTCGCCCACTATGCGCGGGTAAGTGCGGTATTTGTGGATGTTGTTGCCAATGGTTTGCCATATATTCTGGAATACTTTGGTTGATCCTGTAAAGTGGATGCCCGCAAAATCAGGGTGATTAAATATTACTTCGCCTGCAACCGGGCCATCAACATAAATAAGGTTGATAACGCCGGCAGGCAATCCCGCTTCGCGGAGAACCTCCATAATTACGTTAGCAGCGTAGATCTGCGGGTAAGCAGGTTTCCAAACCACAACGTTACCCATCATGGCGGCAGATGCAGGTAAATTACCGGCTATAGCCGTAAAGTTGAAAGGCGTAAGCGCGAAAACAAAGCCTTCAAGCGGGCGCTGCTCAACCCTGTTCCATACACCTTTTGGCGATATTGGCGGTTGCTGCGCGTAGATCTCCGCCATGTAATGCACGTTAAAGCGCAGAAAATCTATAAACTCGCAAGCCGAATCAATCTCGGCCTGGTAAGCATTTTTTGATTGGCCAAGCATGGTAGCCGCGTTAATTTTAGCACGGTATGGACCTGATAACAGGTCGGCAGCCTTTAAAAATATGGATGCACGTTGCTCCCAGGGCAATTCCTCCCATTGGGCTTTAGCAGCTAAAGCAGCATCAATAGCGGCGTTAACGGTAGCGGCATCGCCCTCATGAAAAGTAGCCAGTAAATGTTTATGATCGTGCGGCGGGCGAATCTCCAGCTTTTTTCCGGTATGCACCAGTTTATCGCCGATGTACATCGGTATGTCAATTACCTTGCTGCGCGCTTCATCTAAAGCGGCTTTGAGCGCACCCCGCTCAACACTGCGCGGCCCGTAATTCAATACAGGCTCGTTCTGCGGTTGCGGAACGCTGAAAAATCCTTTAAGCATAATGAAAGTCAGTTAAAACACCCAAAGATAATAATTTATGCGCAGATGTGCGGAGGGCTGGCTTGCAAATTACTTGAAAGTGATAATTGGGGATTTGGGATATCGGATGTTCGATTTCGGATTTGGTTTTATGTAGTTGAAAACTATAGGTATAGTGATCCGAAGTAGAACACTTCGAATAGCGAAGGTATATTATTTCATAATCTCCCTATATAATTCTTTAACAGAAATGTTATCTTCATCAATAAATTCAGAGGTTACCATATCACTAATTTTCACAGCCCCTCCTCTTCCACTCAAACCCTCAAATTCACCTTTACTTGACCAATCCCACTTCTTTCCTGACTTAAGAATTTTCAGCATATTATCCTCATCAAAATTGCCTTTTGTAAGTACCCGATCTATTACAACAGCTCCAATAAAACAAACCCCCCACAACCCAACACCTCTTAAAATTATATACTGTTTAGGATCTTTCCAAGCATCTGGAACCCAAAGCTTTAAAGAATTAAAATAATTTTTTATTACTCTAAATTGTGCATCAGGGTCCTTTAATGCTGTAAGTTTGGTTGGCCTTGATAGCATGTATTGAATTCCTGATTTTAAACTTCTTAATGGAATCATATTATTCCCCAAATTTTTACCTCCGTCATATACTCTTTCGTAAAAAGCACTTGTTGTGTCGTCACTTAGATTTTTAGCAATATATAAAGCTGGATCTTTTCTTTTTAATTCATCTTCTAAGGAAAGTTTTACCTCAATATTATCAAGATGACTAGTGTTCATCCTTTTTTGATTATTATTAATATCACGAAATAATAATATTTCTCCTTCATGATTTAGTTCGTAAGCAAAACAAAAAGAAACCTCTTTTTCAATAGGTGGATATTCTTTATGGCTTCCGTCTGAAAAATGTAAACGGTGATTGCCATCAATTCTAGAAATACTTATACTCTTTTCACGCTTTATTACATCAAGGTCGAATTCCAAATATCCAAAATTTGAATTTTCTTCTAATGGAGAAAATTTATAACAATTTTTATTTCTAATACATAAAAAGACTTCAGGCCAAAAAGCTAGTTCATTATTTTTAACATAATAATATGCTTCTCTAGAATGCTTTGGACTTAAATCTCTTTGTGTCCCTGTAGGATTATTTTTTTTATCATAAATGTCAGCTCGAGATATATTTGATATATCTGACAACTTTCCAAACCCTCGAAATACTTGAAGTCCAAGTACTGTACCTTTAATTACTGGAAATTTAACCTTCATATTACAATTTTTTGATCTAGTCCAAATATTAATCTTTTTATGTGCTCATCCCACATACCCTTATCTTTTTGCGAAATATAAATGAAATAATATATTACTGAAGCTTTTAGAATTTTTTCATATTCATGCCAAGTATCTTTTATACTAGAAACTTTAGGTAATGTCTTATTATTTAAATCACCGTGGACAATTTTACTTCTAACCTCATAAAGTAATTTCATTTTTTCAAATATAGAAGTTCGTTCTTCTATTGACTGTGAAGCAATAAATGCAATTGTCAATGATAATCGATATGTTAATTCAGTATTTCCAGTTGTTAATGTTTCGAAACATATTGTAGAATCAATTAGCTTATCGAAAAACTCACTTCTTAACGAAGCTGAATTAAACCTTTCTAGAGTAAATATTATTTCAGGATGCTTGGTAACATTAGACTGGATGATTCTATAAGTTTCAACTAAAAATTGTCTTTTTAAATCCTTTTGAAATTTAAAGTTAGTTAAACTTAATTTTTGTATCGCGGATAAAGCTTCAAATTCAACTATTTCTTTAATCCTTAATTTTTTTTCTCCAACAAAAATCCCTCCCCAAGTAGTCAAAAGCGGTGCTTCCCCAGCGTACACATTCATACAAAAACTAACAACACATTTGATTTCTCTTACGACTTTTTCCGTTATAGGCTCGGCCGAAGAAAACTTAATGCATTTAGTTTTATTTATATCTATTGTGTTTTTTAATTCTTCATTTCCGAATCGGAAAAGTGCACTGTGCTCATCATCTGTTAATTTATCAAATGATATATTTTCATTTAAATATAAAGCAGGCCCAGAAAATAAGGTCACTGTTTTATTTAAAAGTGGAATTATAAGATATTCCATTTAAAGAGATTAGGTTTTACGAACTTAATCTTTTTTTATAAAATTAAAAAATAAACTTTTTAATGTATTCGCTGCCACGGGTTATGCTACGCTAAACCCGCGACAGCAAAAGGGTAAACTCGCGGCAGTTAAATACTAAATATCAGACAATCAAATAAATATACGGTAAATAGTGTGCCGAACTGTGCCATGTGTGCCGCCTGTTTCATGTGTTCGGTGGAACAGGCAAACCCGGCCCACATGCAGAGTGGCTGGCTGGCTGCTCTTATGCATGTGGGTGTGCTGTTTCTGCTGGCTGGCTTAAAGGCACGGGTAGGTTTGCTGCTGGGGTCAGTATGTCTTTATCACTTTTTTAAAGCTTTGTTTGTTGCCCTGACTAACCTGCACAACGCAAACCCCCATAGGCACGCTGCTGATATCGATAGTTTGGGAAAACGTGGTACTGCTTTTTGAAGCGGTGTAAGTAGCATATACTTTACCCTGGTTTACATCGGTTACTTTTATAGTTACATCACCGTTAATATCGTTGTTTAATGCTACAGTAGCGTATTTACTGGTTGGGTTAGGGAACAAGGTTACGCTGGCATCAAATTTATTGGCATTGGCTATATTGTTAGTCAATCTGGCTAGCGTTGAGGCCGGGGTTTCGGCTACGCCGGATGGTATTATAAAGGTTGGCGTTTCTGTTACGTTAAGGGTAAGCTTGCCGCCTGTTAGTTTCACTTTGTTTGATGACATATCATTAGCGCCTGCCACCGGGTTATAGATATAGGCCGAATCTGCCGCGCCCAGATCGAGCGAATAGTTTACCGTGCTGCCGGTTTGTGTTGGCATTACCAGCACATAGGCAGGCTGATTGGCTGCCGATAAATATTGATCAACAATTGGACCGCTGTTAAGGGTTTGCTTGTAGGTATAGTTACCCAAAATCTTATTCACCTGGTACAAATAATCCGCAGCCGGGCGGCGACTATGATCGTCATTTATCAATCCTGATGAAGCATATTGCGTTGGTGCAGCGGCGTTATCGTCATAAGCTTCATAAAAGAATACTCTTGCAATGCCGTTACGTGCGTATAATAATGAGGTGCGGAGAATCCAGTCGGCCTCTACCTGCGCGGCAGTTTTGCTGCCTATTGGCGGGGCTTTTTGTATGCTGCCCTGGTTCATATCGTACCCGGTTTCGGTTACCCATACCGGCATATCGGCGGCGTAGGTATGCGCCATTTGTATAAAGCTTTGGGCAGTTTTTGCGGCTATTGAACGCTCGGGCGCTACGCCTGTGGTAGCATAGCCTTCGGGAAAAGAATCATTAGGGTAAAGGTGATAATTGATCACATCCCAGCAGGTGTTCACTGTACCATCGGCGCGATAGCCACGGTGCAGGCGGCACCATTCTATCATCCCGTGTACATAACTTGGGTCGGCTGATGCTATGCCGCCCATTACTACCTGCATGGTGGGGTCGGCATTTTTTACACCTACACCCGGGCCCATTGTATTTTTGTTACCATCGTAAAAAGCGGATAGGTTGGCTGCATACTCGTACGAAGTTTGGTACGCCTGGCGGCCTTTCCACCATTTATCGCGTTCGTTATCGCACTCAATATAATGCACCAAACCGGTGCCTTTCTTTACTGTATTTTTAGGGTCGGCAGTCCATCGGATGCTGGTATCCACACTCAAGGTTGATGAACTTACCGATGAATTACCACCGTATCTAGCCGCATACTGGTAAGCTACTTTAGCCTGAAGGATGTATGAGCTAGGGTCGGTAAAATCGCTGCCATAAGGCACCGGTACATTTTCTGAATCCTGCTCGCCTGATGGGTAGGTGGCCATCATCCAGTCGGGCATGGTTTTAATATCGCCCAGTACGGCAATATTGTTGGCGTTGCAAGCCTGGTACATAGCATCATAGTTCCAGCCGCCGCTATGCACGGGATTAAAAGTGTACATGCCCTGGGTCGACTCCAGTTTATTCCAATCGAGGTAATGCCGTACCTGTGTAAAGGATTCCATGGCACTAAGCATGGTTGGGCTTACTACCAGCGGATTATTCGGGTCCTCAAAATTCCATTCAAAAGCATTTACGCCGAAGTACTGGTTAAGCGGGTAGCTTTTCTGCACCAAAGGCGCTGCAGCCGGTGGCGCTATATAATGACCGTAAAACTCTATCTCGGTAGGGAACTGGTACCAGCAATTCAGCACAATGTACTTTATATTTTTCATGGGGGTGGTGAGCAGCTTGGAGGTATCGCCGGGGCGCGGGCCATCCCATGTCATATATCCCCCGCCCGAATAAGTGCCGATTACCGTACGTGTACCGGTACTATCAATAACCGAAACGGTTAACGGGTATGGGCCTAATGAGCCCTGGTAATTATAGAAACGCATACTGGTAAGGTCAATCTTCTCACCGGGCATTACAGGGTAGTAGGCATCGTAATTGGTTACCAGCTTGCCCCAGCCGGTATTTACCATGTCGGTAAGGTCGCCATCAAATAATCCCCCCAACCCACCGCTGGCATTGGTTAGCTGGAACCAGCGGGTGGTATCAATAGGGATCTTCACAATTTGGTTGGTATCAACAGGGGTAACCGGCTTAACGGTAGCAACAGTATCGGGATAACCGAAAATATCAACCTTTTGAGGGATATTGTTGCTGAACTTATGGATAACAATAGCATCAGCCTCAACAGGCGTAGCCAATGTAAAGCCATCCCAAACCATATAAGCCGGGCCGGTAAAAGTGCCCAGGAAGGTTTTGGTAGTGCCGTTAAGCGCATAAATAGAGTCGGGCGCATCGGTAAAAACGCCCTCGTAATCATAAAAAGAAAACCGGGTTATTTTGCTGCGCTGAGTTAACTTAAGAGTAACATCAACCCAAACAAAATTATTGAGCCAAACCTCCTGCACCAGCGAGTCAACATTATCATTTAGCCAGGGCGAGTAGTCCATGCCGGTGTTAATACTTGAGGTTATTGAATTAAATTTAATACGTTGTTCAGTTTGCGAAAAGCTGTTCAGGCTGTAAATACACAATATTAGCGCTAAGCAAGCCTTAATAATGCTGTTGGGGTAGGTAAGGCTCTTTTTCATGTCAATCAAAGTTAATATGATCAATTGCACGGAATATGATCCGGTGCAATAAACCATTAGTTAATCAGGATTTGCTTTAATACGAAAACTAGTTTTTAATGTTACGTTTATTTCTGTTCATTTTTATTCACTATTTAGGCACAATTTAAGTAACACATCCGCTATAAATTATATGCCTGCAAACCGTTTGCAACCACAATTAATATTGCTTTTATTTACTATACTTGTTAAGCATGAAGCGTTTACTAACCAATTTAACCTTCCAAGTTGTTATAGCTATAATACTGGGCATTATTGTGGGCATCTTTTTTAAAGGATTTGCCCCTACCGCGCAAACCATCAGCAAAATATTCATTAACATGATAACCATGCTGATAGCCCCTATCATATTCTTTACCATTGTACAGGGCATAGCCGGCATGCAGGATATGAAAAAGGTGGGCCGTGTGGGCGGAAAAGCGCTGCTTTATTTTGAAATAGTAACCTCTTTCGCCTTGATCATCGGTATTACGGTGGCTAATATTTTACAGCCGGGCGCAAATTTCATTAACCACCCGACAGTAAACGCGGCTTCAAAAATTGCTGATTATGAAAAGGCTGCCGCCGATATGAAATGGGGCGACTTTTTCGCGCACATAGTACCGGGCAATATATTTGATGCTTTTGCCAAAGGCGATATCCTGCAGATCCTCTTTTTCGCTATACTTTTTGGCTATGGATTGAGCAAAATGGGCGACAGCGGCAAGGTGATTGTTGATGCTATAGATAAGCTATCCAAAGTATTCTTCAACATTATGAAAGTGGTGATGCTGGTTGCCCCGATAGGCGCTTTCAGCGGGATGGCTTACACAGTTGGCACCTATGGCGTAAGCACGCTGAAGCCTATGCTCAACCTGATGGGGGCGGTTTACCTCACCATGTTCCTGTTTATTTTTATCGTGCTGAACATCATTTGCCGCATCTATAAATTCAGCTTATGGCATTACCTTAAATTTATAAAGGAGGAGATACTGATCGTACTGGGCACATCTTCATCAGAATCGGCGCTGCCCAGCATGATGGAGAAGATGGAAAAATTCGGCTGCTCAAAGTCGGTGGTTGGGCTGGTTATCCCAACTGGGTATTCTTTTAACTTAGATGGCACTACTATTTATTTATCAATGGCGGTTATATTCCTGGCGCAGGTATTCCGCATACCCTTATCTATTGAGCAGGAACTGGTGATCATAGGCATACTAATGCTAACCTCAAAAGGTGCAGCGGCGGTTACCGGTGGCGGTTTTATTGTACTTACCTCAACACTTACGGCTATAAAGATAATCCCGGTTGAGGGTGTGGCGATATTGTTGGGGGTGGATAGGTTTATGTCGGAAGCAAGGGCGATAACTAACCTGATAGGTAATGGTATTGCTACTATTGTGATAGCGAAAAGTGAGGGGGAGTTTATCCCCCAGCCCCCTGAAGGGGGAGTTTTGGATTAGCATGATTTAATAAACGCATATGAAAAAGATCGCATTATTCATTTTTATTTTAATGGCTTTCATCAATCCATTAAAGGCGCAGCGGTATTTTTTTCCTTATGGTAAACCGAACGCGCCTATACAAACGGATACGCCGCAATATCATTTTCCGCTGTTTAAATCATACGATAATGTAACGCCTGATACTGTAAGAGTGAAGCATTATTCGGAACAGCTTACTGCGCTTAATGAACCTGTTATTTATGTTGACAGGACGCATTTCCGTGTCTTCAGGTTTATATGGCTCCGTTCTGCCGATCATCCGATTGCTATCCGCTTAACGAAGCAGGATAATGAATATATATTGTACTGGAAAGAAGCTGATGGTACCGGCGAAGGCAAGCCTGGGAAACTGATCACCGATAAGCAAAAGGTTATCAACGGTTCAAACTATGGAACTTTTCGAAAGCTGTTAAAACAGGTAAATACCTGTAAGCTGGATACCGGCCGCTATATACCTGCCGGCACACATGGCTCGCAATGGATAGTGGAAGGCAAGGAAGGCGGAATATATGAAGTTGTAGATATGTGGTCGCCCGCTAAATCAAATGCCCTGTATAAGGCCTGCGACTACCTGATCGGCTTAACCGACCTAACGATTGCTCCTGAAAGAAAATATTAAATACATAATGAAACGAATACAATCACTGATCCTGCTGCTCTTATTTGGTACAGCTACCACATTCGCTCAAACTGATGCCAGGCTCACCAAAAAGCTAAACGACCTTGCTAAAGATTTCCACGGACAGGTAGGCATTTATGTGCAGAACCTTAAAACCGGCAAAACCGCGGAGATAAATGCTGATACACTCTTCCCTACCGCCAGTATGATAAAGGTGAGCATTATGTGCGGCCTGATGGATAAAATACAGAAAGGCGAACTCGATTACCACCAGAACCTGGTATTTAAGGATTCCTTACGCTATGATACGGGTGATATTTTAGGATCGGTAAAGGATAACGATACCATAGCGCTAAGCAAGGTAGCCATGCTGATGATCACCATGAGCGATAACACCGCCAGCCTGTGGCTGCAAAAACTAGCGGGCCCAGAGTATATTAACAACTGGCTGCAGCAAAATGGTTTTGATAATATGCGGGTAAATTCCCGTGTAAAGGGCCGTGAGAAGATCCGCAACATATATGGCTGGGGCGTAACTACACCCCGCGAGATGTGTAAGCTGTTTACGATGATCCGCGAGGGCAAAGCGGTGAGTCCGGCAGCCAGCGAACGCATGTACCGCAACCTGTCGCATATTTATTGGGATGATAATGCCATATCGCAGGTACCGCCTTACATACAAACCGCCAGCAAGCAGGGTTTTGTTGATGCATCCCGGTCTGAAACTGTAGTGGTAAGCGCCCCGCACGGCGATTATGTTTTCAGTATCATTACCAATCATCAAAAGGATACTACTTACAAGCACAATAACGAAGCATTTGTACTCATTCGTAATGTGTCGGCCCTATTATGGCATTATTTTGAGCCTGATGATAAATGGCAGCAACCTGTGGGATATGATAAGTTTATGAATGTGGATAGTGAGTAGGCTTTCATTAGTTCATTAGTTCACTGGTTCATTAGTTCATTGGTGCATTAGCGGGATAGGGGTGTCCGGTTTGTTACACCTTTATCTTATATCTAAAAAGGACGAACGGAATGGCTCATTGGTTCATTAGCTTTGATTTACTCGCTACCTGATACTAGCTACTTGATACTAAATAGTTCAGTGGTAAATGCATTAAATACTTAAACACCTTAAACTTTTATTCCCTTTATCAGTTGTTTAATCATTAAATATTATTACCATGCCCGTTACCAATATCTGCCCTAAAAAATGGCCCGAACTCGCTTTTGAAAACCTGAAAGATACCCTTGCAACCGTACAACTTTGGGCGCAGATAGCAGGCAAGATCAGGCTGGTAAAAACGCCGTGGATTAATCATAGCTGGCATGTTACCCTATATGTTTCGCCACGCGGATTAACTACCGGCAGTATCCCTTATGATGGCGGTAACTTCCAGATAGATTTTGATTTTGTGGCTCACGAACTCATTATCATCGCCAGTGATGGTAAAGCCGAAAAGCTGAGCCTTTACCCACGCACCGTAGCCAGTTTTTATACCGAATTATTTGAGAAGCTAAATGCTATGGGTATCGAAGCAAACATTTACGCCAAACCTAACGAACTTGACCCAGCCATACCTTTTGCCGAAGATGAAGTGCATAAAAGTTATGATGCCACGCAAATGAACCTGTACTGGCAGGCGCTGGTGAATATCAATTCGGTATTTACAAAATTCAGGGCCGAGTTTACGGGCAAGTGCAGCCCGGTTCACTTTTTTTGGGGAGCATTTGACCTGGCGGTAACCCGCTTCTCTGGCCGTGAAGCTCCACTACACCCCGGCGGCGCGCCCAACATGCCCGATCGTGTAATGCAGGAAGCCTACTCGCACGAAGTAAGCAGCGCGGGTTTCTGGGGCGGCAGCGAGCAATTCCCTCATCCTGCATTTTATGCCTACTGTTACCCAACCCCCGCCGATTTCGGCGAGCAGGTTGTAGCACCATCCGAGGCGTTTTACAGTAATGAAATGGGGGAATTTTTCTTATTGTATGAAGTAGTGCAGCGCTCTGAAAATCCGGAGGCAAAGTTGTTGCAATTCTTGCGGTCGACCTATATAGCGGCAGCAAAAACCGGTAATTGGGATAGTAAGTTGCAGTGCGATTTAACAGGGTATGAGAAGTAAATAATTACAGGGATCAGGATATTTTCGGGTACTGTATATCTTTCAGTTTGCAACTGAAACGATGGTTACTTATCGCCTGGCATCCCTGGGCTGCTGGGATTTTTAACCTGCTGTCGCCCCGAAGCTGCCCTGCTGGCGAGAGCAGCTTGCGTTAGTGATAGGAGTGGATACCGGCCAATCGGTGGCCACAGTGCAGGTTTGCGCCCGATGCCTGCGGGCGTATGAACGGATAGCACGGGCTGAAGGCAACGCCCTAATTTAATCTTTACTACCAAATAAAAATGCCCACACAATCAGCAACCTGTACAACACTAAACTATAATTACTATTTTTAGCAATCTTGCATATAAACCCTATACTGTGGATAATAGAATTAAACTGTTAAAACAAAAACAAGCTGAGGCGCTTTTAGGCGGCGGCAAGGCGAGGATTGAGAGTCAGCATAAAAAAGGGAAGTTAACTGCCCGCGAGCGGATCCATTTTTTGATGGATGAAGGCTCGTTCCAGGAAATCGGGATGCTGGTTGCCCACCGCTCAGTTGATTTCGGGATGGAAAAGGAAAAATATCCCGGCGATGGTGTGGTTACCGGCTACGGAACTATCAACGGTCGACTGGTATATGTTTTTTCGCAGGATTTTACGGTTTTCGGTGGGTCGTTATCTGAAACCCATGCCGAAAAGATCTGCAAAATAATGGACCTGGCTATGAAGAATGGTGCGCCGGTAGTTGGCCTGAATGATTCGGGAGGGGCGAGGATACAGGAGGGCGTAGTGTCGTTAGGCGGCTATGCCGATATCTTTTACCGCAATACCATGGCATCAGGCGTGATACCACAGATCTCGGCAATTATGGGCCCCTGCGCGGGTGGCGCGGTGTATTCGCCGGCCATTACCGATTTTATTTTAATGGTGGAAAATACCTCGTACATGTTCGTTACCGGGCCAAATGTGGTGAAAACGGTTACGCATGAGATAGTTACTTCGGAGGAATTGGGCGGAGCGACTACGCATGCTACCAAATCGGGCGTTACGCATTTTGCCTGTGCCAATGAGATCTCGGCCATACAGCATGTGAAACAGTTGTTGAGTTATATGCCGCAAAATTGTGAGGATACCGCGCCTGCCTTGCCTTATGAAACCGGGAATGAAATTAGGCCGGAATTGAATACCATTATGCCCGAAAATAATTCGCAGCCTTATGATATTCGGGATGTGATAAATCATGTGATTGATACAGATTCATTTTTGGAAGTCCATAAAGATTTTGCCGAAAATATTGTGGTTGGATTTGCACGTTTAGCAGGCCGGAGTATTGGTATTGTGGCTAATCAGCCCGCGTTTTTGGCGGGTGTACTGGATATTCATTCATCAACCAAGGGCGCACGCTTTGTGCGTTTTTGCGATAGTTTTAATATTCCGCTACTGGTATTTGAGGATGTACCAGGATTTTTACCGGGCACCGACCAGGAATGGAACGCTATTATCACCAATGGCGCAAAACTGCTTTATGCCTTTTGCGAGGCGACCGTACCACGCATTACCGTTATCACCCGCAAGGCTTACGGTGGCGCTTATGATGTGATGAACAGCAAACACATCGGTGCCGATATGAACTTTGCCTGGCCTACTGCCGAAATAGCTGTAATGGGGGCTAAGGGCGCTGCCGAGATCATTTTTAAACGCGAAATAACCGCCGCTGAAGATAAAGAAGCCAAATGGCGTGAGATGGAGCAATTGTACTCTGATACTTTCGCCAACCCTTACCGTGCTGCCGAGCGCGGTTTTGTTGATGGGGTGATACTGCCGGAGGAAACCCGGTTAAAGCTGATTCATGCTTTTAAAATGCTGGAGAATAAAGTGGTGAATAATCCGAGAAAGAAGCATGGGAATATACCGTTGTAATTAGCTGTTATCTCCAAAGCGTCATTGCGAAGAATGAAGCAATCTCCGGCTTTGCAGAACGGATATGCCTTTCGTAGATTTGTCGCATGAAGCCGCTCATAGCCGCGGAAGCTTAGTCGTTATTCGTAATTGTTTGTTTTTTTTATAGGCACTCATGATTGCTAGCGCAATTTTGTCTACACCACAAAAGGACCAAAAAGGCTAGTCAGTAGAAATGCTTCTTTGCCGCACAAAGCCATTACCCTGCAAATCAGTCAAAACCTGGGCTGCTATATTTTTACCCTGCTGCCGCTACGCACCTTGCCTTCCCTGCTGTAAAAATCTGCTATGCCCTGCCTTTGCGCTCAAGGCCACCATTGTTTTGCCTGATTTCACCCGAAGCTGTTCTACTGACGGGAAATCTAAAAGAAAAAATATTGTCAAAACTGAACACTTTAAATGAATCGTTATTAAAAGCGGGTAAATGCCCGACAAAAAGCGCGGGCCTGGGTGTTTTGCCTGTGGGCGGAAGAATCTTTTTGTCTTGATTTTTTGTTTCTTTTGTATCAAGACAAAAGGACTAGGCCTTAGCGGCTATGAGCGATACCAAGCGATATTCAAACACGCAATTATTTTTGTATCACCATGCTAATAAACAATCATAAAATCAATTACTTATAACCTTACCCTCCTCCAACATAACTTATAGCAGTTTCTTTACATAAATTATATGTTAAATATTAAACTATACCCTGTAATTTTGGTTAGATTAGCATAAACATATACACAACTATGAAACTGAAAACCTTTGCCATTGCAGCGCTGATACTTGCAAGTGGTATCGCGCATGCGCAAGATCTTTTAAAAGGGTCGGTGCATGAAAACGGAACTGATACGAAATTAACAAACGTATTTTTACACGATATTAATAATAACCAACTGGCCCTGGCAGATAAGAACGGTAATTTCCAGATAAAATCCGCACCCGGGCATACCATTATTATTAATTCGCCTGGTTACGTATCAGATACATTATATGTGGTTGATATGATGCCCAAGAAGGTGAAAATGACCGTGTTGACCATAGCACTTCGCGAGGTTAATATCAACTCAACCAAATCAGCCTTTAACCCAAGAGAAGAATATCCGGAAATATATGAGAAGAGCAAAGTATATGTGCTTTCGCCGAGCAGTTGGTTTAGTAAAGACTCTAAAGATGCCCGCCGCTTAAAGCGGTATTTTGCATCGGAAGAAGAGGATAGAAAAGTTGATGCTGCATTTAATATGGCTTACGTGGGCAGCCTGGTGCCATTAAAAGGGCAGGAGTTGGAAAACTTTATGACCCTGTACCGCCCAAGCTATGATTTTGTAAAGAGTAATGATAGGGTATCTATGGCCGTTTATGTGAACGACAGCTATAAAAAATACCTTGCCCTGCCGCCCGATCAGCGTAAATTACAACAGCTAACCACGCAATAAGAATAGCGCACTATTAAGTGCGCTCTTTTTTATTGTAATATGCTGATCAATTATTATATTTAGGAGATTGAGTGAGTGGATATGCTTGAACCTATGCTTACAGATAATACCCCTGTTGATGTAGCTATTTATAGCGATGAAAAAGTTAACACCCGGCGGTTCAATACCTTAATGATAAGTGGTATTGCATTGCCTATAGTGCTTTACCCTTTTCTGTCTACGTTATTCTTATCGGCTACACAAGATTTGCTGTACAAGCTTATTGTTTCCAGGTTCCTTATTTGGGCTATACTGGGGGTGCTATACCTGTACACCCGTTATGGGCAAATGCAGCCCTTTTTATTGTGGAAAGAAGAAAAATATGATGCTTTATTTTATATAAAAGCCATTATTGGTGTTTACCTGTTATGTTTCGCATCAGCAATTATAGCGCACGTACCAGCATGGCTGGGCTTGCATGAAAACAATAGCGTGTTGTATAAAATGGGGGCAATAATGAAGCAATATCCTGTTTTACTGGTATTTAGTGCAGCAACTGCCGGTATTACCGAGGAACTTGTTTTTAGAGGATACATATTGAGCCGGTTATCATTATTCTTTAACAACAGGCACTGGCCGGCAATAATATCTTCGGCTTTATTTTCCTTTATGCATTTGGGGTATAAAAGTGTTAGCGAATTGCTGTTTAGTTTTTTAATAGGCATTGTGATGGCCTATCATTACCAAAAATACAGAAGTATAAAGGTGGTTATTATAGTACATTTTTTAGTGGACCTGATAGCGTTATCCATGTTTAAGGGCCCCAGGTAATTATTGTTCTTTTGGCAATAATGCCTCAATAATTTCAACAATGCCTTCATTTTTTACTATCCACATACCCAGTCTTTCTTCGGTAATTCCATTCACTAGCTTATAACTATATTTAGGTACATCATTTTCAAAGGTACTTTCCATGTATTTAAAGCTGATGTTTTTAATCTCGGCCAGATCATGAGCAATCTCAACAATATGGGTTGAGATCATGAAGAAGCCTTTCTTCAATTTTGAAAATGCTGAAATGATGGATAACGATGCATCGTAAGCATCCTTAACGTTGGTGCCCCTGAACAGTTCGTCAAATATCACCACCACATTTTGTGATTGATGCATTTGGGTAGCCACATGCTTTACCCGCGATACTTCGGTGTAAAAATGACTGTTGCCCTGGTTAATATTATCGGATAGGTTGATGGTAGTTATTAGTCCGTCAAAAACGCTGGTTTCCATGTAGCTGGCGGGCACGGGGAAACCTAATTGCGATAAGAAAACTGAAATAGCTACTGACTTTAAGAAAGAAGATTTCCCGGCCATATTAGCCCCGGTAACAAAGCAGATGTTTTTATCAGTATTGAAGCTTATATCGTTATTAACAGGGTTTTTAATAAACGGATGAAACAGCCCTTTGAAATTTAATACCTGCCCAGCGGATTTACTGATCACCGGCAGACAAAAACTCAGTTGCTTTGCCCTGTTACCTACAGTTATAAAAACATCCAACTGGTAAACTATATCCAACAGAATTTTTATACGTTCATAACCTACGTACCTGAATAAATGATCGACCTTGGCTGTATCAATGGCGCTAAGTTTTTCTTTCGCTGATAGCGATTGAACTAATGAAAAATCCGGATCTTGAAGTGTAGCGCTTATTGTTGAATGGAAGCCTTGCAGCAGGACGGGTAAGGTAGTGTAATCGTTAGCGGTAATGAAAGCAGACAAATCACTTAATAAACCAAATGTGTAATTGATCCCCTGACTAATGGTATAAAAGTCATTGTCATTATTGAAGATGAAATGCATGGCCCTGCGCTCAATAGCCTTTATTTTTGATACTGAGGTTGGCTTTTGGGCCAGCTTTAAATAATATTGAATATAGTCGCAGGCCAGCCTGTCGGGTTTAAAAGTTGTAGCTGTATCCTGAAAGTACTTTATGGCATTAATTCTTTGCTCAATTTGTTTAACATCAGTTAAAGGGGCATTAAATATGTCTCTTAACTTTTCCTTGCCACCCAGAGTAATTACATGGTCAAAAAGTTCCAGTACGGATTGTCCTCCATGATTATTGGGGAATATAGATAGGTCTTCACGCGTTTGTCTGTCCAGTTCAAATACGTGTTGAGCCATATGCAGGTTGGGTTTATATGCTTAACTGGATTATTTGTAGATTATTATATATGTAGAATTATTTGAATAGATATTTTGTCCGTTTTGTTATAACTCAACCTAATGTCGAAAAACGGACGGACGGAATGGTTCATTGTTTTCTCTCCGTGCATCATTGCGAGGTACGAAGCAATCCCCGGTTATGCAGGGCAAATATGCATAATTGTAGACTTGCCGCTCGCAGCCGCTCATTGCCGCGGAGGCTACTACTTTTGTCTTGACACAAAAGGTAGCAAAAAGTCAAGTCAGTAGAAAGGCTTCTTTGCCACACTAGGCCATTGCGCTGCAAATCAAGCAAAACCTGGGCTGGAAAAGTTTGCGGCCATATGCACCCACTGGCCCATGCGCTGCAAAAATTCCTATGCCCTGCCATTACGCTCAAGGCCACCATCGTTTTGCCTGATTTCGCCCGAAGCTGTTCTACTGACAAAAAAATAAATCTTAGCATAGGCAATTTCTTACATCAGCCTTCTGACTAAAGGATTCCCTACATATTCCGCCTGTATTGCCCGCCAACTTCATACAAAGCGTGGGATATTTGCCCTAACGAGCAAAACTTACAAGCTTCCATCAGGCTTTCAAAAATATTCTCACCGGCAATGGCTTTGGCTTGCAGTTCCTTTAGTAATTGCGGTACAATAGCTTCATTACGCTGCTGAAACGCCTGCAATGTACTGATCTGGTATTGTTTTTCCTCTTCAGTAGCGCGAATCACCTCGCCGGGGGTAATGGTTGGCGAACCTTTTTTATTGAGGAAGGTGTTTACGCCTACAATAGGGTATTCGCCGCTATGTTTAAGGGTTTCATAATAAAGCGATTCTTCCTGTATTTTGCTGCGCTGGTACATGGTTTCCATAGCGCCCAATACGCCGCCACGATCATTTATGGCTTTAAATTCGGTCATTACGGCGTCTTCAACCAGGTCGGTAAGTTCTTCAATTATGAAAGAACCTTGCAGCGGGTTCTCATTTTTTGCAAGGCCCAGTTCACGGTTTATGATCAACTGTATAGCCATGGCCCTGCGAACAGATTCTTCAGTAGGGGTAGTGATAGCCTCGTCGTATGCGTTTGTGTGCAATGAGTTGCAGTTATCATAAATAGCATACAAAGCCTGTAAGGTGGTACGAATATCATTAAAATCTATTTCCTGTGCATGCAATGATCTGCCGCTGGTTTGGATATGATACTTTAATTTCTGTGAGCGATCATTTCCCTTGTATTTATTCTTAACTGCCTTGGCCCAGATTCTGCGGGCAACCCTGCCAATTACCGAATATTCCGGATCGATCCCATTGGAAAAAAAGAACGATAGGTTAGGCGCAAAATCATCAATATGCATGCCCCGGCTCAGGTAATATTCTACATAAGTAAATCCGTTAGATAAGGTAAACGCCAGCTGTGTAATAGGATTGGCACCGGCCTCGGCAATATGATAGCCGGAGATAGATACCGAGTAAAAGTTCCTGACCTTCTCCTTTATAAAATACTGCTGAATATCACCCATCATCCGCAATGCAAACTCTGTGCTGAAAATGCAGGTATTCTGCGCCTGATCTTCCTTTAAAATATCAGCCTGTACCGTTCCGCGCACAGTAGCTATGGCATAAGTTTTAATTTTTGTGTAGATCTCAGGTGGCAGCACCTGGTCGCCTGTCAGGCCGAGGAGCATCAGGCCGAGGCCGTTGTTGCCGGCGGGGAGAGCCTCACCCCAGCCCTCTCCAAAGGAGAGGGAGCCATTAACTGATTGTTCAAAAGTTTTCTCCTTTGGAGAGAATTTAGGTGAGGCGTTTGAAATGTTTCTATCCGGTTGGTTTTCTAATTTTTGTTTAATTTCTTTTAATACTATTGAAGTGTTATTGATTACCTCATCGTTTGTAAATCTTACCACATCAAAGCCTTCATCGTTCAAGATCAGCGTTCTTAAATCGTCTTGCTCTTTTATTGATTCATGATATCCACCATCAACTTCAATAACTAAACCTTTACTTAAGCAAACGAAATCAGCAATATATCCATCTATGGCATGTTGTCGCCTTATTTTATATCCGATTTGGTTGTTTCTTAATGATTGCCATAAAATATGTTCAGCTTCAGTAAGGCTTTGTCTGTTTGCTCTCGAATTCGTCTTCAACATCTCCCATAAAGCACTATTAGCAGTTGCATATCCAAATTTTTTTACCTCATTTTTGTTAGAGGATTCTATAGGATAGTTTTCAAAGTCCCTCTCCTTTGGAGAGGGATTTAGGGTGAGGCGATACTGCGGCCTTTTCAACCCCTTCTCATCATACACCTCTCTAAACTTCTTCTCCACCAAATATTCCAGATGATGTTCCCGGATATATTTCTCACATTGCTGATCTATTGCCACATTCATAAAAAAGCCAAGCAGCATAGGGGCAGGGCCGTTAATGGTCATGCTTACGGAGGTTGATGCGTGACAAAGGTCAAAGCCTGAATACAATTTTTTGGCATCATCTAAAGTAGCTATGCTCACACCCGCGTTGCCGATCTTGCCATAAATATCAGGGCGGATATGCGGATCCTCGCCATACAAGGTAACCGAATCAAACGCGGTACTCAATCTGTGTGCAGGCTGACCGAGTGATACATAATGAAAGCGCTTATTGGTGCGTTCCGGTCCGCCTTCACCAGCAAACATGCGGGTAGGGTCTTCGGTATCCCGTTTTAGCGGAAATACCCCTGCTGTGTAGGGAAAATCACCCGGTACATTCTCGGTAAGCAGCCAGCGTAAAATATCGCCCCAGGCTTCAAACTTAGGTAAAGCTATTTTAGGTATCTGCAATTGAGATAATGAGGTGTAAAACAAAGGCTGTTTTATTTCTTTATCACGTACTTTATATATGAAATTTTCGGCCTTATACCTTCGTAAGGTATCCGGCCAATCATTCAGTAACCGTTTGCATTCAGGATGCAGGTGGCTTTCTAAATGAGTATAAACCTCCCGTAGAGACACAATATTTTGCGTCTCATGCTTTGAAGACTTCCCATTATGAGACGCAAAATATTGCGTCTCTACCGTATTGTTCCCCTCTTGGGAGGGGTTAGGGCTGTGTTTCTCCAGCAGTTCTATCGTCCCTTTTAAATTATATAGCTGCATCGCCACCTTACACTGCTCATTCACCCATTCAGCATAAGCTTTACTGCTTTCGGCAATCTCTGCTAAATATCTGATCCTATCTGGAGGAATGATATAACTTTTCTCATTTGTGGGAGAGGCAAAATATTGCGTCTTTACATAGGGCGAATCCATCAAATCAAGCCCTGTCTTCAACTTAATCACCCCAACCAGAGCCACAAACAATTCATTCATTCCCGGATCATTAAATTGCGATGCCATGGTGCCGAATATGGGCAGTTCATCATCCTTAGCTGTAAATAGCTGGTGGTTACGCTTATATTGTTTGCGTACATCGCGTATAGCATCCAAAGCCCCACGCTTGTCGAACTTATTTATGGCCACTACATCTGCAAAATCTAACATATCTATCTTTTCCAATTGGGTAGCCGCGCCAAATTCGGGAGTCATTACGTAGAGTGATACATCGCAATAATCAGTTATCATGGTATCGCTCTGGCCTATGCCGCTGGTTTCAACTATAATGAGATCGTAACCTGCTGCTTTGCAGATGTCAACCGATTCCTGCACATGCTTGCTCAAGGCCAGATTGGCCTGCCGGGTAGCCAATGAACGCATGTAAACCCTGGGCGAATTAATGGCGTTCATCCTGATCCTGTCGCCCAATAAAGCACCACCTGTTTTTCTTTTGCTGGGGTCGACTGATATAATGGCGATGGTTTTATCCGTCTGCATCAAAAAGCGCCGTACCAACTCGTCTACCAATGATGATTTGCCTGAGCCGCCGGTACCTGTAATGCCGAGAACGGGTGATGTGTGGCGTGTGGTTTGTAACGGGTTATCTCTGAGTTCATTAATTTCACTTGTTATATCAATGCCGCTTTCAGCCAGGGTTATCAATGAGGCTATAGTATCTGTTTGGTTATGGGCTACCATGATCTCGTTGCCTACACGAGCCCGGTCACTAGTCACATGAACCACATCACGCACCGGGTGATCGCATTGCTGCAGCATATCGTTTATCATGCCCTGCAGGCCCATAGTGCGCCCGTCATCAGGCGAATAGATGCGTGCAATACCGTAACCCTGTAGTTCGATAATTTCTTTAGGTAGTATTACCCCGCCACCGCCGCCGAATATTTTAATATGCCCGGCTCCACGTTCATGCAACAGATCGTACATATATTTAAAGTATTCCACATGCCCACCCTGGTAACTGGTAAGCGCTATGCCTTGCACATCTTCCTGTATGGCGCATGTAACCACTTCTTCAACACTACGGTTATGGCCCAGGTGAATTACCTCCGCACCGCTCGACTGCAAAATGCGGCGCATAATGTTTATAGTAGCATCATGCCCATCAAACAACGAGGCTGCGGTAACAAAACGAATTTTATTCTTACTTCGGTAAGCGGCAACACTTTCCATACGGTACAATATAATTGGGTAAAGCAAAGATAACGTTTTGATGTGCAAATGTGCGGATGTGCAAGTGTGCAGATGATTTCTAAATTATAGAGAAAAAAGTCGATTGATATTTTTTTACAGAGATCCATTTGCCTTAATAATGGCAAATATTAACTTATTTGATGAATTTAATTAACCTTTGAGATAATATAAGAAATAATTCAAGAATATACTTCCTCATTTAAACCGTTTAATATCTTTGCCAAAAAATACTTAAACCATTCATCATGAATAAAATTTTACTTGTAGCCCTGGCGGCAATTGCACTATTTATGGGTTGTCAAAAAAAGAGCACCCCGTCTCCCTCAGCATCTATAGTAGGTAAATGGTATATCACTACTGATACTACCAGACAGTACACCAATAATGTATTAACTGACCAGGATCCTGAGAGTTTTGATCATACTGATTATGTTCAGTTCAACTCAGATGGCAGCGGCGTTCAATTATCAGGCGATGAGTCAGGAAATTTCACTTATTCAGTTAAGGGTAATAGCGTAACACTTAACTATCCAAAGCAAGTAGTTGACAATACTACTATTGATGCATTTTCAAAAACTGCAACGTATAAGGCAACATCAAGTGCCTTATACATTTTTATTACGGATACTGAAACTGATGGTGGTGCAACTTACCGTTATACGGAATCAACTTACTTTACAAATAAATAGGTAAAATAAGAAGCATGAATCAAGAGGCAAGAGCCGGGACTAATTATCCTGTTCTTGCCTTTTTATTTTAGTGGGGGAATAAACCATGCCGGGAGGTATCAGATTGTTAAAGAGAATAGGCCTCGTAAAAAATCCCTATCTTTGCGGCAATGCAATCAATAGAATCAGCAATACAGATCTCACCGTGGGAAAAAGGCTACAATAATTATGGTCCTTACCTCAAACAAAAATATCCCGGTCAGCGGGTGTTTAAGGTAATTGTTGATGGTGGCTTTACCTGCCCAAACCGCGATGGCTCAAAAGGCTACGGCGGCTGTACTTACTGTAACGTTGATTCATTTACACCATCACCGACACGTAGTAACCCAACTATTAAAGAACAGGTGATAGCAGGTGTGGAGCGGGCAAAAAAAGGCAATAAAGCCGATAAATTCATCATCTATTTTCAGCCCAATACAAATACTTATGCCCCTACGCATTATTTAAAGGCGATGTATGATGAGGCTTTAAGTTATTATACCGAGGATATTGTAGGCCTATCGGTAGGTACGCGCCCCGATTGTATCGACCCTGAAAAAATTGCCCTTTTAGAAAGCTATACCGACCGTTTTGATGTAGATATTGAAATGGGTATGGAATCAATCTATAACGACACACTGGCCCAGATAAATCGTGGCTGTGATCATGATGATCTGATAAAGGCGTTAAAAATGCTGGAAAATAGTAAGCTTGACGTTTGTGTACATACCATTTTCGGTTTCCCATGGGAGAGCCATGACCAGATGCTGGCTTACGCGCACGAGATCAACCGCCACCCGCAGATAAAATTTACCAAACTGCACCATTTACATATTGTTGAAGGTAGTGTAATGGGGGTAAAATATAAACGCCAGCCATTTAAACTCTTCAGTTTAGAAGAGTATGCCGATTTTCTGTGCGATTTTCTGCCATTGCTACGCCCTGATGTAATCATTCAGCGGCTATTTGGCCTGAGCGACCTTGATTTACTGATAGCCCCTAACTGGCATCTGAAAAAATCGGAGATCCAATATTATATTGATCAGAAGATATTGGAAAGAGGTGTGGTGCAGGGGAGTAAGTACATTGCAGGTAGTTTGTAGAGAACAGTTTTTCTTCTCGCGTCATGGCGAGAAACGAAGCAATCCCCGACTGTGCAGGCGAATATGCAAGGCGTGAATGTCGCTCGCAGCCGCTCATTGCCGCGGAGGCTACTACTTTTGTCTTGACACAAAAGGTAGCAAAAAGTCAAGACAAAAAGATCCTTCCGCCCACAGGCAAAACACCCAGGCCCGCGCTTTTTGTCGGGCCTTTACCCGCTTTTGATTACGGTTCAATTAAAATCGTTTGGATAAATAATGTTTCCCTTTTTTCTTCCCGTCATTAGAAAAGCTTCGGGTGAAATCAGGCAAAACGATGGTGGCCTTGAGCGCGAAGGCAGGGCATAAGGAAATTTTTGCAGTGTATGGGCCAGTGCGCGCAATATGGCCGCAAATGTTTCCAGCCCAGGTTTTGCCTGATTTGCGAGGCAATGGCCTTGTGCGGCAAAGAAGCATGTCTAATGACTAGTCTTTTTGGTCCTTTTGTGGCGTAGACAAAATTGCGATAGCAATCATGAGTACCTATAAAAACAAACAACTACGAATAACGACTAAGCCTCAGCGGCTATGAGCGGCTGCACAAGATAAGTCTACAATAGATATATCAGCCTTGCAATCGCGGGAAATCATTAACCCCAAATCAACCTTCTCACCAAAATCCCGCTTAATGCCGACATCCCGCCTACCAAACCGCCAATAATTGCAGTTAAAGCCAGTAAATATCCCCAGCCGGGTAAGGTAAACATATGGGCTACACGTGTAGCCAGTATATGATCGTTAGGCACGGTTTTAAAAAGTGCCAGCGCAACCCACACAAATGCCACCCCAAAAAATCCCGACCAAAAGCTTCTGCCCGGCGTTTTGCCTATCCATAGCGCTGCCAAAAAAGCAACAATAGCTGCAACCCACCAAGGCATAAAAAAGCCCGCCGCATATGATAGTATAAGTATGATGAGGAATAACATATCTCTTTTTTTATTACTGAATTAGTGATTGAGTGAATTAGTGAGTTTTCATCTTTCAATATTTTTAATCTTAATTGTCATCTCGAACGATAGTGAGAGATCTTCTGCGGCATACTTATCGCACGAAAAAGATTCCTCCTTCCAGTCGAAATGATAAGGTGTCTGTATTTACGATTTGCCACTCACTACTCACTTCTCACCACTCACTATTTCCCTTCCAAGATGACTGTTTTCTTAATTCTTCCTTTGCCATCTCCCGGATTTTGCATAAACAAGAGTTCGCTTAGCTGGCCATTTTTCCAAACAGGCAGCATGTCGTCATAATAATAGCTCCCGGGGTTGCCCGATTCACCTGTTGGCAATATGCCGTAGCCTTTTACCTGCGGGCCTAATTGCACCACCATTCGCCACGATGGGCCGTCATCACCTCTCAGTGCATTGATAACCCCACCCGTGCCACCTGCAACAAAATTACCCGTGCCGAAACCCGGTAAACTGGCCGTATGGCTGATATAAGTTTGCTTAATATAGCCCCATTCCCATTTCTCGCCTTGTGGACCGTGTTGAGTGGTTAGTTCATCGATAGCATCGTAAAAGGCACGGTTAACCACATCGGTACAGGTTTCGGTAGCGTTTGTTTTTGCATTATCAAACCATTTTGAATTAGGTTCGGTAAGCAGTAACTTTTCGGTACGGTCGTTATAAGGAGGCTGAAAATACTGACCTTTTATATAGAATTTATCGGCCCAGATTAAATTATAAAAATGCTGCCACCAGGCATCAAATATGGTAGCGCCGATAGAGTTAGCATCATACTTTTTATCCCATTTTTTCATCAGATCCACCGCTTTCAGTTGGGCGGCATCCATTTTTGTTGGGTCAAGGTATTTGATCATGGTTGGCAAAACATCCTGGGCCAAAATGCTGTAATTATCCATCTGCATCAGGCGCATACTGTCGACAGTGGCGCCGTGCATGGCAGTAAGCCTATCATTAATGCGTCTGCCGCGATAATAGGAGCCAAACTGCCAGTTGATATAGTATGGATAAGTAGCATCGGTTGACGATTGATTAGCTGAACTCACAAAACCGCGTTGCGGGTTCTTCACCGTAGGGTTCTGACTGGCCGGGATCCAGCCTTGCCAGTCATTAGCCGGGTCGCTGCCATCTAAAATAAATTTACCCTGGTCTTTATATTTCAGCGGGAACTTTCCGTTAGGTGTTATGGCAATATCATTATCGGCACTGGCGAAAATAAAGTTTTGCGCAGGAGCGGTGAAATAAGTAAGCGCGGCTCGGTAGTCGGTATAGCTTTGTGCACGGTTCAGCAGATAAAAAGTTTTGATATCGCTTGATGTATCGTGCGCTATCCACCGTAAAGCATCACCCACAGGCACATTCCTGTTATAGCCAACACCGGTATCCTTTTTGGCAATAGTTTCATAAACTACCGGCCCATGATGGGTATAGATCACCGTATCGTACTCCGTTTGCTCACCGCGTATTTTTATGGCTTCAACCCGTCGGCTTACTTTGTTCCAGCGGTTATTATACCAGTATTCGTTTTTTGATTCATCCCTGAACTTTATCTGGTACCAATCCAATACATCGGCACCCACATTGGTTACGCCCCAGCTAACCTTTTGGTTATACCCGATGACAATACATGGCGAGCCCGGCAACGATACCCCATTAACATTAACCGATGGTGAGGTTAATTGTATTTGATACCATATAGAAGGGAAACTTAACGTAAGGTGCGGGTCATTAGCTAAGATAGGGTAGCCACTGGCTGTTTTGCTGCCGTTTATAGCCCAGTTATTACTGCCTATGCCGTCAATTTTTTGTCGTGGTTGAATGCCTGTGGTCATCTGCGCCTCAAAGCCTTTGGAGGGCTGAGGTATAGGCAATGGTTTAAAATCCCATTTTGTACCTGCCGGGATGATAGGCTCATTATTAAAATGCTGATCGGGGAAAAGATCATTTACCGTGGCAGCCCCAAAATGTTTCAGGTTATTGGTCATGGCAAACTGGTCAGAGCCACCGGCCAATGTTTCCGACATCAGCTTTAGCAAAAACGCGCAGTTGATAGGTTTCCATTCCTCGGGTTTGTAATCCAATAATTTAAACTCGATAGGATAATCCCGAATAGTAAGCTGATGCACGTAAGCATTTATGCCTTCAGTGTAAGCGGTTAAAACCTGGTTCATCACCGGGTCTTTCATCATTTGGCTGATGGTGTTTTCAGCACCATAAACCATGCCCATGCGGCGTTCATAACGGTCGTGCGCCAATGCGCCCGGGCCTATCACTTCCGCTAATCGGCCCGATGCGCTGCGGGTTTGGATATCCATTTGCCACAGGCGGTCGTGAGCAGTTATATAGCCCTGGGCGTAATACAGATCGTGGTCATTTTTAGCGAAGATGTGCGGTATCATGTGCTCATCATAACTGATGGTCACTTTATCAAGCAGGCCGGGTAGTTTTAAAGTTTGATTAACGGTGATGTGCTTACTCTCGGCATTTTGCCAGAAACCCGTAGCCGGATTTAAGAACTTACCCAGTGGGGGGATATCGCCGAATTTTGTTTGTAATGCCCAAATAAAAACCAATGTTGCTACAACAGATAAAAAGGCTTTTAAAAATCTCATTACTGACCGGGTTTTTGTATAAACAAGTATAAGGAAAGTATTTGATAGGGGAAAGAGGGTAGGGTAAGAATCAGACAAAAGTCGTTTACTTGTCGCGTGAAGCCGCTCATAGCCGCGGAGGCCTATTTCTTTTGTCTCCGCCACAAAAGAAACAAAAAGGCTAGTCATTAGACATGCTTCTTTGCTGCACAGGTCCATTACCCCGCAAATCAGGCAAAACCCGGGCTGGAAACATTTGCCCAGCTTACGCATCGCTCACAGCCTTCGCTTCTGCAAAAATTTCCTATGCCCTGCCTTTGCGCTCACGACCACCATCGTTTTGCTTGATTTCGCCCGAAGCTTTTCTAATGACGGGGAAGAGAGTTAAAGAAAAAATTATTATCAAAACAGAACACTTTAAATGAACCGTGATTAAAAGCGGGTAAATGCCCGACAAAAAGCGCGGGCCTGGGTGTTTTGCCTGTGGGGGGAAGGATCTTTTTGTCTTGATTTTTTGTTTCTTTTGGATCAAGCCAAAAGAAATAGGCCTTAGCGGCTATGAGCGATACCAAACGACTCAGCCGGAAACAGCCATTCTGCGCATTAGCGAATTGCTTTCATCTTATAATAGCGCACGAGAAAAATCAATAATTTACAATCTCCTAACATTACAAAAAGGATAACATAACAATTTGATAATCTGCAATATTCGCAAAGTACACGGCATATCTATTTCTTTGATTAATCAATCAAAAGTATCACCATTACTCCCTTAAAAAAAACTAGAAAATTATGCTCCATGTATTAAATGCAGTTACGTTACCCCTCATTGGTGACGTTAATTTGAGTACTTCGCTGCTTATTGTTTTCGGAATCTGTTTACTGGCAGTAGTAGGCTTTGAGTTTGTTAACGGTTTTCATGATACCGCTAACGCCGTAGCAACGGTTATCTACACCAAAGCATTAAAACCTGTTTATGCTATCCCGTGGTCGGGCACATTTAACTTCCTGGGGGTGTTCCTGGGTGGTGTGGCTGTGGCTATGGGTATACTTAAACTGTTGCCGCTTGATGAGTTGATGAAGCTGCCTGTAAGCGTAGGTGCCTGTATGGTGCTGGCAGTGCTGCTGGCTTCTATCGCCTGGAATTTGGGTACTTGGTACCTGGGTATTCCATGTTCAAGTTCACACACGCTGATCGGCGCTATGATTGGTGCCAGTATCGCGTTTACCTGGTATTATGGTGGCGCAGGTGTAAACTGGGATAAGGCAAAAGAGATCGGCTTATCACTGATATTATCACCGCTTATTGGTTTTGGCGCCGCAGCTGGCCTTATGTACCTGCTCATCCACGTTATAAAATGGAAGGCGCTGTTCCATATCCCGCAAGGTGAAAACGATAAACCGCCATTGGTGATCCGTTTATTGCTGATCACTACCTGTACGCTGGTAAGCTTTTTCCACGGCAGTAACGACGGACAAAAAGGTGTAGGCCTTTTAATGCTGATCCTGATCGCGTTTGTACCTGCAAAATTCGCGGTTAACCACGCTATACCAAACGATAAGATCTTATTATCATTAAATAACACCGAGCAGGTATTAACAAGAACAACTGCAACCGGTGCATCACAAGCGCTGATATTAAGCACCGATTCAGCTATTGAAAAAGCTAAAACACAGCTGGCTGATAAAGTTGATACCGTTAAAACTTACAAATTCCGTAAGGAAATTAAAGCTGTAAGTAAAGGTGTTACAGCAATATTAAGTGCAAAGGATATAAAACTGGTTGATAAAGACAGGGCAACCATCACCGAAGCCTCAAAACAAATCACCGGTCTGACCGATTTTGCACCGATATGGGTTATCGCTACTATATCTATTTCATTAGGTATCGGCACCATGGTAGGCTGGAAACGTATTGTGGTAACCATAGGTGAAAAAATAGGTAACGAACACCTAAATTATGCCCAGGGTGCATCGTCTGAATTAGTGGCCGCTGCAACTATAGGCTTAAGTTCAAGCTTCGGTTTGCCGGTGAGTACTACACACGTATTATCAAGCGGTATTGCCGGTTCAATGATGGCATCGGGCGGTAAAGGAAATTTGAATAGCAAAACATTAAAAAATATAGCTTTAGCGTGGGTTTTAACTTTGCCGGTTGCTATAATTTTAGCACTTTTATTATTCATGTTCTTCCACTTATTTATTTAACAGTTAATCAGCAAAAATTCACATTAAATCTATTTAAACGATGAAACAAATATTGGTTGCAAGTGATTTTTCGAATGCCGCGGGCAACGCCATGGAGTATGCCCTGGGTTTAGCTAAAGTATTGGAGATGGAAGTAACAGTAATACATGCCATTGGCCCCACCGAAGGGGTTAATAACAATACGTATGCTGCTATTTTTATTGACGATTACTACAATAACAAAAGACAAGCCCTTAAAGAATGGGCCGCGAAATATACAGATAACGACAAATACAAGGATGTTGAAGTAAACACAGTATGTGGTGTAGGCTTCCTGAAAAGTGTTATAGCTAAATATATTGATGAGCACCATGTTGAAATATTGGTGATGGGTATAACTGGGGCTACCGGCATTACCGGTATTGTAGGCAGTAACGTAAGTGCAGTAGTTTCCGTAGTGAAGATCCCTACATTGATCATCCCGCTGGAAAGTAAATTTGCTAACGAGCCTGTAATAACTCTTGCTACTGATTACGAAACCAGGCTATCGGCACATGATGTAAATGCACTGAATGAAATGGTGGCCGCTTTAGGTTCTGAAAAAATGCAGGTATTGTACGTTGCCGAAAAAGCCGATATCAAACGCATTGAGGCCGAAGAAAGCAGGCTAAGATCATTAATAAAAAATACCGAACTGGAGTTTAATTACCTGAATAACAGCAGGCCATTGAATGGTATTATGGAGTTTGTGGAGAAGAACGATACAGATATTCTTTGCCTGGTAAAACACCACCACAACATAGTTTACCGCCTGTTTAACCGTAGTACAGTAAACCAGGTGATGAACAAATCGGTAAAAGCGATATTGGTATTGCATGAGTAGTTATCACAAAACACTATACACTTAACCTGTCATATTAAAGGAGTTGCAATTGCAGCTCCTTTTTGTTTTTTGAATGAAGTAACTAGTTTTCACACATATGGATTGTAACAATACTTAATAATTCATTTCCAATGCCAAAAAAACTATACCTTAGTGTTAAATGTACAATACGATAGATGAATAGTATAAAAGCCTGTATTTTTGACCTTGATGGTGTTATTGTTGACACCGCTGTGTACCATTACAAAGCCTGGAAACGCCTTGCCAATTCCCTGGGTTTTGACTTTACCGAAGAACAAAACGAGAAACTAAAAGGGGTGAGCCGCGTACGCTCGCTCGAACTGATATTACAATGGGGCGGCATTACCAAAACCGTTGCCGAACAGGAAGTTTTAGCTACCGAAAAGAATACCTGGTATGTAGAGATGATCAGTCATATGAAACCTGATGAGATACTGCCGGGAGCAAAAGAATTTGTGCAGGCTTGTCGCGATGCGGGGATAAAAACTGCCTTAGGTTCGGCGAGTAAAAACTCTATGATGATACTAGAGAAAATAGGCATGGTTAAACTGTTCGATGCTATTATCGATGGTAACAAAGTATCAAAAGCTAAACCTGACCCGGAAGTATTTTTAAAAGGTGCCGAAGCTGTAGGGGTTGCACCTACCGATTGCGTGGTATTTGAAGATGCCATTGCAGGAGTAGAGGCAGCCATAGCCGGGGGCATGAAAGCCGTAGGCATAGGCTCGCCGGAGGTATTAACTGAAGCTGATTTGGTGATAAGTGGGTTGGATAAGATGAGTATTGAACAATTAAACACACTTTAAAAACGCGCTGTCATTTCGAACGATAGAGAGAAACTATATCTTGAGCGAAGCGAAAAATCTTCTTCATTATACAAAGCCGATATGCAAATCGCAGAAGTTTTCTCTTCGTACCTCGTTCGAAATGACAATCTATAGAGGGGTCCATGAAAGACTACATAAAAATTGATGAGTGGAAGATAATTGAAGAAGGGTTTAATCCATCTCATAACAAGATATCTGAAAGCATTTTTAGTCTGGGTAATGGCCGGATGGGTCAGCGGGCTAATTTTGAGGAATCTTATTCCGGCGAAACCTTGCAGGGTAATTATGTAGCCGGGGTTTATTATAATGATAAAACCCGCGTTGGCTGGTGGAAGAACGGCTATCCCGAATATTTTTCAAAAGTATTGAATGCTGCCAACTGGGTAGGTATTGATGTTTTGATAGATGGCGAGCAACTGGACCTGGCTAAATGTGCGGTAAGCAATTTTCGCCGTGAACTGAATATGAAGGAAGGCTACCTGAAAAGGAACTTCACAGCAAAAAACAATTCAGGAAAAGAGGTTGAGGTAGAAGCTATCCGCTTTTGCAGCATGGCCGATGATGAAACCGGAGTTATAAAATATACCATTACCCCATTAAATTTTGATGGCGATATAACTGTAACTCCTTTTATTGATGGCGATGTAGTTAATCAGGATGCTAATTACGATGAAAAGTTTTGGGATGAAGTAGCGAAAGGTTGCGATAATAACGACTGCTATATACAAATGCGCACCAAAAAAACTGGTTTTGATGTAGCAACCGGCATGCAGTTCAGCGTTTTGCAGAATGGGCAAGTTGTTGAAACAGCAAGCAAGATCATACAGAAAGAAAAATATATCGGTGCGAAAATAGCTTTGCAGGCTCAAAAAGGCCAGCCAATAACTGTGCTGAAATATGCTGCAAACCTGTCCTCGCAAAATCATAAGGTGGAGGATTTGATAAGTAATCTCAAAACCACCTTAGATCGCGTTAGCAAAAAAGGATTTAATACCATGCTGGCAGAACAAGCCGCAGCATGGGACGAGAAATGGAAGCACAACGATATTATTATCGAGGGCGATCCATCGGCACAACAGGCCATCCGTTTTAATATATTCCAGCTTAATCAAACCTATACAGGCGAGGACGACCGCCTGAATATTGGCCCCAAAGGCTTTACCGGCGAGAAATACGGAGGTGTAACTTATTGGGATACCGAGGCCTATTGTGTGCCGTTCTATCTTTCAACAGCAGAGCAAAAGGTTACCAAAAATCTATTGCTTTACCGCTACAAACAATTGGAGCAGGCTTACCAAAATGCAGGCATGATAGGCTTTGGTAACGGGGCTGCGCTTTATCCAATGGTGAGCATAAACGGCATCGAGTGCCATAACGAGTGGGAGATCACTTTTGAGGAACTACACCGCAATGGGGCAATTGCTTACGCTATATTTAACTACGTTCGATATACCGGTGATGCCACATATTTAGTTGATTACGGACTGGAAGTGCTCATCGGGATTGCCCGTTTCTGGGGATACCGGGTTAGCTGGTCGGCGGAGAAGGAAAAGTATGTTATGCTGGGCATAACCGGGCCAAACGAGTACGAAAACAACATCAATAATAACTGGTATACCAATACTTTAGCCACTTGGTGCATGCAATATGCCATGGAGGTAATGCAAAAAGTAAAGGCTATGGATGCTGATAAATATGCCAGACTCATTGCTAAATTAAACTTTAACGAGGAGCAGGAAACCAGCAAGTTTACGCACATCATCGATAATATGTACTATCCGTACGATGAGCGCAACCAGGTGTTTTTGCAGCAGGACGGCTACCTTGATAAGGAACAGATACTGGTAAAAGATCTGTCCGCATCAGATCGTCCGCTGAACCAGAAATGGAGCTGGGACAGGATCCTGCGTTCATGCTTTATTAAACAAGCCGATGTTTTACAGGGTATCTACTTTTTTGAGGATAGGTATGATATAGATACCATCCGCAGAAATTTCGATTTTTACGAGCCGCGTACCGTACATGAATCATCATTATCGCCATGCCTCCACGCAATTTTGGCTGCCAAATTAGGCGACGAAGCCCGTGCCTATGAGTTTTACCTGCGTACCGCACGTTTAGATCTTGATGATTACAACAACGATACTGAAGATGGTTGCCATATTACCTCCATGGCTGGCACCTGGATGGCAGTTGTTGAAGGTTTCGGAGGCATGCGTATGCGTGAGGACAAGTTGTCTTTCAAACCATTTTTGCCGGGCAAATGGTCATCATTCTCATTTCATGTCGGTTTCAGGGGCAGTTTACTGAATGTTAAAGTGAGCAAAGAACAAATAACTATCAAAAACCTTTCTGATATTGAAACTACAGTTTTGGTGCACGATAAAGCGTATTTAGTGAAAGCGGATAGTGAAGTAGTAATATAGAAAAATGAAAAAAGTGCTAGCAGGGATGTGCGATTCCCCTCTTGAGAGGGGTGCAGGGGTGTGTTTCTGCGCCGCATGTAAAACACACCCCTGCCACCACACCGCCCAATACGCCCCCCCTCAAGAGGGGAACTAATAACCCATCATACCCAATGAATCCACAATCACACAAACTCATCATATACCAACTATTGCCGCGTTTATTCGGTAATACCAATACTACCAACAAATTCTACGGATCGATAGAAGAGAACGGCTGCGGTAAGTTGAACGATATTAACGATACCGCCCTAACCGAAATTAAAAAACTCGGCGCTACCCACATTTTTTATTGCGGGGTAATAGAACACGCTACCATGACCGACTATACCAAATTCGGTATAAAGCTGGATGATCCGGATGTGGTAAAGGGCAGGGCAGGATCACCTTATGCAGTAAAGGATTATTATGATATAGACCCCGATCTGGCGGTTGATGTTAAGAACCGTATTGGCGAATTTGAGGAACTGGTTAAGCGCACGCATGCTAATGGGTTAAAGGTGATCATCGATTTTATACCTAACCACGTGGCCCGTACCTATGAGTCGGATGCCAAGCCGGAGGGAGTGCGGGATATTGGTCAGGATGATGATAATACGCAAAACTTCAGTCCGAAGAATGATTTTTATTATGTAAGCGGGCAATCATTTGTGGTGCCGCAGGGGTATAACCCGGGTGGGGATGGGTTCAGCAGTCCGTTAAAGGATGGCAAGTTTGATGAACATCCCGCCAAGGTAACAGGCAATGCCTTTACAGCCACGCCATCAATTTATGATTGGTTTGAAACCGTAAAACTCAATTACGGGCTCGATTGCCTTAATAATTATACTCCGCATTATGACCCTATACCTCCGCTATGGTATAAGCTATATGATATCCTTGATTACTGGAGCAAAAAAGGCGTTGATGGTTTCCGCTGTGATATGATAGAATATGTGCAGGTAGAATTTTGGGGATGGCTGATCCCGAAATTAAAAGAGGCACACCCTGATCTGATCTTTATTGGCGAGGCCTATCATTTTAGCTTATACAACAAGTATATTTTTGATGGTAAGTTTGATTACCTGTATGATAAAACGGGATTGTATGATGCTGTAAAAAAACTTACCCGCAGCGAGTGGGGGTCATCAACCTGGAGTATAAATAATGTTTGGAACAACGAAACCAAAGGCATTGATGAGCATATGCTCCGCTTTATGGAAAACCATGATGAGGAACGCATCGCGCATCATGTTTTCGCGGGCAACCCGTGGCTGGCTGTGCCGGGCATGATAGTTACGGTTACGCTGAACACCGGCCCAGTAATGATCTACTCGGGACAGGAAGTTGGCGAACCAGGCAATGGCTCCATGGGTTTCGGTGGCGACTCGCGTACCAGTATATTTGATTATTGCGGCATACCCGAACATCAAAAATGGCTCAATAACGGTAAGTTTGACGGCGGACAATTATCCATCGAACAAAAAAACCTGCGCGACTTTTATCACACCCTGCTAAATATTGCCATTGATAACGAGGCCATACATTCCGGCGAATTTTATGAGTTGATGGTGGCTAATGAGCATCAGCCCGGCTTCAATCAGGGCCTGTATATGTATGTCCGTTATACCGATAAACAACGCATTTTGGTAATCACCAATTTTAACCGGAATGAGAACAATATACAAGTTGTATTACCCGGCGACCTGCTAACCAAATTCAATTTAAGCGGAAGTGTGGAGTTTACCGACCTGTTAAAGAATGTAAAGTACCATGCACCCGACATTGCACAGGGCCTGAATATTTTTTTACATGCCACAAGTGGATTGTTACTGGAATTTTAAGTTTGTCATTAGTCACTGGTCATTAGTCATTAAATCATTTCAAGATGAGCAATAGAATAGAAGATCTGGATGTGTATGTACTTTCAGAATCATTTGCCAATGAAATATGGACAATAGTTTTACAGTGGGACTATTTTGCAAAAGATACAATCGGAAAACAGATTGTAAGGTCGGCAGATTCGATTGGGGCGAATATTGCAGAAGGATTTGGGAGATATCATTATAAAGAGAACAAAAATTTTTGTTACTTCAGCCGCGGATCGATTATTGAAACTAAAGGATGGTTGAAAAAAGCAAAGGATAGGAATCTGTTACCTGATGATAAGTATCAATTTTTATTTCAGCAATTAGAACTTATTCATATAAAACTTAATGGATACATTAAGTATATTGGCAAAAGCAACCAATAATATAATTACCAATTATAACCAACATGGTCAAATGACTAATGACCAGTGACTAATGACAATTTTTAAATTATGAGTACAAGAAAGATCGTTCCGAAACCGAAGCTGGATTTTTGGCAGATATGGAACATGAGCTTTGGATTTTTGGGGATCCAGTTTGGCTTTGCATTGCAAACCGGTTATGCCAGTCGCATATTGGAAACCTTTGGTGCCGATGTGGGCAACATATCCCTGTTCTGGCTTGCCGCCCCGCTTACCGGGATGATCATTCAACCCATCATTGGCCATTATAGCGATCGTACCTGGAATAAGCTTGGCCGTCGTCGCCCTTATTTCTTAACCGGGGCGTTGTTATCGGGCTTGGCCTTATGCTTTTTGCCAAACTCATCAGGGTTGGCATTTCTTATCCCGCCAATATTTGTAGGTGCAGGTATGTTAATGCTGATGGATGCGTCATTCAACGTAGCCATGGAACCATTCAGGGCATTGGTTGCCGATAATTTGCCGGATAGCCAGCATAATGTGGGCTTTTCATTACAGACTTGCCTTATTGGCGTAGGTGCCATCATCGGTTCAGCATTGCCATCTGTGTTGGTGGAATGGTTTCATGTGCCATCTGTAGCTGCAAAAGGTATCGTACCCGACAATTTATTATTTTCTTTCTACATCGGCGGGATCGTTCTCATAGGTTGTATTTTGTGGACGGTGATCAAAACCAAAGAGTATCCGCCCGAAGTTTACGCGACTTTTCACGAAGAAGATCTGGAGATATCAACCAAGAAAAGCGGCTTATCTGAGTTCTTTTATGATCTGGCACATATGCCAAAAACAATGAAGCAATTAGGCGTGGTACAGTTTTTCTCCTGGTTTGCCCTGTTCTCCATGTGGGTGTTCACCTCAGCCGCCATTGCCGATCATGTTTACCATATCCCAGCAGGCGATACCTCGTCAAAAGCATTTAACGATTCGGGCAACTGGGTAGGTAATATGTTTGGTGTTTATAATGCGGTATCGGCTATTTACGCGTTATCGTTACCATGGATAGTTAAGCACATCAATCGTAAACGTACTCATGCTTTCTCATTGGTAATGGGTGGTATCGGCCTGATATCTATCTTCTTTATTCAAAACCATTATCTGTTATTGCTGCCAATGGTAGGCATAGGCCTGGCCTGGGGTAGCATATTGGCTATGCCTTATGCCATCTTATCAAGTTCCATTCCGGCTAAAAAGATCGGTATTTATATGGGCCTGTTTAACTTCTTTATTACGTTCCCGCAAATTGTCAATAGTTTAACTGGTAGTTTAATTGTTGAGCATTTATTCAACAGTCAGGCTATATATGGGCTGGTTATGGCAGGTGTATTTATGTTCCTTGCAGCTATAGCGGTATTGTTTGTTGATGACAACGAAAAGGATAGCGAGAGCATACAAATTATTGAAACTGGGTTGGAACCGTAAGCTAAATAAGCCTCACCCCAGCCCTCTCCAAAGGAGAGGGAGTTATATATTTTTTTAATAGTCCTCTCCTTTGGAGAGGATTAGGTGAGGATTAAACTAAATCGAAAAACTGGCATAATTATGGGGTTATATTGAACCTTATTATTTATATTGCGTATAGGATATTGACGAGTACGCACATTATTAACGACTAACTAATTTTAATGGAAGATAAGATACTAAATACGGAGCTGTTAATCAATAAATTACTTGAGGAGGAAGAAGAGTTTCACCACGTAAATAACCCCGCGGCTGATATTAAGCCGGTTATAAAAAAGTATCTTGGTGTTCCCAATCATGCGGAACAATTGGGAAATAAAATCTACTTTACTGATGGCGATGCCAAAGTTGAGGTAGTTGTGGTTACCGATGAAATTATCCGGGTAAGATTAGCCCCCCACGGCGTGTTTTTAGAAGAATTTTCCTACGCAGTGCCTAAACTGGTACATAAGGATGCCTCATTCATTTTGCTGGAGAACGAATCAGAATTTATTGTTTCGTCACGTGTGGTAAATTGCCACATCCGCAAAAAGGACTTTTTTATATCATTTTCTGATAAAAAAAACCATGTTACCAGTGCTGATGCTGTGCCGATGCACTGGGAAGAGAACGTGAAATTTGGCGGATATTATGTGTTCTGCACGAAAGTGTGTGAGCCCGAGGAAAGCTTTTTCGGGCTTGGTGATAAGCCAACAGAACTTAACTTACGTGGCAAACGCTTAAAAAACTGGAACACGGATGCTTATTCATTCGCCTGGAACCAGGATCCGCTTTACCGCAGCATCCCTTTTTATATTAGCCTGAATGAAGATATAGCCCACGGTATTTTCTTTGATAATACTTTTAAGGCCCAGTTTGATTTTGGTGCAGAAGATAAAACCAAAACCAGTTTTTGGGCCGATGGCGGCGAATTGCAATACTACTATATCCACGGTCCGCATATGATGGACGTGGTAAAAAGTTACCATATTTTAACCGGAACCCACCCAATGCCGCCACTTTGGGCATTAGGTTACCACCAATGCCGCTGGAGTTATTATCCGGAAGCGAAGGTTAGGAAAATAACTAAAGGTTTCCGTGAAAATAAGATCCCATGCGATGGTATTTACCTCGATATAGATTATATGGATGGTTACCGCTGCTTTACCTGGAATCGCAAATATTTCCCTGATCCTAAGAAAATGATCAGCGAATTAGCTGCGGATGGTTTTAAAACGGTAGTAATTATTGACCCGGGCATCCGTGTGGATGATAATTATTCGGTATTTAAAGAGGGTAAGAAAAACAGGTATTTCTGTCGCCGGAGCGATGACTATTTTATGGAGGGCCACGTATGGCCGGGGCGTTGCCAGTTCCCCGATTTTACTAACCCGGAGGTACGTACCTGGTGGGGCGGTTTGTTTGATGAACTGGTAGAAATGGGAGTTGCCGGTGTTTGGAACGATATGAATGAGCCTGCCGTTTTTGGCGCAGGCACTTTCCCTGATGATGTGCGCCATCAATACGATGGTTTCCGCGGATCGCACCGTAAGGCACACAATGTTTATGGTATGCAAATGGTACGCGCTACTTACGAAGGTTTGCGCACCATCATGAAAAATAAACGCCCTTTTACCATTACAAGGGCGGGTTATTCGGGTGTGCAACGATTTTCATCTGTGTGGACGGGTGATAACGTGGCTTCGTGGGAGCATTTGCAATTGGGCAATATCCAGTGCCAGCGTTTATCGGTATCGGGTATCCCTTTCTGTGGTACTGATATTGGTGGTTTTAGCGGCGAGCCTGATGGCGAGTTATTTACCCGCTGGATCCAGATGGGGACATTCTCACCATTTATGCGCGCACACTCAGCAGGTGATACCAAGGAGCGTGAACCATGGAGCTTTGGCGAGCCATATACTGCCATTAACCGCAAGTTTATTGAACTGCGTTACAGGCTGATCCCTTATTTATATTCGACCTTCTGGGAGCATCACCGTTATGGTTTCCCTATACTGAGGCCCGTGGTTATGCAGGAGCAGGATGTATTGATGAACCATTTCCGCCAGGATGAGTTTACTTATGGCGATAAAATACTGATTTGCCCGGTTATGCAGCCAGGCCAAACGAGCCGTAAAGTATACCTGCCAAAAGGCAAGTGGTATAACTTCTGGACAAATGAAATGGTTGACGGCGGACAGGAAGTAACGGTTCCTACGCCATTGGAAACTATCCCGATATTTGTAAAAGCAGGTTCGGTTATACCTGAATACCCTGTAATGCAATATGTTGGCGAAAAGGAAATTGAAGAAGTAAAACTGAATATCTATTATAGTGATTACGAGGCAAACTCCTTCCTGTTTGAAGATTACGGCGAAACTTTTGCTTACGAGCAGGATATTTACCTGGAGAAAAAGTTTGTGGTAAACGGCGACAGTAAAAAATTAACCATACAACAAAGTATGGAAGGTTTATACACGCCAAGGTACGAAGGTTATCACTTCACCCTGTTAGGCCTGCCATTTAAACCGGGCAAAATAGTTGCTGATGGTAAAGAGATTACCGATTTTACTACAAGCAAGGAGAAGATCACCGAGTTTAAGTTCAGTAAGAATTTTAAAAATATAGAGATTTTTAAGTAGGATAAGTCATTTATGGGATTGTTTCTATCCGCGCGTCATTGCGGGGAACGAAGCAATCCCTAACTATACAGGGCGGCTCTGCTATCGGGGATTGCCACGCTACGCTCGCAATGACGCTTTATGAGAAAAAGCCAACCGAGTGCGTTAGGGATGGCAACGGATACCGGCCATGTCGAGGGCCTCAGCGCGGGCTGAGTTTAATGCCTCGTGCAGTATGAGTGAACAGCCCGGCCGAAGGAAACGCCCAAAATACCTGATAATATTTTTCTTTAGCTTACCTGAAAATTAAGCTTACATTTAATACCAATATAAAACCAATTATATATTAATGCTGTAATTTAATGGCGGTAAATACTGGTAGTAAATTACGGTACTTAAAACTGGCATCAGAAAAATAGCAAACAGCAAAATATTAAAGTATATTTAGCAACAGCAGCGGTATGGGCCGGTGAAAGAGGGATAGGCTGTCTTAAAAAACGCATAAGCATGTTCTGTTTTTTTGTGATGACTCAATTAGATTGAGATTTTAAACACTTAACAGCACATATATTGTTATAGAGTATATAAAGGAAGCCGCGATTAATATGGCGGTTGCCGAAATAATAGATACAATGGCTAAAAAGAAAGTTGACCCCGAAACACCCGAACCAGCAAAAAAACCGACAGTAAAAAAAGCTGTTACTAAAAAAACTGCTCCTGCTGCTGATACCGAAGCAAAACCTGCCACGGCTCTAAAAAAGGCTTCGGCGAAAAAAGCTAAGCCTGCTGAGCCCGAAGCAAAACCGGCTAAGGCTGCAAAAAAAGCTTCACCTGCAAAAATAGTTGCCCCCGTTGCTGAAAAAGTTACGCTGAATAGTGTTGAGCCGTACAGTCGCTTTACTGATTTTGATATCAGTTTATTTAAATCGGGGAAACATTACAAATTGTATGAAAAGTTTGGCGCTCATGTGGTTGAACATAAGGGTGTTGTTGGTACATACTTTTCTGTTTGGGCTCCTAACGCGCAATATGTAGCTGTTGTAGGTAATTTTAATGGATGGAACCGTGGTTCGCACGCATTGAACTCCCGTTGGGATTCATCCGGTATCTGGGAAGGCTTTATCCCTAATATCGGCGTTGGCGAAACGTATAAATATTTTATAAAAGCAACAAGCGGTGAGGATCTTGAAAAGAGCGACCCGTTCGCCTTACGCTGGGAACTACCACCACATACCGCCTCAATTGTAGTTGATACTTATTACGAGTGGCGCGATAAAGAGTGGATGCATAAACGCTACGAGCATAACGCGCTCGATAAGCCGTATTCGGTTTACGAAATGCATGTTGGCTCGTGGGCACGTAATGTAGAGAGCCCGGATGAGTTTTTAACATATCGCCAGTTGGCTGCCAAACTGGTGCCATACATAAAGGAAATGGGCTTTACCCACGTAGAGTTTATGCCGATAATGGAGCACCCATATTACCCAAGCTGGGGTTACCAGATCAGCGGGTTCTATGCGGCTTCATCGCGTTACGGCTCGCCGCAGGACCTGATGTATTTGATAGAAGAACTGCACCAGGCTGATATTGGCGTAATACTGGATTGGGTGCCTTCGCATTTCCCGGGTGATAAACACGCGTTATACAATTTTGATGGTACGCATTTGTATGAGCATGCTGATGAAAGAAAAGGCTTTCACCCCGATTGGAAATCGTACATATTTAACTATGGCCGTAACGAAGTTCGCGCGTTTCTGATCAGTAACGCGCTGTTCTGGCTCGACCGTTACCATGTAGATGGTTTGCGTGTAGATGCGGTGGCATCAATGCTTTATCTCGATTACTCGCGCAAAGCAGGGGAGTGGGAACCGAATATTTACGGTGGAAACGAAAACCTGGAAGCAGTATCATTCCTAAAAGAATTTAATGAAGCGGTTTATAGCCATTTCCCCGATGTACAAACTATTGCTGAGGAATCAACCTCATTTACAGGCGTTAGTCGGCCAGTATATTTGGGCGGTTTAGGTTTTGGGATGAAATGGATGATGGGCTGGATGCACGATACCATCAAGTATTTTTCAGAAGATCCGATCAATCGTAAATATCACCATAACCAGATCACATTCAGTCTGATATATGCCTTTACCGAAAACTTTATGCTGCCTTTTTCGCATGATGAGGTGGTATATGGCAAAGGATCAATGCTGCGCAAGATGCCGGGCGATGAGTGGCAGCAATTTGCCAACCTGCGCCTGTGTTACAGCTATATGTTTACCCATCCGGGCGCAAAATTGTTGTTTATGGGCGGCGAATTTGGCCAGGGTTCGGAATGGAACTTTGAGAAATCGCTGGAATGGTATGTGCTGGAATACCCTAACCACAATGGCATAAAAGAAACTGTTAAAGCATTAAATAAACTATACAGATCAGAACCGGCATTGTATGAAAAAGCATTTGACGGTTCGGGTTTTGAATGGATAGATGGCGGTAATGCCAATGATTCGATACTGATATACGTTCGCAAAGGTTATGAAAGTGCGAATGACCTTGTGGTTGTGCTGAACATGACCCCGGTTGTACGTTATGATTTCCGCGTCGGGGTGCCTGATAGCGGCCAATGGAAAGAAGTTTTTAACTCCGATGCTGAAAGCTTATGGGGTACCGGAATTATTAACTATGATGCTTTAAGTTCAGAAAAAGTGAACTGGCATGGCAGGGAAGATTCTATTAATGTAACTGTACCACCGTTGGGTGCTTCGGTGTTTAGGAGAGTGAAGTAATAACTATAATACAACATGTTAATACAAGCGATAGCGCGGTATTGACATGTTGTATTATTATCCAAGGTACACCACTGGTTTCAGTCTATGACTGAAACCCCGGATCATGACAGTTTATAACTGTCAAAAAAATTAAATAACATGAGCAAGAAATTCTTCTATTTATACCTCATCGGCGGCATTATCGCACTGATATTATTGGCGAAGGATATCATAACCACTTACCCAACAATGATAAGCGCGAAGGATATTGCTTTTGATATTATACCTGCAGTCTTGTTATTTTACCTTGCCTTTAAAACCTACCAGGAAAAAAACGATCAGGAATTACGTTGAATATTAGGTGAAAGGATAAAGACGAAAGGCAAAAGGTTTTTTGGCTTCATTTAGAGCCCGCTCTTTTGGCTTTATCCTTCAAACTGTCTTTTTTTACCTTTATCCTTTGCCCTTTCCGCCTTTCACCTTTATCGTATCCACAACCTATCCAGCAAAAAGAAAACCGCGAACACCACACTGGCAATACCATTAGTAGTCATGAACGCGAAGTTAACCCGGCTAAGGTCGTTAGGTTTAACCAGCAGGTGCTGATAAACCAGCATGGAACAGAAGAATACAATACCGATGTAATAGGGGATGCCCACAGTAGTAAAAAATATAGGCATGATCACGAATATGGCTGATAGCACATGCAAAAAGGTAGATAACCTCAAGGCATTCATCTTACCCAAATAAGCCGGGATCGAATGCAGTTGTTCATGCTGATCAAAATCAATATCCTGTAAGGCATAAATAATATCGAAACCGCTCACCCAGCATAAAACAGATAGTGAAAAGAATAGCGGTGTAAGCGCAAAACTCCCGGTAATTACCAGATAAGCGCCAATAGGGGCCAGGGACAATCCTAATCCCAATACTAAATGGCACAGTGCTGTAAAACGTTTAGTAGCGCTATAACCCAATACCACAAATAAAGCTACCGGCGACAGGTAAAAGCAAAGCGGGTTAATAAACCAGGTTGTGCCAATAAATAGTAAACAGTTAGTAATAGTAAAAGTAAGCGCCGCCGCCGGGCTGATCCTGCCCGAAGGTATATCACGCTGCTTGGTCCGCGGGTTTTTAGCGTCGATATTTCTATCCAGGTAACGGTTAAATGCCATAGCCGAGTTACGGGCAAATACCATGCACAGTATCATCAGGATAAGTTTTACCCAATCAAACTTATGTTCAGTAGTAGTAACCGCCAAAAAAAAGCCAATGAAAGCAAATGGCATCGCAAAAATGGTGTGGGTGAAGGTTACCAGTGATAGATATTTTTTCATTTTGTTGTTAACTCTTATATATAGCGTTTGTCATTTCGAACGAGGTACGAGGAGAAATCTTCTGCTCTATGCCTTCGTTATTCAGGCTCACAAACTTCTTTATTTAAAATTGTCCAATCTGGGTTAAATGATTCAATTAAAGCGTCCTTTTTTTCCCTTCGCCATTTTTTGATTTCTTTTTCTCTTTCAATGGCATGTTCAATATTCGTAAAACGCTCATAGTAAACTAAATTATAACAGGAGTATTTGCCTGCAAAAGATTTCTTACTCCCTTTATTTTCAGTGTGCTCATAAATTCTTCTACTTAAATCATTTGTAACACCAACGTATAATACCGTTTTTGCCGGGTTGGTAGTGATATAAATGTAAAAGTTATAATTCCACATTAATTATCTATAATTCTTTTTTTAATGATGGCGACATTTCTATTACCATTGGTTTAGCATCTCTCAGAAGATTTCTCCTCGTACCTCGTTCGAAATGACATTTTGGGTTTAGAGACTTTATTTAAATTCCCGTAACTCCGGCACCACAAATGCCTGGTTTATCCCCCCGATAAATCCCAGGATCTCCTCCCTGCCATCATGTGTTTCTGATGATGTTTTAAAAATATCGGGTACCTCATCAAAAGTAGTCAGGAGCGCTTTTCTAAATTTGGCTATGTTCTGATCTGTTTTTACTGCCGATTGTTTATCGGCTTTGGTAAACACCAGTACAAATGGCAAGCCTTTTTCGCCCAGCCAGTTGCAAAACTCCAGGTCTATCTTTTGCGGCTCAAGGCGACTGTCTATTAATGCCATTACACATTGCAGGCTTTCCCGTTTATCCAAATAAGTATGGATAAACTTATCCCAATCAGCCTTTTTGCTTTTTGATGCACGTGCGTAACCATATCCGGGTAAATCCACAATGTACCAGCTGTCGTTGATCAGAAAGTGATTGATCAGCTGTGTTTTACCCGGTGTTTGGGAAGTTTTTGCCAGGCCCTTTTTACCGGTAAGCATATTAATAAGGGACGACTTCCCCACGTTCGACCGGCCGATAAAAGCATACTCGGGCTTTACCGGTGGCGGCAGTTTGGAAATTTGGGTGTTGCTGCAAATAAATTCGGCAGATTTTACAATCATTGTACAAAGATAGTTATTATGTTCATTGGTTCAGTAGTTCACTGGTTCATTGGTGCAGGGTCGCAGCTATTTGGTGATGATAACCGCCATAAAAGACCAATGAAATAATGAGTCAGTGAACTACTAAGCCATAATGATTTATCATAATTCAGTAAGCATTTTTACACGATGCAAATTTAAACGATAGTATTGTTAAATTTGTATGTTTAAACATTTATTATTCAAATTTCCCAAATATGGGATGGATGGGAATTATCATAAAGGAATATAACAAATATCATTGCCGTCCCTTTTAAGGGACGTAACAATAATTGAATAAACAGATCTGGCTTTAGCCAAATACTATAAAACATTTAAAAAATATTATCATGGAAGAATATAAAATTCCTGCCCAAACACGTATTGGTCACGTACATTTAAAGGTAAGCGACCTGCAAAAGTCGCTTGATTTTTATTGTGGATTGCTTGGGTTTGAAAAAATGGCTGCTTATGGCGATCAGGCCGCGTTTATATCGGCAGGCGGTTATCACCACCATATCGGCTTAAATACCTGGCACAGCAAAGGCGCGCCACCAGCACCCGAATACGCGCCCGGATTATATCATACGGCTATATTATATCCTGAAAGAAAAGATCTTGCACAGATATTACAAAGATTGATTGATGCGAAATATCCCATCACCGGTGCATCAGATCACGGCGTATCAGAAGCGATATATTTGGATGACCCCGACGGAAATGGTGTCGAACTCTATTGGGATCGCCCAAAAGAGGAGTGGCCATTTGGTACTAACGGTGAGTTGACTATGTATACAAGAGCCCTGGACGTACGTGGATTATTAAAACTGAACGAAAACAAATAAGAATATAAACTCTAGGAAAATTAGTCTGATACCATAAAATCGCTTTGATCTTATTGATAATTTTGGCTAAAGCCTATTCTTCTTAATTGATACCCGTCCCATAAATGGGACGGCAATGATTAGCTTCATTGCTGTTTGGCTTAAGCCAACGGGTAAGTTGTTATAGTTAAGATTGGCTTTAGCCACAAATTTACTTATTGCTATTTTTAAACGACTTCACATCAGGCTAATCCTTAAATCCGTTTAATCATGGTTCAGAATGTTTATCTTTGCCCCATTCTATGAGCGAAATTATAACCCCGTACCAGGATAAAGATGCCACCAAAAAAGAGCAGGTGGCGGATATGTTTAATAATATATCTAAAACTTACGATTTTCTTAATCATTTTATGTCGTTGGGTATTGATATCATCTGGCGTAAAAAAGCGATTAACGAACTTAAGAAAGATCAGCCTAAACGTATACTGGATGTGGCAACCGGAACCGGCGATTTCGCCTTTGAGGCCTTATCTATCCTAAAGCCCGAAAAGATAACCGGGGTTGATATTTCGCAGGGCATGCTTGATATCGCGCAGCAAAAAATAAATAAACGCCAGCTTGGCGATAAATTTGAAATAAAACTGGGCGACTCAGAGAAACTGCCGTTTGAAGCAAGTGAATTCGACGCGGTTACAGTAGCCTTTGGTGTGCGCAATTTCGAGAACCTTGAAGTTGGCCTGGCCGATATTCACCGGGTATTAAAAAGTGGAGGTAAAGCGGTTATTCTGGAGTTTTCGAAACCGAAAGCTTTCCCTATAAAGCAGTTATATAATTTCTATTTTGCTTATATTACACCCGGCATAGGCAAAATATTTTCAAAGGATGCGCGGGCATACAGCTATCTGCCTGAATCGGTAGCAGCTTTCCCCGACGGACAAAAATTTATCAGCCTGATGCATAAAGCAGGATTTAAAGATACCAAACACCGCCCTTTAACGTTTGGTATCTGTTCAATTTACACAGGCGTTAAATGATTAAAAAACGGTACTTAACCATTATTATACTACTGTTTTGCAGTAATTTGTTATTTGCCCAGGACCCGCAACCCCCGAGCCCTTTTGCATGGGGTGGTGGTGCCGATCAGCAGGACCTGAGTTTTGGTTTTTCTTTTTCGTACGTAAATACCTATTTCAAAATACAGAAAAATCCTAACTGGCGCAGTCCATTTTTAGATAAGCAAAATGGCAACACACCCGTTACCAGTGATCTTAATAGTTTAAGTTCGCCAAATTCGCCAGGCTTTGCGGTTGGTTTTTTAACCCGTTACCGTATTACCGAACATTTGGAAGCCCGTGTTACGCCGTCGCTGGTTTTTGCCGATCGTGAACTGAACTATGTTTATGCTGATCCCAATGATGATGTTACCAAATCAGTGCACGCCACTACTGTCGATTTTCCTTTGTTGTTGAAATTGAAGTCGGACAGGCTGGGTAATTTCAGGGCTTATCTAATAGGCGGGGTAAAGTATTCTTATGCCATAGGTGCTAATAAGAGCGACGCTGATGCGGCCCTGCTCGATAAAACAGTTAAAAACGTTTCGGGCTATAGTTCATATGAGGCAGGTGTAGGCTGCGATATTTATTTCGAATATTTTAAGCTTTCGCCCGAGATCAAACTCTCAAACTCCATTGGTAACGTACTGGTTCAAGAAAATCAGCCCTTCTCAGCACCTATCAGCAAATTGTCATTACATAGTGTAATGTTTAGCCTGATATTCGAATAGTGTTTAAAAAAAACTAATTTCGCAGCTAATAGTTATTACACTATGGCTAAAATTGCATTAATTACCGGGGCAACTTCCGGCATCGGAGAGGCTACCGCTCATCTACTCGCCCGCGAAGGGTATAATCTTGTATTAACGGGCCGCAGGCTTGATAGGTTAGATAAACTGGCCGCGCAGCTTAACAAAAAGCATAATATCGAAGTTGCGGTATCATCATTTGACGTGCGTGACCGCGCGCAGGTGATTGAAAACCTGGAGGCCTTACCCGCCAAATGGAGAAAGATAAATGTGCTGATAAACAATGCCGGACTAAGCCAGGGACTCGATCCGATTGATAAAGGCGACCTGGATGATTGGGACACCATGATTGATACCAACGTTAAGGGTTTGCTTTACGTAACCAAAATTGTATCAAACTGGATGATAGCTAACGGTAATGGCCATATCGTAAATCTGGGCTCAATTGCCGGGATTGATGTTTATACTAATGGCAATGTATATTGCGCCACCAAACACGCGGTTGACGCGCTTAACAAAGGTATGCGCCTTGATCTTTTACCGCATGGTATAAAGGTAACGGCCATACACCCGGGCGCTGTGGAAACAGAATTCTCAAACGTGAGGTTTAAAGGTGATGATGCCCGTGCCAAAAAAGTTTATGATGGCTTTGACCCGCTTGTAGCTGAAGATATTGCCGAAACCATTTGGTTCGCCGTATCGCGCCCTAAGCACGTAAACATAAACGAACTGGTGGTTATGCCAACAGCGCAAGCCAACGGCAGTACTATATTCAGGAAGTAATTTATAAGTCCGGAAGTCCGAGAAGTCGGAAAGTCCGGAAGTAAAAAGAAAACGTAAAAAAATCTTCCGGACTTTCGGTCTTTCCGACTTCCGGACTACATAAACAAAAAAATGTCACTAACTACACAAATAGACCAGGATATTAAGCAGGCCATGCTGGCAAAGCAGGCCGACAGGCTGCGTGGATTGCGCGCCATAAAATCAGCATTATTATTGGCCCGTACCGAAAAAGGTGCTGCCGAAGAAGTAACCCCTGAAGCCGAAACCAAAGTATTGCAGAAACTCGTAAAGCAGCGTAAGGAATCAGCCGAGATCTACAAAACACAAAACCGCGAAGACCTTTACCAGGTTGAAATAGAAGAACTGGAAGTAATTGAGGCCTATTTGCCAAAACAAATGAGCCATGATGAAGTTGAAGCTTATTTAAAAGATGTAATAACCCGCGTAGGCGCTGCTTCAGTAAAAGATATGGGCAAAGTGATGGGCACGGCAAATAAAGAACTTGCAGGTAAAGCCGATGGCAGAACAATATCAGAAGTTGTGAAACAGTTGCTGGGGTAATTTGGTTGATTAATTGCATTATTGATTAAGTTAAATAAGTTTTAACCTGATCAATTAAGCGGAAGAATAAAAACTTAATCAATTAAAAACAATAATAAAACTTGTAACTCGATTGCAATAAACTATTTTTATACCGGATAGCCGGAATTGAACCAAAAAACAAATTGGTTCTGGTTATCAACTAAATATTAAAATATCTATATGGATTTCGTGCTTAAAGAGCAAAACGGGTTTAGTTATATCGATGAGGGCGAAGGTGAGGTGTTGTTGTTACTGCATGGCTTAATGGGCGCATTAAGTAATTGGGATGAAACTGTAAACTATTTTAAACCAAACTACCGGGTTATTATACCCATGCTGCCAATTTATGACCTGCCGTTGCTAACCACAGGTGTTAAATCAGTATCAAAGTTTGTACATAAGTTTGTAAAGTATAAAAAGCTAAAGGATTTCACTATTATTGGTAATTCATTAGGCGGGCACGTAGGTTTAATTTACATTTTGGCGCATCCGGGCTTTGCAAAAGCCATGGTGTTAACTGGCAGTTCCGGCTTATATGAAAATGCTTTTGGTGGTACTTTCCCAAGGCGCGAAAGCTATGATTTTGTGAAGGAAAAGGTAGAGTTTACCTTTTACGACCCAAAAACTGCAACAAAAGAATTGGTTGACGATGTATTTGCCACAATAAATGACCGTCACCGCGTTGTTAGAATATTAGCTATGGCAAGGTCGGCTATTCGCCATAACATGAAGAACGACCTCCATAAAATACATATCCCCGTAGGTTTAATATGGGGTAGGGATGATAAGGTTACACCGCCTGAAGTTGCTGTTGAATTTCATGAGATGTTACCAAAGTCGGACCTGGTGTGGATAGACAAATGCGGGCACGCGCCAATGATGGAGCAGCCTGCTGAGTTTAATGAGGCCCTGAAGGAGTTTTTAAACAAACAAAAAATATAAGCATGCTTGTAGTTGAGCTGATTGCCGATGAAATTACACCCGTTCACACTTCTGACACGGTGCAGAAGGTTGTTGACCGTTTGGTTGAGTTTCGTGTAAGGCATTTGCCAATTGTAAACGAGGAACAGTTCCTGGGCTTACTTGCCGAGGATGATCTGGTGAATGTAACTGATACCCAAACACAGGTTGGTGCGCTGGCATTATCGTTGGTGAACCCTTATGTGCGGGAAGATCAGCATATTTATGATGTGATCCGCCTGTTTTACGAGCGAAAGCTTACCGTAGTGCCGGTGCTTGATATGAAGAATAATTATTTAGGACTGATATCCATCAACGCCATGAATGAGTATTTTGCAAGGCTAACATCTGTTTCGCAGCCGGGCGGTATTATTGTGCTGGAGATCAACAACAAAAACAATTCGCTGGCGCACATGTCGCAAATTGTGGAATCTGATAACGCGCAGATCCTGAGTTCATATGTATATGCCTATCCCGATTCAACCCGTGTGGAAGTAACCCTGAAAGTCAATAAGCAAGATATATCAGCCATTATAGCAACATTTTTGCGCTACGAGTATGACATTAAAGCTACCTTTAACCATACCGGCGATAACGACAACTCAAAAGATCGTTATGATTCATTAATGAATTACTTAAATTTATAAAAAGTTCATTTGTTTATTAGTTCACTTGTTCATTAGTAATAAACCAAATACGTAATGCACCAATGAACTAATGAACCTGTGAACGAATGAACCAACAAAATGAGAATAGCAATCTACGGCAGGCCATTTAATTTAGATGTATTACCATACGTTCAGGAGGTATTTGATAACCTGTCGCAACACGGGGTGGAAATTTATGTATACCACCAGTTGAGCGATTACCTGGCCGATAAAATAAAAAAAGTAACCTACAATACTTTAGGCCCCGATGTTAATATAAAAGGCTTTATTGATCTTTTTATTACCCTTGGCGGGGATGGTACATTGCTGGATATGGTGTGTGTTATCCGCAACACAGGCGTACCGGTGATAGGCATAAACTTTGGCAGGCTGGGCTTTTTGGCCACTATTAACAAAAGCGATATTGCAGCCGCCATATATGCAGTGGTAAATAAAGAGTACACCCTTGATAGCCGCGACCTGATCAGTATAAACTCTGAAAACGAGGTTTTTGGCGATGATAACTTTGCTCTTAATGATATCACTATTCATAAGCGCGACGATGCCGCCATGATCATTACCCGCGTGTACATGAATAATGAGTTTTTAAATGCTTACTGGGGCGATGGCATCATCATATCAACGCCAACAGGTTCAACAGCCTATTCATTAAGCTGCGGCGGGCCAATTATTTTTCCGCAATCGAACAGTTTGGTGCTGACGCCAGTATCGCCGCATAACCTTAATGTAAGGCCGGTTGTATTGCCCGATAGCAGCAATATTACGTTTGAGGTGGAGAGCCGCAGCAGTAATTACCTGGTATCATGCGATTCGCGCACAGCTACAATTGATAAAACCATGCGATTTAGTGTGCAAAAAGCGGGTTTTCAGTTAAATTTAGTACGTTTAAGTAATGAAAGTTACTTATCAACGTTAAGGAACAAGTTATTATGGGGACTTGACGTTCGCAATTATTAAATTTAATTAATGCCAAAATTTGCAATAGTTATACTTTTAATCCTTTCTTCACTTAGTTTAAAGGCACAAACCTGGGAACTTGGCGGAGCCGTAGGCGCATCAGGTTATATGGGTGATCTTAACCCTAATAACCCGCTTAAGTTTAGTGGCGTAGCGCTTAGCGGTTTTGTACAGCGTAATTTTAATGGTTATTTATCGGCAAAATTAAACTATACCTTCGGGCAGATAGCCGGGGCCGACAGCACTTCATCAAACCAGCAATTCCGCAACCGTAATTTGAGTTTCAAAACCCAATTGCAGGAGTTAAGCCTGATAGGAGAATTTAACTTTATGGAGTATATACCTGATGTAAGCAATAACAGGTTTACCCCATTTATTTATTTGGGCATTGGTATTGTAAACTATAACCCTCAGGCCACATACATGGGGCAAACGTACGATCTGCGGCCTTTAGCTACAGAAGGTGAAACCCCCTATGGCAAAACAGCTATAGCCATACCTTATGGTGTAGGTGTTAAATACAATATCTCGGGCAAATGGAACATAAACGCCGATCTCGGCTACCGCCAGCCTAATACTGATTACCTTGATGATGTAAGCGGACTGTATCCCGATAAAAGCAAGCTAACAAGCCCAATTGCAGTAGCCCTGTCAGATCGTTCAGGCGAAAAGACAGGCGTATACACCGGCGTTGCCGGTACCCAGCGCGGCGACCTCCGTCCGCATGATACTTACCTGTTTCTGCAGGTAGGCGTGTCTTATACTTTCGTTACGGATAAGTGTTATTTTAGCAGATAACAGTAATTTATATCAACTGTCATTCTGAGCGGTAGCGAAGAACCTATCCGCGTTCAATATGCAAGCGATTATCTGCTGCACGTATAATAGATGCTTCGTTCCTCAGCAAGCGGGTGTGAAAAAATATGATTGTCATTCTGAGCGTTAGCGAAGAACCTTTCCGCGTTCATCTGCAAGCGGTGACCGTTCGCTTATACATTAGATGCTTCGTACCTCAGCAAGACAAAAAGGGTATAAATATTATTGCATCAATGTTGCAACAAATCCCACGCGCTTACGTTATAAATTAAAAGCGGCGAACCTATACGCCGCTTAAACCAATTTTTAACCTTAATCCTTAAAATCATGGCAGAGTTGAATCTTTCTTCCGGAAAATCAGGCGGCAGGCAAACTAGTAAGTTACCCGTTCGTGTGGACCTAACCGCATTGGTTGATCTTGCATTTTTACTCATTACTTTTTTTATGCTCACCACCACGCTCGCCCGGTCGCGTGCTATGCAGTTGGTAATGCCTGATAAAAGTGTTACCGGTGGATTGCCTGTAGCAGCGTCAGGTACCATGACCATCTGCTTAGGCAAAGGTCAGGCTATGTGGTACCTCGGCATGGCCGATAACCCCATTATAGCGCCTAAGGTAACCGCGTATGGCAATGACTTGAACAAAACAATATTGGAGATACGCAAGCAGGTAAAAGCAACCAGCGGGCGCGATATGATGGTGATAGTAAAGCCATCGGTACACTCGGTTTATAATAACCTGGTGAGCACCATTGATGAACTGAATATAACCCAAACAGACAGATATGCGATAGTTGATATTGCAGCCAAGGATATTGAACTGCTGAAACAAAAGGGAATCTACTAATTGGTCATTGGGCATTAGTCATTGGGCAATATTGATTTTATGCCGCGTAACTAATGACTAATGCCCATTGACCAATGACTATCAATATTTAGCTGCCTGTCCAGGTTTAGGGGTCGATTCCTGGATAAACTTCCTCAAGTTCTCGCTGGCAATGGCCAGTTCCTCCTTACGCAAATATATCATGTGGCCGCTTTTGTAGCCTTCCCATTTCAGGCGGTCTTTTAGCCTTCCGCTTGGGTCAAGTTGCCACAGGCTATATTTGGCATTAAAATAATCGCAAGCGCCATCATAATATCCGGATTGTATCAGCAAGTGCAGATATGGGTTTTGAGCAATGGCCTGTCTTAAATTTTCACCGGTTTGGTCGTTGGCATTATCCCATGGCCATACATCACCGAACATATTGTATTTAAGGTCGGTTTTATAGTTAAGTTCATTGCGCAGGTATAAATTAATAGAAGGCGTAAAGGATTGCAGCCAGGCAGTTAACTCAGCATTATAATCAGGGCTGCTGCCGCTGGTTTGCCTGTCGATACCTTTATAGCGCGAATCAAGCCGGCCAATGGTAAAACCTTTGGCACGTAAAAGTTCCTTCCAGTACAGGTCGTATGATACATCAAGGTTATTATCCAGAAAAACTTTTTCTGATAGTCCGCTGTATTTCGACATTTTAGCCGCTATATCATTTTTCTGCGCATCATCCAAAAAGCCGCCGCGTGATAGGGCAGGGATTAGTTGGTTAATGGTGAAATCTTCAACCTCAGGTAAAAAATCGGTTAATTCTTTTTTCTGCAGGTCGGCTGATAAAGCGCCGTGATACCAGGCGGTAGCTGCAAAATAGGGCAGTTTTAAAGCCGCGCTCACAGGCCCGCTGCGCTGGATACCCAGTTCTGTTGGCGAAACCAGTACCACACCGTTCAAATACATCCATTGCGAGTTTTGCAGTTCCAGTGCCAAACCCGATACACGGGTAGTACCATAACTTTCCCCGATCAGGAATTTTGGTGATGCCCAGCGATCCTTACGGGTAACAAAGGTGTTTATCCATTCGGCCAGGTATTTAATATCTTCATTTACGCCAAAGAATTTTGTGCCGGGAGTATTTTTATCCACTATGCGTGAATAGCCGGTATTTACGGGATCTACATATACTATATCGGCAACATCCAATATAGAGTTCTTATTTTCGCTGATACCGAAAGGCTGAACAGGGTAACCTTCGCTATCAACATTAAGCACCCTTGGACCGGTATAGCCTATCTCCATCCATACAGATGGTGTGCCCGGGCCGCCGTTAAAAGAAATAACCAGCGGGCGGTTTGCACGGTCGGTAACATCATCGCGCTCGTAATAAGTATAAAACACGCCTGCAATGGGCCTGCCGTCGTTATCCCAAATAGGCATACAGCCAGCGGTAGCGGTATAGGGGATCACCTGGCCTTTAATGGTAACCTTATGTTTGGTAACCACTGCCGAATCAACCTGAAGGATGCGGCTTTTTGATACAGGTTGTGTGTTTGTTGCCGGAGGGGCCTGGGCAATGGCAGCGGCACTAAAAAGGCATGCAATTGCAATTGAAGTAAAATACTTGTGCATATATAATAATGAGTTTAAAATGAAAGCAGGCCTAAATATAATATATAAAATTAAAATTCACGTTTGCGAACTGTACTTGCCACATACACATTGCATTACTGTTGGGGGCTAAATGTTACCTGCTTAATGTTTAAAAATAACCGAAAACAATTTCTTTCCCGGCATACTAAAAAAAATACAATTAAGTTTTACCTTTGTACCCTGAAAAAAAAGACAATAAGGCTTATAAACCAGCCAAAAAGGGTCGTTTTTTAAGTGATAATTAACTAAGATAATTTATTATTGATCATAACACTGGTCAAACTTTATTAAAAGCATGTCTTTGTAATCCAAATTACGGCTTTTATTAATCGGCATAAAATGGGATATAAGGATCAGATTGATTTGTTAAAATTGCCTCAGCATATAGCTATCATTATGGATGGCAATGGCAGGTGGGCTAAAGGTAAAGGCAAATTAAGAATATTCGGTCACCATAATGGCGTACTTTCTGTTAGAGATGTTGTTGAGGGGAGCTGCGATGTAGGTTTGCAATATCTTACATTATATACCTTTTCATCAGAAAACTGGAACCGCCCCAAGCTGGAGGTTATGGCCATTATGGAATTAATGGTAAGCACTATTCATAAAGAGATTGACAACTTTATGAAAAAGAACGTTCGCCTTAATGCCATTGGCGATTTGGGCATGCTGCCTGAAAGATGTTACCGCGAACTTAAAAGCGCTATCGACCAAACATCGGGCAATACCGGCCTGGTGCTTACGCTTGCTTTAAGCTACAGTTCGCGCCGCGAAATAGTTCGTGCGGCTAAAGAAATTGCCGTTAAAGTGCAAAAGGGCGAAATAAATGTTGAAGACATTACGGAAGAGATGTTCGAAAATAATTTATTTACCGGCAACATGCCCGATCCTGAATTGCTGATAAGAACCAGCGGCGAATTTCGTATAAGTAATTACCTGCTATGGCAAATTGCCTATGCTGAACTATATTTTACACCAAAACTATGGCCTGATTTCCGTAAGGAGGATTTGTTTGAAGCGATCCTTGATTTTCAGAAACGGGAGCGGCGTTTTGGCCTCACCAGCGAGCAGGTGAATTAAATTTTTACGTTTAACACTTTTTAACAACTGTATAAATTATTTTTAGCCACTTAAATATTCGAATGAATAAATTTCTTTTTGCTATTCTTTTTACTGTTCTGAGTGCCGCTGCAATGGCTCAGGGCCCCGGCCAACCCAGGCAGTCGTTGTTAAAATCTACAATCCCGGCTGATAGTTTGAGTTATCTTAATCCTAAGGATTATATAATTGGTGGTATTACCGTTACTGGTACAAAATATCTTGATAAAGATGTTTTGATAACCATATCAAAGCTTACCAAAGGCGATAAGATAAACCTGCCGGGCGAAGCTAATGCCAGCGTTATCAAAAACCTGTATCAACAGGGTTTGTTTGATGATGTACATTTAAATGTTACATCCATTAATATGGATACCATTTACCTGGAGATATCGGTACACGAGTTGCCGCGCTTATCTAAACTGCATATAACTGGTATCCGCAAGGGCGAGATAGACGATGTGCAGAAAAAGCTGAGCGATAAAACCAACAAAATTGTAAACCAGAACTTACTGAGCACAACCGCGGCTATTATTAAAAAGCATTTTAATGAAAAAGGCTTTTTAAATACTACCGTTGATATCAAACAAAGGAAAGACCCGGGAGATGCCAATAGTATAATACTTGATGTTGCTGTAAACAAGCACGAAAAAGTGATGATTAACGAAGTTACTTTTGAAGGGAACAAAGTTTTCTCAACCAAGAAGCTACGTAAATACCTGAAAAAAACACGTTCAAGAAAATGGTATAACCTGTTTGGTTCAAAAAAATTCAAACAGGATAAGTATGACGATGATAAGCAAAACCTTATCGATCAGATGCAGGATAAAGGTTACCGCGACGCGGCTATCCTGAGCGATACTGTTTACAAACACGATGAGCAAACTGTAAATGTACACCTTAAGATACACGAAGGCCCTAAATACTATTTTGGTAACATCAAGTGGTCGGGTAATGCAAAATATCCTGCTGAGGCGTTAGCCAGGATACTTCGTATTAAAAAAGGCGATGTCTTCAGCGAGGATGAGTTGAACAAAAGGCTAAGCGGCCCAACGCCGAATAGTGATGACGTATCATCATTATACCTGAACGATGGTTATTTAACTTATAACGCCGATCCGGTTCAAACCAAAATATATAATGATACTGTTGATTTGGATATCAGGGTTTATGAAGGACCTCAATACACCATTAACCGTGTTATATTAAAGGGTAACGATGTAACCAATGATAAAGTGGTTATGCGTGAGATCCGTACCAAACCGGGACAGAAATTCAATAAGGACCTGCTGATCCGCAGTACACGTGAAATTTCACAGTTGGGTAACTTTGATGAGCAAAAAACTGAGCCTAAGCCAACCAACATTAACCCTTCAGACGGTACAGTTGATATTATCTTCAACGTGGTTGAAAAACCATCGGATCAGATAGAATTATCAGGTGGTTTTGGTGGCGGCCAATTGGTAGGTACATTGGGCTTAACGTTCAATAACTTCTCTATCCGTAACATCTTCAACCTTAAAGCATACAAACCACTGCCAAAAGGTGATGGTGAAAAACTGAGTTTAAGAGGCCAGTCGAGCGGTAGAACATATCAGAACTACTCGTTCACTTTCTCCGAGCCATGGTTAGGTGGTAAAAAGCCTATCTACTTTGCAGTATCAGCTTATACACAGTTAAGTTCAACAGGGCAGTACTATGCAACTGATAACCCATTGTATAATAAGTTACGTATTAATGGTATTGGTGTTACTTTAGGTAAACGCTTAAACTGGCCTGATAACTACTTCCAGTTAAACTACTCGTTAAACGTTGACCACTATAACCTGGATAACTACACAGGTTACCTGTTCCAGAACGGTACTTCATATAACATTAAGCTAACACAGGAACTTAGCCGTAACTCATTAGATGCGCCTATTTTCCCTACACAGGGTTCAAACATGAAGTTAACCTTACAGGGTACGCCGCCGTATTCGTTGTTCAACAACATAAACTACAGCATTGCTACGCCTGAGCAGATCTACCACTTTGTTGAATACTATAAAGTGAAGTTTGATGCACAATGGTTCACCAGGATAGCAGGTAAGTTTGTATTGATGTCGCAGGTAAGGTTTGGCTGGCTGGGTGAATACAACGGTGACGTACCGCAATCACCATTTGAGCGATTTAAATTAGGTGGCGACGGTATGCAGAGTTACCAGTTTTTACAGGGTAGCGATATCATCGGTTTAAGAGGTTATCAAAACTTCTCGGTAATACCTGAGTCGGCAGCGGCTGGTACAACTGCTGATAACAACGTAGGTAGTCCTATCTATACTAAATATACGCTTGAACTTCGTCACCCGGTTATTGCCAGTGAGTCGGCAACTATATTCTTACTGGCCTTTGCTGAAGGCGGTAACGTATGGGATCATTTCAGTGATTATAACCCATTTGATGTTAGGCGTTCAGTTGGTATTGGTGCACGTGTATTTTTACCTATATTTGGTTTATTGGGTCTTGACTACGGTTACGGCTTCGATAAAATACCAGGTATCCCCGACGCGAACAAAGGACAGTTTAGCTTTTCAATCTCTCAGAGTTTAAGCGGAGGATTTAATTAACAACCAAAAATTATTTTATGAAGAGAATAATTTTAGTACTGTTTTTTACGTTCATAGCAATTACAGGAGCGTTTGCGCAGCGTTTTGCTTATGTTGATTCGGATTATATCCTGAAACATATGCCCGAATATATTTCGGTACAGAAACAGCTGAATGCGTTGTCCGATCAATGGCAGAAGGAGGTAGATAATAAATTTGAAGAGGTTGACCGGCTATACAAAGCATACCAGGCAGATCAGGTACTGATGACCCCGGATATGAAAAAACGCCGCGAAGCTGAAATAGCCGACAAAGAGAAGGCTGCTAAAGATTTTCAGCGCCTGAAGTTCGGCCCCGATGGCGAACTCACCCAACGCAGTAACGCGTTGATTAAGCCCATACAGGATCGTATAGCCAAAGCTGTACAGGGAGTAGCCGAAAGCGACGATCTGGATATGATATTTGACAAGAACAGCGAAGTGATCATGTTATACGCTAACCCGAGATATGATAAAAGCGCCGAGGTAATAACTAAACTGGGATTAAAGCCAGGAGTACTTGCTAAATAAAAATTTTATATATATAATCGCACTAATTATTAAAACACAGAACAGAACAATGAAAAAATCATTAAAAGTTGCTTTAGTTGCAATATGCATGGTATTTGCAATGAGCAGCTTTACTAAGGCTCAAAGCAAAATTGGCTACATCAATACCAACCAATTGATGGATTTGCTTCCGGAAATGAAGACTTTGCAGACTCAGATGCAGGCATACCAAAAAACATTTGCCGATCAATATGCTACTATGAACTCAGAGTACCAGGCTAAAGGTCAAAAATACGAAGCTGGCAGATCAACTATGACTGATGCTTCACGTACTGCTGCTGAGGCTGAGTTAACAGATATGCAAACCCGTATCAAAACATTTGCTGATAACGCTCAAAAACAAATTGAAGCAAAAAGCAATGAGCTTTTAAAACCACTTACTGATAAGGTACGTGCCGCTATTACTGCTGTAGCTGCTGAAAAAGGTTATGCTTACGTATTAGATTCAGGCCAGGTTGAACTTTTAGTATCGCCTCCGGGAGATAACTTAATGGCACCTGTAAAAACTAAATTGGGCTTACAATAATCGTAATCTCATACTAAAAACATTTTATGCAAGGCGTTCCGTATTTACGGAACGCTTTTTTTATTTTTGTTATCGTGGTAAACAACAAACCTATCGGGATATTTGATTCGGGCTATGGCGGTTTAACCGTTTTTAAGTCGATTTTTAAAGAACTCCCCCAATACGATTATCTTTATTTAGGCGATACCGCCCGTGCGCCATATGGCAACCGTTCCTTCAGTGCTATACACGATTATACCTGGGAGTGCGTACAAAAAATGCTTGCGATGGGCTGCCCGTTGGTTATACTGGCCTGCAATACCGCATCGGCCAAAGCCCTGCGCACCATACAGCAGCAGGACCTGAAAAATGAGGACCCGGCTAAACGCGTACTTGGCGTTATCCGCCCAACTGCCGAAGTTATTGGCAACTATACCCAAACAAAAGAAATAGGGGTGTTGGGCACAAAGGGTACGGTAAACTCCGGCTCATACCTGATAGAGATAGATCACTTTTTTCCTGATTTGAAAGTTTACCAGCAAGCTTGCCCGCTTTGGGTTCCGCTTATTGAAAATGCCGAGCATGATAAACCCGGAGCCGATTATTTTGTAAAAGAGTACCTGGATCAGATTATGGCTAAATCGCCAAATATTGATACCATTTTACTGGCTTGTACCCATTACCCTTTATTGCAGGAGAAACTGGATGCTTATCTGCCCGAACATATAAAAACCGTTGCCCAGGGCGATATAGTTGCTAAAAGCCTGGTTGATTATCTGCAAAGACATCCCAAAATGGAGCAGAGTATCACCCAAAATGGTACCCAGCAATTCTTCACCACTACCGATGATACCGCCGATTTCGATGTGCATGCATCCATGTTTTTTAATGCGCCGGTGAAATCGCAATTCGTGTCAATGAAGGGTTAAAACTTAGGCTTGTTGTATTTTAAGTAGACTAAGTTAATGGGGAATATAGATAATATGCCTAAATACCCCCGTGAGGCATCAACATAATCAACCTAATTTATTAAGTTTGCATTTTTGTAAACGCAATTGAATTTTTACATAACATCTTTTGGTATCGGTATCGGGCTGTTCGCTTTTACGGCGCTGTTCGCGTTATTCGCTGTTTATGCCGAGCGTAAGGTATCCGCGTTTATACAGGACAGGCTCGGCCCGATGGAGACCGGGAAATTCGGCCTGCTGCAAACCCTTGCCGATGGTTTAAAACTCATCCAAAAAGAATTAATTATCCCCGCTGCTGCTGATAAATACCTGTTTATGCTGGCTCCCGCTATTATATTTTTAGCCGTATATATGGGTTTCGCGGCTATGCCCTGGGCACCGGGACTGGAACCAACCCACATGAACCTGGGGTTGTATTACATCTTCGCCATTATAGCTATCGAAACCCTCGGTATATTAATGGCCGGTTGGGGATCAAACAATAAATATTCCATACTGGGTGCCATGCGTTCAGTAGCGCAGATCATCTCGTATGAGATCCCGGCAGGCTTCGCGCTCATATCAGTAGTGATGATAGCCCAAACACTCAATATGCAGGATATCGCCACCCAGCAAGGCATTTTATCCAGTGAAAGTGTAAAGTTTTTAGGCTTTTGGGACGTGTCAAAAATAGGCGGATTCTTTGGATGGAATGTTTTCCGAGCGCCGCACCTCATCATCGCGTTTGTGATCTATTTTATAGCCTCACTGGCCGAAAGTAACCGAGCGCCGTTTGATATCCCCGAAGCAGAATCGGAACTGGTAGCAGGTTTTCACACCGAATACACCGGCTGGCGGTTCGCCTTCGTGTTTTTTTCAGAATATTCAATGATGTTCCTGGTATCTATGATCAGCGTTATACTGTTTTTAGGCGCCTGGAACACACCATTACCAAATATAGGATCGGTACATTTAGCAACGTGGACAACCGGCACAGCCTGGGGCATTATCTGGATAGTGATTAAAACGTTATCACTGGTAGGCATACAGATGTGGATCCGCTGGACGCTGCCACGCCTGCGCGTTGATCAGCTGATGAATTTATGCTGGAAGGTGTTGACGCCGCTTGCTTTTATATGTATGCTTATATCGGGTGTATGGAGGTTGTGGCTTATGTAGTTTACTAGTTCATTGGTTCATTAGTTCATTGGTGCATAGTTTATGAAATTTTATGACGCCATTGCACCAATGAACTAATGAACTAATGAACAAGTGAACCAATGAACAATAAAATGAACAATAAAGTAATAAACGGATTTACAACTGCATGGAAAGGCCTTAGCCTCACCATCAGGCACTTCTTTGCCCCAAACGGCAAGCGTGAAGTGCTATCCGCGAGCGATAATAATTACTTTAAGCAACTGGAAAAAGGCACCAACACCATACAATACCCACGACAAGAACTTCCTATACCCGAAGTTGGCCGTTACCAGCTGGATGTTGAAATGGATGATTGCATTGTGTGCGACCTCTGTGCCAAAATATGCCCGGTTAGCTGTATCGATATTGAAGCTATTAAGGCAACCGAAGCCATCGGCCAAACATCCGATGGTACAACCAAAAGATTATACGCTGCCAAGTTTGATATTGACATGGCCAAGTGTATGTACTGCGGTCTGTGTACCATCGTTTGCCCAACAGAGTGCATTGTGATGACCAACCAGTACGATAAAACGGTATTTGAACTAAGTGACCTTGTATACCAATTTTCGGATATGACAGCCGAAGAAGCTGCCGAAAAACGCATGCTGCTGGATAAGCAGATAGAAGAACGTAATGCCGCAAAACTGGCAGCCATGAAACAAAAGGAGGGCGGCGCATGAATATAACCCAAATCCTTTTTTACCTGATGAGTTTTATCACCCTGGCATCCGCAGTATTTGTGGCGGCTACCAAAAATTTGGTGCGCTCGGTGTTTATGTTTTTTATTACGCTGTTTGGCTTGGCAGGCTTGTATGTATTGTCGCTGGCGGATTTTGTGGCTATTACACAGGTGGTAATATATGTAGGCGGGATATTAGTGCTGATATTATTCGCTTTTATGCTATCGGGTAAAGAAACGCTGGATGCCATTCAAAAACAAAAGAACCAGTTTATCAGCGCTAATAAAATAGCGTCGGTAATATTGGCTGTATTGTTTTTTGTGGTACTGGTACTGATGATATTCAAGGTTGATGTAAATAACCTGGTATGGATAAAAGTAGCTATCGGCCAGCATAGTGATATTAACTTAACTTCAAACATGACAGATAACATCGGCATTAATTTAATGACCCGTTACCTGCTGCCATTTGAGGCGATCTCTATTTTATTAATGATGGCGCTGGTAGGTGCCGCGCATTTATCACGAAAGGAGCAAAAATCATGATCACGATGAATGATTTTTTGATAGTGAGCGCGGCTTTGTTCTGCATCGGGCTGTTTATGCTGGTATCAAAACGTAACGCCATACAGATTTTAATAGGGATTGAACTGATGCTGAATGCCGCCATACTTAACCTGGTAGCCTTTGGTAAATACGATCGCTTTGTTAATGGCGGACAGATGTTCGCCCTGTTTGCCATCGTATTGGCTGCCGCGACTACAGCCGTAGCACTGGCTATAATTTTAAATGTATACCGGAGATATAAAACCATTGACCCGGCTAAGGTTGATAAATTGAGGGATTAAAGAAATGTAGAGATGCAATATTTTGCGTCTCCTGTTAAATTAAATGATGAAGATTTTAACCATTATATTTTGCTTACTCCTTTCGATATCTGCCTTCGCGCAGCAAAATGATACTACGCGCAAAAAAGCAGATACTGTTGCGCAGTCAATCGTTGTTGATGGCAAGGAATATAAAGGCGACATAAAATCTATCGACCCAAAAGTTATCGTGAATGTGAGTATTGTAAAAAACTCGACTATCATAGTTACCAAGCCTTATGCAACCGAGGCGTATCAGAAAAAATTCGCTGCTATCTCTAATAATTACAAACGTTACCTGGAGAAAAAGCAAACCGATACCAACCTGCAATATGTGCTGAACAACACCATGATGAACCAGGACAGGAAAAGCACCATTGAGGTATTTTATCAACTCGCCCCGGCAAATATTAAAAACATCACCTTTAAAAGGGATTCGCATTTTACAACGGATGCAACCGTAATTATTACTACTAAAGACGACAATTGAGCACAGCCCTACCATACCAGGATATAACCACCATTTACTATGCACTTGCAGCAGTACTGCTGCCCCTTGCCGCGTTTTTGGTAAATATTTGCCTGCCCGGTAAACGCAATGCTGCCAGCGGATGGATATCAACATTGGCTATGTTACTCAGTGTTGTTTTATCTGCCACCGTATTTGCGCAAGTATGGAACAAGCCTCAACTGCATGTGCAGCAATTATGGTTTACCATCGGCTCAACTAAATTATATGCAGGTGTATTGTTAAATAACCTGTCGGTACTGATGCTGCTATTGGTGAGTTTGATCGCTTTGCCGGTGCATATCTACTCCACTGCGTACATGAAGTACGATGAGCGCTATAAGCGATACTTCAGCTATCTAAGTCTGTTCTGTTTTAGCATGCTGGCGCTGGTTGTGGTTGATAACCTGTTCCTGTTCTATGCTTTTTGGGAACTGGTTGGTTTTTCATCATACCTGCTGATCGGTTTCTGGTTCACCAAAGCAAAAGCGGTACAAGCTAATAAAAAAGCCTTCTTGATGAACCGTATCGGCGATATAGGCTTATTAACCGCCATACTTATATTATTCACTCAATTCCACACGGCAGATCTTGTTCAACTTTTTGGTAATAATGGCTTAGTTGCACAATCATTCATAAAATCAGGTAATTGGGTTGGCCCTACAAGTTCGATGCCTGCTATTTGGCAATTCATTGCCGTTGGTGGTATATTCTTAGCTGTTGCAGCAAAATCAGCGCAATTCCCGCTGCATACCTGGCTACCCGATGCTATGGAGGGGCCAACATCGGTATCAGCGTTGATCCATGCCGCAACAATGGTTGCTGCTGGTGTGTTTTTACTGGGCAGGGTTTATCCGCTATTTAATACTCAGGAACTCAATATTCTGGCGGTCATAGGTTGTTTCACCGCTTTCATGGCGGCTACAATAGCCCTCACTCAAAACGATCTGAAACGGATCCTGGCTTATTCAACTATATCGCAATTAGGTTATATGGTGTTGGCTATGGGCGTTGGCGCATATTCATCATCATTGTTCCACTTGATTACGCATGCTTTCTTTAAGTGTTTGCTGTTTTTGGTAGCGGGTATTGTTATCCACCAGATGCAGCACATTAAAGAGGAAAACGACCTCGATATCGACCCACAAAATATCCTGCATATGGGCGGTTTGCGTAAAAAGCTGCCGTTAACGTTTATCGCGGCGGTGATTGGTGCTGTGGCATTGATCGGCCTGCCATTTACATCAGGGTACTTGTCTAAAGATGGTATTTTGATCCAGGCCTTTGAGTGGTCGGATGGTAAAAGCTGGGTTTACAGGCTAATACCTGTTGGCGCGTTAGTTACCAGTTTATTAACCGCATTTTATGTATCGCGCCTCATTGTAAAAGTTTTCTTCGGCGAATTCAGGTTACAAAAAGCCAACCCACACATCAAAATCCATTGCGGCGATGGCAACTGGCAATACACGTTGCCGCTTGGGCTGTTAGCGGTATGCTGTGTGTTCCCGTGGTTTAGTTTAAATCCATTTGTTTATGAACATGCCTGGATCATAAACGGCTTTAATATATCTGATTACTTAGAACGTATAAATATTTACCATACTATCATCCCTGTAGGCATAACTATTCTGAATGTTTTTGTTATCTACTTTGCTTATGCCGTTTATGTAAAGCGTAACAGCTACACGTTTCCACAAACCAGTTTATTGTTCAAAATTTCGTATCACGAGTGGTATATCGATAAAATATATAATGCAATTATCGTACAGCCGGTATTGGCCATCAGCAGGTCGGCATCGTGGGTTGATAAAAACGTTATCGATGGTTTCATCAACCTGCTAAAAAGCACGGTGCTGATGCTATCAAAAATTACAGCCTGGCTTGATAAATATATTATTGATGGTTTGTTACATTTACTTACCTCAATAACTTTGGGTATAGGCAACTTTGCCCGCAATTTTCAAAGCGGAAAAATTCAGTATTACCTGTTCAGCATGCTGGCAATTATACTGGCCGTATTTATTTGGTTTTTAATATAGATTAGATACAGATGTTAGATTTGAGATTTGAGACGAATATATCCCTAAAGGTTCCCCTCTCGAGAGAGGGAGCGACAGCCCGTGCGGCTGCAGGGGTGTGTTATGCTGTATCAAGTCAAATAAACACACCCCTGCAGCCCTCTCAAGGGGGGAATCGCGCGGGCCATCTGCTCACAATTCACTATTCACCACTCACTACTCACCAATGCTAACCCTACTCATATTTATACCTATCCTGTTCGGATTAATAATTGTGGTGCTGCCCTCCAGCTTGCGCGCAAGCTTTAAATATATTACCCTGCTGGCTACCATAGTGCAGTTGTGTATCAGCGTTTGGATGTACCTGAACTTTAAAACGGGCGCTGCTTATGGCGGTATTAATGTAGAGAACCAGTTTCAGTTCGTGCAAAAACTGCCGTGGATAAACCTTAACCTGGGCGCGCTCGGCAAAATGCAGGTAGATTATTTTGTGGGGATTGACGGCATATCCATTACTCTATTGGTAATGACCTCGTTGGTAATGGTAATTGCAGCATTAGCTTCATGGGAAATAAAAAGCAACCTGAAAGGCTTTTTCGCGCTGTTTTTATTGCTGGATATGGCTTTGATCGGTGTTTTCTGCGCACTTGATTTCTTCCTGTTTTATATATTTTATGAACTGATGCTATTGCCATTATACTTTTTAATAGGCATGTGGGGGGGCGCGCGAAGGGAGTATGCGGCTATCAAATTCTTCCTGTATACCTTATTCGGTTCGGTGTTTATGTTATTGGTGATGATAGGCTTGTACCTGTCGGTAACCGACCCTGCAACCGGCAACCATACCTTTAATATGGTGCAAATGATGAACCCGGCGAATTACGCCCCAGGCTCGGTGTTCTCAACTCTAAGCCATCAAACTATATTTGGTTTCCCGGCACGTACGGTTGGGTTTATTGTGCTGTTCATCGCATTTGCAATTAAGGTACCTGTTGTGCCATTACACACCTGGCTGCCCGATGCACACGTTGAAGCACCTACGCCGGTATCTATTATATTGGCGGGTATCCTGCTGAAAATAGGAGGTTACGGTATCATCCGGATCTGTATAGGCATTTTCCCTGATGTGGCTGCTTCCGGTGCTTTCTGGTTGGGGCTGTTGGGCATCATTTCCATTATATACGGCGCGCTTAATGCTTTGGCACAGCGCGATTTTAAACGGATCATCGCTTACTCATCCGTATCGCAAATGGGCTTTGTGTTGCTGGGTATTGCTTCGCAAACTACCGAAGGTATCAGCGGTGCAGTGTTCCAAATGGTGAGTCACGGGTTTTTAGCCACCATGCTTTTCTTCCTGGTGGGGGTTGTGTACAATCGTGTGCACGACAGGGATATCTACAATTTCCGCGGACTGGGCTCGCTCATGCCTAAGTATATGGTGTTCATCATGATCGCGTTTTTCGCTTCATTAGGTCTGCCGGGTTTCTCTGCTTTTATTGCCGAAGCATTTTCATTGGCGGGAGCCTTTAAATCCGAAGCTGTTAACGGCTTGGTACCGCAATGGATGGCAGCAGTAGGGGCGATAGGCATCCTTTTCAGCGCCTGCTATTTTCTGTGGACGTTGCAGCGTATGTTTTTCGGCTCGCTATCATTAAAAGGAGGGGAGATCTGGAAAATAGCCATGACCGACCTCAATACCCGCGAAATGATCACCTTAATACCACTGGCTCTCACCGTACTGGTTTTAGGGTTGATGCCATCGCTGGTGTTTGATAAGATCAATGATTCGGTATTGGCATTGGTAAGTTTCACCAAAAATTTTGTTCACTAAGCAATGCACGATCTGCTCCCATTAATACCCGGCTATTTACAGGATGTTGTTGACAGCATTAAGTTTTTTATGCCCGAAATATACCTGGCTGTGCTATTTATTGTGGTATTGTTAACCGACTTGTTGTTTGGTAAAAATGCCCGGCAACTGGTAAAAATTATAGCATGCGCAGGTATGTTTCTGGTAATAGTGAAAGACCTGGAGCAGATCTCATTACTTTTAGTGAATGGCCAAACCAAGGCCCACTTCTTTTTTAATAACATGGTGCTGCTTACCCGTACCGGCATCAATTTTAAGTTTGCGGTAGATGTGCTGGCGTTTATATTACTGATCTATTTTGATTGGGATAATAATTTAGCGAAGCATCGTAAAGGATTATCTGATCTGTATTCCATCGTGATAGCATCCTTAACCGGCTTGCACTTAATGGTAATGGCGGTTAACCTGCTATCTATTTATTTATCTATCGAGATGGTATCCATTGCCTCATACTTGCTGGTGGCATATCGCTCTGAAAATTCATTCAGTACCGAAGCCGGGTTAAAATATGTGCTTTTTGGCGCGGCGGCTTCTGCTATAATGCTGTATGGTATATCGCTGCTGTATGTATATACCGGCTCGCTTAATTTGTTTGGTGGTAATTTGGTACAGGGCTTAACACAGGTTAATCATTTGCCGGTTGCATTCGCGCTGGTGCTGGTACTGGCAGGTATAGGCTTTAAGTTATCATTTGTGCCGATGCATTTTTGGGTACCCGATGTTTATGAAGGTGCATCAACCCCGGTTACAGCTTATTTATCAACCTTACCAAAAGTAGCGGGCTTTGCATTGCTTATTAACTTTTTAACCCCGTTTATCTTCTTCACCCGTTGGAATTCGTTTGATTTTCATTTGTTCCTGTCGATAGTGGGCATTATTACCATTATAGCGGGCAACTTTGCGGCACTACTGCAAACCAACGTAAAAAGAATGTTAGCCTACTCGAGTATTGGCCATACCGGTTTTGCCTTAATGGCGATAGTTACTTTTAATTCGCAGGGGATCTCGGCTTTAACATATTACCTTTTGGTGTATGGTATAGCTAATATTGGCGCGCTTACTTTAGCCAGCTATTTTACCAATGTAACCGGTGCCGAGGATGTGGAAGGCTACAAAGGCTTTGGCTTTAAATACCCGGTAGCTTCTATATGTTTTGTAATTATACTCATATCACTTACAGGCTTACCTGTTACCGCAGGCTTTACGGGTAAGTTATTCGTGTTTTCGGCAGTTTATGGCGTTTATCAGCAAAATCATGATATATGGTTGCTGTTATTTATGGTTGCAGGCGCTTTGGCTACTGTAGTATCCCTGTTCTATTACATAAAAATTCCGCTTTATTTGTTCGTTAAACGGAATGAAAATGCGGGAGAGTCTGTTAGTGGATCTTATAATCTTATCATTTTGTCAATAATTCTTTCATTATTGATATTAGTTTTTGGGATTTTTCCGGATTTGCTGCTTAGATATTTGTAAATCATAAATTTTTCATTCTTTTCTAAAATTTATCGTCATTTATTTCACTTTTATATGAAATAAATCATACTTTCAGGCCTTTTTTAAATATTACTGAAAGTTAATGAAGCGTTATTTCCCCTTTTTTATAATCGTAGTCATTTTAATACTGACATTTATTTTCCCCTCGGTTGAGTTAAACAATACCGGCAACCCTCATTTTAATACCGGCGATATTGCCTGGATGCTGATGTCGACCGCGCTGGTTTTGATCATGACACCCGGCCTGGCCTTTTTCTACGGCGGTATGGTAACCAAAAAGAATGTGATCTCAACCATGCTGCAAAGCATTGTTTGTATGGTTATCATCACGGTAATGTGGGGCATATTTGGTTTTAGTTTAGCCTTCGGCGATAGTTTTTACGGCATAATAGGTGACCCGCGTACTTATTTTATGATGAAAGGTATGTTGGGTAATTCCACCTGGAAACTTGCACCAACCATTCCGCTGCTATTATTTGCCATGTACCAATTAAAATTCGCCATCATTACCCCGGCGCTGATTACCGGTGCTTTTGCAGGGAGGATCCGCTTTAATTCTTATATACTATTTGTTTGCCTGTTCTCCATATTCATATTCTCGCCGCTTGCGCATTGCACCTGGCACCCTGATGGTTTGCTGAGCAAACTAGGTGTACTGGATTTTGCAGGCGGAACGGTAGTGCACATGTCGGCAGGCTGGGCGGCTCTGGCATCGGCCTTATATCTTAAACGCCGTAGCGACCAGGATCATACGCCTGCACGTATCACTTATGTAATGATAGGTACGGGATTGTTGTGGTTCGGCTGGTTTGGTTTTAACGCGGGCTCGGCATTTGGCGCAAACCATCTGGCGGTTACCGCATTGGCTACAAGCACTACGGCATCAGCAGCAGCTGGTTTAACCTGGATATTTTTTGATATGCTGCGTGGCCACAAACCATCGGCAATGGGTACCTGTATAGGCGCTGTTGTTGGTTTGGTGGCTATTACACCTGCCGCGGGCTTTGTTTCTATCCCTCACTCACTGGCTATTGGTATTATATCATCCATAGTAAGTAACCTGGTAGTTGAGTGGCGTACACGTACCACTATTGATGATACCTTGGACGTTTTCCCTTGCCACGGCGTAGGTGGTATGGTAGGTATGCTGCTTACCGGCGTATTTGCCAACCAAAATGTAAACCCTGGCAATACTACAGGTAACGGCTTGTTCTTTGGCCAAACACACTTGTTTTTTGTGCAATGTATAGCATTGGTACTGGTATCTATATTTTCATTTTTTGGCTCATTATTGTTACTGAAAATTACCGATATGATCTCTCCGCTGCGTGTTTCGGCAGAGGATGAGGTGATTGGTTTGGATATTAGCCAGCATGGGGAAAAGTTGTAAGGTAGTTGAAGATTTAACTCACCCTGTCTGCGCTGCGCTGAAGAATATTGTAATACCCCTCTCTTCGCCTGTGGCGAGAGAGGGATTTTAAGTTGAGGATTATAGCCGACTACGCTGTGCTGTTCGCCCTTTCTTTCGCAAGCGATAAAGAGGACAGAAAATATAATCATTTAAATATTTCATTTTCCTAACCCTCTTTGCGGCTTGCCGCAGAGAGGGTCGGCGAGTGAAACGAAGTCGGGGTGAGTTAACGGAGCGCTGCGAAGTTCCGCGTTAGGGATGGCAAGGGTTTAGCCCGACGTAGGAGGGCCGAAGCGGAGCGCAGCCCTGAACAGCCAGGGCCGAAGGCAATGCCCAAATGAAACCTGGATTTATAGAATTAACAGATTAACCCGATATCTGCCAGGTTCATTAATCTTAAAATCCCTGTTTAAACACCTAATGACTTAAGGCCAGCGAAGCGTAATGACCAATGACTATTTAACAACTAACATTTTGTTAAAAACTAAATGCATTTTAATACGATTTAATGACAAACGATTTAGCTTAAATTAAACTTAAAATTTTACCTTTGCGGCTCATTACAAATCATGAGCGATCAGATTAAACATGAGTGCGGTGTGGCGTTTATTCGCCTTCTGAAACCACTCTCTTTTTATCAGAAAAAGTACGGCACAGCGCTGTACGGCATAAATAAGCTATACCTTTTAATGGAAAAACAGCATAACCGCGGCCAGGATGGCGCAGGTGTTGCTACCATTAAACTGGATGTTGAACCCGGTAAACGCTATATCAGCAGACACCGTTCAATGGCTTCAAACGCGGTAGCTGATATATTTGAATACATCCAGAAAAAATTTGCTGAGATTGAAAAGGAGACGCCTGAAAGAATGGCCGATGCTGAATGGCTCAAACAACACGTAAGCTTTACGGGCGAAGTGTTACTGGGCCATTTGCGTTATGGTACGCATGGTAAAAACAGTATTGAGAACTGTCACCCGTTTTTAAGGCAGAACAACTGGATGACCCGTAACCTGGTTATTGCAGGGAACTTTAACATGACCAATGTTGAAGAATTGCTGCAACAGCTCTACGACCTGGGGCAACACCCTAAGGAAAAAGCCGATACCGTTACCGTGTTGGAGAAAATAGGCCACTTTCTGGACACAGAAAACCAGGGCTTATTCGACCAGTACAAACGCGAAGGTTTGGACGATAACATGGAGATCAGCAAGCTGATTGCCAATGATATGGATGTAGCCAAAATACTGCGTAAATCGGCCCGATCATGGGATGGTGGTTATACCATTGCCGGTATCTTAGGTCACGGTGACGCATTTGTAATGCGCGACCCGATCGGGATCCGCCCTGCATATTATTACTACAACGATGAAATAGTTGTTGCAGCATCAGAACGCCCGGCTATACAAACTGCGTTTAATATTCCTATCGATGAGATCAGGGAAATTAAGCCAGGCCATGCGCTGATCGTTAAGAAAAACGGAAAAATCACTGAAGATATGTTCAGCGAACCGCAGGAAAAGAAAGCATGTTCATTTGAGCGTATTTATTTTTCGCGCGGCAGCGATGCCTCTATTTACCGTGAGCGTAAACAGTTAGGCAGGTTGCTTTGTCCGCAGATATTGGATGCGGTCGGTCATGATGTTAAAAATACCGTATTCTCCTACATACCAAACACTGCCGAAGTTGCTTTTTACGGTATGGTTGAAGGGGTACACAAATACATTAAAAAATACCAGCGCGATCGTTTATTGAACCGCGAGGATAAAATAAGCGAAGAAGAACTGACCGAGGTACTGAGTATGGCACCGCGTGTGGAGAAAATAGCTATAAAAGATGTTAAGCTGCGTACTTTCATAACCCAGGATGCAGACCGCAGCGAAATGGTTGCCCACGTTTATGATACCACTTATGGCCTCATAAAAAATGGCGACGACACACTGGTTGTATTGGATGACTCTATTGTTCGTGGTACTACACTTAAGCAAAGTATATTGAAGATACTGGATCGTTTAGGTCCGAAAAAGATCGTTGTGGTATCATCTGCTCCGCAGATCCGTTACCCTGATTGTTATGGCATCGATATGTCGCGCATGGGTGAGTTTGTGGCTTTTGAAGCAGCGATAAGCTTATTGAAAGAGCAGAACATGGAAGATGTGATACTGGGTGTTTACCAAAAATGTAAGGACAGCGCACATTTACCTAAAGAAGAAGTGGTAAATTATGTAAAGGCCATTTATGAGCCATTTACAGATCAGGAAATATCAGATCGTATTGCAAAGATCATCACGCCTGAAAAAACAAAAGCTAAAGTACACGTGATTTACCAAACACTGGATAACCTGCACAAAGCCTGTCCGGATCATACCGGCGACTGGTATTTTAGCGGTGATTACCCAACCCCGGGTGGCAACAAGGTTGTAAACCGTGCTTTTGTAAACTGGATGGAAGGTAAAAAGGATAGGGCTTACGCATAAGCGTACCTGTTAATATATTGAAGGGCGTTGTACTTGGTATAACGCCCTTTTTAATTTAGAGCGATTTCATTCTAAATCTTGCGTCATTGCGAGCGATAGCGTGGCAATCCCCGACTTTGCAGAGCGAATTTGCATGGTGTGAATATCGCATGAAGCCGCTCATTGCCGCGGAGGCTTAGTCCTTTTGTCTGCGCCACAAAAGGACCAAAAAGGCTAGTCATTAGACATGCTTCTTTGCCGCACAGGCCTCTACCCTGCAAATCAGGCAAAACCTGGGCTGGAAAAGTTTGCGGCCATATTGCGTGCACTGGCCAATACACTGCAAAAATTTCCTATGCCCTGCAATTACGCACAAGGCCACCATCGTTTTGCCTGATTTCACCCGAAGCTTTTCTAATGACGGGAAGAGAAAAAAGGAAACATTATTTATGTAGATGCCTTTAAATGAACCGCAATTAAAAGCGGGTAATGGCCCGACAAAAAGCGCGGGCCTGGGTGTTTTGCCTGTGGGGGGAAGGATCTTTTTGTCTTGACTTTTTGCTACCTTTTGTGTCAAGACAAAATTGCGATAGCAATCATGAGTACCTATAAAAAACAAACACTACGAATAACTAGTAGCCTCCGCGGCTATGAGCGGCTTCATGCGATATTCACACCTTGTATTCGCTCTGCATAGTCAGGGATTATTTCGCACCTCGTAATGGAAAAATAGCAAGAGTTCACCACAACCCCAACTCTTTTTACCACCACCATTAACTTTAATAACAGAATATTATAACTTTAGCATTGCCAATGCTAAAGTTGAATAAACCACTTCCCTATATTAATCACTTCTATCCAAAAACGCTTTTCTGTTTATTGTTAATTTTTACCAATATCTCATCTTTCGCACAAAAGAAATTTACCATCAGTGGTAATATTAAGGATGCTGCCACAGGCGAAGTATTGATCGGCGCTACCGTACGCATTAAAGAACTTTCCCAAAATGGCGCTGCCACTAATAGCTATGGCTTCTATTCACTTTCAGCACCCGAAGGCGATTATACGCTGCTAATTAGCTATGTTGGTTATGTTACTGTTTCGAAGCAAGTTTCATTACATAAAAACCTAACCGTGGATATGGCGCTGAATGCCCGTAACGACCTTACCGAAGTTGTAGTAAGTGCCAAAGCACATAATAATGATAATGTAACATCACCCGAAATGGGCGTGGATAAGCTGAACATGTCGCAAATAAATAGTATGCCGGTGCTACTGGGCGAGCGTGATATATTAAAGTCCATTTCCCTGCTGCCCGGCGTTAAGGCAGCAAGTGAAGGTAATACTGGTTTCTACGTGCGCGGCGGCGCATCGGATCAAAATCTGATCTTGCTGGATGAAGCGATCGTATATAATGCTTCGCATTTATTTGGTTTCTTCTCTACATTTAATTCAGATGCTATAAAGGATGTAAGCCTGTATAAAGGCGGCATGCCTGCTCAGTATGGCGGTAGGTTATCATCAGTACTGGACATTAAAATGGATGAAGGCAATAACAAGGAAGATGTGGTTGAGGGTGGCATTGGCCTCATCTCATCGCGCATAAAGCTGGAAGGTCCGATAGTAAAAGATAAAGGCTCATTTATGATCAGCGCGCGGCGTACTTATATCGATGCATTTCTAAAGGCTTCATCAGATAGCACTGTAAAAGGCAGTAAGCTTTATTTTTATGACCTGAATGCCAAAGCCAATTATCATTTTGATGATAAAAATGCTATTTATCTGTCAGGCTATTTTGGTAAGGATGTGCTTGGATTGCGTAATACATTCGGCACAAACTGGGGTAACGCTACGGGAACTTTACGGTTTAATCATGTGTTCAATAGCAAATTATTTTCCAATACATCGCTGGTGTATAGCAACTATAATTATACCATCCAAAGCTTTTTGCCGGGCAACGATTTCAGGGCGGTATCAAAAATAACGGATATCGACCTGAAAGAAGATCTTCAATATTACATTAATACCAACCACACATTACGCTTTGGTATTGATGCGCTACACCATAACCTTGCACCGGGCAGCCTAACTTCTAACGATAGTTCAAGTTTTAATACCAAGGTTATTCAGCGGAGGTACGGACTGGAAACCGCAGCTTATGTTAGCGACGAATGGCACGTGAACGATAAACTAACCCTGCTTTACGGCGCACGTTTAAGCGGCATATTCATCTTCGGGCCGGGGACTTTTAGCACGTATGATGCTGATGGAAATACGATCTCTTCAAAAACTTATCAATCGGGGGATGTGGTAAAAAGTTACTTTTACCTGGAACCGCGATTATCCGCCAGTTGTAGTTTGAATGATCAAACTTCACTTAAAGCATCTTATAACCGTAATACGCAAAATATCCATATCCTCAGCAACTCAAACAGCAGTACGCCAACCGACCTGTATGCCATGAGCAGCAATAACATCAAACCTGAAATTGCCGACCAGGTTTCCACCGGCTATTTCAGGAATTTTGATGAAAATATTTTTGAGTTCTCGACCGAAGTATATTACAAATGGCTGCAAAACCAGATAGATTATAAAGATGGCGCACAGCTGATCCTGAACCAGGATGTGGAATCGCAATTGGTATATGGTACCGGCAGGGCTTATGGCATAGAGTTCTATTTAAAAAAGAAGTACGGACGCTTTAACGGCTGGCTGGGATACACACTTTCACGAACAGAACGAAAATTTGCTGCCATTAACAGCGGTAATTACTTCCCCGCTACACAGGACCGTACGCACGATATATCCGCAGTGGGTATATACCAACTGAATAAACGGTGGTCGTTTTCAAGCACTTTTGTTTATGGTACAGGCAACGCGGTTACTTACCCCAACGGCAAATATGCCATTGGCGGGGTAACTACTTATTATTACTCGGAGCGGAATGCTAACCGCGAACCGGCAAATAACCGGTTGGATATTGGCGCTACGCTTGAAGGGAAACCGCATAAAAAATACCATTCCAGCTGGACGTTCGGTATCTATAATATTTATAACCACCGCAACCCGTATGCCATTACTTTTCGCGACAGCAAAACAAACCCGGGCACAACAGAGGCGGTGGAAACCAGTTTATTTGGCAGGGTGCCATCAGTTACCTGGAACTTTAAATTTTAAATGGTATGCAGTACATGAAGTTTAAATATCAGTTACTAATAGCCGCAATAGTTTTAATTACGGCCACATCATGCCAAAAAGTTATCGACCTCAAGCTAAATAATGCTGCTCCACAGCTGGTAATTGAAGGAAACCTTACGGATGAGTTTGGGCCGCAGTATGTAATTGTTACCAAATCGATGCCTTTTACCAGCAGCAATATCTTTCCGCCGGTAACAGATGCTGAAGTTATCATAATTGATAGTGTGGGTAATAAATTTAAATTGACTCAAAGCAATCCGGGCATATATTCTATTTACCCATTTGCCGGTACACACGGGCAAACATATACCTTAACCGTAAAAACCGGCGGTACCACTTATACCGCCAAATCAACCATGCCTTATCCGGTTAATTTGGATACGTTAACCAGTAAAACAGATGTACTTAGCGATAAGGACCTGCGAACAATAACAGTTGATTATAAGGACCCTGCCAATGTGACCAACCAATACCGTTTTGTGCTGTACATAAACAGCGAGCAGGCCGGTGCTATTTTTACCAATGACGACAGCTTTACAAACGGCCGCTATGTAAAAAATGATCTGCTGCAAAACGGTGTTGATATTCACCCGCTTGATACCGCAACGGTTGAGATGGAGTGCATCGATAAAAATATATACAAATACTGGTTCAGCCTGAGCCAGCAGCAGGGTGAAGGCCCGGGAGGGGGTACCACACCGGCAAACCCGCCATCAAACTTTAACAATAATGCGCTGGGGTATTTCAGCGCGCATACCACGCAAATGAAATCGATAATAGTGAAGTGAAATTTTTTTCCACCCTCTTTGTGGTTTACCACAGAGAGGGTCGACCAGCGTAGCGTAGTCGGAGTGAGTTACCGGAGCGCGAAAAAATCTACACCAGAGTTCCCCTCTTGAGAGGGGTTAGGGGTGTGTTATAAGCTATTAAGGTAGCTAATCACTGATCAACTAATCTCTAATCATGCTAATACGGGCGTTACCTTCGGCCCGTGCTATCCGCTTATACTACACAGGCATTAGCCGCGGCCTGCACTGAGGCTCTCGAAGTGGCCGGTATCCGCTACTATCACTAACGCATTTTTGTCGTAATCGTAACTTAAATTGTTTCATAGTTCCCAAAATCAACGTAATAATATAAATCATCTTTAATCTGCGGTCAATCAGTATGCAAAGTAATAACAGCTGTATTTGCTGGTTTTACAAGGTGAATGCCGTTGATTGTTACCCGATCATAAGTTAAATTTTCGGCATTACTAATCACCTCGGCCTTTGGTGTATTAAGTACAGTTACCTTTTTCAGGCTAATGTTTTTGAGCGGGTTACCTTGTACGCCTACAGCATAAATACCCACCTCACCTGCATGGTTACAGGTTACATTTTCAATGGTGAAGTTGTTAAAGTTGCAGGGATAATGGCCGCCGCGTGAGCCATGATAATTATTTTCAAAGCGGATAAATCCTGCAACTGCGGTATCACATTGCACATTATTTACATGGATATTCTCAATAAAGCCACCACGATCAAGATTGGATTTAAAATAGATGGCGCTCAGGCATTTTTTTATCATCACATTGTACATGTAAACATTTCGCACACCTGCCGACATCTCGCTGCCAATGCAAAGTCCGTTGGCTTTCGACCTGAATACACAATCCCTTACGATCACATTTTCGGTAGGTTGCCCAATGCGCCAGGCATCCTGATCGCGCCCTGCTTTAATGGCTATGCCGTCATCGCCGCTATCAAAATTGCAGCGCTGTATCAGTACATCGGTGGTCGATTCCGGGTCGCAGCCATCGTTATTTAGGTTATGGCTGTTAATGGTAACATCCTGTACGGTAACGTTATTGCACAGCACCGGGTGTATTACCCAATAAGGCGCATCTAAAATGGTAATACCTGATATCAAGATGTTCTTACAACCAAAGAACTGGATCATATCCGGCGGCAGCTGCGCGTTGTTATCACCAAATACACGCTGGTAAACAGGTATTAAATCATGCCCCATTTGTCGTAATCTGTTTTGCTCGGGTGAACCCTGCGGTCGCCACCTGGCAAAGTTTTTACTGGCCGAGCCATTTACTATCCCATGCCCGGTTATGGCAATATCGGAGCATTGATAAGCATAGAACAGCGGCGAGTAATTATACAGTTCAGTGCCTTCCCAAAGCGTAAGTACAGCCGGTAAATAATCTTTTGGTTCACCGGAGAACACCAGTTCGGCACCATCATTAAAATGCAGGTTAACGTGACTCTTAAAAACTATTGGTCCCGCTATATAAAATTTACCTTTGGGTACAATTACCTCGCCGCCACCGTTTACACTACAGAGATCGATCACTTTATCAAATATTGCCTTGGTATCCGTTTTACCATCCGCTATTGCGCCGTAGGATACAATGTTAAAAGTGTCTTTTTTAAATTCAGGCGCTTTAATATTTTTGAGGATCTGGTCGACAGGCGATATTACTTTTTGCTTATGCTGGGCATTCGTTTTTGGGGCAATAATAAAGAACAGCGCCATCAGCAGGCAGCTAAATTTACTTTGGTTTATCATGGCAGGTAAATAAGACGAGTAAATTTAAATGATTATATTTAGTACCCTTATTTATATTAAAGATTTTACCTTTAATCTTATTTTAAAACTATTCCCTTGAAAAGACTTTTTTTCATTTTTTGTTTGTTGCAATTGTTTGCGGTTATTGCATCTGCACAGGATAAGCAGATCCCGTATGGCAATAATCCCGCTGCCGGAAAATATTATAACGTCCGCGGTATAAAAATGTATTGCGAGGTTTATGGCAAAGGCAAACCCTTGCTAATGATACACGGTAATGGCGGCGATATCAGCGCATTTTCAAAAAACATCCCTTACTTCTCCAAAAAATATATGATAATTGTGCCCGATAGCCGGGCGCAGGGGAAATCAACCGACGACAGGGATTCCCTGAGTTTTGAAATGATGGCCGATGATTTTGCAGCTTTGCTGGATGTAATGCACATTAAATCGAGTTATGTGATCGGCTGGAGCGACGGAGGGATAAATGCTTTACTATTAGCTATGCGCCATCCCGAAAAGGTGATCAAACTGGCCTCAACCGGGGCAAATTTATGGCCGGATTCAACGGCCCTTGTTCCTAAATATTGGATAGGGGAGCGGGATGATTATAATGCCTCAAAAAACAAGATATTTAAGACCGCGAAAGAAAAAAACGATCAGAAGATATTTTTGCTGGACTGGTTTCAACCCAATATTCCTTTATTGGCACTCAGGCAGATCAAATGCCCCTCGCTGATTATTGGCGGGGATCATGATCTCATCGTAATACAGCATACGGTTCTAATCTATCAGAATATACCACATGCTTATTTATGGATCTTGCCCAATTCATCGCACGGCACATTACAGGACCATACCGACGAGTTCAATAAAAAAGTGGATGAGTTTTTTACTGCACCTTTTCACGTTTGGAATTAATTATGCAGCCCAATAATATATTACACGGCAAAACGCTTGAAATGGTACTGAATGAACTGGTGGCACACCACGGCTGGCCGGAACTGGGATACCGCATCCGTATCAATTGTTTTTTGGATGACCCGAGTATTAAATCGAGCCTGAAATTTCTGCGCAAAACTCCCTGGGCGCGTAAAAAAGTTGAGGATTTGTATATCGAAACGTTTAGCGGTAAAGCCTGAGTTGTTTGCGTAGAGTTTTGGCTAAAGCCGAATTGTGTTGCGCATGTTCCGTTGGCTGAAGCCAACGGCAATGAATGAAGAAATTCTGATAAATAGTTTCACCGACCGCGCGACCGTTCAAGCGTTCACGCTTGAATGAAAAAGACTTTTAGCGTCCACGCTAAAAGTCCTTCAATAACATTTTATTTTAATAGTAATGTAAGCGTGGACGCTTGAACGGGTGGCAGGGCGCAGAAGCTATAATTCATTACCGTCACATTTATGGGACGGATAAAAAGAATAGGAGAGTGGCTTTAGCCAAAATTTACGGAAGAAAGATATTAATGCTTCCTCTTATTATTCATCTTAGCCTTAGTACCCGAACTGTAATTATAAGTTTTTGAATTAGCCGCCTTTTTCTCATGGAAAGCTTCGCCTGCAACAGGTTCTGTTTTCTTTGTTTTAGCAGCAGGTTTTTCAGATGGTGCTTCCTTTTCCTTTTTATCAGCATCAATAACCAGTTCATCCGGCAACGCCGCTAAAGGCATTTTTTTGCCGCTGGCTTGCTCTATCTTTTTAATCAGCGCCAGTTCAATATCCGTGGAGAAAGTAATGGCCAGCGTATCGTCATCATCGCCGGTGTTTACTATCCGTTTAATAAATAATTCCCTTTCTTCCGGCACATCCAAATGAATAATGAAAGGGATACCGCTCAGATCATATTCACCCTCGCTTTCGTTTGCAATTATCAATATCTTAAGCGTATCATCCTGCTTAAATTCAGCCACATCCTGCACGTTTTTTGATTCGTACGACAGCGGGTTAATAGTTACCACAGATTCCCTCATCCTGTGTTTCAAACTTCTCTGCACCGTTTCGGCAGTAACACGGGTGTTTACAAATACCACCGTTTTGGTGAACAGTTCCTCATCCTGCATAAACAAGTTCAGCAGGTTTAGCTTGGTGCGGAAATTAGGTACATTATACAATAATTGCTGGTGGGTATTCAACGGAATAATTTCCAGTTCTTCGGCCTCAACAATGGCAGGCATCTTCATAAAAGGGTCTATCATTTTATGAAGCTTGGCATGTAATACCTCGGTAAATACCAGGTGCTGGCTTTTTGTGATGCTGTTAGCAAGTTCGGCAACGGGCAATTGCAGGCCCTGTTTTACCATATCCTCGGCATCATCAACTATTAAAACATCAATTTTATTGAGGTTGAGGCCCAGTTTAAGATAGATGGCGCGTGCCCTGTCGGGGGTGGCGACTACAATATCGGCACCATCAGCCAAAGCATTCATCTGCGCTTCAATACCGGGGGTAACGTACAGGCCAACTATCTGTATAGTATCGTTCCTTTTAAGCTGATCAAATTGCTGCATTACTGCTTCAACGCGTTCTTTATCAGGTACCAATATTAATACGCGTGGCGCATCGTCATAACCACGTGTAATGCGGTTTAATATGCCTATAATATAGGTGGTAGTTTTGCCTGAACCTTCGGGTGCAACCGCAATAACATCCTGCCCGCCAATTATACGCGACAATGTTTTTAGCTGGATCTCTTTTGGATTGAGGTACCCCGTTTCGGTTAACGTACGTGATAACCCCTTGTTCAGCTTAAATTTATCTAACCACACCATTCAAATAGTATTAAGCCGCGAAGATAAGGATAAAAATAATGATGTTATTACGAACTATGTGGATGGATGTCACACTGAGGCACTCGAAGTGTGCGGGCAAAGGCCTTTACGCTTATGCTTCGAGTGCCTCAGCATGACCCTGCGCTCTTCTTTACGTAAAATACAATTGCCTTACACCTCCTTCCAATCCCCATTCACCATCATTCCAGAAAATGCCGATCGCACCGGCAGATCCAAATAAGGATAGGTTACTTTTGAAAGGTATAAGCCCTGCGGATGTGCGGGGGTAATAATTTTAGGAGTGATTTTATCAGCCAAATAATGCTCAAATTCATCTACACTCATATCACTACGACCAATTTCTAATAGCCGCCCCGTAATTATGCGCACCATTTTACTGAGGAAACGATTGGCGGAGATGTGGAAACGGAGCCTGTCGCCGGATGGATCAATGTATAATTTAGCGTTACTTACATGGCAAATAGTATGATCGATCCTGTCTGGCATTTTGCAGAAGGCGCGGTAATCATTGTATTTGGGCAGCAGTTGTATGGCTGCTTTCATTTTATCCAGATCGAGGTTTTTCTCAGGATATAAGGAACTGAATCCGCTGAAGAAAGGATCTTTATAAGTATGAATAAAATAATCATAGCCACGTTGTACGGCATCAAAACGGGCATGGGGCAGGCCCTGCATGGGGATGATATCAAAAATGGCGATATCATCAGGCAATAATTTATTCAGCCGGAACAGGAGGTCGAAATTCCATTTCTTTTCAATATCGATATGAAAAAAGAACTGGCTGGCATGCACCAGCGCGTCGGTTCGCCCGCAGCCGGTAATGGGTACAGGTTGTTTTAATATCTTAGCCAAACAGGTTTCCAAAACCTCCTGCACGTTCACCACGCCGGGATGCTTTTGCCAGCCGCTGTACCGCGCGCCGTGGTAACCTATGTGGATGAAGTATCGCATTTTTCTTTCTTATCGTCATTGCGAGGAACGAAGCAATCCCCGACTTAGCAGATCAACTTTGCAAGTCTCTCTGTATAGTCGGGGATTGCCACGTCGTTACACTCCTCGCAATGACGATTTTTTTAATATAATAATTATACCTTCTTCGGCGGCAAATCAAAAGCAATCGCATCGTGCTCAAAATGGCCTTTGTGTGAACCATCGCAAAAAGGCTTGTTGGCTGATAAACCACAACGGCAGATAGATACCACTGTTCTGCCTTGTAAACCGTATGTGTTACCCTGCGCATCTACTATCTCAAAATCGCCATCTATTTTAACCGATCCGTTGTTATTAATTGTAAGTTTTGTTGTTGCCATAAATTTTTATTTGCCCCGAAGGTACAAACTTGGGTTATACGAAATAAGTTAAGTTCTAATTCAAACTCATTCTTAATATGGCACGGCACGATTGTATTTGTAACTATTCGGTGAAATTTCACAAAGAATTCGCTAAATCGTTTTTAAATATTACCTTGACTGCGGATTTCTGAAAATCCATGTTTAACCAATTTGTACTATAGCTACCTGCTCTATGAAAAAATTGTTGCTGACCACCATCAATTTTAAAATCCGAAACTATGCCGGGTCTTTACTGGCGCTGTGCTTTTTGTCAGGCACGGTTAATGCGCAAACTGCTGTGTTTGTGAGTAAACCGGCCAATACATCAACCAATACCTATTATGTAAGCAATAAGGCACCGCTAACCGCACAGAGCTTTGTAAAGCTGCCGTTAACTGATATAAAACCCGGTGGCTGGTTAAAAAAACAACTCGAACTGCAAAAGGATGGCCTTACCGGTCACCTGGGCGAAATAAGCATCTGGCTCACCAAAACGGATAATGCCTGGCTTAACAAGGACAGGAAAGGTAAATATGGTTGGGAGGAACTGCCGTACTGGTTAAAAGGTTATGGCGATATTGCTTACGTATTGCAGGATGAGCGCATGCTGAAGGATACCAAATTCTGGATCGACGCGGTGATCAGCAACCAGCAGCCTGATGGTGATTTTGGCCCTATAATTTACAAAGGCGACGGTAAACGCGACCTGTGGGCCAATATGCCGATGCTGTGGTGTATGCAATCTTATTACGATTACTCGAAAGACCCTCGGGTATTGAGCTTTATGAGCAAATACTTTAAATGGGAACTTGCCATACCCGATGATAAATTTTTAGAGGATTATTGGGAAAACAGCAGGGGGGCGATAACATGGTGAGCGTGTATTGGCTGTACAACCGTACCGGCGAAAAATGGCTGCTTGATCTCGCTACAAAAATAGACCGCAACACCGCCAATTGGCGACAAAAAAATAACCTGCCCAACTGGCACAATGTAAATGTGGCCGAATGTTTCAGGGAACCGGCTACTTATTACCAGCAAAGCCACGATCAGAATGACCTTGAAGCGACTTATAATGATTTTAAACTGATCCGTAATATTTATGGGCAGGTGCCGGGCGGTATGTTTGGTGCCGATGAAAACGCCCGCAAAGGTTATGACGACCCGCGCCAGGCCGTAGAGACCTGTGGCATGGTGGAGCAAATGACCTCTGATGAATTTTTACTGCAATCAACTGGTGATACTTTTTGGGCCGATAACTGCGAGGATGTGGCTTTTAATACTTTCCCGGCAGCATTTACATCCGACTATAAAGCTCTGCGCTATCTAACCGCGCCTAATATGGTGGTGAGTGATAACAAAGACCATTCGCCGGGCATTGCTAACTCCGGTCCGTTTTTAACCATGAACCCGTTCAGCAGCAGGTGCTGCCAGCATAACCATTCGGCAGGATGGGTGTATTATGCCGAGAATAGCTGGATGGCGACCAGTGATAATGGCCTCGCCGCGCAATTGTATTCTGAAGGGGAAGTTACCGCCAAGGTTGGCAAGGGTACGCAGGTTAAAATTAACGAGCAAACGCATTATCCTTTTAATGATAGGGTGAACTTTATTGTTAATACACCTGGCATAGTTGCTTTCCCGCTTTATTTAAGGATACCTGCATGGTGCAACGGCGCGTCAGTTAGCGTTAATGGCAAGGCTGTGCCTGTTAATACAATGCCTAATGGTTACATAGTGCTTAACAATAAGTGGAAGAATGGTGATGTGGTTTCCCTGCAATTGCCAATGGCTTTGAAAGTGAGGGAATGGAACCAAAATAAAAACAGCATCAGCGTAAATTACGGTCCGCTTACCTTCTCGCTAAAAATAGCTGAGAACTATGTAAAAACCGACGCGACTACTGCTGTTCAGGGCGATTCAGGCTGGCAGGCTGATGCTGATCAATCTAAATGGCCAGCATATAATATCTACCCTGCTTCAAGCTGGAACTATGGACTATTAGTTGATGAGCAGCATCCTGAATTATCATTCAAAGTAATTAAAAAACAATGGCCGAAGGATGATAATCCGTTTACCAACGCTAATGCGCCTATTGAGCTTGTTGCCGAGGGGAAACAAATACCAGGGTGGACGATTGACCAGTACGGGCTGTGCGGTGTATTGCCGGTTAGTCCGGTAAAAACCGCCGAAAAAACTACCAAATTAACATTGGTGCCTATGGGTGGCGCAAGGCTGCGAATTTCGGCTTTTCCGGTGGTTGAATAGGCTTAAAGCCCTTATAATTGCTAAATAGGCAAATTGGCGCTATATTAGATTTTTTATATTAGAGATAAACTTAAATCCCCAATAAGAGTAAATAAATGGTAAACAAAAAATTATCAATAGTTGATATTGCTAACCAACTGAATATTTCAAAAACTACGGTATCGTTTATATTGAATGGCAGGGCCAAAGAGAAAAGGATAAGCGACGAACTGGTACAAAAGGTATTGAAATTTGTTGAAGAAGTTGGCTATAAACCAAACTCATTGGCTAAAAGTTTACGTACCGGGAAATCGAACATTATTGGTTTGATGGTGGAGAATATATCCGACATCTTTTTCGCGAACATTGCCCGTTATATTGAGGACCGTGCCTACAAAAACGGTTACCGTATAATTTATTGCAGTACTGATAACGACGCGGCAAAAACCAAGGACCTGATAAACATGTTTCGCGACAGGCATGTGGATGGTTACATTATTGCCCCGCCGGTTGGTGTGGAAGATGATATTGCCGCCCTGATAAAAGATGATCTGCCGGTGGTACTTTTCGACAGGTTTTTCCCTGAACTTGAATCGAGTTATGTGGTGGTAGATAACTTAAACTCTACCTATAATGCCACCAAATATTTTATTGATCATGGGTATAAGAATATAGCTTTTATAACTTTTTCATCGCACCAAACACAAATGCAGGCGCGTATGGATGGTTATGAAAAGGCGCTGAAAGAGAACAACCTTACGCCACATATAAAAGAGGTTGACTTTAACCAGGACCTGCAATTTATCATCGACCCGGTGACAGAGTACCTGGAACAAAATAAAGGGTTTGATGCCATATTATTCGGTACCAACCGCATAGGTGTTTGCGGCTTAAAGGCATTGAGCAACCTGGGCATAAAAACACCTGATGATGTAGCGGTTATTTCATTTGATGATAACGAGGTATTTGAAATGTACACACCATCAATTACGGCAATAGCGCAGCCTATTGAAGAAATTGCCGACAACGTGATATCCATCTTATTACACAAACTAAAAACCCCTGCAGGTAGCCGTCAGATTGAGCAGGTTACTTTACATAGTGAGCTGAGGTTGAGAGGATCTTCATCGGTTAATAAACCGGAGTAAGTAGGAGATATTTAATATTATATACGATAGCGATGGGTTTTAAACCCATCGCTATTTTTTTGTCTTGTCATTTCCGACCGGAGGGAGAAATCTTCTTCGCCAGGCATTTGCGCCATATATTGTTGCAGAATATTTCTCCCTCTGGTCGAAATAACAATTAGTGGTTTACATCACTTTCCCCCTCAACGCTTCCTTAGCCCCACCATCCCATTCATCTTTTAAAATGCTTAATACAATGGTATTGCGGCGTGTGCCGTCGGCAAGGGGCAGAACGCTTCTGAGTACACCTTCAACCTGGCAGCCCAGCGCTTTCATGGCGGCTATGCTGCGGGCGTTGTTGGCATCGGCGCGGAACTCAACACGCAGCATCCCTAATTCTTCAAAAGCAAATTGCAGCAGCAGGAACTTACAATGCCTGTTCAATCCCGTAGCCCGAAATTTTTCGCCATACCAGGTATAGCCCAATTGTAAAGTTTGGTTTTGTGGCTGTATATCATAAAAGCGAGTGCAGCCTGCATATTCCTGGTACTGTTTATCATAAACTATAAAGGCATACTCTTTTCCTTCCGTACGGGCTTTAAGCGCGCCATCTACATAGGTACGCATAGCCTGCTCACCTGCGGGGCTCACGTGTGAGTATCTCCAGGTATCGGGCTCATTAATGGCGTAGGGCAACAATATATCTATATCGCTGGCAACAAGCGGTCTTAGCTGCACGCGTTCATCTTCCAGTATATATTCAGTTGCGGGATTAAAAGGTGTTATCATGGTTTTATAATTGGCAATTGCGTAAATGTATTTAAAATGTTTTTATCGCCCAATCGTCTGTAGTATTAAATGGATGTAAAACTATGACGATTTCCCTTATCAGAATACAATATTTATCGCTGCTTAATAAAGCTTTGCTATTTTTACCTGAATTTTTGAAAATGTGCATCGCACTTATCTAAACTAAAGCATGGAAAAACCTAAAGACCAGCCTGCAAACAAACAACCTAAAAAACCCGGGGTATTCGGCTTGCTTAAACCATATATGGGTTTGGTAGTAATGCTGATATTATTCGCGCTTTTTAGTAATGGCGTTAACTTGCTGCTGCCTAAAATAATAGCCAATGGTATTGATGCCTATACCCATAAGCATTTTGAATACAGGCCCATTATAATTGAATTTACAGGGGCAGTGATCGTAATATTCATATTCACTTACCTGCAAAGTATTATACAAACTTATGCATCTGAACGTGTAGCCCGCGATTTGAGGAGCAAGTTATCCGACAAGATCTCAAAACAAAGCTATGCCTTTGTTGAGCGGGTAAATCCATCAAAACTGCTTACCAACCTCACTGCCGATGTCGATTCCATCAAAATGTTCGTATCGCAGGCGGTGGTATCCATAGCTTCATCGTTATTTATAATTATCGGCGCAAGCATTTTACTGCTTACTATTAACTGGCGACTGGCGCTTTGCGTTATCGCGATTATTCCTATCATCGGCGGTACATTTTTTTATGTGCTGAAGAAGGTGAGGGTATTGTTTAAAGAAAGCCGCGCGGTTATCGACTGGCTGAACAAGGTAATTAACGAAAGTATCATGGGTTCGGCGCTGATACGTGTTATCAATTCACAACAGTTGGAATACGCCAAGTTTTTACAGGCAAATACACGGGCCAAGGATTTTGGACTGTCGATCCTGAACCTTTTTGCCGGTTTGATACCTATTATCACTTTTACGGCTAATATGGCGGGCCTGAGTATTTTGGTGTTGGGCGGCCATTACGTAATTGCAGGCAGCATGAGCCTCGGTAATTTCGCGGCGTTTAACAGTTACCTGGCGTTGCTCATCTTCCCTATACTGGTTATCGGTTTCATGAGCAATATTATAGCGCAGGCAACAGCATCGTACGAGCGGATCAACGTTGTATTAGAAGCGCCTGATCTGCCACAAACGGGAACTATTAAAGAGCCGTTAAGAGGCGATATCGACCTGAAAGATATAACCGTGATGTATGGACAAAAACCAGCATTGGAGAATGTTTCATTCTCCATAAAAGCAGGTTCAAAAATCGCCATAATTGGTCCAACGGCTGCCGGTAAAACGCAGTTGCTCTATTTGCTTACCGGGCTTATTAATGCCAATAGCGGTACGGTGGAGTTTGACGGCAGGAGTATAGCCGCGTATGATAGTGAGTCGTTCCACAGCCAGGTTGGTTTTGTTTTCCAGGATAGCATCATCTTTAATATGAGCATCAGGGAAAATATCGCGTTTAGCGATACGGTAACTGATGAATCGCTGCAAAAAGCAATTGATACAGCTGAATTAAGGGGCTTTATTGATGGGCTACCTGAGGGATTAAGCACCATAGTTTCAGAACGCGGGGCAAGCCTTTCGGGTGGGCAAAAACAGCGGATCATGCTGGCAAGGGCTTTGGCTGTTAATCCAAAGATATTATTGCTGGATGATTTTACGGCGCGTGTTGATGGTAATACCGAGAAGAAGATCCTGGCTAATGTGCAAAAGAATTATCCCGGTTTAACACTGCTATCGGTAACACAAAAAATTGGTGCTGTTGAGCATTATGATAAGATCATCGTACTGATGCAGGGCGAAATTGTAGCCAGCGGCAAGCATGATGAACTGATGCACAGTAGCCCCGAATATGTGCAGATCTTTAACTCGCAGCAAAGTACCAGTAATTACGAGAATGTTGCTAAATAGAAATTCCGGAAGTAAAATATAAATGCAAAATGAATTACAATCTTAATAAACTTTCGGAGCAGCAGGAAAAAACCTCGACCTATGCGGCGCTTAAAAAGCTGCTGCAACTCATAGCGCACGAAAGAAAGAACTTACTGATGGCATTGTTGGCCATCCTTACCAACTCGACACTCAACTTATTGGGCCCGCTTATTATTGGTTTAACCCTTGATAAATATGTGCAGCACCATAACTACCAGGGCGTATTAATTAATGCTGGTATATTATTAGCCATGTACATAGCGGCATTGGGAAGCAGCTATATGCAAACCAAACTGATGGGTGGGGTAGGGCAACGTATGTTGTTTACGCTGAGGAATGCCATCTTCAATAAATTACAGCAATTGCCTGTTGATTTCTTCAACTCGAATAAAGCTGGTGATCTGATATCACGTGTAAATAACGATACGGATAAGCTGAACCAGTTTTTTTCGCAATCGCTTATGCAGTTTATCGGTAGTATAGCTACCATGACGGGGGCAGGAATCGCCTTATTGGTTATTCATTATAAATTAGGGGTTGTGGCGCTTGCGCCAGGTGTGTTAATATTGCTGTTTACCAGTGTGGTATCGCCATGGGTTAAGCGCAAGAATGCTACCAACTTAAAAAGCGTTGGCGGCATGAGCGCCGAAATACAGGAAAGCCTGAATAACTTTAAGGTGATCATCGCTTTTAACCGCCGCGATTATTTCAGGAAAAGGTTTGATGAAGCTAATAAAGAAAACTATAACACGGCTATAGGCGCAGGTTTAGCAAATAATATTTTCCTGCCTGTATATAGCTTTTTCTCAAGTGTTGCGCAATTGCTGGTACTGGCTTGTGGCATTTATTTGATCAGCATTGGCGATTTTAGCATCGGTTTGCTGGTAAGTTACCTGTCGTACGCTACCTTATTTTATAACCCCTTAAGACAATTAGCGGCATTGTGGACAAGTTTCCAGGTGGCTATGGCCGGGTGGGACAGGATCTCGCAGATCTTATCGCTGGAAAGTAATTTGCCAACAGTACAAGGTTCATTAGCTGAACCAGATGCGGCTTTATTGGAATTCAGGAATGTGCATTTTGGTTATACTGCTGATCATGAGATCTTACACAATATCAGCTTTAAATTGGAGCGTAGCAAAACCTATGCTTTGGTTGGCCCAACCGGTGGTGGTAAAACAACCACGGCCTCATTAATAGCGCGGTTGTATGATCCATCAAAAGGAACGGTATTGCTTGATGGAAAAGATATCCGCTCTTACGATCCATTAGATCGTACAAAAAAGATCGGCTTTATTTTGCAGGAACCTTTCCTTTTTACAGGTACTGTAAAAGAAAATATTTTATATGGTAATGAACTATACCGCGACCATACCAGCGAGCAGTTTGAACAGGTAATAAATGACGCCAATTTAGGCGGCTTACTCGCCCTGTTTGAAAGCGGGCTGGAAACTAAAGTAGCATCGAGCGGGGATAGTATAAGTTTGGGGCAAAAACAGCTGATCGCTTTTATGCGTGCGGTGCTGCGTAATCCTGACCTGCTTATTCTGGATGAGGCTACCGCCAATGTTGATACCATAACCGAAAAGTTGTTAAGCGATATTTTAGATAAATTACCACAGCATACCACTCGTGTAATTATAGCCCACCGACTAAACACCATTGAAAATGCCGACGAGATATTCTTTGTAAACTCAGGCGAAGTAACCCGTGCAGGTTCATTGGATGATGCCGTGAATATGCTGTTGCAGGGGAAAAGAGTTAGCTAAAAAGAGTCAGGAATCAAGATATAAGAATCAAGATAAAGCAAAAGATTTATAGATTATAGTAAATTCTTTATTGCGTTTCTTGATTCTTGTATCTTGCCTCTTGATTCTATCCCTCATCTCTTGCTTCTATTCTTAATTATCTTTACACTTGTACTTAAACTATTATCCCATTATGTATAAATACGCCGGTGAAAAAGGAATTTTAGTATCCATTGATTGTATCATCTTCGGATTTGATGGCTGGGACTTAAAATTATTACTTGTTCAGCGGAGTATTGAGCCCCAATTACATAAATGGAGCCTGATGGGCGGCTTTGTTAAGCCCGATGAAAGTCCGGAAGATGCGGCTAACCGCGTGCTGGAGCAGCGTACAGGTTTAAAGAATGTGTACATGGATCAGTTCCAGGTATTCGGGAAGCCCGACAGGGATCCTGTTGAGCGGGTTATTTCCATCGCTTACTTCGCGCTTATTGATATCCATCAGTATGAAAAACAGCTGAGCGATGAGTACCACGCCGAATGGGTTTTGCTGGATGAAATACCTGAACTGATATTTGATCATACCGAAATGGTTAAACTAGCCAAAAGGCAGCTGCGTTACAAAGCGGCGCTTCACCCTATATTATTCCAGTTATTGCCCGAGAAATTTACCATCCCGCAATTACAGGCTTTATACGAGGGGGTTTATCAAACCAAATTTGATGACCGTAACTTCAGCCGTAAATTACTATCCACCGGTTTGCTGGTAAAATTGCCTGAGAAAGATAAGCAATCCTCAAAAAAAGGAGCGTTCTATTACCAGCTCGATCAATCAAACTACCAGGAGAACTTTGAATCCTTTTTAAACCTGGTGCCTAACCCGGATAAGTTTTTTTAGTACTAAACTTTACACAGGTATTTAGCAGAGATGTAACTTTTTTATTCATTTACAATAATCTGTTTGCAGGTAATCTATTCTTTAATAGCTTTATACACTTGTAGCCCCAAAACATCTGCCCAAATAACAAACCCGCTATTAGTGATTTTTTTATAAGTGTGAGAACTTTGTATTCAACGGCGGTAGCTGTTATGCTTATTTTTTGTTGTTTGCAGGGTTATTCGCAAGGTAGTACGAATAAAGGCACAGAATTTTGGACGGCCTATATGGCCAATTCAAACCCGCCCGGCAATAAGGAGGGGAGCCAGATGGATCTGTATATTACATCAGATGTAAATACATCGGGCACAGTTGAATTTGAGGGCGGGAGCCCTTCTATGCCGTTTACTGTTACCGCTAACCAGGTAACCATTTTAAACATGCCGGCTGCTGCGTACATAGGCGGCCAGGGGCAATCTCATAATACTATTCATATAACTTCATTAAAGCCGGTAGCTATATACGCGCATATTTTTGCCGAGAATTCATCGGGGGCTACATTGCTGTTACCGGTAACTACTTTAGGCAAGGATTATACCTCTATTAATTATACCCAAAAGGCCAACCAAACCGCTTATTCAGCATTTATGGTTATAGGTACTGAGGATAATACCACTGTTGAAATTACACCTTCTGTTGGATTGGTTGACGGCTCCCCTGCAAATAAGGCTTTCTCAGTAGTTTTAAATAAGGGTGATATTTACCAGGGGCTTGCAAATAATGATCTTACGGGCACCCATATACAATCAGTAAGTTCGGGCACGGAGGCTTGTAAAAAGATAGCTGTTTTTTCGGGTAGCACCCGAATCCAGATAGGTTGTAATGCCAAGGATAATTCCTCCGATAATCTCTTTCAGCAAATCTATCCTACAGCATCATGGGGGAAGAATTATATAACAGTACCCCTCAAAAACCGGGATTTTGATATTTTTAGAGTGGTGTTGAGCAATCCGGCTACCAATGTTACCATAAATGGGAAGCTTATTGCTCCAAGTTTATTTATAAATGGATTGTATTATGAGTTTAATTCGGCACAACCTAATATAATTACTGCCGATCAGCCTGTTCAGGTTGCGCAATATGCTGTTTCACAGGGTAATGAGGAATCATGTGGTAATGACCCTGCCGATATTGGTGACCCCGAAATGATCTACCTCACACCGCTTGAGCAGACCCTGGATCATGTAACCCTGTTTTCAACCAGTAACTATTTAATACTGGCCAGCTATATTAATGTTTTAATAAAAACGAATGCAGCATCTTCATTTAAACTCGACGGGCAGCCATATAACCAGTTTTCATTAGTGCCCAATAACAATTTGTACTCGTACGCGCAAATATCAGTAAGTAATGGTACGCACAATATAAGCGCAAGTGATGGCTTTAATGCCATTGCTTATGGTTTTGGCGAACATGAATCATACGGATACGCCGCGGGTGCCAATTTGCAGGACCTGGATGAGTTTATCGCATTGCAAAATCCGCAAACTAAGGCCACACAAAGCAACGGATGCACGGGTGTTGAATATAATTTACAGTTAACATTGCCTTATAAAACAACCAGTATACAATGGGATTTTGGAAACGGCACCACCCCTTATACCGATACCAAACCTGTTATTGCCGACTCGGTAACAAAGGGAACACAGACATTATATATTTATAATTATCCTAAAAATCCGGTTGTGTATAGCAGCGGGAGTTATTCGGTAATAGCCACGGTACTTAATCCTACGGCTGATGCATGCGGATCAACCGAAGCTATTGAATTTGATTATACGGTATCAAATCCCCCGACTGCAAAATTTAGTATAGATAAACCTTGCTATGGCGATTCAACCCAGTTTACAGATCAAACCGTAGCCAGCAACACCATAAAAAGCTGGTTATGGAATTTTGGTGATAACCAGCAATCAACATTGCAAAACCCGGCGCATAAGTATTTAAAGCCTGGTAATTATAATGTGAGTTTAACGGTTACTGATATTGATAGCTGTACATCGGTTTTTAGTGTGCCCAATTTAACTATAGATGCCCGGCCGGTTGCTCTCTTTACAGCATCAGCCCCCGATTGTGCAACCCAGAGCATTACCTTTACCGATCAATCAACCACCACCACGGGCAACCTTGTAAAATGGATATGGGACTTTGGCGATGGTATAACAGACACAGTTACTGCTAAAAATGCGCCGGTTAGCCATGCTTATGCTAAAGCTGGTATAGATACCGTAAAATTAATTGTAATTAATGATAGTGGTTGCTCAAGCCTGGCATTTGTGCAGCCTGAAACCATTAATCCGGTGCCTGTGGTTAATTTTACCCTGCCCGATGTTTGCCTGGCTGCAGCCAATGCCCAGTTTACAGATGCAAGCACTATTACTGATAATACCCAGGCAGGTTTCACTTACCTGTGGAATTTTGGCGATACAAACGCAAATGGCGCGAATGCAGCTGGCGTAAAGGCAAATACTTCAAGCCTGAAAAATCCTCAGCATACATACTCGCAGGCGGCTAATTATAATGTTACGCTAACCATCACTTCGGCATATGGGTGTTCTGTTTCAAAAACACAGGCATTTACAGTTAACGGGTCAAACCCGGCAGCACATTTTTTTGTAGAAAACAGCAACAATTTGTGTAGTAGCGATAATGTTGTTTTTGAGGACAGATCATCAGTTGATTTTGGTAATATAACCAGTATAGTGTGGTATTTTGATTATAATAACAACCCGGCCGATTCTGTAATTTATACCCGGAGCAATATGCCTGCAGATAAGAAATACTACCATCAATATCCGCTAGTCAATTCAGACAAGCCTCAATACTATGATGTGAGAATGGTGGCATATTCAGGTGCCAGTCAATCATGTGCCAGCGAGATCGATTCAACCATTACAGTAAATGGAAATCCAACGGTTACTGTAAGCCAGTTGGGGAGCATATGTTCAGGATCGGCACCGGTACAAATTATTGCAAATACAGGTGAATACACGGGTACAAGTGTATTTAGCGGTACCGGAGTTTCACCTACAGGTTTGTTTAATCCGGCAGTTGCAGGCCAGGGGGCATTTACTATTAATTATTTGTTTACCGCAGTAAATGGCTGTACTTATTCATCATCGCAGCAGGTTAACGTGGTTCCAACACCGCAGATCACTGTTGATTCAAGTATTACAGTGCTTGAGGGATCTGAAGTTAGGTTAAATGCAACGGCCACGGGCGATAACCTCACCTATAAATGGACGCCTGCAGCCGGTTTAAACCGCGATGATATACCAAACCCGGTGGTAAGCCTCGATAATGATATGCAATACACGCTAACTGTTGCTTCGGGCAATAGCTGTACTGCTACAGCCACCGTATTTGTTAATGTGTTAAAAAATCTGGTAATACCCAATACATTTACGCCTAACGGCGATGGCATTAATGATACGTGGAATATAAAATATCTGGATAGTTACCCTAATTGTACAGTTGATATATTTAACCGCTATGGTGAAAAACTATTTACATCTGTGGGCTATCCTATACCATGGGATGGTAGATATAAAGGCAATAATTTGCCTGTAGGTACCTATTATTATATCATCAACCCAAAAAACGGCCGTAAACAAATTTCGGGCTACGTAACTATTATCAGGTAAATAAGCGGAATTTTATTTAATTGATTATTTTTAGGACGAAATAAGCTTTACCTGATTAAGGGTTTGTTTTGATTAAAAATGTACGCAGCCTAAACCGATGAAGAGATTTCTGCCAGTTGCAATTTATACTATACTTCTCTTCCTTTTTTTGTCTAATGCGCAGGCGCAAACTGATCAAACATTTACTAATGGCGCTACTACCACACCTATAAATTTCCCGGGTACAGGCTGCATTTACAACTGGACCAACAGTAACCCTGCAATTGGCCTGCCAGCAAGTGGTACGGGGAGTATTCCAGCTTTTACGGCGGTTAATACAGGGAACGGCCCGGTTACAGCTACTATTAATGCTAAAATACCGGCATCGGGATTTGCATACATAATAAATACAGGTAATGATAACGTTTCTGTAATTGATATTTCAAGAAACGCGGTAGTTTCAACTATATCAGTTGGTTCTGAGCCATCGTTCATATCGGTAAATACAGAGGGTTCAAAAGTATATGTTGCAAATTCTGCTTCTAATAATGTAACTGTAATTAATACGGCTGCCAATACGGTAGCAGCAACAATAACCGTAGGCGCAAAACCATCGGCAATAGCAGCTAGCGCTGATGGAACTAAGTTGTATGTTACCAATCAGGGAACTGGAGGAACGGGTTCAGTTTCAATAATAAACGCTGCAACAAATTTAGTTCAATCAACAATAACACTGCCTGCGGGTAATTTGCCGACAGGAGCATTAATAAGTCCTGATGGAAGCCTTTTATATGTTGAAAACTCAGTATCCGATGCGCTTTTGGTAATAAATACAGCTACTAATGCCATAATTTCAACCATTTCGCTTGGGGGCTCTCCCGTAGCTATGGCGCAAAGTTCCGATGGTAAATGGCTCTATATTGTAAACCAATATGCTCAAAATGTTATAGTAATAAATACCGCTACTGATGCTATAACAGCTACTATCACTGTAGGCTCCAATCCTTCCAATATTGCAATCAGCCCGGATAATAGCCGGGTTTATGTTTCAAATAGCAATGCAAACTCTGTTTCGGTAATTGATGCTGCTGTTAATGCGGTTATAGCAACCATAATTACTCCGTCAGGTGGTTCACCCTCTGGTGTATCACTTAGCCCTGACGGTGCTTTTTTATATGTGGTAAATTTTGTTCTTAACAATGTGTCGGTTGTTAACACTTCAACCAACAGTATCGTGACTACCATACCGGTAGGGACGAACCCGGTTGCACCAGGCAACTTTATTGCAGGAGTTCCGGGTTGTACGGGTGTGCCGGTTCAGTTCACTATAACTGTAAATCCATCAACATCGTCAACCATTACCGCCAGCACGGTTACCGGCACTATCACCACTTGCCAGGGTGTAGCCTCAGCAAGCCCCAACATTCAGCAGTTTACGGTATCTGGTACTAATTTAACAGATAACATTACGGCAACGGCACCTGCCGGTTTTGAGATATACCTTGCAGGCGGCAGTGGCTGGGGTAGCAGTGTGGTAATAAACAAAACAGGTGGTACAATAAGTAATGCTATGCTGCAGGTACGGGCTTCGGCTGCCGCTGCTGCCGGGAGTATAGCAGGCAATGTTGTGTTAAGTTCAGGTACTACCAGCAAAAATATTGCTGTAACAGGCTTTATAAATACATTGCCTGCTGTAACCCAGCCTGCAAGCCCAACTTATACAAACGGCCAGACAACGTCTCCCATAAATTTTACAGGCACGGCAACCGGTTACACCTGGACTAATGATACACCAGCCATCGGCTTACCTGCAAACGGATCGGGTAATATATCATCATTTACCGCTATAAATACCGGTGCCAGCCCTGTTAAGGCTACTATTACGGTAACGCCTTTACATACCGGGTATGCCTACATCGCTAATTTTAACGCTAATACGGTATCCGTTATAAATACGGCATCGGGCACTGTGGTAAAAACTATACCCGTTGGCATGGCTCCGGTTGGCGTGGCCGTTAGTCCGGATGAAAAGACAGTTTATGTTAGCAATGGAAACTCTGATAATATATCTGTAATAAATACAGCGACCAATACGGTAACATCAACAGTAACAACCAGTAAACCTTTAGGTATGGTGCTAAGTGCTGATGGTAGTTTACTTTATGCGACAAATTTTAATAGAGGCACAGTATCGGTTATTAATACTGCAAGCGGCAACACAACGGCAACAATTGCTGTTGGCGTTAACCCTGTGGGTATGGCCATAAGCCCCGATGGCAGCCGCCTGTATGTTACTAATTATGGCGATGGCACGTTATCGGTCATCAATACATTAACCAATTTAGCAGTGGCAACACTTAACATTGGCCTGGATTGTTATGGAGTAGCAGTAAGCCCTGATGGCAGTCATGTTTATGTAACAAATGGAAATTCGAACAATATTGCAGTAATTGACGCAACAATCAATGCGGTAATAGCCGTAATAGGGGTTGGGCTTTCACCAGAGAATGTAACAGTAAGCCCCGATGGCAGTACAGTGTATGTAACAAACAAAACAGGAGGTACAGTATCTGTTATAAATACAGCTACCAATAAGGTATTAAACACTATTACTGTAGGCTCAAACCCTACGGGGATAGAGACAAGTGCCGATGGTACGCTATTGTATGTGGCTAACCAGGCTTCAAATACAGTATCAGTAATAAATACGACCAGCCTTGCACTTGTATCAACCATTACTGTTGGCGATCAGCCCATGTCAATCGGTAAATTTATTACCAATGCCGGCTGTAGCGGTAATTCGGTTACTTTTAATATTACAGTTAACCCCATAGTTCCGGGTATTACAGCAACGGGTACATTATCGCCATTGGATACAAATTATGGTACAGCATCGTCATCAACAGTTTTTACGGTGGCGGGTAGTGCCTTAAAAGCAGGGATATTGGTAACGCCGCCCAATGGGTTTGAAGTTAGTACAGACGATATTCATTTCAGCAATACGGTTACTGTAGGTTCTGGAGGAAATATAGCACCAATAACAGTATTTATAAGGCTGGCAGCTACAACACCGGTTAACGTGTACACAGGTAATATTGTGCTAAGCAGCACAGGTGTTGGCAATGTAAACCTTACAATGGCCCAAAGTACAGTTAGCCCGGATGTTTTAACAATTACCGCTGATAATAAAAGCAGAAGTTATGGCGTTAATAATCCAATTTTAACCATATCTTACAATGGTTTTGTAAATAATGAAACAGCGGCACAATTGATACAACAACCGCTGGTAACAACAATAGCAACCAGTATATCGCCAATTGGCGAATACCCGATTACTGTTAGCGGGGCAGTAGCAATTAATTATACCTTTGTTTATGTGCCGGGTATACTAAGTATTAATCCTGCCGGATTGGTAATCCCAAATGCATTTACACCCAATGGGGATGGCATAAATGATACTTGGAATATAAAATACATAGAAAATTATCCAAATTGTAAGGTAGATATATACAACCGATACGGAGAAAAGTTATATTCGTCAATTGGTTATCCTATTCCGTGGGATGGGAAATATAAAGGCGCTATTTTACCTATAGGAACATATTATTATATTATAAATCCTGAGGATGGCCATACGGTTATTGCTGGGTATATAGCAATTATTAGATAAATGAAAAGAAAGTTACTTTTATTAATTTGTTTTGTTTCGGTTATACAGATGGTTTGCGCGCAGCAAAAACCTCAGTATACACAATACGTTTTTAATAGTTTGCTTTTTAATCCCGCGCTTAGCGGTATTGAAAATTATACCGATGTTAAAGCCGGATACCGTAACCAATGGACCGGTTTACAGGGAGCGCCGCAAACCAGCTATTTATCATTGAGCGCGCCTATTGGCAGTGATTTTTTATATGGCGATGCTACTGAAATGCCGGCCAGTGGAGGAGACGACCCTATGAGCAGGCAATATTCGCAATATTACCAGGCAGCCGCACCGCATCATGGCATTGGCTTTACGCTGGTATCAGACAAAGCGGGCCCTATTACCGCAACAAATATTGATGCCACTTATGCTTACCATATAGGTATAACCAGCAAGCTTAACCTATCATTAGGGGTTGCTGCAGGTGTATCACGTACCAACTTAAATACATCCGAACTTAGCCTTGAGAACGCTTTTGACCCGGCTGTTGATAATGCTACCAACGCCCAATGGAACCCGGATCTGGGGGTAGGAATATGGGCTTATTCGTCTGATTATTTTGTGGGTATTTCGGCGCAGCAGGTATTACCTCAAAAACTATATTTCAGCACCAATAATGCTTACGATCAAAGTAAAACAACCCCGCACTATTATTTTACCGCTGGTTATAAGCTATTCATGTCTGACGATGTGGCATTGCTGCCCTCATTTTTAATAATAGGGGTAAAGCCGGTACCTGTAACTTATGCTGTTAACATGAAGATATCTTTCAAAGATGTATTATGGATTGGAGGCTCATACCGTAAAGATGATTCATTTGGTGTATTGGCCGGCTTTAACATCAGTTCGCTTATTAACGTAGGTTATTCATATGATATTACTACCTCGGCCTTAAATACAGTAAGCTATGGTTCGCATGAAATTGTACTAAGCCTATTGCTGAATAACAGGTATAAGGTTACCTGCCCGCAGCATACCTTCTAAGCCCCCTAACCCCCTAAAGGGGGAACTTTTGACTTACTGATTTTTAAAAGAAAAAGGCCCTGTTTTATAAACTAAAACAGGGCCTTTATATTATTTGCTCCCCCTTCAGGGGGCTGTGGGGTTAAAGTTCCTTCCTCAGCCTCGCTACCGGGATATTCATTTGTTCGCGGTATTTGGCAACGGTACGGCGGGCTATATTGTAGCCGCTTTCTTTCAATATTTCGGTTAGCTTTTCATCGGCCAGCGGGTGGCGTTTGTCTTCTTTGCCGATGTGTTCTTCCAGTATTTTTTTAACCTCTTTGTTTGATACCTCTTCGCCGCTTTCGGTTTGGATAGCCTCAGAGAAGAATGACTTTAACAAAAAGGTGCCGTGCTCAGTTTGTACATATTTTGAGTTGGCTACACGCGATACAGTTGAAATATCCATGTTGATCTTATCAGCAATATCTTTCAATATCATCGGCTTTAGATTCTTATCATCGCCGGTTAAAAAGAAATCGTACTGATATTGCATTATTGCATTCATGGTTTTGAGCAAGGTTTGCTGGCGCTGCTTTATAGCATCAATAAACCATTTTGCCGAATCGAGTTTTTGCTTTACAAACTGAACAGCCTCTTTTAATTTTTTATCCTTTTGCGATGCTTTATCATAATGCTGGAACATCTCCTGGTACGAGCGGCTCACCCTTAGTTCAGGCGCATTTTTTGAGTTGAGGGTAAGGATCAGCACCCCATCGCTGTTGATGATATGGAAATCGGGGATCACCTGCATTTGCTTGGTGTTCACCTCGTTTGAGTCACCTGGTTTTGGGTTAAGTTTTAAGATCTCATTTACCACACCGCGCAACTCAATGGAGTTCATGTTTAATGATTTCTCCAGCTTATCATAGTGCTTGCGGGTAAATTCATCCAGATAGTGCTCAACAACCAATATAGCTTTCTTAATGATCGGGTCGTTCGGGTCTTTTTTTCGTAGTTGTATCAGTAAGCATTCCTGCAAACTGCGGGCACCTACGCCCGGCGGGTCAAAACTTTGTATAACAGCCAGCATTTCTTCCACTTCCTCATCCTCTGCCATCACGTTTTGCGAAAAGGCCAGATCATCGGTAAGTGAAGTTATGGGGCGGCGCAGATAGCCGTCATCATCCAAACTACCTATTATTTGTTTACCTATACGGAAATCCTTATCTGATACCGGCAACAGATCAAGCTGTGCCTGCAAACTTTCAAAAAACGAACTTTGTACAGCAATAGGTATTTCTTTGCGCTCATCCTCATCATCGCCATTCTGGTCATAGCGCGACCCATAATCATTTACATTGTCTTCCTGTAAATAATCATCAATATTAAACTCATCCATCTCGCCTTTTTCCTCATCACCGTTGTAATTATCTTCATCGGGATCGCGGTCGGGATATTGTTCTTCAGGCTCGTTCAGATTAGTTAAGCTGAGATCTTCAAGCGCCGGGTTTTCTTCCAATTCCTCTTTAATACGGGTATCTAACGAAACCGTTGGAACTTGCAACAATTTTATAAATTGTATTTGCTGCGGCGAGAGCTTTTGTAAAAGTTTTTGTTGAAGATTTTGTTTAAGCATAAATTAGATAGCGCAAAAATACAGTAATTAACAATAACTTTAAACAATAGTTATAGTTAGCTGCATAATGTTGTAAAAGTTTAAAAAAAACTATTTGTTTGGCTTTGCTGCTATTTTATTAATAACTTTAAGAAACATTAAATCATTTTTATGTCGATAGTAAAAGAATTTAAGGAATTTGCCATGCGGGGCAATGTTATTGACCTTGCAGTGGGTGTTATTATTGGTGCCGCTTTTGGTAAAATCGTTACGTCGTTGGTAAATGATGTTATAATGCCTCCCATTGGTTATATAACCGGCGGCATTGACTTTAAAAATTTAAAGATTATTCTGAAGCAGGGTGATCCGACTAAAAAAATAGCGGATGTTGCGATCAACTACGGTAATTTTGTTAATACTGTGATTGAATTTTTAATAGTAGCTTTTTGTATTTTTTTAATGGTGAAAGCTATCAACTCATTAAAGAAACCTGAAGAAGTTCCAGCCCCGGTAGCAGATCCGGAACCAACAAAAGAAGAAGTATTACTTACTGAAATACGCGATTTGCTTGCAAAAGGTAAATAGTTCACTGGTTCATTAGTTCATTGGTATCTGGCGCTTCGTCGCTTTAAAAGAAACGTACGAAGTTTAAAAACTTCGTACGTTTAGATACAACCTTTCATTATCCTGTGAATCTTTAAAGTGCTATAGATCCTGGTTCTAAATCCTGATTCATTCTCGTCCACTGCTTCAAAACGTCTTCGGCAGTTTAGGATCAGTTAATATAATATAATCGCCCATTTTGCTGAATTTGGTCCAGTCGGGATTGTCAAAACTATCATCGGCATAAACCGCGATATTTATTATGCGGGCTTTGGGATTGTACTTTATTAATTGCGCTGCCGTACCCAGTTTCTCCTCGCTGTGGAATCCGCCGTTTATTTGCAGTATTTTATAATCAGTGTGATCTTTCATGAACCGGGCTATCGACCAGCCCATCGTGGCATCCCATAAATTTTGTGCCTGGTACATCTGCATGCCGGGTATGGATGCATGGCCACCCATAATCTCCACAAATTTATCATAATATGGCCCGGTAGCAGTGTCGATAGGCAGGGGAGGTAACCAACTCTTCGCCGTAGCATCCAATTGTTGCAGGCTCGTTAAGCCCATATGGTTAACCATACTGGTGTAGCGCGATGGCGCATTCGCTGCTATAACAGGTATTCCGGTAGTTTTAGCCAGTTCTATCAGCGGGCGATAGTCGCCATAATTTGGCCAGGCTTTGGCATCGTTGGTAAAATTATTTTCGCTGATGAGTCCGTTAAGATATTCATTCAAAACTGTTTGGCGGTCAGTCTCAAACATTTCCATTGATAAGGCAATTTTACGCGGAAATTTTTCGGATAAATTTTTAAGCAATATTAATTCCAGCTGGTGCCCGGTGGAATCATTGTGCTCTTCGCCGAAAAAAAGCACATCGGTGCCAGTCATGCCGTTTATGATATTATCAATAGAAGCCAATTTTTTACTATGCGTATTATATATTTTATAATGAGCGATAGGGTTATCCTGACTAAATGAAAAAAAAGGCAGAGAGAGGAGGAATAGACAGAGAATAATTTTCATTGGGCAGGGTTAAACAGGATAATTACTTTAATTAATTTTAATAACAATTTGTTAATGAAACCTTAAAAGGAAACCAACTTATGTGAAAAATATGTTGTTTATTTTTATCAACACATAATCTACAATATTTATATTATGACTAACTCAATTCTCGAAATTACAGAAAACGAATATTTAATAAAGCTAAACAGGCAAAATTTTAACCTGTCGTTTATCCGCAGCTTATTAAAAATGGTTGAAGTGGCAAACCCTTCAGATGATAATAGCTACATGATGTCGGACAGGCGCGTTAATACCAGCAGCAACTCATCAGAGCCGGAATATTACAGCTCGATAGACGAAAAATAGTACGTCTGATCCGGTTGTAGAGATGCAATACTTTGCGTCTCAGTAATGGTATTTAATAAGATGCAAAGTATTGCATCTCTACGTTATTTTAATAAGATTTTCCGGGGTATAAAAAAAGACGCAACATTTTGCGCCTTTAATATTTTATTGGGATGCCTGTTTTAAAACTGACGATATCCGCCTCTTACTACCTGCTGTTTATCCATCTGTGCCATTTGGGCCTTCATCATTTTTATCTGCTCGGTAAGTAATTTGTTCTTGTCGTCCTTAGTGGCTTCAGACAAATACATCTGTGCTTCGCGTTTATTACGCTTTGCCATTGATATACCTGCCAGGCTTAGTTTAGCCAATGCCGTATTGTGCGACATCTTCATACCCAACTGTAACGATTTTTTAAAGTATTTCTCTGATTTTAAAGGCGCTTTGCGCGATTCTATTAAACCGATCAGCAGGTTGTAATAGCCGTGCTGGTTTTTGTTCAGTTCCTTTTCGTAATCTTTTATTTTTAACAGCCATACTTCGGCTTTCTCGTTTTGTTCTTTACGCAAAAACCATTGCGCTATGATCATGTTCTCATTAAAGAAAAAACTTAATAATATAATACCACCTAAAAGTAATACCAGTATGCCCCACCACCATGAGCCGGTAGCACAAAGCGCAACGGCACCGCCAAAAAACACACAGGCTATAATTAATCTGAAAATATTCGACATAATTTGAAATGCAATAAATTGAGTGCAAATATCCGTTAATTTGCACCATAAATCAACATCTATATTAATATTTATGGCGGTAGAAATGGAACCCTCATGGCTGCAGGTTTTGGGCGATGAGTTCGACAAAGATTACATGATAAAACTGAAGCAGTTTTTGAAAGAAGAGAAGGAAGCTGGCAATAAAATATACCCCAAAGGCAGCGATATTTTCAACGCTTTCTGGAAAACCCCGTTTACTGATCTGAAGGTTGTAATACTTGGTCAGGATCCATATCATGGCGCAAACCAGGCACACGGTTTATCGTTCTCGGTGCAAAAAGGTATTACTCCGCCGCCATCACTCAAAAATATTTATAAAGAATTGCAAACTGATATTCCCGGATTCACTATCCCCGAAACCGGCGACCTTACCGAGTGGGCCGAACAAGGTGTATTGCTTCTTAACGCTACGCTAACGGTAAGGGCAAGCAGCCCTGGTTCTCACCAAAAAAGCGGCTGGGAAACTTTTACCGATACGGTGATCAGTAAGATCAGCGAAAAGAAAGAAGGTATCATATTTCTGCTATGGGGAAAATTCGCACAAAATAAAAGCGAATTGATTGATGCAAGGAAGCACCATATATTAATGGCGGCCCATCCATCGCCGTATTCGGCTACCAATGGCTTTTTCGGCAGTCACCATTTTTCAAAAACAAATGAGATATTGAGGAAAGAAGGGAAGAAAGAGATTGATTGGCAGATTCATTAGTAATTATTGAATTACTGATTTAGTGAATTATTGATTTAAAAGGACTAAACCTAAAAATCAATAATTCAGTCATTCAATAAATCAATAATTCTTTTAATACTCAAGCGGTACTATCGGTTCCTTTTTACTGGTCGACATGATCATCATCGTTTGGAAGGTTTTAACCACGGTAATGCGGCTGATCTTCTCCATGATGAGTTGTTCGTATGATTTTATGTCGCGTACATAAACTTTTAGCAGAAAGTCGCACTGGCCGGTTACGTGGTGGCACTCGGTTACTTCCTTTATGTTCTGTATCTCATCAATAAAAGTCTGGATGGTGTTCTTCTGATGAAAATCCAGCGAGATCTGTATAAATGTTTTTATACCCAGGCCCAGCTTTTCTTCATCAACCAGGGCGTGGTAACTTTTAATGTATTCGGCGTTCTCCAGCTTGCGTACACGCTCTAATGTAGGCGCTGGTGACAGGCCTATCTCATTGGAAAGCTGTAAGTTAGTGATCCTGCCATTCTCCTGTAATATCTTGAGGATCTGTAAATCTATTTTATCTAGTTCTGTTGCCATAATGGATACAAATATAGATTTAAGTTAGTTCACCGAATAAAATTTTTTAAAAATTACATTTAACAGAAATAAATTTTTTGCAAATAAAATTTAGACTTGTCTAAATTTATAATTAGATTTGTTTAAATGAACACGTTAGCCGAAGAAAATTATTTAAAATGCATTTATCACCTGGCGCTTAACAGTGAAAATGTAAGCACGAACCAGATTTCGGCATCAATAAATACCCGGGCCGCTTCGGTAACGGATATGCTAAAAAAGCTGGCGGATAAAGAACTGATCAATTACACCCGCTACCAGGGCGTAAGCCTTACCCCGACGGGCGAAAAAATTGCGGTTCAAATTATCAGGAAGCACCGTTTGTGGGAATACTTTTTGGTGGAGAAGCTTGATTTTAAATGGGATGAGGTGCATGAAATGGCCGAAGAAATGGAGCACATATCATCAATGGAACTGGTTGACAGGCTGGATAAATTTATGGGCTACCCAAAATATGACCCGCATGGCGACCCGATACCTGATAGCAACGGCCAGTTTAAAAAGCATGAACTGAAACCTGTATCAACAATTGGTGTTAATGAAGGGGGAATAATTTCAGGTGTGCGGGATCACTCACCTGGCTTTCTGCAATATCTGGAAAAGCAACAACTAACTATAGGAAAGAAAATAACCGTGACAGAAATTAATGAGTACGACCACTCCATGGTTTTGGAGGTTGGGGATGCAAGAACACATATCAGCCGCGAGGTTGCTAATAATTTATTAATTGCCTTATGACAAACAATCATAACGAATCATTGGGCAGTGTACACAGTTCAGTAACTACCGAAAACAAGACCGGCTGGCGCAAATTTATGGCCTTTATTGGTCCTGCCTATTTGGTGAGTGTTGGCTATATGGACCCGGGCAACTGGGCCACTGATATAGCCGGTGGCAGCGCGTTTGGGTATAAATTGATATGCGTACTGTTTGTATCAAACCTGATCGCCCTGTTACTGCAATCGTTAAGTGCGAGATTGGGTATTGTGCGGGGGCTCGACCTGGCACAAGCTTCGAAATACAGCTATAATCGTTTTATTAATTTTTGCCTTTACATATTGGCTCAAATAGCAATTGTGGCCTGCGATCTGGCGGAGATCATCGGTATGGCGATAGGTTTGAACTTACTGTTTCATTTGCCGCTGATATGGGGCGTATCGCTTACCATAACCGATACCGTACTGATGCTTTTTTTGATGAACAAAGGCATGCGCAAACTGGAAGCCTTTATTGTATCGATGATATTTATAATCGGCTTATCCTTTTTGGTGGAGATGTTTATTGTTAAGCCAGATTTTGCAGAGGTAGCCAAAGGCTTTTTACCAAGCAGTTTAAGCGGCAGTTCATTATATCTTGCTATTGGCATTATTGGAGCCACGGTAATGCCGCATAACTTGTACCTGCATTCTTCACTGGTGCAAACACGAAAGATCACCCGTACTGATGAAGGCATCAGATCGGCCATAAAATTTAATGTATTTGATACCGTAATCGCGCTTAACGTAGCCTTTGTGGTGAACGCCGCCATATTGATATTAGCTGCCAGCGCTTTTTTTAAAAACGGCTATTTTCAGGTGGCTGAAATACAGGATGCCTATAAATTACTGGAACATATTTTCGGCTCGTTAGCACCGATTTTGTTTGCGGTAGCGTTGATCGCATCGGGCCAGAGTTCAACCATAACAGGTACACTTGCCGGGCAAATTATTATGGAGGGCCATATTAACCTGCGTATTGAACCATGGCTAAGGCGGTTATTAACCCGTATTTTAGCTATTGTGCCGGCCGTTTTTACTATACTTTATTTTGGCGAAACAGGGTTGGGTAACCTCATTATTTTAAGCCAGGTGGTATTGAGTTTGCAATTAGGGTTCGCTGTGATCCCGCTGATCCATTTTGTATCCGACCGTAAAAAGATGGGTAACTTTGCTATTGGCCCGATGGTGAAAATATTAGCCTGGGGCTGTGCAATTATAATAGTGGGATTAAACGCGCAGTTGGTTTATCAGCAATTAGGCGATTGGGAAAAAGCATCGCCTGCGGCAGCGTTTTGGATCTATATAGCGGTGTTCCCAGTGGTCGCAGGTATTGCTGCGTTGTTGATCTATGTTTTTTTCCGACCGCTATTCTTTAAACATAAAGATCAGCCTAAATATATCCCGCATGGGTTGGCCACTGTTATAAATGAGTTGGATGCTATTAAATACCATCACATTGCTGTTACTATTGATTTTTCGAAGAATGATACAGAATCAATCCGCCATGCGATAATGCAGGGGGGTAAACACGCTGATTACACCCTGATACACGTTGTTGAAACAGCCGGTGCCAGGTATTATGGCGACGAGGTAATGGATCAGGAAACACAAAGCGATTTGGATAACCTGGATAAATATGTAGATGCGTTAAAAAAGCTGGGTTACAAAGCCTCGCCTAAAATTGGTTACGGCGCTCCCGCAGCTTCCATTGCCAAAATTGTGAAGGATGGGGGCGTTGATTTTATTGTAATGGGATCGCACGGGCATAAAGTGATAAAGGATTTGATATTTGGCACTACTGTTAACAGGGTAAGGCATATGGTAAATGTGCCTGTGCTGGTGGTGAAGAGCCCGTCAGCCGCTTAATAATATTTGTCATGCTGAGAAACGAAGCATCTATTGTACGAGCGGACGATTGAACGCGGGTAGGTTTTTCGCTATCGCTCAGAATGACAGATGTTTTATTTTGTCATGCTGAGGAACGAAGCATCTATTATACAAGCGGGCTATTGAACGCAGATAGGTTCTTCGCTATCGCTCAGAATGACAGTTATTTTTATTATTCGCATATTTGCAGTGTAATGATTGAGGAAAAGATATATATAAAGAATAAGAAGGCCTATTTTGAGTACCATATACTGGATAAATACGTAGCCGGTATAAAGCTATTGGGTACCGAGATAAAATCTATCCGTGAGGGGAAGGCTAATATTAATGATGCGTTCTGCACCTTTATTAATGAGCAGTTGTATGTACGGAATTTGCATATAGCAGAGTATTCTTACGGCTCATTCTATAACCACGAGGCCAAGCGCGACCGTGTACTTTTACTCAATAAAAAAGAACTCAAAAAACTCCAAACCCGCGGCGAAGAGAAAGGCCTGACTATTGTGCCCCTTGCACTGTTCATCAGCGAGCGTGGTTTTGCCAAGCTGGAGATAGGTTTAGCACAGGGTAAGAAAACTTTTGATAAGCGCGAAACTTTAAAGGAGCGTGATACTAAAGTGGAGATGGACAGGGCAATGAAGAGATAAGCGCAGCCCCCCAGCCCCCTGAAGGGGGAGCAAAAGAGCAGTGCGGGCTTGCTAATCAAAAAACTCCCCTTCAGGGGGCTGGGGGCGAGGCTTACCATGCCTTGTCACCCACCAACGGCACAAACCTAAACGTATCCAGCACTATTTCCTCATAATCATACTCACTAACCTTTAACACAGTAACCATTTTTTGTGATTTTTCGTCACCTACCGGGATGACCAGGATACCGCCTATGGCTAATTGCTGTAGCAATGTTTCGGGGATTACCGGTGCGCCAGCGGTCACTATTATTTTATTATAAGGAGCGTGTTCGGGGATGCCTTTGGAGCCATCGCCTAAAAAGAAATGGGGTTTATAGCCGATGTTCGGTAATACGTAGGAGGTGCGTTCGTACAATTGTTCCTGGCGTTCAATGGTATAAACTATTGCGCCTAATTTTAATAAAATGCAGGTTTGGTAACCACAACCGGTACCTATCTCCAGTACCTTATCGCCTTTTTGAATATGCAATAACTCGGTTTGATAGGCTACTGTATAGGGCTGTGATATGGTTTGCCCGGCACCGATGGGGAAGGCAATATCCTTGTAAGCCTGGTTCCAGAAGGTTTCATCAAAAAAGAAATGGCGTTTTACCTGGCCTATGGCTTCCAGTACTTTTTCATCCGCTATTCCTTTTTTTCGTAATACCTCAACCAGCTTTTTGCGTGCGCCCTGTTCCTTATAGTTATCGGTGAATTTGTATGCCATTGCATGGCTAATTTACTATCATTTTTAGGATTTAGATAATGCTAATAACGCAGATGATTTTAAGGCAATGTAATTAAGCAGATTAAAATTATAAGCGAATTTATACATGCCAACTTGCTTATTTTTTATTTTGGCTAAAGCCAGTTTTATTTCTGATGTTATCCGTCCCATAAATGGGGCGGCAATGAATATTAGGATAGCAGCTGTAAAATCTGTTTTGGAGTACTCATTGTCGTTGGCTTTAGCCAACGGATAAAATAGAGAAGAATCTGGCTTCAGCCAAAATGTTTGCCAGATAAATTCATCACATTGTAGCAAAGCAACTGTAATTATCGTAACAAGTTAAAACCAACAGTATGAAATTAAACCTATACAATAAATCAGCTTTAAGTATTCTAACCCTGTCGGTTTGTATAATTCTATCCTGCAAAAAAAGCGATTATTCAACGGCAAATATTATAGAGGCTGATGCAACTATCAACACGGGCTCTGTAGCAGCGGATGGATGTGGCTGGCTAATACAAACAGAAACGCCCGACAGTACCTTTAGCGTTCCCGACCTCGATGCCAAATACATGATCAACAACTTAAAGGTGCATATCAGTTACCACAAACTGGCAACCCGGTTTTATTGCGGGCAGGTACCGGTGTCTCAAAACTCAGGTATTACAGAGATTAAACTGGACGCTATAGCAACCAGGTAACCTTATCTATTCAATACCTCGCAAACGGGCTTATGCAATATGGAGAAGTTGCACGAGTTAGCGATGTAACATAACTCATTAGCCTTGTGGTGCAGTTCATTTGCTTTATCAACCATAGCCGCATCGCTAACTATAACAACTGGGTTTAAAGTAACTTCTGTAAAACGACCGCTTCCATTGGCAGTTTCGGTCATGGTGCCGGTGGCTGCATCGGTATAATCAACTACTACAACGCCGGCCTCTGAACACAGGTGAAGATACCACAGCATATGACATGAGGAGATCGACATAACCAATAGTTCTTCGGGGTTATACCTTGTGCCATCACCTCTAAAGGATGGATCTGATGATCCCGGGATCAGTTGCTTGCTTCCGGCACTGAGTTCGTGGTTGCGGCCATAATCGCGGTAGGCGCTGGTTCCTGTGCCCAGGTTGCCGGTCCACGTAAGGTTTGTTTTGTATTGATGCGTTTTCATGCTGATATATATTAATAAGGGTCAACATCAGGCTGAACGATGCTGCCCTTGCTCAATTTTGTAGTTTGAAACTGCGTTATCGTATCCCTGATCACAGTTTTTGCTTTGTTAATAGAGATGGCATCCTTCTCAAACTTTAACAGGATGGATTGGATATAGAAATTACGGATCCTGCCTACCAATGGCGCTTGCGGGCCGATGACCCGCTCTTCACCGAAATGCTTGCGTAATTCTTTAGCCAGGTAAGTAGCCTGATTGTACAATACCTCAGGGTCTTTGTGCTTAATATCTAAATTAATAAGGCGATAGAACGGTGGATACTTAAAGTTCTTACGCTCCGTCATCTCGGTAAAATACAGGTCCTTATAGTCGTTCTCTATCACCTGTTTTATCACCCGGTGACCGGGATCGTAGGTTTGAATGACTACCTTACCCTGCTTGCCCCTGCGACCAGCCCTGCCACTCACCTGTGCCAGCATTTGAAAACTGCGCTCATTGGCCCGGTAATCCGGAAATTTGAGCAGACTATCGGCATTAATAATACCTATAACGGTAACATCGGCAAAATCCAGCCCTTTGGCTACCATTTGTGTGCCGACCAGAACATCTATCTTCTTTTCCTCCAGGTTATTCAGGATAGTTTGTAAAGAATTGCGGGACCGCGTGGTGTCCAGATCCATGCGGGTGATACGGGCATCAGGGAGAATCAAACTGAGTTCATCTTCCACTTTTTCTGTGCCGAAACCTTTATATTCCAGATGTGTTGAACCGCAAGCCGGACATATGGTTGGCGAATCCTCCTTATAACCGCAATAATGGCAATGCAGTTTGCCGCTGCTTTTATGAAAGGTGAGGCTTACATCGCAATTAATGCATTTGGGCGTATAGGCACAGATCTTGCACATTAAAACCGGGGCATAACCACGACGGTTCTGGAACAGGATCACCTGCTCTTTATTAGTTAATGCTTGTTGTATGTCAGTAATCAATACACTGGTAAAGTGCGATTGTATGGTTTTCTTTTTGGTTTCCTCGGCAATGCTTACTATCTCTACCAGCGGCATTTCAACACCGCCAAAACGCTCGCTTAGTTCGGTAAAACCGTATTTATGCGTGCGGGCATTGTAGTAGCTTTCAAATGATGGCGTGGCAGAGCCTAACAACACCTTGCCTGCGTGCATATTGGCTAAAAAGATAGCAGCATCTCGCGCGTTGTAGCGTGGAGCAGGATCAAATTGTTTGTACGATGTTTCGTGTTCCTCATCAACAATGATCAGCCCCAAATCATTAAACGGCAGGAATACCGATGAACGTGCGCCCAGCACTACCTTATACTCATTATTCAGCACCTTTTGCCAAACCTCTACACGCTCGTTATCATTAAAACGGGAGTGGTACACACCAATGCTGGCACCGAAATATACACGCAGGCGTTCTATAATATGCGTGGTAAGGGCAATCTCGGGCAAGAGATAAAGTACCTGCCTGCCGGTTTGAATCATCTCTTCTATTAAGCGGATATAGATCTGTGTTTTGCCGGATGAGGTTACGCCATGCAGCAATGCCACATCTTTTTCAGCAAACTGATTACTCACGCTTTTTAGTGCTTGCTGTTGCTGTTCGCTCAGTTCAAAATTGTTTATGGCTTCTTCTTCCTCAAAATGCAGTCGGCTTACATTTTTTTCTTCCGCTACAAAAATTTCCTTTTCTATCAGCGCTTTTATAGCTGCCGCACCCGCGCCGCTTTCTTCAATCAACTCGTTTTTTGAAACAGTTTTTTGCTGCCGCGAAAGTTTGATATAGGCCAGCACCGCATCGGCTTGTTTGGGGGCTTTTTTTTCAAGGATGCTGAATAGTTCACGCCTGTTATCCGGATCGTTATAAAAGGTATTCAGCGTAATAAAGGTGCGTTTTCGGGGTTTGTACCGCTCGCTAACCTCTTCCGATATGTTAATGACATTCTTCTCAAACAGCAACTTCAATATCGGCATTACCTGCTTTTGGCCGAGTAGCTTTACAATGTCGCTAACGGTTAGTTCAGGCTGAATGTCCAATGCCTCTACAATTAAAAATTCCTTATCGTGCAAAGTCGAGCGATCAACAGGGAAATCCTTATTGAGCATGATCTTAGTTTCGCTGGCCAGTTTTAAAGCCGATGGCAAAGCTGCACTCATTACTTCGCCAACGTTACACATGTAATAATCAGCCAGCCAGTACCAAAAGTGGAGTTGCTCGTGGGTTACTACAGGCTTATCATCCAGTATCTCAACCAAATATTTGGCTTCATACTTTTCGGGGGCCTGTTTACCGATTCCGGCTATTATAGCGGTGTAAAGCTTGCTTTTGCCAAACTGCACAACTACGCGTTTGCCAATGGCAACGTTATTGTTTAGTTCATAAGGAACACGGTAGGTATAGTTTTTTGCTATCGCCAAAGGCAATATCACTTCTACAAAAAGCGTTTCCCTGTCGGTGTGTTCGGCCTGGGCAAATTCTAACATGGGTGTGCTCATTTACTTTTAAAAGCGCCTATGGCCAGCGTAGCCCAGCCAATTATAAACAATAAGCCGCCAATAGGGGTTATAGGTCCCATTATCCAAAGCCAGCTTATGCCTATCAGATCGCGGCAGGCCAATAGGTATAATGAACCTGAAAAAAAGACGATACCGAAAGTAAAAAAGTAATAGCTGGCATTAATTAACCTATTTTTGGTGTGTGCAAATGTTGAAAGAAACAGCAAAGCAAAAACATGATAAAACTGGTATTGTACTGCAGTATGCCATACTTCTAATTGTGTAGCATCTAAATAAGCTTTTAAACCGTGGGCACCAAAAGCGCCGGCTATAACAGCCAGCATACCAAAAACAGACGCAGTAATTATGATTTGTTTGTTCATCAGGAGATAAAAGGCTAAGTTAACCAATTGAAAGTATTACTTTATTGATACATGGTAAAAATCTAAATTGCATCATTAACTATTGAATGAAAAAACAGGTAATTGCCACTATAATACTATTGATTGCCACGGTGTATATTACGGTGGTATATTTTAAAAATCTAAATACACCGGGATCGCATACCAGCCAGTTGATGGCTACCATTCCGGATAATGCGGCCCTTATTTTTGAGTTTAATAACGAGCAGAGTTTCTACGATATCTTTAATCAGAATAAGCTTTTAGAATCGGTTGTTGGGCAGGATAAGATCAATGATATTGATACCATGCGTGTTGAATTGTTGAATAATCATATTTTGCAACAGTTTTTTGATGGGCAAAATGTATTTGTCTCGCTTCATCCTTTAAAAAATCAGGATGCTGATCTGCTTTTAACAATGGCTGCCGGTAAAGGCTTTGATACTGTGCTGATCAATCAGCTTGAAAAAAAGCAAAATACCGGTTTAATTATTACATCGACCCGCATAGGAGGGAAGCAGGCTTATAGCATTTATATAAATGCTATAAAAAAGCGGTTTTATGTAGTTAATGAAGAAGATGATATTTTTTCGGGAAGCTTTTCACAGGAATTAGCTGAACAGGCCGCACAATATAAACCTAAAAGCGACAGAAAGGATTTTGTGCTTTTATCAGAAAGGCAAAACAATAATTCACTGGCCGATCTGTATGTAAATTATAGTCAGCTACAACCACTGTTTGATCAGCTGTTTAAAAATAAGAATACCGATATACTGCGCAGTTTTAAGCTATTGCCAGCCATGTCGGTTTTAAGCCTTAATTACAAAAGCGATGCCTTTATGTTCAATGGTATTACCACTATTGAAACCGGTGAACCATTGAGTTACCTGAACCTGTTTACAAGTCAGCAGCCCGTTGTTAACCATTTAAAGGATATTTTTCCTTCTACTACGGCTTACAGCACTAATTTTTCGGTATCAGATCCATTAAAGTTTGAAAAGGACCTGGCCTTATGGCACATTAAAGCAGGGATAAAAAAAGAAAAGGACTCTATATTTAACAAACTGACTGCTGAAACCGGCGTTAATTTAAGAATTGAATTTGCCAATCTGCTCAGTAACGAGTTTGCCATTGTTACCACTCGCTACCAAGAAAAATATGCTATCATATCGGTAAAAGATGGTTCAAAACTGCGGTCGTTTATGGCGAATGTCAGTAATATGGTTTCTGATAATGTGGGGCAGTTCAATTACAATAAATTACCGTTCTTTTTACTGGGTGATGCTTTCAGTATATTCAAACGTCCATATTTTATGGTAGTGGATAACTACCTGGTACTGGCCAACAGCGCCGAAGAATTAAAGAGTTATAATGATACCTATCTCAACCGTAAGTTTATAAGTAAAACGGATAATTATAACCAGTTTAATGATCTCCTGTCTGAAAGGAGCAACGTTGCTTTTTTCATCAATTTTAAAAATGCCTTGCCGGTACTTAAACGGGATCTGAATGACAATTTCTATGATTCTCTTGAAAAAGACGAGCCCGGCTGGAAGAATTTTTATGGCGCATCATACCAGTTTAGCGCTGCTGATAAAAATTTCTACACAAACTTTTGCATGAAGTTAAACAATATTGACACCCTAACGGTTAAATAATAACCAGGAGTTAAAATGCATACAATTGTTACATTTTGTTAATGATAATATTTTATAGCGCAATGGTATAATCAGCGTTATTGGATTATTTTTGGCGCGCGAGAAACAACCTATATGAATAAACTATCCGTACTATTTTTATTATTATTTTTCTTCTTTACAACAAAATCATTTGCCCAAACATACTCGCAATATAATACAGGTACCTTATTTGATTCGTTTGAAAATCCATCGCAAAGGAGTTTTATACCTGACTCCAGCCGGAGATATGCTTCCAATTTTTTTATTCCGAATATCGACGGTAATTTTTTCCTGACCGGCAATGCCCAGCAAACTATTAAAAACAGGTATTATAATGGTTATTATAAAAACGACCTGCTAAAGATTGGGCCTGGTAATAATTATAATAATGTAAACGCTAATGCTAACGCGTACATCCTGATGTTTAAAATATTTACCAGTTTTAATGGTGATGCTGAACTGGGGTTCTTTTTGCAGACCAAAGCCAATTTCAGGGGTTCTTTTACTGATGAAAATATAGCGTTGTTGAATGGTGCCTCTGATTTTCCGAATAACTCATATACCAATGTGCTTAATTCAAAGTACAGGTACCAGCTTTATGGGCAGGGTGGGCTAACCTATCGCGAACAGGTGACCAAACAGTTTGCATTTGGTATTAAATTGGGATATGTAACCGGTATATATGATGCAAATGTTAACATCGATCAGTCGAGAATAGATTTTGATAAGACTGCCGACACCGCAGCATTGCGTTTAGGGGGTACTTACCGCAAAACACAGTCTATAAATTCGATCCCGATATTTAACCCGGGAATGACCGCGAGCATTGGTACAACTTATAAAACTGAAGATGGATTTATTATACAGGCTAATGTAAAAGACCTCGGGTTTATTCACTGGAACCATTTAATGCGGATCTATAATTTTTCGCCCTCTATCGAAACCACTATCAAAGGGCTTTCAACACCTCAGAGGGAAAGCAATGTATACGATGCTTTTATTTCAGAAATGCACCATAACGGATCGGATATTTCTTATACCACCCCGCTTGATGGCACAGCCGAACTAAGCTTATCAAAGTTGTATTGGCTTGGTGAGGATAATGAGGTAAGTTATTCACCTACTTTAATAGCATCAAAAGAGTTGTTTTATAATGGTTTTACAGGGGTATTGGTAAACCCGGTGAATTATCAGAATTATACTGCAACGGTTTCCATGTCGTATGATAATAATAAATTGTTTAACCTTGGCGGGCAGCTGATGATAAAATCGCCGAACGCTGAGTTTTTTGTTGGTTCGGATAAGCTGTTGCAAAGTGGCAGGTTAATTTTATCTGATCTGGGATCGCAAAGAGAGATAAATGAGTACGGCTCGTTTACCGGTGCTGATATATATGTAGGTGTGTCGTTTAAGTTCGGGCCGGTTATTGAGCACCCAATGAATGCTAGCTACATACCCATAAACGAGGACGACAATAAAGGTTTCCTGGGCCGTTTATGGGATAAGATATTTAATCCAAATGCCGGAACGATTCAGAATAATTAATTTATACAGCTTTTTTACCGGCTACAAAATCTTTTAAATAATAAGGCTCAAAGTAGGCCACATCTACAAAATCTTTAGCTATAAATTTTTCTGCCGCTTTTTGGGTAAGATGTGTGGCAGAATTGGTGAAACGCGGTATAAACTGCGCATTTGGATTGTTACCCAGCATTTCGATACATTTATCGGCACCATCGCCAAAAAATAAGATCTTAGTGGTTTTCAATAATTCGCTAAAGCTATTTTCGTCGATGATCTCTGCTGCGGTAGCTTTTACCTGTTCGCCTTCGCCATTAAACAGTGCGGTGTAAACCTCCATACGGCGGGCATCTATCATGGGGCACAGCAGCATTTCATCATTAATGATCTGCGCATCGTTAATAACACCATAAGCCATTGCTTCTAAAGTTTCAATGGCTATAAGCGGCTTATCCAAGGCGAAACATAAACCTTTAGCGGTTGATATACCTATGCGCAAGCCTGTATATGAACCTGGCCCGCAGCTAACGGCTATGGCATCCAGATCCTTATAATCCAGTTTTTCAGATTCCAGCAATTCATCAATATAAACAGTGATCACCTCGGCATGTATATTACGCTGATCGATCTGTTTATAGGCTATAACCTGCCCATCCTGTGCCAATGCTACAGAACATACGGTGGTGGCAGTTTCAATTTGTAAAATCATTCTTTTAGTATCAAGTAGCTTTGTTGGTATCAAGTAGCTGGTATCAGGTATCAAGTAAAAAGCTTTTTTTGACTTTTGACTTTTAACTTTTGAATTTACATCAAGGTACCGGATCATGACCGTGGCCGCCCCAGGGGTTGCAGCTGGCTATGCGTTTCAAAGTTAACCATCCGCCTTTAAATGCGCCATGTTTTTTTATCGCCTCTACACCATATTGCGAACAAGTGGGTGTGTAACGGCAAGAAGCCCCTGTAAGCGGTGAAATAAAGTATTGGTATATCTTTATCAGGAAAACAAAGATACTGCCTATAATGGCCTTAAATATGTTGTAGATGAACATCATTTGACAACCTGCTCGCTCAGTTGTTTCAGTAGCTTAAGCATCTTTTTTTCAAAAAGATCATAAGGTTCAATCTGCTTACCTATATAGCCTAATGACAGTACAATTTTTTTATTGGTACTGATGAGCAGATCATAAAGATGTTGTTGTTTTTGCAGGCGATAAACCTCGCGCAGGCGTCGTTTTATCAGGTTGCGGTCCACAGCGTGCTTGTACCGCCTTTTGGATACCGATATTACCAGTTGTGCACTAACAGTTTGTGTTGCATCATCAACCAGCAGCCATGAGGCCTTGAAGGGATAACATAAAAAAGAAGAACCGTTATGAAAAAGCTCATCAATAAGCCTTTTATTACATAACCGTTCTTCTTTTTTAAAAGTATACATATTTTGCTGATGCTGAACCGACAACTAATTTACATAACCACGGCTCAAGCCCCTGCAAAGGAGAATGCAGCCTTAACTATGCTTTATGCTTGCCTTCGTCAGATACTGACAGTCTTTTTCTGCCTTTAGCTCTTCTTGCTGCTAATATTCTTCTGCCGTTAGCAGATGACATGCGCTCACGGAAACCGTGTTTATTTCTTCTTTTTCTTTGCGAAGGCTGGAACGTTCTTTTCATGATTATCTTATTGTATTCGTTGTTTTAAAAACAAGAGCGCAAATGTAGTTATTTAATTCAAAAGTTAAAAGGCAAAAGTTAAAATAGTTTGAGGGGGGTGATTAGAGGTTGGAGATTAGTGATTAGTTGGGGTTTGATTCTTCGCGCGTCATTGCGAGGAACGAAGCAATCCCCGATTGGCAGGTTCGCTAAAGTTACTCTTAGTGATGAGCTTTAGTTGTTAGTTGGATCTTTCTCTGAATTTGAATTCAGGGTGATTCCTGATCGTAGTCCAATATTCTTCTCTTATATCTTCATCTATATAAACTGGCACACTTTCATTATATAATCTGTCAGTTCCATCTTTTTTACAGCCTGAAATCCAATATTCTTCACCTGATTCAACTTCAATGCAATTGTGTTTGTAACCGCTTTTGATCTTTATAAATTCTTTGCCACCATAATACATTGTACGGCCGGTTTTAGAAAAAGCAATCTTTCCAATCCTTGCATCGCCGCTTAAGGAGTCGGATTTGTTTTCAATATACATTATGCGTGTAGTGATATTCATTGTAACATTGGGCGTTGCCTGCGGCCCGGGCTCTACGCTTATACTGCACAGGCCTTATTCACTGCCCGCACTGAGGCCCTCGAAGTGGCCGGTATCCGCTGCGATCCCTAACGCGGGAACTATTAAAACAAAATTGTCATCCTGAGCGATAGCGAAGGATCTTATCCGCGTGTTACCACCGGACAGATGTTTCACTATCGCTCAACATGACAACTGGATAGGAAACTTACGAAGTTTTTAAGCTTCGTAAGTTTTATTCTACATCAAATAGAACATACTAATTAACTAACTCTACAAACTAACTACACAAACCACGCCATTGCAGCATCTTTGTTTGGTATATCAATATTCAGTTTCAGTTTTTTACGCATGCCGCCAAGGTCATTAAATACTTTATTGGGGTTAGCCGCTTTTAATTCTTCAACGGTGTTGAAGCCCATTTTATTCAGTACAGGCACCCATTCAGGTGGTACGCCTATGTTTACAAAGTCATCAAGGGTAGCAATTTTCGATTTCTTCTCAGGGCGCATCTGCGGGAAGAACAATACTTCCTGTATGGTGCTTTGGTTGGTCATCATCATTACCAAACGGTCGATACCTATGCCTAAGCCTGATGTTGGCGGCATGCCATACTCAAGCGCGCGCAGGAAGTCGTCATCCATTGCCATAGCTTCATCATCGCCACGGCCTGCCAGTAAAAGCTGGTCCTCAAAACGCTCACGCTGATCTATCGGGTCATTTAATTCTGAATAGGCATTAGCAATCTCCTTACCATTTACAAACAGTTCGAAACGCTCAACTAAGCCATCTTTGCTGCGGTGCTTTTTGGCAAGCGGGGTCATCTCGATAGGGTAATCGGTAATGTAGGTTGGCTGGATCAGGTTGGCCTCAACTTTAGCGCCGAAGATCTCGTCGATCAGTTTGCCTTTACCCATGCTCTCGTTAGTTTCAATACCTAAACTGGCACACGTTTCGCGTAAGCCCGCCTCGTCCATTGCTGATACATCAATGCCTGTATATTCAAGGATTGAATCGTACATGGATAATTTCCTGTAAGGACCGGCAAAATTGATCTCGTTTGCACCATATTGTACAACCGGTACGCCGTGGATGGCACGTGTTACATGCTCCAAACATTTCTCCACCATCTCCATCATCCATATATAATCTTTGTAGGCTACATATATCTCTACCGATGTAAATTCGGGGTTGTGGGTACGGTCCATGCCCTCGTTACGGAACATTTTACCGAACTCATACACACCATCAAAACCGGCTACTATCAGTCGTTTTAAATAAAGTTCGTTGGCTATGCGTAAAAACAACGGCATATCCAGCGTATTATGATGCGTAGCAAACGGTCTTGCAGCCGCGCCGCCATGCACGGGTTGTAATATTGGCGTTTCCACTTCCATCCAGCCCTCGCTGTTAAAGTATTCGCGCATGCTGCTGATCACTTTTGAACGGTTGATGAAGATCTGTTTAAAATCCGGGTTAACGGTCAGATCCACATAACGCTGGCGATATCGTTGCTCAGGGTCGGTAAAACCATCGTGGATATTCCCTTCCTCATCACGTTTTACTACCGGGAGTGGTTTTAATGATTTGGATAACACGGTCATTTCCTGTACGTGTACAGAGATCTCGCCTGTTTGAGTAAGGAATACAAAGCCTTTAACGCCGATGTAATCGCCGATATCCAATAGTTTTTTAAATACGGTATTGTACAGGGTCTTATCCTCGCCGGGGCAAATATCATCGCGTTTCAGATAGATCTGGATGCGGCCTGTTGAATCCTGTAACTCGGCAAATGATGCGCTGCCCATAATACGGCGCGACATGATGCGGCCCGCTATAGTTACGTTTTGATAAGCATCTGGATTGGCTTCAAAGTTAGCGGCAATGTCCTGCGCCCATGCGTTAACATCATAGGCTGCGGCAGGGTATGGGTCGATGCCTAAATTGCGAAGTTGTTGTAATGATTCGCGGCGTATAATTTCCTGTTCGGATAGTGCAATACTCATATTTTTATTAAAGCTGCAAAAATAGCGTTTTTTTGGATATGGGGGAGAGAGAGTTACAAACTCTCTTTATCGGCGGCTTCAGTCACAGACTGAAGCCAGTGAGGGGTTATAAACTGAAGTTAGAGTAGCATTTAACTAATAATGATCTTTGAGCGAGTAAATGTGAATTTCATCATCTTAACTTCATAGATCAGTCGATGCTCGTTATTAATGCGGCGCGACCACATACCACTCCATTCATGTTTAGTGCTTCGGGTTTTCCGATACCCTCAAATGGAATTTCTATAATTGATTGAAGCAGATTTGTTATTTTTTCCTGGATTTGTTTTTGACCTGATTTCTTCCAGTATTTTAAATCATTTAAAGCTTTTGGCTGGTAGATTATTTCCATAGATCATCAATAGATATGTTAGTGCCTTTGCCTTCTTCCATATCTTTTCTACCCTGATTTAATTTTTCAGCTAAGTAAGTATTAGCTTTTATACGCTCAGTTTCATCCTGATCGTCATCAATTTCGTAATCCAGTTTAAGCGCATCTAAAACAGCTGTAATTGCTTTTTCCGATAAGGTGTCTTCAATATTTACTGTTAGTGTTTTCATGTTTTGTTGAAGGGGTATTAACTTTTACCTGTCAATACAAATTTAATGAATTTTACCCGAAATTGTATATCAGACTACAGTAATCAATTAGTAATCGCATCAATCAAAAAACATTAGCTTTGTTTATATGAATACACTCAGTGCCGAAACGGTAATCCCCAAATACGCTTTTGAAGAGGATGCGGCTACAGGTAATAAAATGTTCAAGATTGTACAAAGTACCTGTAGTGTAAGGTATCATAAAGCCGATATGCTGGTGCCTCACCGTAAGGATTATTACTTTTTTGTATTTGTAAAACAGGGGAACAGCAGACATTGGATCGATATGAACCTGTATACGCTAAAGCCCGACACCTTTTACTTCAGCGTACCACACCAGGTGCATTTAAAGGAAGAAGCCAAACCCTTCACAGGTTCAGCCATAAATTTTACAGAGGAGTTTTTGACGATGGAGGAAAATGGCTTTTTAAAGCAACTCCCCATTATACAAAACCGCCATAACGGGCACGAACTGAAGTTAAATACTGATGATGTTGTTTTTATAGAAGATCTGCTGAATAAGATCGACGTGGAATATAATATTAAACAGAATTGGCAAAACAGCATGCTGGTGGCTTATATGCACGTACTGCTTATTTATTTAAGCAGGTTATACACCGAGCAATTTACAGATGGTGACCAGGCCCCGGAAAAGCTATTATTAAAACGCTACCTCGCCCGCATTGAAGATGACTACAAAGAGATACATGATGTTGCCGCCTATGCCGATATGCTGAACATAACCGCCGGGCATTTAAGCGAAGTGGTTAAAAAACAAAGCGGCAAAACGGCTATGGAACACATCCATGAGCGTTTGGAATGGGAAGCTAAACGACTGCTTTTCCACACTGATCACTCCATAAAAGAGATAGCATTTGAACTGGGTTTTGAAGATGCATCGTACTTCAATCGCTTTTTTAAACGCATGGCCGAACAGACGCCTGCCGATTATAGAAAAAGCACCCGGCATTTGTACCATTAATGCCTGTTTATGTACTATCTGCCATTTTTATAGCCGCTTACTTTTGTGCCGTGTTTAAACCACACGCATAAAAGTAATATATGACAGCACAGGAAAAATTAAATAAAGCTACTGTACTTCGCTTTAATAAGGAAGTGCTTGAAAATGGCAGTATCGATGCCATCAATGAAATCATCGCCCCTGATTTTATCAATTATTCAGTGCCACCGGGTACACCAAACGACCCGCAGGGGATAATAGACTTTACCAATGTAATGCACAAGGCTCTGAACGGTATAAGCGTGCAGATACACGACCAGGTTATTGAAAACGATAAGGTTGTAACCCGCAAAACCATTTACGGCACGCATATTGGCAGCTTTATGGGCGTAGCGCCCAGCAATGAGCAGGTGGCCATAAATATTATAGACATCATCACCGTTAAAAACGGGCAGTATACCGAGCATTGGAGTATACGTGACGCGCAGGACATGATCAATAAATCAACAAAAGCAAACAACAGATAATCATGAAAACAGTATTGATAACAGGTGCCAATAAAAGTATTGGCTTTGAAGCAGCAAGACAATTATTAGCCAAAGGATATTACGTTTATTTAGGCAGTCGCGACCTTGAAAAAGGAAACGAAGCAGTCGGTACATTAAAAGCAGAAGGGTTTACCAATGTGGAAACATTGCAAATTGATGTAAGTGATCCGGCATCCATCAAAAACGCGTGTGAAGTATTGGGATCGAAATTAGATTCACTGGATGTACTCATCAACAATGCGGGTATCAGCGGCGGGTTTCCGCAGAACGCGCTGACTATGGATGCCGACGTTGCCCGTGAAGTATTTGCCACTAACTTTTTTGGTGTGATAGATGTGACCAGGGCATTTTTAGATCTACTTCAAAAATCGGATGAACCGAGGATAGTGAATGTTACCTCAGGCTTGGGATCACTTACCTTGCACAGCGACCCTAACTGGAAATACTACGCAGTTAAAAGCGCGGCTTACGGTCCATCAAAATCAGCATTGAATGCTTACACTATTGTTTTAGCTTATGAGCTAAAGGATACGCCTTTTAAAGTAAACGCGGTTGACCCCGGCTACACGAAAACTGATTTCAACCATCACAATGGCCCGGGAACTGTTGAAGACGCCGCCGCACGTGTAGTTAAATATGCTATCATTGGTGCTGATGGCCCAACAGGCGGATTTTTTAGTGATGATAATAGCCCAGAGACGGGGGTGAGCCCGTGGTAGTCTGTCTGAACCATGATTTTGGGGATTAAAAGATTTACTTGATGATCCACGAATAAAAAAGAAGCGTCATTGCGAGGTACGAAGCAATCCCAAACTATACAGAGCGGATCTGCTAATCGGGGATTGCCTCGTACCTCGCAATGACGTTTTAAGAGAAATCTTCAAAAGCCCCTAATCCGCATCTGCTTCCTGCAAATACATTTCATCAATATCGCCGGCGTATTTCTTTTCTATTACTTTGCGTTTGGCTTTCATGGTTGGGGTTATTTCGCCTTCATCCATACTGAATGGGTTACGCTTCACCTTAAAGCCTTTTATGCGCTCAAACTTGGCTAATTCGTTTGATAGGCGGCGGATATCCTGGCCTATCCAGTCGGTTATTTCTTTTTCGCTGATGAACAGGTCTTTTTGGGCGAAGAAATCATCTGTTAAACCAAAAGTTTCCTGTAATGCTTCCCTCGCCGGGATGATGATGGCGGTAACGTACTCGCGTTTATCGCCAATTAAAAATACACCCTCAATACGCGGGCTTTTTAAATAGGTATTCTCAACTGGGGTAGGGTATATGTTTTTGCCGTAGGCATTTACCAGCATATTTTTAAGGCGGTCGGTAATTTGCAGGTTGCCCTTAAAAAAGCGACCTATATCACCGGTATGGAACCAACCTTCAGGATCGATAGCCGCTGCAGTTTCCTCAGGTTTGTTCCAGTAGCCTTTCATTACGCAATGCCCGCGTACAATGATCTCACCTTCTTCTGACTGGTAGTTCTCACTAAAAGTATCATAGGTTTGCACGGTGTAGATCTGGCGGGTTTCTACATTTTGTATGCCCACCTCAATACCGGGGATAATGCGGCCCACAGTACCATATACCTGGCGGTCGTTTTCAGTTACAGACATCACAGGTGAAGTTTCGGTAAGGCCAAAACCCTCTAATACCTTAATGCCGAGGTCGCCAAAGAATTCGCCTATATTTTTAGGCAATGCGCCACCGCCCGAGATCATGAATTTTAATCTGCCGCCTGTTTTTTCTTTTATTTTGCTGAATACCAGCTTATCGGCCAGTTTGTATTGATAGCTTAATATCGGTCCCGGTTTTTTGCCCGATTCATTAGTTACACGGTACTCACGGCCAATTTTTAATGCCCACAGGAATATTTTAGCTTTCATGCCGCCGGCTTCGGTTCCGCCTTTTATGGCTTTATCGTGGATGCGCTCTAATAAACGCGGTACGCAGTTCATCACCGTAGGCCGAACTTCGCCCATGTTTTTGGCTAACAGATCAAGGCTTTGCGCGAAGGCTATCTGACAACCGGCAGCTAAGCAAATATGATAGGTAGCTGTACGTTCGAACACATGCGATAGAGGCAGGAACGATAAAAACAGATCGGTACTTTCAATAACGGGGATTTGTATTAAACAAACACGCACATTTTCGCAAAGGTTATAATGGGTGAGCATTACGCCTTTAGGCGTGCCGGTAGTGCCTGATGTATATATTAAGCAGGAAAGATCGGAGGGCAAAATAGCTTCGCGGGCTATGTTGATGGCAGTGCGGTGTTGATTCACCAGTGTTAAACCTTCTGCTATCAGTTCTTTAAAACCAATAACACCGGCGTTTAAAATGTTTTTACCGAGGTTCTTTTCAAAATCATCAAAAGCGGGGATGATACGAACAAGCTCCGGACAGTTATTAGCAATCTTAGCCACCTTACGCAGCAGAAAGGGGTTGCCCACCAATATAGTTTTTGTCCCCGAATCGTTTAAAATGTATTCTATTTCGGCTTCGCTAAGGGTAGGGTAGATGGAGGTATTTACCGCGCCTATTTGCTGTAAAGCCTGATCGTAATAAACATAATCTGGGCCATTCTCGATGATGAGGCCCAGGCGGTCACCTTTCTTTACACCAATTTCAAGAAACCAGGCTGATATGGCGTCGATCTTATCTAAGGCCTGTTTGTAGCTGATCGCAACCCACTCGTTACCTACTTTATGCTGAAGGAATGGATGAGTTTCGGGATGTATGTTGGCAACGGTATTGCGTATAAACTTAGGGACTGTATTTATGTTGGATGATATGTTCATTTCGGAATAATCGGTAAATTAACTAGCTAACAAAGCTAATTTATTTTTATTAAATGATATGAGTGATTGCGTTGATTTTGTTTTGATTGTATTTTAGAATGGCGTTATCTCACCAAGCGTCATTGCGAGGAACGAAGCAATCCCCGACTGTGTAGGCGAATATGCCAGGCGTGAATTTCGCTCGCAGCCGCTCATTGCCGCGGGGGCTACTACTTTTGTCTTGATACAAAAGGTAGCAAAAACCGACCGTAGGGAGCTCATGAATTCCATTGAAGAACAATAATAATATGAATAAATCAAGTCAGTAGAAATGCTTCCTTGCCGCACAGGCCATTGCTCTGCAAATCAGGCAAAACCTGGGCTGGAAAAGTTTGCGGCCATATTGCGCACACTGGTCCACACACTGCAAAAATTTCCTATGCCCTGCCATTGCACTTTTGGCCACCATCGTTTACCTGATTTCGCCCGAAGCTGTTCTACTGACGGGGAAAGAAAAATGGTGACATCTGAGAAAAATATGGAAATCTTATTAAAAATTAAAGAGGCATCTTTTGGATGCCTCTTTAAATATATCGCTTCAGTAATATTATACCGAGAAACTCTCGCCGCAGCCGCAGGTGCGGGTTGCGTTAGGGTTGTGGAAATTGAAACCTTTACCGTTAAGACCGTCAGAAAAATCGAGTTCGGTACCGGCTAGGTACAGGAATGATTTCATGTCCAGTGCCAAACGTACGCCCTGATCTTCAAAAAACTGGTCGCCTTTTTTTATTTCGTTATCAAAATCAAGATTGTATGATAAACCGGAGCAACCGCCACCCTGAACAGATACACGAAGAAAGTAAGAGGCATCGAGCCCCGAATCCTGCATGAGGTGGTCTATTTTATCTTTTGCTTTATTTGTTACAGTTACCATGTTAGTGAGTTGTGAATGGTGAGTAGTGAGCTGTTTACCCGCAAACTAATCACCAGCAGTAATTAATAAATGAGTTGTAAGTATCCTAATGAATGAGCGAAAACTCACCATTCATTACTCACAACTCACCAATATTAATGATGTACTTTTTCGCTTACTATCGGCTCAAGGCCGTTTTTAACGCGGTAGTCATTAATTGCTGCTTTAATAGCATCTTCTGCTAATACCGAGCAGTGAATTTTTACCGGTGGAAGGGCAAGTTCTTCAACAATATCCATGTTGTCAATCTTCATGGCATCGTCGATGCTTTTACCTTTTAACCATTCGGTAGCTAATGATGATGATGCGATAGCCGAACCGCAGCCAAATGTTTTAAATTTAGCATCGGTTATAACGTTGTTATCATCAACCTGAATCTGCAGGCGCATAACGTCGCCGCACTCAGGGGCACCAACTAAACCTGTGCCTACTTTGTGGCTGGCCTTATCTAAGGTGCCAACATTGCGGGGGTTAGTGTAGTGATCAATTACTTTATCTGAATAAGCCATTTTCTTAATTATTGAATTAGTGAGTTAGTGAATGAGTGATTCTCAAACCCCAATATTTTAAATTTATATATTAAAGCATCTGCACATTCGCACATCTGCCTGTTTGCACATCAAATTAATGTTCAGCCCACTCAATTGAGTCAAGGTCGATACCTTCTTTAAACATTTCCCAAAGTGGTGATAGTTCGCGCAGGTGGGTAACTGATTTTTTAGTTACTTCAATTGCGTAATCTACCTCTTCTTCGGTAGTGAAACGGCCTAAGCCGAAACGGATAGAAGAGTGTGCCAGGTCATCCGACAAGCCTAAACTCTTCAATACATATGATGGCTCCAATGAAGCTGATGTACAGGCAGAACCTGATGATACAGCAAGATCTTTCATTGCCATCATTAAGCCTTCACCCTCAACATATTTAAAGCTGATGTTAGCTACATGCGGTAAGCGGTGGTCCTGGTTGCCATTAACATAGCTTTCTTCAAGTACGGTTAACGCAGTTTGCAGTTTATCGCGTAAAGCTGATAAACGGAAGGCTTCGCTTTCCATTTCCTGCATACATAGTTCACAGGCTTTACCTAAACCAACAATGCCCGGTACGTTTAATGTACCTGAACGCATACCGCGCTCGTGGCCGCCACCGTCCATCTGGGCAGTAACTTTAACACGTGGGCCTTTACGGCGAACGTATAACGCGCCAACGCCTTTAGGGCCATATATTTTATGTGCAGATAATGCCAGTAAGTCAATACCATCGGCATTAACATCAACCGGTATCTTACCAACGGCCTGCACAGCATCTGTCATCATTAAAGCGCCATGCTTGTGAGCAATGGCTGCAATTTCTTTTATAGGTTGTATTACACCGATTTCGTTGTTACCATACATGATAGAAACTAAGATAGTTTCAGGGGTCATGGCTGCTTCAAGTTCGGCAAGGTCAACTAAACCATCTTCTTTAACACCAAGATAGGTTACTTTGCCACCCAGTTTTTCAACGTGTTTGCAGGCATCAAGCACAGCTTTATGCTCGGTAACAGTAGTTATGATGTGGTTACCTTTTTCTTTATACATCTCAAACACACCTTTAATTGCAAGGTTGTCTGATTCTGTAGCGCCTGAAGTAAAGATGATCTCTTTTTCGCTTGCACCTATCAATTTTGCCACTTGCTCGCGGGCGTAGTCAACGGCTTCCTCGGCTACCCAGCCAAATGGGTGGTTACGGCTTGCCGCATTACCAAATTTCTCAACAAAATAAGGCAGCATAGCTTCAAGTACCCGTGGGTCCATTGGAGTAGTAGCGTTATTATCTAAATATACGGGGATATTCATAGCTTTTAATTAAACATACAAAGATATACAAAGTTTTTATTTAAAATCGTTCAAAACAAGGTCTAAAAATTGTAGGCCGTCATTAATTTGCAATATTTGGATATGGAAAGAATAGAGCACATAGGAATAGCCGTAAACAGCATTGAAACAGCGGGTGTTACGTATGAAAAACTATTAAATACTACTATTTATAAAACCGAAGAAGTTGCCTCCGAAAATGTAATGACAGCATTTTTACAAATCGGGCCCAATAAAATTGAATTGCTGGAAGCTACATCCGATGATAGCCCCATAGCCAAATTTATAGCTAAAAAAGGAGAGGGGGTGCATCATATTGCTTTTGAGGTAGCAGATATCCGGGCCGAAATGGCGCGGTTAAAAAGTGAGGGCTTTGTGTTGCTGAATGAGGAGCCGAAGATGGGGGCTGATAATAAATTGGTGTGTTTTGTGCATCCGAAGGGGGTGAATGGGGTGTTGGTGGAGTTGTGCCAGTCTTTGTAGTTCATTGGTTCACTGGTTCATTAGTTCATTGGTGTCGCTTTAAGAGGGATTTGCCCGTCGCTGCCGCAAGCGTTCCGCTTGTGGCCCGCATACCAGGTTAACCGTTTGGCAATCACTATCAAATTTGTATTTTTAACAATGAGCCGCAATTATAAGTTTCACAATCCCCAAGGTTTATATTTTGATAAAACTGATCGGAGAAAATATACAGGAAAGTCGAAGAGAATGGTTGTTGAATTCTTTTAAAAAGGCTGCTATGGCTAATTCAAATAATACAATTAATCAATTTTGGCAGCAACATAATCATCCTGTGGAACTTTGGAGTAATAATGTAATACAGCAAAAGATTGACTATACACATAGTAATCCCGTAGAAGCGTATGTTGGTTAGACTTGCTAACGAACCACAAGCGGGACGCTTGCGGTAGCGATAGATACTGTTATTGAACATGACAGGTAACCTTTAATTCAACATAGCGATGGGTTTCAAACCCATCGTTATTGTTTAAATATCTATCCTGCAAAAAATGTCATTTCTTCCTCCAAATTTAAATTCCGTGTTACAACTCCGTATATTTGTTATATGAATACAGCCGATCTGTTGCAGCGCGCTTTAAATTTTGAATTTTTGAGCCAGGAGGAGGGTGTTTACCTGTATAAAAATGCCTCAACTCCCGACCTGATGTATATTGCCAACGAACTGCGTAAAAAGCAGGTTCCGCATGGGAAGGTTACCTGGCAGATTGACCGCAACGTGAATACCACCAACGTTTGCATAGCCAATTGTAAGTTCTGTAATTTCTTCCGCAGGCCAGGGCATGAGGATAGCTATATCACCGATATTGAGACTTACAAACAGAAGATAGAAGAAACTTTCCGCTATGGCGGCGACCAGCTTTTATTACAGGGCGGCCATCACCCTGATCTGGGTTTGCAATTTTATACCGATTTGTTTAAACAACTGAAAGAATTATATCCAAGCTTGAAACTGCACTCTTTAGGTCCGCCGGAGATTGCACACGTTGCCAAGCTGGAAAATATGAGCCATATAGATGTGCTGAGGGCGATGAAGGAAGCAGGCCTCGATTCATTACCTGGCGCTGGTGCCGAGATATTGAACGACCGCGTGCGCCGACTGATCTCCAAAGGGAAATGTGGCGGCAAAGAGTGGCTGGATGTAATGCGTGCCGCTCATCAGCTGAATCTGCCAAGTTCGGCAACCATGATGTTTGGCCATGTGGAAACCATTGAAGAACGTTTTGAGCATTTGGTTTGGATCCGTGAGGTGCAATCCGAAAAGCCAGAAGGTTCTTTTGGCTTTGTGGCATTTATCCCGTGGCCTTTTCAGGATGATGGTACCTTACTGCGTAAAGTGCGTGGTATCACCAATAATGTTACCGGCGATGAATATATCCGCATGATAGCCCTGAGTCGCATTATGCTGCCGAATATCAAGAATATACAAGCCTCATGGCTTACGGTAGGCAAGCAAGTGGCCCAGATCTGTTTACATGCAGGCGCTAATGATTTTGGATCGATCATGATCGAGGAAAATGTAGTATCTGCTGCAGGCGCACCACACAGGTTTACGGCTAAGGGTATCCAGGATTCCATTATCGAAGCAGGCTTTGAGCCACAACTGCGTAACCAGAAATACGACTGGCGCGAGGTACCTGTACAGATTGAAGAGCAGGTGATCAATTATTAAACAAAATATTCCCCTATAAAAAAGCCCCATATATTAATTTATACGGGGCTTTCTACTTATGCTGGATCGGCTTGTTATTATTTCGTATTCACAAACGCCGGCACTAATATAGCCAGTACTTCAGCTTGTGTTAATGCTTCATCAAATGCGGCAGAGGCTACAGCTACTGATGTGGTGCTACCTTCAATACTTGGCAATGTTAGAAGGTTTACACCGCCTTGTGTAGTATTGTTTTCAGGTGTGGCACCGCCGTAATTGGCATCTACCTGTGGTATGCCTGTATCATTACTAGCGCTTGCAGAACTTGTTATCCATGGGGTAACAGAAGCACCATATTTGCTGGTACGTAAATAACGGATAGCTGACGCGTGGCGCGCTTCAACAGCGTGTATAGCTAAAGCTGCTGTTAAGTAAGTTTGGTTGCCTAATAAATTGCCTGCCTGGCCTTTGTAAGCGCGTACACCGGTATCTTCAAAAGTTTCAGCAACTGCTAAAAATGTTTGATAGTTGGTGAAAACGTCGGCAAACGGGCCGTTATTTTTGCCACCGCCAGCGGTAAAATCTACATAGGCCAAATCATTAGCGGTAACGGGTGTGCCACCTGCCGCAGTAATTGCTGATGTTAAAAATTTAACGTGATTGTTTTCATCATTGCTGATGTAGGTGATGTAGGCCGTATCTTTTACTAAACCCGAAGCTGCAAGGCCCTGGTTGTAAAAAGTTGCTTCTAAAAGTTCCAATGTCAAAGCAAAATTTAATACCGCAATAACATCTGATGATGCTGCTGCGCCATATGCTTTTTTGAACAGGTCGCCAAGGGCAAACGGAATAGCTGCAAGCGCTACCTTTGTGCCAAAACTCGACATGTTTTTTATCGCGTCGCGACGCGGGCTAATCCTGTCGTTAAACTCAGGATCAACTTTTTCTATTTCTTCTATTATACCAAATAAATTCATGATCTTAATGTTTAAGGAGTGATTAACTGAAGCTTTTTGCTGATACTTTTGTTTTTAAATAAGTATTAGCTGCAGCCAATACAACGCTTGGTTTGTTGGTAGCATTCAGGCCGGTAGAAGCATCTACCTGATCGGAACCTACAAAGCTTACACCTAATAAGTTAGCTATTAACGATGCGTGGCGTGCTTCAACTGAAACTATTTTGCCTGCAATTAATAAGTAAGCCGGTGTTTGTACTAAGTATCCAACGCCATCATAAGCTGTTACGCCTAAATCTTCAAAAGTTTTAGCGGCGCCTAGTACAGCTGCACGACTACTGAAGTCGATCTTGCTAAAATCAGGGGTTAAACCTTGAATAGCGCTTGTTCCTAATGCTGCTTTAAAAAATTCGCGGTGTAAAACTTCGTGATCGCGGATATCAGTTAATAAGTTTAATTCAACCGTAGGCATTCCTGAATAAGGAGTTAAAATCACTTGCGTGTAAAATGCGGCTTCCAGTTGCTCTAAAGCATAAGCATAATTTAATATACCCGGATCGCCTGAGCCAACATCAATTGTGCCAGCAGTTGGGGTAACTGTGTGATCCTTGTGACAAGAGCTTGCAGCGGCCATTAACCCTACGCCCGCAACTCCCGCACCAGCGTAGCGCAAAAATGACCTGCGGGCCAGATTCACATTGCCGTTGATAAGTTCTGTTTCTGTTTTCATAAATGAGTGATTTGTTTATAATAATGTTTATATTGTAACTACGCTTATAAGGTACATGCAGTTTTAATTGTGAGATTTACTTGTTACAACCTCACAGAGTAGGTATTTTGGCGATTTAAATATGAATACAACAGAACTTTACATAGAAGCGCTGATCTTTTCATCAGAACAAAGCTTACGGCTTGAGGAAATAGCTTATTGTTTGCAGGCAGCTATTGAAAAGGATATAGCAGTTGAAGAGATAAACCGCTGTATTAATAACATACAACAAAAGTATCAGGACGATAGAATGGCTATTGAACTGGTTAAAGTAAACAACGGTTACCAGTTTTTAACAAAAAAGGCCTATCACCAGGTGGTGGCATTGCTGCAATCGCAACGTTCAAAGAAAAAGCTGAGCCAGGCCGCGCTGGAAACGCTGGCAATTATTGCCTATAAGCAACCGGCAACTAAAACTGATGTGGAACAGATCCGCGGCGTAAACTGCGATTACTCGATACAAAAACTGCTGGAGAAGGAATTAATTGCCATTGTTGGCAAGTCTGAAGCCGTTGGGAAGCCTATACTTTACGGTACGAGCGCACTTTTTATGGATTATTTTGGTGTTAATGATATAAAAGAATTGCCTCATATAAAAGAACTTACAAGTGCAGGAAATTCGATAGGTGATGCTGAGGAATAATTTTTTTCAATGATATTTTTAATAAAAATGATTTTGATTATTTTTACTATCAAATAATTTAGTGCTATTGCTAAAGGTAAACCACTATTTTATTACATTTATATATACATTGAGTTAGTTTTAAAAATAAAAAATTCGTCCAATGGGAACGCCAAAAAAACCTGCAAAGAAGCAGCCAATTTCCAAAGCTACAGACGCAAAAAAATCGGCTGATGAGGAGTTAGATCCGAAAACAAAAAAGAAGATCGTTGATGATGATGATGACGAGGATTTTGATGTGCCTTTAGATGAACTGGGCGGATACGAAAGCTTTGACTACGAAGACGAGGACGATTATTAATCGTTATTTAATTAAATAATATTTTATTAAGCATTCAGATATGCCTCTGGATGCTTTTTTTATACTCAGAGGTTTACAATAAAAGATGGTTATAACCGAAGTTAACGACAAGGCCACCCGGAAAGCATTTTTAGATGTAGCCCGCACAATTTATAAGGACGACGACAACTGGGTTTGCCCGCTCGATAATGATGTGGAAGCGGTTTTCGATCCTGCTAAAAATAGTTTTCATAAACACGGCAAGATCACCCGGTGGCTGCTTGCTGATGATAGTGGGCAGGTAATTGGTCGTGTTGCTGCCTTTATTAACGAGCAAAAGGCTTATAACTATGAACAGCCTACAGGCGGCATGGGTTTTTTTGAATGTATAAATGATGAAAGGGCTGCCTTTTTATTATTCGATACCGCTAAAAAATGGCTGCAGGATAAGGGTATGCAGGCTATGGATGGCCCCATAAATTTTGGTGAGAACGACTCTTTCTGGGGTTTGCTGGTTGAGGGTTTTACACCGCCATCATATGGCATGAACTATAACCACGCTTATTACCATGCCTTTTTTGAGAACTATGGTTTTAAAACCCTATACGCGCAGATCACCAATCATTTAAATATTCTGAAGCCTTTCCCCGAGCGTTTCAGGAAGATAGCCAGCTGGGTTGCTAAAAAGCCGGGATATGAGTTTAAGCACCTGGAAGTAAAGAAGATTGAGAAATTTGCCGCCGATTTTATAGAAATATATAACGATGCCTGGCAAGGTTTTGAGAATTTTGTGCCGATAACTTACGAAACCATATTGGAAAGCTTTAAGAAGATGAAGCCCCTTATGGATGAAAAGCTGATATGGTTTGCTTACGTTAACGGCGAGCCTGCATCATTTAATATTATACTGCCGGATGCCAACCAGATGCTTAAACCGCTTAATGGCAAGCTTGATTTGGCAGGTAAGCTTAAGTTTTTATATTACCGATGGAGGGGGGCTACACGTATGCGCGCCATTGTAATGGGTACCAAACAAAAATTCCAGAATCATGGTCTGGAATCGGCGCTGTTTATTACGCTTGGTGAATATGTGTTGCCACTGGTTCAGTACGAAGAACTTGAACTATCGTGGGTGGGCGATTTTAACGAAAAGATGATTGCCTTGCATGCCGCAATGGGGTCGGAGTTTGGCAAGAGGCATTTAACAATGCGCTGTGTGTTTGAGGATTGATTGAATTATTGAACTACTGAATTATTGATTAGAAAAAATTAAAGCTTAATTAATGACTGAAGTTAAATTCAATAAATCCTTAATTAATGACTGAAGTTAAATTCAATAAATCAATAATTCAATAATTGCTTAAGCTATTTCTCTGCGGTGCCTTAGTTCTTCAAACAGTTCAATCACTTTTTTCTGCAGTTCAATCACTTCAGTTTCGCGGTCGCTTAGGCGTTTATGAACATTTTCAAGTTCAGAGATGAATTTCTGATCGTGTTCAGCCTCATTAAAAGTAAGCAATTGCACTACACCCATATCAAACAACGTGGCAATTTGCTCTAAGCGCGACAAATTGATATCTGTTATACCTGTCTCAATTTTTGAGAAAGCAGGGATAGATATATCCAATCTCTTGGCTACATCTTCCTGGCTCCAGCCTTTCTGGTGACGTAATAACCTGATCTTTTTTCCCAGTGTTTTCATTTTTAATTCAGTGTGAATATGGTTTCGCAATAGTTAATAAAGTTATAATATTTTTTTGAAGAAAGCCAATAATTTTATAAAAAATATTTTGATTATTAAAATAAATTGCGAATATGACCGTTTTTACGCCCTATTTTGGTCATTTTATGAATTTAGCGGCCACCCAATCACTGTTTTTTTTGTGGATAATGTACTTTATGCCGTACTTACGTGCCTCATCTGTAATGATATCCAAATCAGGTGTTTCGTAAAATCCGCTCAAATATAACTCACCATCAGGCTTTAAAACCTCGCTGTAGCGCTGCATCTGGTCGAGCAATATATTGCGGTTAATGTTGGCCAAAATGGTATCATAAAGGTCATTGGGGATAGTTTCCTTAGAGCCGCAAAGTGTTTTAATATTATCTATATGGTTAAGTTGAGCATTCTCGATAGTGCTGTCATAACATACGGGATCATAATCAATAGCCATCACTTCGGAGGCTCCTAATTTGGATGCCATAATAGCCAGTATGCCTGTCCCGCATCCCATATCCAACACCTTTTTACCTGCAAAATCATTCTCCAGCATCAACTCCAGCATCATTGATGTGGTTTGGTGATGCCCGGTACCGAAAGCCATTTTTGGGTCGATAACTATTTCGTATTCAAACTCGGGCTTGGGTTCATGAAAAGTAGCACGTACAAATATCTTATCTTTTATGGCAATGGGCTCAAAATTACTTTCCCATACCTCATTCCAGTTTTTTTGCGGTATGAGGGCTATCTCGTAAGAGAAAGTAAACATGTCCTTATAAATTTCCAGCGCGGCATCCAATGCATCCTGGTCAAAATCATCTACCGGGATATAGGCTTTAAAGCCAAATTCCAGTTCCTCAAAAGTATCAAAGCCGATATCGCCGAGTGTGTTGATCAGCAAGTCCTGCTGAAAATCTTCGGTGGTGATAACGGTAAAAAGTAGTTCGTAATAATTCATTGTTCAGATGCTTGTGTTGTTTTAACCTTTCGTTTAACAGGCATTTTAACCTTCACTTTTACTTTCCCTTCCAGCATAAGCATTACAAACGAATTGATGATCCAATAAATAAGCTGGATCATCAGCATCATAGCAGCCAGCCATGCCAGGTGCAAACGGCCGGTATGCGGGTCCCAGATAATGTAAGCTATATTCGCAGCGAGCAGGAAACAAATGGTGCAGACAATGATAACTGTTATATCCTTTGCCAGCATGCCCCGGTCCTCCATATAACGCCAAACCGGTATAGCTATGAGGCCCTGCGTTAACAGCGCTGTTATAAAATAGATAGGCCAGCAATAGTAAAAACAGGCCATGAAGGCATGGAGGTTCCCCTTGCCCATATCACCAAGGTGAGTTGGGTAAAAGATGGATTGCAGCAGCACAATTACGCCGAATATTGCAAAACCAACAAATGGAGGAACGAATACTTTCATTTGTTTTTACTTTATATAAAAGTATTAAATTAAAATCAAAGCGTCATTGCGAGGAACGAAGCAATCCCAAACTAAACAGGGCGGACCTGCTAATCGGGGATTATTAATGCTATTATTTGTTTTTTAATGGCATTAATGAACTCCCTTCGGGTCGGTTGTCTTCGCTATCGCTCGCAATGACGCGTGGAGAGAGGATCTATTTAACTCCTTATTTAGCGTTAAACACTTTCAAAATTTCCACAAAATCACGTGATTTTAATGATGCGCCGCCGATAAGGCCGCCATCGATATCTTTTTCTGAGAATAACTCAGGTGCATTTTTAGCATTACAGCTGCCGCCATATAATATGGTAGTATCATCAGCTAATTGCTGACCGTATTTTGCAGCTATTTCAGCACGGATAAACGCGTGTATTTCCTGTGCCTGCGGAGCGGTTGCAGTTAAGCCCGTACCGATTGCCCAAACCGGTTCGTAAGCGATAACCAATTGCGCGAATTGTGCAGCATCTAAATGGAAAACACCATCATTCAACTGGTCTTTTATTACGCCAAAATGGATCTCAGCATCGCGCTCAGCCAGAGTTTCGCCAATACAGAAAATTGGTTTTAAGCCGTTTGCTAAGGCAGTATCAGTTTTTTTAGCTAATAATTCGTTGGTTTCACCAAAATACTGGCGACGTTCAGAGTGACCTAATATCACGTATGCAGCGCCAACTGATTTTATCATTTTAGCGGAGATTTCGCCAGTATATGCGCCAGCTTCTGCCTGGTGCGCGTTTTGAGCGCCTACCGATATTTTGCTATAGCCTTTAGCCATTTGTACCAGGCTGTGTAAATGAATGTACGGGCTGCAAACAACTGCTTCCTGCGCGCCGGTTACCTCATCCTTGATCATGTTCGTGATCTCAGAAAATAAGGCTAAACCCTCGTTGTAATCAAGGTTCATTTTCCAGTTTCCGGCTACTATTTTTTTTCTCATGCGTGTGTTTTGTAATTAGCGAATTAGTGATTGAGTGAATTAGTGATTAATTGTTGATTGGCAAATGGTCTTAATTCACTCATCCACTCATTAATTTAAAAGTTTCTATATTTTTCGGTCAGTTCAAATATCGTTTTTAAAATGTTTTGCTCGGTTTCGTTAAAGTCGCAATGTTCGCGGCGGGCGAAAACCTTTTCGGTAGTTTCGAGCATTTTTTTGAGCGAATACGTTTCAATGCCATACTGTGCACCTCCCCACGAAAAATCGGGGATAAAATTAGGCGGAAAGCCAGCGCCAAATACGTTGGAGCCTACGCCCACAACCGTACCGGTATTAAACATGGTATTGATGCCGCATTTGGCATGGTCGGCCATTATCAGGCCGCAAAATTGCAGGCCGGTTTTGCGGTAACGCTCAGTAGTATAATCATATAACTTTACCTCGGCATAGTTATTTTTAAGGTTGGAGTTGTTGCTGTCGGCACCTATGTTGCACCATTCGCCAACTACCGAGTTGCCTAAATAACCCTCGTGCCCTTTATTGGAGTAGCCCCATATAACAGCGTTGTTTATTTCACCCCCTACACGGCTATACGGGCCAACGGTAGTTGCGCCATATATTTTGGTGCCCATTTTTACCTGCGAATGGGAGTTTAACGCAAAGCCTCCACGTATGTTGGTGCCTTCCCAAACTTCGGTATGTTTACCCAGGTAGATAGGCCCATTCAGGGTGCTGAAAGTGTTGCATTCGGTAAGTACATCATCCTCGGCAAAAAAATCATTGCCTATAATGGTATTGGTTGAACTGATGGCTGCGCTGGTACGGCCCTTAGTTAACAGGGTGTAATCCTTCCGCAGTTCAGCATCATTATTTCTGAATATATCTTCGGGGTATTTTAAAACTACCGGCGACTTATCATAATTAATAACACGGTCAAAAGCGATATCTGTATTAAAATTGCTTGCATCGCTCTCATTTAAACGTACAGCTATTAACTGTTCGCCCAATTTTAAAACTTCGCCGGTTTGCAGTTTGTCTATAGCTTCCAGCAGATCGGCATCAGGGCAAAAAGCGCCGTTGATGAATAAGTTATCCGCAGTAATGCTTAAAGGGAACTTGCCCTGTAAGTATGCTTCAGTTTTAAATGAAAACGTTGTTTTTAGATGTTTGGCCCACTTTTCGGCAATAGTAAGTATGCCAATGCGCAGGTCTGCAACCGGGCGGGTGTAGGTTAGCGGCAGGAGTGTTTGGTGCGCGTTATCTTCAAAAAGAATGATTGCCATGGCGCAAAAATAAAAAAGTCTCCCGATGTATCGGGAGACTTCTGATATTATTTATAAACAAGTAATTATTTCTTGTTGTAACGGGTACGGAATTTATCGATACGACCAGCGGTATCTACCAGTTTCATCTTACCTGTGTAGAAAGGGTGTGAAGTATGAGAGATTTCTAATTTTACTAACGGATATTCGTTACCATCTTCCCACTTTACAGTTTCACGGGTGTCGATGCAAGATTTAGTTAAAAAAGCATAGTCGTTAGACATGTCTTTAAATACAACTAATCTATAATTTGATGGGTGCAGATCTTTTTTCATTTGTATTTCTTTCCTTATATAAAGAGGGTGCAAATATAGTATTTAAATTGAAAAGTAAAAAGTGAAAAATAAAAAAGTTTATTTGGTGATAGTTAGGGATTTGAGGTGAAGGGAATGAGCGTGTTTTTGAAATATATTGTGTACTATATATTGCGCTCGTTTGCAACGAGTGCTTAACTCTTTCGGGCATTTGCAATGCCCTGGCGATACAATCGCCAACCCATTTTAAGCACTCGTTGCAAACGAGCGCAATTAGCAAAAAAAATCGCGCGCGTCATTGCGAGGTACGAAGCAATCCCAAACTATACAGGGCGAATGGCAAGGTTGACCTGCACAGTCGGGGATTGCTTCGTACCTCGCAATGACGCGTGGAGAGGGTGAGCGCAGAGGCCTTTGCCCGCATACTTCGACTACCGCTCAGTATGACACCCTCTTATCTTTTGCACCAAACTTACTCAACAACCGATCCCTTCTCCAATTTCAACACCTTAGTTACACTATCCGGGATCTCATGCTGATAGTGAGTTACGTAGATGAGGGTAACATCGCTCAAATCACAAATGGTATTTACTATCTGCTTAAAGTGAGCCTGCTGATGGGTGTCCATACCCTGGCAAGGCTCATCAAATATCAGCAGATCGGGATTTTTGATCAGCGCCCTTGCCAGCAGGCATAAGCGTTGCGCGCTGGCAGGAATGTTTTTTAGTAATACACGGGCGTACTTATCAATCTCTAAAGCCTGCATCCATTTAAGGGTTGTTTCGGCACGTTTAGGCGTACTTGGCCTGAATAAGCCTAATGTATCATAATAACCTGATTCTATTACTTGTAAACAGCTGTTATCAGTAGGGAAGTACTGATGCAGTTCTGGCGATACAAAGCCTATCTTCTTTTTAATGTCCCAAATGCTTTCGCCCGTGCCGCGTTGTTTATCAAACAAGATAATATCATTAGCATAGGCCTGCGGGTTATCGCCGTTGATCAAACTTAATAAGGTCGACTTACCCGCGCCATTGGGCCCCAGCAATGCCCAGCGTTCGCCAGGGAGAATCTGCCAGTTTACGTTTTTCAGCACCTGGTTTTCGCCATACCTGATGTTTACGTTATTCATCTTCACCATGTAGGTGTAGGCAGGTTTCGGCTCCGCAGTTAGCAAGGCTTTAAGTTGTTCCTTGTCGATATTATCAGCATCGTTTTGCGTGAAGAGTTCCGGTTTAAACTCACTTTTGGTGAACTGCTGGGCGATCTCTCCATCCTGCAAATGCGCTATGTGCGTAATTGCTTCGGGGATCTCATAAGGCGATGTAGCCATAATTACCGTAATGCCCGAGGCAATGATCTCGTCTATCATCAAACTAAAAGCCGCACGGGTTTGCACATCAAGGCCGGTTAACGGGGTATCCAATAATAGCAGGGCCGGATTTTTTAGCAACGCAGCCGCCAGCATCAACCGTTTGGTTTCGCCGTTGGAGAGTTTGATCAACTCTTTAGCGCGCAGATGAACAAGATTTAAAGTGCTGATCACCTTCTCAATATTCCAATAAAGATTATCGCCTGCTGCCGGGTGGATGGATTGCAGGTATTCATCAACGGTTAGCGCGTCTTCCGAATCCGACGAATTATAACGCTGCTGGTAATAGAAGTTACTGGTGTTTGATCGGTTTTTGAAATGGTGTTTCGATTCCACGAGTGCTATCAGTTTGTGATGGGTCAAGCCATCAGCATTGGTAGGGTGGTGTACTAAAAACTGGTCGAAAAAATGATACTTCACTTCACCGCCGGTAACGTTAAAACGGCCAGCTATGGTTTGCAGCAATGCGCTCTTTCCTGAGCCGCTTTCGCCTATCAGCGCCCAATTCTGGCCTTCTGTTATGTTGAATGTTAAGTGCTTAAACAGCGTATTATTAAGGTATCGTACGGTTACGTTATCTATCGAGAGTAGCGGATTGTTCATCACAAATAAGTATGCGGTAAAAATACTTATCTATATCAATAGGACTTGAAAAACTTTAAATAAACTTCACTGAAGCAGTTTCTGCACTTAGGTCCGATTATTGTATTTATCAATCCAGTTATTTTACAATCAAACATTTATCATGAAAAAACTAAACTTATTATTGCTGTGCATGGTTATGATGGCTATGAGCAGCTGTGCTGTAATTGGCGGCATATTTAAAGCGGGAGCAGTTGTTGGTATTATTGCCGTTATTATAGTGATCGCAATTATTATCTGGATAATCTCCTTATTCCGAGGGAAATAAGATCGGAATTTTGTCTATAAACAAAAAACGCTTTTGCAGCAATGCAAGGGCGTTTTTTGTAGTGTTTTAAGAAAAGATTACATCTTTTTAGTAGTGTCTTTTTTAGTTGTATCTTTCTTAGTAGTGTCAGACATTTTCATTTTTGAAGTGTCAGCCATTTTCATTGAATCAGCAGCTTTAGCTGAGTCAGCCATTTTAGCTGAATCTGCAGAAGATGCACCAGATTTGCTTTTACAAGCTGCGAAAGAAACGGCGATAGCCAAGGCTAAGAAGCCAACTTTTAATGAGTTTTTCATGTTAGTTTTTTTAAAGTGATTAATAGTTTTGCTTCTTAATACCCAAAAACAGCAAAAGGTAACCCATGATTTTAAAAAAATCATAAATTACCTTTATACTTAGTTACAAAAAACTAATAATCAGTTAAAAAACTAATTATTTTTTAGTTGTATCTTTTTTAGTAGTGTCTTTTTTTGCGGTGTCAACTTTAACTGAATCTTTTTTAGTTGAGTCAGTTACAACTTTAGTTGAATCAGTTTTAGTTGAATCAGTAGTTGAAGTTGAAGATTTGCTTTTGCAAGCTGCGAAAGAAACGGCGATAGCTAAAGCTAAAAAGCCAACTTTGAATGAATTTTTCATTTTGTGTGGGGGTTTTATATTAATTAATTTATTAATTCTTTTTTGTTTCTACTTTCTTAGTTACTGTTTTAACCGTGGTGTCTTTTTTAACAGTATCTTTTTTAGTAGAGTCTACCTTAACAGTAGTATCTTTTTTAGTAGTATCAGTTACAACTTTAGTTGAATCTGTTTTGGTGCTGTCAGAACCTGAAGTACTTTTATTACCACCGCAAGCTGATACTGATACAGAAACTACTAATGCTAAAACTGCAATTTTAAACGCGTTTTTCATATTCATTTTAAATTTGGTTACTCATTAATACAATAAGTTGTAAAAGGTAACCCACAAAAATTAAAATAGTGTAAAAATTATTTTCAGGCGTTTTGTACGGATGTATAGGGCATTGGGTTTCAACGCTAAGCAGACCGGGTTACCAGAATAAAAAAATAAAAAAAGGTAACTCATTTATGGGTTACCTTTCTGTATGCTGTGAAATAAATGGTGGAATTACATTTTTGAAGAATCTTTTTTGGCAGTGTCCTGCCTGGTGCTATCGGTAGTAGTTGTTTTAACGGTTGAATCGATCTTTACTCTGGTAGAATCGGTACCGGCGGCAGCTTTTTTACTTGAACACGCGGCAAACAATAATACAGTTATAGCTATCAGGCCTGCTTTAATAATGTTTTTCATGAGGGTATTGTATTTAAAATTTACTTTTGAGGTGATGTAACCGTTCAAAAGAGGTAAACCTTAAATTATTAATTTAGTTTTTTTTAATAAACATGGGTTACAATTTCATATAAAAAGTATTAAGGGTGTATAAAGAAGTAAAAGGTTCAATACCAACAGATAGTGAGGTAATACTCGGAATACTAAATAATTCGGATAGTGTATTAAAGCGTTTATACGTGGCGTACTTTCCGATGGTATTGCAACTCATTATAAATAATAACGGAACTCCTGATGATGCTAAAGACATTTACCAGGAAGCCATAATTATACTTTATAACAAGGTAAAGGCGGGCGATTTTGAGTTAAGCAGTAAGCTTAAAACATTTCTTTACTCGGTTTGCCGCAGGCTTTGGCTTAAGAGGCTGAACCAAATGGCCAGGTATGGTGGGGATATAAGGGATTTTCAGGAATATTCGCCGGTTGATGATGAAGTGGAGCGGCAGAACGACATGGATATTCAGTTTAATAAAATGGGGGCAGCCCTGCAATTATTAGGCGAACCCTGTAAAACCATTATGGAAGATTTTTATATCAATAACCGCTCGATGCAGGAGATATGTGAGCGGTTTGGCTATACAAATGCCGATAATGCGAAAACGCAAAAGTATAAATGCCTGCAACGGCTGAAAAAATTATTTTTTCAGCAGAAATAAGGAGATAGGAAGATGAACGACAGTAAATTACTTGAAGAAATTGAACGTTACCTGAATGGCGAAATGAGGCCTGACGAACGTAAACAATTTGAGTTGCTACGTAAAGGCGATACAGCTATTAACAACAAAATAGCGGAGCATGAGGAGTTTGCTAAAATATTAAAGCAATATGGCGATCGCCTGGCTTTGGAAACCCGCTTAAATGCCATACATGATGAGATTGATGTACATACATTAACCGAAGAGTTGATGATCCATCCTTCGCGCATTGTAAGTTTATGGCGCAACCATCATTCAAAAATATCGGTGGCTGCCTCAATAGCTATTTTTGCTATATTGAGTACACTGTTTATAACCGGCAACCTGAGCAACCAGGAATCAAAATATATTCAGTTAAGGCGCGAAGTAGGGATCCTGAAACAAAAAACAGAAACGCTTAAAGCCGCACAGGGCATTAAAGCGCCTGTACGTGCAACCGACAGGTTCAGGGGTACAGGTTTTGCAATTACCTCAAACGGGTTGATCGCTACTAACTACCATGTAGTTAATGGTGCCGATTCAGTTTATGTGCAAAATGGTGCCGGTAAATCATTTAAGGCCAAAGTATTATATACCGAACCTGAAAATGATATCGCCATCCTTAAAATAGTGGATACTTCATTCAGAAACTTGGGTGCTATACCATATACCTTCAAAAAATCAGAAAGTGATCTGGCTGAAAGCGTTTACACTTACGGTTATCCGCAGGATTCGCCTGTGTTTAACGAAGGCAGGGTAACATCGGCAGTTGGCTTAAATGGCGATAGCCTTGATTACCAGATCTCAATCCCGATTAATGCAGGAGACAGCGGCAGCCCGTTAATTGATAGCAAAGGAAACATAGTAGGAGTTGTGCAGGGTAAACAAACCCAGTTAGAGGGGGTACATTTTGCAGTAAAATCCAGTTATTTAATAAATGCGATCCAAAATATCCCGGTTGATTCCATCAACAAAAAAGTAGCGCTTAACACCAAAAATACTCTGGGTAATTTAAACACCGTACAACAGGTGAAAAAATTAAAGAACTACGTGTTTATGGTTAAGGTTTACGATAAATAAGCTTTCAATCTTCACAACAATAATATGAGGCTTCCTGAAAAGGAGGCCTTTTTTGTGTTGGATGGTGTTTAGCGGTCTACCTCGCCTAATACAAAATCTATAGAGCCTACTATAGCTATCAGGTCGGCGATCATCACACCTTTGGCTAACTCAGGCAATACGGATAGGTTATTAAAACTTGGTCCGCGGGATTTTACACGGGTAGGGATCTCCGATTTACCATCGGCCATAAAATAAAAACCCAGTTCGCCTTTGGCACCTTCGCAGCGCATATAATAATCCTGTGCCTTTGGTATGGTTTTGCGCGGTAGCTTAGCACGCGGATCAAAATCAGGGGTACGTTTCAATTCTTTTTGCAGACGGTCAAGGCATTGTTCAATCATTATTAACGACTGCTCAATTTCATCAACACGCACTTTGTACCTGTCCCAGCAATCGCCAATGGTGCCCATTTCGCCTTTTCCTACCGGGATCTCAAATTCCAGTTCGGGGTAAGCAGAGTAACCATCAATACGGCGCAGGTCCCATTTCAGTCCCGAGCCACGCAGCATAGGGCCCGAGCAACCATAGTTGATGGCCACATCCAAAGGCAACACGCCAACATTGGCCGTGCGACTGATAAATACCTGGTTATCGGTTAACAGTTGATTTAACTCAACCATTTTGGGTTTAAAGTAATCAACAAACTCGCGGCAGCGCTCCTCAAAACCAACAGGCAGGTCATAAAATAAGCCACCTACCCAAATGTAGTTGTACAACATGCGCGAGCCTGATGCCCATTCCAGCATACCCATAATGTGTTCTCTATCCCTAAAGCACCACAGAAAAGGCGTAAAAGCACCGATATCAATACCATAAGTACCTATGGCTATCAGGTGCGATGCAATGCGGTTCAGTTCACAAACCAGCACGCGGATATATTCAATACGCTTAGGGATATCCTTATCAATACCTAACATACGCTCAACACCCATCACAAAGGCGTGACTATTATTCATGGATGCCAGGTAATCCATCCTGTCGGTAAACGGGATAGTTTGCTGATAAGTAAGCGATTCAGCATGTTTTTCAAAACAGCGGTGCAGGTAACCAATATGGGGGATTACCTCCTTAACTATCTCACCATCAGTAATCAGTTCCAGTCGCAAAACGCCATGGGTTGACGGGTGTTGTGGCCCCATGTTCAATACCATGTCCTCAACAGCAGCGGCAGCTATTTTTTGATTGTATGTTTCTAGTGCGTTGTTCAATTTATGATCTTATATTCTTCCGCACGTCATTGCGAGGTACGAAGCAATCCCCGATTAGCAGATCCGCTCTGTATAGTTTGGGATTGCTTCGTACCTCGCAATGACGTTCTTTTATTTGTAGGCTTAATCTATTTTAATTCCTTTATTTTTAATGCCAGTTCTCTTACTTTTTCAATCAGGAACGTGGTTTCTTCAATATGATGCTGCTCTAAGCGTTCAAAATTTGCTTGAACAGATGCCTGGTCTGTTCCTGGTTCGTACACAGGTTGCTTGACTTTTATCCACTTATAAGAGTTTAAAATTTCTTCTATTTCCTCTTGCGATGGTGTTCCTTTTTCCATGGATGATCAAAAGTTGAAGCTCAATTAATCTATCTTAATTCCCTTGTAGTATTCAGCCGTTTTATAATCCTTCCTTAACGGGAAACCTTCCCAGTCATCCGGCAGCAAAATCCTGCGCAGATCAGGGTGACCCTCAAAAAATATCCCTACCATATCATAGGCTTCACGCTCATGCCAGTCGGCAGTTTTGTAAACTGGTACTACACTTGGGAACGATGGTAAGTTCTCTTCGTTCCTGTTGTTCTCCTTGCTTATTTTTAAGGTAAGCTGTGTTTTGTAAGGGATTGATGCCAGATGATAAACCACACCGAAACGGTTTGCTTCAGCGCCATAATCAACTCCCGTAAGGCACGATAAAAAATCGAAATACGTTTTTGGGTTATTACGCAGTTCCAAACAAACTTCCGCTATCTGATCAGGTGCTATCAATAAGGCAGGCTGCAAACCGGTGGTTTCTTCGCCAACTATTACTTCAGCGCCAAATCTTTCAGTAAGCAGTGATTTAATATCCTCAAAACTCATGGTGCCAAACGAACTTTTTTCCAGGTTTTGTTATCAATCTTCTTATAAACTATACGATCGTGCAGGCGACTGCGGCGGCCCTGCCAAAACTCTATCATTCGTGGTTTTAAAACGTAACCACCCCAATGTGCCGGCTTTGGAACATCCTTGTCGGCGTATTCCAGTTCCAGTTCCTGCATTTTCTTTTCAAGTTGCTCACGGTCGGGGATCTCCTGGCTTTGCGGCGATGCTATCGCGCCCAGCTGACTCATTTTTGGGCGTACTTTAAAATATCTTTCAGATTCCTCTTTGCTTAACTTTTCAATTGTACCCTCAATACGCACCTGGCGTTCCAGTTCGCCCCAAAAAAATGTTAAGGCACCCAATGGGTTTTTGGTGATCTCTTTGCCTTTGCGGCTCAGGTAATTAGTATAAAAGCTAAAGCCATCGTTATTAAAGCCTTTTAATAATACGATACGGGCAGACGGTCGGCCGTCATGCGTAGCGGTAGCCAGTGTCATGGCGTTTGGCTCATGCTGCTGCGATGCTACGGCTTCATGAAACCATAACTCAAACTGCTTTATCGGGTTATCTTTAGTTGATGCTTCAGATAAAGTGGCGGCGCTATAATCCTGCCGCAGGTTTTGTAACTCTTTTTGATCCATTAATGCAAACTTACTAATTAATTATACCGTACATATGCTATATGCAGTTCATTTTGAAAAAATGAACTTATTTTAATAATGTTTGTTATATTGTATAAATATCAGCGCCATGCTTAGTCCAATCTCAGCCGCCATAGGTCACTTATTAATCTCGGAGCCTTTTATGATGGATCCGAATTTTAAACGCTCGGTTATTGTTTTAACCGAATACTCGGATGCGGGCGCGGCAGGTTTTGTACTAAATCATCAGAGTGAGTATTTGCTGGGCGATATTTTACCTGATATATCCTACTCAGAAATGCCTGTTTATGTAGGCGGCCCGGTAGGCAATAACACATTGCACTTTATACACCATTGCCCCGAGAAAATACCCGGCGGCATTCAAATAGCGGATGGCATATTTTGGGGCGGCGATTATGAAACCGTCAAAGAACTGATCACCAGTTACCAGCTGCATGAGGATGAGATCAAATTCTTTACCGGTTACTCCGGCTGGACCTCCGGCCAGTTAGAAGATGAGTTGCGCGAAAACACCTGGATAGTGACCGACAAGATCAGCCTCGACATCATTTTTACCCACGATGAAAACCTATGGAAAGAAGTAGTAATAGGCCTTGGCCAACGCTATGCGCACATTGCTAATTTTCCAGAAAACCCGGCGCTGAACTAGTGAATAGTGAGCGGTAAATTAAGAGACTGTATATTAAATTTATATTAAAAAAAGACATTCACTACTCACCATTCACCACTCACGATTCCATTTCCCTTGCCGATTCTTCTACCTTTTTCTTCAGGTCTTCTTTAAAGGTGATTAATTTTTGAACCAGATATTCATCTGCTGTAGACAGGATCTGCGCGGCTAAGATACCGGCATTTTTTGCGGCGTTAAGGGCCACAGTAGCTACCGGGATACCGTTTGGCATTTGTAGTATGGATAGGATAGAGTCCCAGCCATCAATAGAATTACTTGATTTTACAGGCACGCCAATAACCGGCAAATGGGTTAATGAAGCCACCATACCCGGCAAATGCGCGGCACCACCGGCACCGGCGATGATCACTTTTATACCACGGTCGGCAGCGGCACGGGCGTAGCTAAACATACGGTCGGGCGTACGGTGAGCCGATACAACGGTGATCTCGTAATCAACACCCAGTTCCTTTAAAACATCGGCAGCATCCTGCATAATATGCAGGTCTGATTTGCTACCCATAATGATTGCTATTTTTGGTGATGTGCTCATATTATATTTTTTCTTCAGGCGTCATTGCGAGGTACGAAGCAATCCCCGATTAGCAGGTTCGCCCTGTACAGTTTGGGATTGCTTCGTACCTCGCAATGACGCGTGGTTAATTAACTTATTACCTTCAGCGTCTCCTGCACAAACCTCGCTTTTTCAATCGCTTTTTCCCTATCCGCATCAACAATGGTAACATGCCCCATTTTACGGAAAGGTTTGGTTAGCGCTTTGCCATATAAATGTACATATACACCATCGCGTTTTAATATTTTTTCAATACCCTGATATACTGCCGGGCCTTCATAGCCGGGCTCGCCTAAAATATTTACCATAATGGCGTTGTTCAGGCAGGCAGTATCACCCATTGGCTGGTTAAAGATAGCCCTTAAATGCTGTTCAAATTGCGATACCACGTTACCCTCAATACTCTGGTGGCCGCTGTTATGCGGGCGTGGTGCCAGTTCGTTTACCAGTATGCGGCCGCTTTTATCCAAAAACATTTCAACTGCCAGTATACCCACTATTTTAAGCGTTTCGGCAATCCGTTTGGCAATCAGTTCGGCCTCCTGGTGTACTTCAAATGGCAGGGTAGAAGGTGCTATCAGGAACTCTACCAAATTAGCTTCGGGGTTAAATTCCATCTCCACCATCGGGAAGGTTTTTACTTCGCCGCTTTCATTACGGGCAACTATTACGGCAATCTCTTTTTCAAAATCAACCCAGCGCTCAATAATGCTTGGCGCGGTAAATGCCTTATCTAAATACGATTCATCAACCACCTTATAAACGCCCTTACCATCATATCCATCACGACGCAGTTTTTGAATATACGGGAAAGGGATATGGCTCTGTTTTAATTGTTCCGCAGATGAGATCACCTGGAAATCAGCCGTAGGGATATCGTTTTCTTTAAAGAATTGCTTTTGCAAGCCTTTATCCTGTATCAGCCTGATGATGCGCGGTTGCGGATAAACCAGTACACCTTCCTTTTCAAGCTGCTCCAACGCCTCAACGTTTACCTTCTCAATTTCGATGGTAAGCAGGTCAACCTTCTTGCCAAAATTGTAAACGGTTTCGTAATCGCTCAGTGAGCCAACCACAAATTCATCACATAATTTACGGCATGGCGCTTCCCGGTCAGGGTCGAGCACCTTAACGGTAACATTGTAGTTAATAGCCTGTTGTATCAGCATGCGCCCAAGCTGGCCGCCGCCCAAAATACCAAGTTTTAAATCTCCGTAGAATGTTTTCATTATTATGATGCAAGTTTACCCTAAATCTTTCAAAAAGCCTAAAGTAGAGGGGATAAGTAAGTGAAATTTTAGTATTTGCCCTCTTGAGATGAGGTAGGGATGTGTTATAAGAGCGGCAACTAATCACTATACATTGGGCGTTACCTCCGGCCCGTGCTGTTCAGGGCTCCGCTTCGCTGCGGCCCTCCTTCATCGGGCTAAACCCTTACCATCACTAACGCGTTTACCCCCTCCGTCTCCTTCGTCGACACCTCCCCCTAAGCTTAGGGGGAGGCAGGGTGGGGGTAACGTACTTCGGTAAGGTTTAACCTACCTTGTGCTCCTCACCAACCTCACGTAAAAAAAGAAATGTACCAATATAAAAATGGCAACTGCAATCAGGTCGAATAATTTATTCAGCATGCTTAACGGCATAAGCAATACGGTTACGATAAAAGCTACCGACCCTGAAAAATAAAGCAATAACCTTATAGGCAAGCTATTCCAGTAATTGATATTAGCCAGGAAAAGCATTGGCGATGACATGATGGTTAAAATAAGGGTCAGGAAAAATGTACCGCCCGAAACTAATTGCACCACGTGCGGATAATCAAGGGTTGCGTTACGTTGCATATATGCGTAGTAAATAATATTTGCAACGATAGCCAGTATGGTTGAAAAAATGAATGTTCTAAACAGTGTAATAGGGAGTCCTTTCATGGTGCTACAAAAATAAATAATCAAAATTTAATCAGGGAATAACAGCGGCGCTCGTGGCTGTTTATTACACTATAAGTATATTTAGGAATAATAAAGCCGGTTTTGAGCAAGCAAAAAGTAATTTTTTAATTACGTTATCACCACAAACAACAATACCGGATAGAATATGTTATTTTGCGTTATGGATGTTTCGGGCATTGTAGAGATACCGGCGCTGTTGCAAAACAAAACAGCTAAAAGGCTTACTTTCACTACGGAAGGCATAATGGTTGAAAAGCCTTTAAGCTTCGCTTCGCCTGTTTTTATCCCTGCCGAAAACATCAGTTCATTCAGGTACAGGGTAGCATTTATACGCGGGTACGCGTTCTCTTTTGGCAGGCAATATATTATCGAAACCAAAGATTTTCAGAACAACGTATTCCAGATAAAGCTGACCAGCTACTACGGCATAAGGCGTGAAGCGTATCACAAATTGTGGTATGATATATTTAACCAGCTATGGGAAAACTACTTTAGCAGTACGCTTAACTATTATATTGAGTTATACAGCATACAGCAGGTGTTTGAACTTGCTGGTGTAAAATTCAATACCGATGGCATCAGCTGGGATAAACGGAATAAGCTGCTCTGGCATGAAATTGCCCTCAGTAATTACCGCACCTATTTCATGATCCACCATGCCGATAATGCGCATCAAAACAAAAGCTGTAGTTTTTCAATGGATTGGAACGCGCTAATATTACAGGTTCTGCTAAAGAACATTGTAAAACAGCAGAAACAAAGCCGCGAAATTTATTGATCTGGCTTATCCCTTTACAGCTTTCAGCCAGGCCTCAGCCATCAGGCTTGCACCAGCAGGACTAGGGTGCACCCCATCAATCGACCAGTATTTAGCCGGGGCAACTTTCAAAGCTTCATCCATAACTTTTTGGTAGGGTACAAATACGGCACCAAATTCATCGGCCACATCCTGCGCCGCCTGTCGGTAGGTATCAAAAGCCGGGTACCATGATGCATCAACCGCTTTTACATCTTTAAGGGCAAAGGGCTCGCCTATAATCAGTTTTACATCGGGCAGGGCCTGTTTGGTGCGCTCCAGTAGTTTTTTGTAATCTGTTTTGTAGGTTTCAATAGTACCTTTATAATTGCCGCTGAGGGTATGCCAGTAGTCGTTTACACCGACCATAATGCTTAATACATTTGGTTTTAATGCTAAGGTGTCGGCATCCCACCTATCAGATAGCTGGTACACTTTATTTCCGCTTATACCTGTATTATGTACCTGCAGGTTTTTAGCCGCGTAATCACGTAGCAACACAGTAGCTGTAAGCAATACGTATCCCGATCCTAATGCGCCAAAATCGTTTGGCGCGCTTTTACTTTTATCGCGGCCCCATTCCGTTATCGAATCGCCCTGGAAAAGTACCACATCATTATCTGCCAGTGTTACTTTTTTAGTTTTGGCTGCCGATGCAAAAGCCGATGATATAATACCCGGTACAGTTAAAGCAGCTATTGTGCCTACTGTGGCATTCCTGACAAAATTTCTACGATTGGATGGTATAAGCTTACTCATGATTTTTTATTGCAGATGTTTACAGATCTATATGTGCTTTGAGCGCATAATTTTGGTTGTGCTAATATAGTTATTCTGTAATAACCATACCACGTATGCTAAATTAGTAGTATAAAATGTGAATAATGTATCATACCATATTATGCATCAAGTATGTTACGTAAGGCATTAATAAAAAAATAAAAACTGGTAACTTCGCGGCATGTATTCTTTAATAAAACCTATACTGTTCAAGTTCGATCCTGAAAAGGTGCACTATTTTGTAACCCGTAACCTGCGCCGCTTTAACCGTTTCCCGGGTGGAGCCGCATTAAGCAGGGGATTATGGGATCTGAAAGATGAACGGCTTGAAAATGAAGTATTCGGCCTTAAATTTAAGAACCCTGTTGGCTTAGCTGCCGGTTTTGATAAAAATGCCGATGTGATAAGCGAGATGGCCAACCTGGGCTTTGGTTTTATTGAAGTAGGTACCGTTACTCCTTTGCCACAACCGGGTAACCCTAAGCCGCGTATGTTCAGGTTACCGAATGATGGAGCGCTTATAAACCGCATGGGCTTTAATAATTTAGGGGTTGATGTGGTTGCGGAATATATCGCAGCTTACCGGAAAAGTGCGTCAGCAGCTCAAAAAGGATTAATTATAGGTGGCAACATCGGCAAAAATAAGGTTACACCGAATGAAGATGCAGTAAGTGATTACATCAAATGTTTCGACCGGTTGTTTGATGTGGTTGATTATTTTGTGGTGAATGTAAGTTCGCCAAACACACCGGGCCTGCGCGAATTGCAGGAAAAGGAACCATTGCTGAAATTGCTGGACACGCTGCAAAAACGAAATTCGAAGAATGGCACCAGCAGGCCAATCCTGCTAAAAATAGCCCCGGATTTAACCAACGAACAATTGGATGATATTGTAGAAATAGTGCAAACCGCAGGCATTGCAGGCGTAATAGCTACTAATACTACCATCAGCAGAGATAATCTCGTATCACCCGATAAACTAACAAGCGAAATGGGCGGATTAAGTGGCAAGCCTTTAACCAAACGGTCGACAGAGGTGATAGCTTATCTTTCAAAAAAATCAAAAGGGGCGTTCCCGATAATTGGCGTAGGGGGTATTCATTCGGAAAATGATGCTATAGAAAAGTTAAATGCCGGTGCATCGCTGGTGCAGCTATACACAGGCTTTATTTACGAAGGGCCGGGATTGATAAAGCGGATTAATAAGAAAATACTTTCCCGTTAATCTATATCTGTAGAGAAGCAATATTTTTCGTCTCTTATAAAAGAGCATTGTCATCCTGAGCGGTAGCGAAGGACCTTTCAGGCGTATAGCCATGCGGTAAGATCCTTCGCTATCGCTCAGGATGACAATGGGTTAATTAGAAATCTTACCCAATAAAAAATCCTGCCGGTTAATAACCAGCAGGATTTATAATCTCTTGAAATAATACTAAAGCGTAATAAATACGCCTTAATAAATGATAGAATTATTTACCGGCAGCTTTTAATAAAGCGGCGTTGTTTTTAGCTATCTGGCTGTTTTTTGGCTCAGCTGAACGGCTTCCCGGCTCCAGGTTGGTAGCATTTTTCAAAAACTGTACCTCTAACCTTGAAGTGGTTTTGTTTTTTCTATCTTTTCTTTTTAAACGAGTAACACCCATGACTTTTATTTTAATTTTTTAAACCTTGAGGTCGGGAGCGGATTCGAACCGCTGTAAAAGGTTTTGCAGACCTCTGCCTAGCCACTCGGCCACCCGACCATTTTTAAGGATTGCAAAAATAGTTATTTATTTAATGCTTGCCAACTTTTA